>Ga0335071_10001492_pt1 | contig 25223 bp, 24 predicted proteins | sample Lox_Sample_15_FD_206724 | JGI IMG/M metagenome (GOLD analysis project Ga0335071, IMG submission 206724) | Soil microbial communities from Loxahatchee National Wildlife Refuge, Florida, United States - Lox_Sample_1.5 | ecosystem: Environmental > Terrestrial > Soil > Wetlands | place: USA...
TCGGAGGACTGGTCGCGCCCGCCCTCATCTACGCCGCCGTCAACCGGGATGGTGCTCTCCGGGGCTGGGCGATTCCGGCGGCGACCGACATCGCGTTCGCGCTCGGCGTCCTGTCACTGCTCGGCGACCGTGTACCGCCCGCTATCAAGGCCTTCCTGCTGAGCGTGGCCATCTTCGACGACCTGGGCGCGATCATGATCATCGCGCTCTTCTACACCGCCAAGCTCTCCCTGGGGGCTCTGGGCCTGGCCGCCGTTCTCGTGCTGGGCCTCGCCTGTCTCAATCGCTGGGGTGTCTCGAGACCGGCGCCCTACTTCCTGCTTGGCGTCCCCTTGTGGGTCGCGGTGCTGAAGTCGGGAGTCCATGCGACCCTGGCCGGGGTCGTCCTGGCCGCGTTCATTCCGCTCCGCGGGGCGGGCGCGGCCCCCTCGTCGGATGCGGCCGAGTCGCTGCTGCACCGTCTCGAGCATGGGCTGCATCCGTGGGTAGCCTTCGGCATCCTGCCGCTGTTCGCCTTCGCCAACGCGGGCGTCTCTCTGCGCGGGCTGTCGCTGGCCGACCTGCTGCATCCCGTCCCCATGGGCATCGTCGGCGGCTTGTTCCTCGGCAAGCAGCTCGGCATCATGGCCGCCGCCGGGTCGGCCGTCCGTCTCGGGATCGCCTCCCTTCCGGAGGGTGTTCGGTGGGTGCATCTGTATGCGACCTCCCTGCTGTGCGGCATTGGATTCACGATGAGCCTCTTCATTGCCTCCCTCGCCTTCGAGCCTGGTGGCGTCGACGGGAAGGGCCTCGAGCGGCTGGGGATCGTCGCCGGCTCGCTGATCGCAGGACTGGCCGGCTATCTCCTCTTTCGCACTCAGCTGGCGTCCGGCGACCGCCGCTCTCGAGCGCCCGTGCTGCGGTAAGCGCGCCATGGCCGAGATGCGCGTCGACAAGTGGCTGTGGGCCGCTCGCTTCTTCAAGAGCCGCACGCTGGCCGCGGCGGCGTGCGACGGCGGCAAGGTGGATCTGAACGACCAGGCGGCCAAGCCATCGCGCCCCGTGCGTCCCGGCGACCTCGTGCGCGTCACCCTTCCGCGCGGGAAGAAGATCGTGCGGGTCGCGGTCCTCTCCGAGCGCCGGGGGCCGGGCGCCCAGGCCGCGCTCCTGTACGAGGACCTGACTCCACCCCCGCCGCCCCGCGAGGCCCGCATCCTGCCTCCGGTGATCCGTCCACGCGGCCTCGGGCGCCCGACGAAGCGCGAGCGCCGGCTGATCGACCGTCTCAGCCGCTCCTGATCCCTTTGCCGGTTGTGGCCTCGCGTCCGTCTGAGTAGAATCGGGCCACGCTGTTCCACCCAAACCGAGAGGTCGAAAATCTATGCGCATCGACTGGAAGCTGTCCTCCCTGCGCCCCGGCGTGGCCGCCCTGCTCGCCCTGGCCCTCGTCGGCTTCCAGGCCTGCTCCTTCTCGACCAGCTCGGATTCGTCCTCCGACTCGTCGGCGTCGTCCTCCGAGTCGTCTGGGTCGAGCTCTCCCGGGAGCAAGGAGGCCCAGTACAAGAACGACGTTCGCGAGTACACGGCGGCCTACGTGAAGACGGGCGGCCAGTTCGACGCCTTCCAGCGCGGCATCGGCGATCTCGCGAAGAAGCACGGCATCACGAACTGGGAAGACAGCACGCTGACCTACGAGGGCATCGGCGAAGGGCTGGGAGAGGCGCGGGCGAGCGAGGTCCAGCTCAAGGCCTACGCGGACGGACTGGCCGGCCAGAACGCGGCGAAGCGCGCGGCGATGGAGAAAGGCTACAGCGCGAAGAAGGGGTGAGATGAGGCGGGTCTGGCGGCTCGGCTGGCTGGTCGCGGTCCTCCTTGCGAGCCTGCCGCGGCCGGGCTCCGCGCAGGAGCGCTCGACCGTCGAGTACCTCTACGTCGAAGCCAACGAGGGCGGCTCGAGCGGCGGGCACGTCGCCTTTCGCCTGGGCGACGACGTGTTTCACTTCGAGCATCGCTCCCCCGGCATTCTCGTGCTGCGCCGCGCCGACTTCGAGCGCTTCGTCTTCCGGTATGGCGTGACGGAGAATCGCACCATTCACCGCATCCGCATTCCGGTCAGCGGGGAGACGCAGGCGCTCCTCGCCCATCGCTTCCGGCAGCGGCTCTTCCTTCAAATGCGCCACCTCGACATGATGGAGAGCCTGCGCGGCGACCGCGCGACCCTCGAGCAGATGCTCTCGGGGGGCCTGGCCGTGGAAGGGGCAGGCTACTTCGTCTCCGATCGTGAGGTCGGCGCCAGCCCCAGCGTCGATATCGGGGCCCTCCGGGCCCGCGTCGAGGCTGCCTACGGCCCTGACTTCCTCGATCGCCGGACGGAGATGCTGCACGCGCGGCTCGCGGCGCTGGAGCCGGTCGTCATGGATCTGCCGGAGCTCCCGACCGCGGAAGTCCCGCCGGCGCCGGCCTACACGTTTCCCCAGCGCTACCGGGATGTCGCGACGGCTCTGGAAGCCCTCCAGATTCTCCGCGCGGCGCGCCCGCTCGCGCCCGGCGCGCTCGTGGACGCCGACCCCGGCGATCTCCCATTCACGGACATCGATGCTCAGGCAGTTCGCCGTCTCTCCGAGGTCCTCGAAGACGCGCTGGTCCGCCTCGTGGCCTCCGAGCGGCCGGACTGGGGTGCGGCGCTCGTGATCGGGATGGCGAGGCTGGCGGCGCTCGGGGAGAGTCGCCGGCACGAGCGCTGGATGCTGCTCGATGCGTTTCCTGTCGATTCCGAAGCGACGCCGCGCCGCCAGCCCTCGCGGGGGGAGCTGTCGGCTCGAGCGCTCGACGATGCCGGCGACGCGCGCGCCCGTGCGCGAGAGGAGCTCCTGGCTCGCCTGGACGAGGGGTTCCCGGAAGCTGCGTTTGCCGCGCTCGAGGCGGCCGTCAACCACGTGGGCGAGCTTCGCGCGGCCCGGGCCGAGGAGAGGGCGCCTCGCGCCGTGAGGGCGCCTTTCGTCCCATCGCGCCCGGCGCGCATGACCATCGGCCCTTTGGATCCGCAGGCCCTGATGGGAGGGCGCGAGGCGGTGCGCGACCGCGAAGAGGCCTATGCGTCCGGATTCAGGCGCCGCTGGGGCTACAACCTCGTCACGCGCAACTGCGTGTCCGAGATCTTCGGCGAGATCGACGCGGCCTTCGAAGGGGGAGCGGAGGAGGCGAGGGAGCGCTTGGGCGGCCGGGTCGGGATGGATGGCTCGCTGAACTTCATTCCGGCCGTGTCCGCCGCCGCCGTGGCCAGCTCGTACCCTGCCACCGAGCAGCTCGAGGTGCCCTCCTACCGCCGCGCCCGGGTCGCGCAGATGTACCGGGAGGAAAATCCGGTGGCGGTCTTCCTCCGCGAGTCCAACACGTTGACCTCCGCCATCTATCGCCGCAATCCCGACGACTCCATCTTCGTGTTCTTCACAGACGACGCCGTGCTCGCCCGGCCCCTGTTCGGCGCGGTCAACCTGGTCGTGGGTCTCGGAGCGAGCGCCGTGGGGCTGGCCACGCTCCCTGTGGATGGGGGCGCGACCCTCTGGGCCGGTCTCAGGGGGGCGCTCTTCAGCGTGCCGGAGCTCTTCTTCCAGAACATCCGCAAGGGCTCCTTCGAGTACGTCGGCCGGGAGAGGCGGGTCGAGCCTTCCATCCGCCCGGTGGAGGCGCCTGGCGGCGGTTGACCAGGCGCCCAGACCTCTGTTACGGTCTGCGGGCCAATGGCGTCCGGGCGGCCCGCCGGGAGCGGGCCCCAGGGAAGGCGGTGCGAATCCGCCGCGACCGCGTCACTGTGATCGGGGACGAAACCCACGTAAAGCCACTGGCCCGATACCGGGGCCGGGAAGGCGTGGGGAGTAGGGTGATCCGAGAGCCAGGAGACCTGCCCGAGCGCTGCCACGTCAACCGGTCTTCGCTGGAGGATCCGGGTGAGTTTCGTCCATCGTCTCGACCTCATCGTGGGGGGTGTCCGTAGCGGCAAGAGCCGCGAGGCGCTCCGCCTCGCGGCGGAGCTGCCTCGGGGCGTTCGCGGCGCCTTCCTCGCGACCGCCCAGGGCCTCGACGGCGACATGAAGGCGCGCATCGCGCGGCATCAGGCCGAGCGGCCCAAAGGCTGGGCGACGGTCGAGGAGCCGTACGATCTCGTCAGGGCCTGCGACAGCCTGGCAGGCCGCTATGACGTGGTGGTGCTCGACTGCCTCACCCTGTGGATCGCCAACCTCCTCCTGCGAGGGGACAAGCACGTGGCGATCCGGGAGGCCGCGGACGCGCTCGAGCGCTGCCTCGCGTCCCGTCCCTTCAGCTTCATCATCGTCTCGAACGAGGTCGGCGCCGGCGTGCATCCGCCCACCGAGGTGGGGCTGCATTTCCGGGATCTCCTGGGCGAGGTCAACCAGCGGTTTGCCGCTGCCGCAGATCGTGTCACGTACATGGTCGCCGGGATTCCCCTGACGATCAAGAACGTCATGCCGCCCGGTGATTTGCGTGCGAGAACTTTCGAAGGCCCTTGATGCCATTGCCGCCCCCGCCGGCCCGTCGGGGCTCGAGGCGCAGCAGGCTCTCGACAGCCTGACCAAGCCGCCTGGGAGCCTGGGGCGCCTGGAGGAGCTGGCGCGCCGGCTGTCCGAGATCTCGGGCCGCTTCCCGCCGGAGGTGCGGCGGGCCGTGATCTTCACGCTCGCCGCCGACCACGGCGTGGTCGCGGACGGCGTGAGCGCCTATCCCCAGATCGTGACGGCCCAGATGGTCGAGAACCTCCTGCGGGGCGGGGCCGCGGTGAACGTCCTCGCGCGCCACGCGGGCGCCGACGTCGTGGTCGTGGACATGGGCGTGGCGGGGCCGGTGGCCGCGCATCCGGATCTGGTCGTGCGCCGGATCGCCGCCGGCACGCGCAACATGGCCGCCGGTCCTGCCATGAGCCGCGACGAGGCCGTGGCCGCGATCGAGGCGGGCATCGGGTTGGTCGAGGCCTGGCAGCGCAACGGGCTCGATCTGATCGGCACGGGCGAGATGGGCATCGGCAACAGCACGGCCGCGAGCGCCGTGGTGGCCGCGCTCACGCAGGTACCGGTCGAAGCCGTGACCGGCACGGGCACCGGCGTCGACGAGGAGGGGCGGCGGCGCAAGGTCGCCGCCATCGAGCGGGCGCTCGCGGTGAATCGCCCCGATGCGCGCGACGGCATCGACGCGCTCGCCAAGGTCGGCGGCTTCGAGATCGCCGGGCTCGCGGGCGTGATCCTGGGCGGAGCCGCGCGGCGCATCCCCGTCGTCGTCGATGGGTTCATCGCCGGCGCGGCGGCGCTGGCGGCCGTCCGCATCAAGCCGGAGGCGCGCCACTATCTCCTCGCCTCCCACCGCTCGACGGAGCCCGGCGCGCGCCATGTTTTGGACGCGCTCGGCCTCGAGCCGTACCTCGACCTGCAGATGCGGCTGGGTGAGGGCACCGGCGCGGCGCTCCTGATCGGCCTCGCAAAGGCGGCGGTGAAGATCGTGGGCGAGATGGCCACGTTCAAGTCCGCGGGCGTCACGGACCGCGCGCCGTGAGCCGGCCTTTGCGTCGCCTGGCCCTGATCGCCCTGGGGCTCGTCTGGACGGCGTCGGGGGCGGCCGCGCTCACCGTGGTGGACCAGACCGGACGGAGCCTTTCCCTGCCGGCGCCGCCCCGGCGCATCGTCTCGCTCGTGCCGAGCGTCACCGAGGTGCTCTACGCCATCGGCGCCCAGGACGCGCTCGTGGGTGTCACCGACTTCTGCGACTATCCGCCGGAGGCCCGCCGCAAGCCTCACGTGGGCGACATGCTGTCGCCCAACCTCGAAACGCTCGTCACGCTCAAGCCGGATCTCGTCGTGGCCACGCGGTCCGGCAACCGGGAGGAGACGTTCGACCAGCTCAAGCGTCTCGGGATCCCCGTCTATCTGGTCGATCCCCTCACGGTGGACGACGTGCGCCGTCTCGTGGCGGACCTGGGCGACCTCACGGGCCATCGCGATCGTGCCGCGGCCGTCGACCACGACCTCGAGCGGCGGATCGCCGCCGTCCGCGACCGTGTCAAGGATCGCCCGCAGCCGCGCGTGCTCTACGTGCTGTGGCCCGAGCCGCTCATCGTGCCGGGGCGGGGCGCGCTCGTGTCAGAGCTGATCGCGCTCGCCGGCGGCGCCTCCGTGACGGCGGATCAAGGGCAGGGCTATCCGCGCATGAGCCTCGAGGCCGCGGTGGGGCGGGCGCCCGAGGTCATCGTGCTCGCGCGCCACGGCAGCCGGGTGGGGCCGACCGCGCGCGAGCAGTGGCTCAGGCTCGAGAGCATGCCGGCCATCAAGAGCGGGCGGCTCTATCTGGCCGACGGCGACCTGATGCACCGCTACGGTCCACGGCTCGCGATCGGCCTCGAGAAGCTGGCGCGGATGATTCATCCGGAGGCGTTCGATGCGCCGGCCGGCGCGCCACGCCCGGGAGCGCCCAGGTGACGGGGGGCGCGCGGCTTCTCTGGGTGTGCGGAGGTCTCCTCGCTCTCCTCGTTGCCGTGGCCATCGGCTCCCTGCTCGTGGGGGCCGCGCCGGTTCCCCCGGGAGCCGTGCTCGACCTGCTCACAGGACGCGGCCCCGCCGGCGGGAGCGATCGCACCGTCGTGCTGAGCATACGGCTGCCTCGCGTCGCGGCCGCCATGCTGGCCGGCGGCGCTCTGGCCGTGGCGGGTGCGGGCTTCCAGGCCCTCACGCGCAACCCGCTCGCGGAGCCGTCGATACTCGGCGTCTCTGGGGGCGCGGCGTTCGGCGTCGTCCTCGCGCAGGTCTCGGGACTCGGCCAGGGCGTGGTGGAAGCCCTCGGCCTGACCGTGTTCGGCTTCACGGGCGCCGTGGCGGCGGGAGCGGCCGTCTACCTCATCGCGTCGAGCGCTGCGGGATTTCCCGTGCACACGCTGCTCCTGGCCGGCGTCATCGTCGGGATCTTCTTCTCGGCCGCGATCACCGTGCTGATCTCCATCGTCGACGCCAACCGGCTGGGCGGGGTCATCCACTGGCTGCTCGGAAGCGTCGCGCCCATCCCCCCGAGCCAGCTCGGGATTTTCGCGCTCGCGACGGCGGCGGGCGTGTGGCTCGTGCTGGGCCAGGCCCGCGCGCTCAACCTCCTGGCGCTCGGCGAGGAGGGCGCGCTCGAGCTGGGCGTCGACGCCCTCCGCGTGAAGCGGCGCATCTTCGTCGGCGCGGCGCTCCTCACCGGCACCGTCGTGGCCTTCGTCGGCCCGATAGGATTCATCGGGCTCATCGTGCCCCAGGTCTTCCGGATGCTCCTGGGGCCCGACAACCGCGTGCTCGTGCCGGCCGCGCTCCTCGGCGGCGGCGCCTTCCTGCTCGCCGCCGACACGCTCGCGCGCACGGTGGTGGCGCCCGCCGAGCTGTCGGTCGGCGTGCTCACGTCGTTCTGCGGCGCGCCGTTCTTCATCTGGCTCCTGCGCTCGCGGGTCGCGCGGGTGACGCCGTGACCGCGCTCACCGAGTTCCGGGACGTGAGCTTCGCGTATCCCGCGGGCGCGAAGGGGCGCGCCCCCTTCGAGCTCCGTGAGCTCAGCTTCGCGCTGGCTCCGGGCGAGGTGCTCGGGCTGATCGGCCCCAACGCGGCGGGGAAGACCACGGTGATCCGCCTGCTGTCCCGCGTGCTCCGTCCCTCGAGGGGAACCATCATGGTCGCCGGCGAGCCCGCCGAGAGCCTCGGCCGTGTCGCCGTCGCGCGGCGGATCGCCGTCGTGCCCCAGGACGTGCCGCAGGGATTTCCGTACACGGTGGAGCAGCTCGTGCTGATGGGCCGCTTCCCGCACGCGCCCGCGCGGTTCTTCGAGAGCCGGGAGGATCTCCGGATCGCCCGCGCGGCCATGGCGATGACCGGGGTCGAGGCGCTCGCGGCCGAGCCGCTCGACCGGCTCTCGGGAGGCGAGCGCCAGCGGGTCGTGCTCGCGCGGGCGCTGGCGCAGGAGCCGCGGCTCCTCGTCCTCGACGAGCCGACCTCGCACCTGGACCTGCGCTACCAGGCCGAGTGCGTGGCCTTGCTGCGGCGCCTCAACCGGGACCGGGGGCTGGGCATCCTCCTCGTGTCCCACGATCTGAACCTGGCGGCCGAGGTTTCGGACCGTCTCCTGCTCCTGGCCGGCGGGGCGGCGGTGCGGCTGGGCGCGCCTGAAGACGTGCTGCAGGAATCGCTGCTGGAGGCGGTGTACGGCTGCCGCGTCTCCGTGGACAAGCACCCGGCCACGGGCCGGCCGACGGTCAGCGTGCTCTGGCCCGACGGGAGGTGATGGCCGAATCCGCTGAGCGATGGTCGCGTGCCAAGGGAAGCCGGTGAGAGGCCGGCACGGTCCCGCCACTGTGAGTGGGGAGCCACGCCCGTATCCGTCACGGAAGCCACTGGGAGCGATCCCGGGAAGGCCGGGCGGCGGCGACGATCCACGAGTCAGGAGACCTGCGCGCGACATGAAGGCACACCCCCTTTCGACGGAAAAGGAGCGAGCGTGCGACACGCGATCGGAGTGGCCGTCATGACGGTGCTGTTCGTCGCGGGGAGAGCTGCGGCGCAGGACGCGAAGCCGGAGGAGGCGAAGCAGCCGGTGGCGCAGAAGGTCGACCCCGTGGTCGTCACGGCGACCACGGTGCCCACGCCGGCCGAGCAGCTGGGCGTGTCCCTCAACGTCATCACCGGGGAGGACTTCAAGACCTACCACTACAACTCCGTGGACGACGCGTTCCGGAACATTCCCGGCGTCAACGTCGTCCAGCAGGGCAGCTACGGCAAGGTGTCGACGCTGAGCATTCGCGGGGCCAACGCGAGCCAGGTCCTGATCCTCGTGGACGGCGTCCGCGTCTCGAGCCCCACGCTCGGCCAGACGGATCTGTCCGACATCTCGCCCGACATGATCGAGCGCATCGAGGTCATTCGCGGCGGCCAGTCCACGCTCTACGGCGCCGATGCCATCGGCGGGGTGGTGAACATCATCACCAAGAAGGGCACGGGGCCCTTCTCGGCCGTGGTCGAGAACATGGGAGGCAACTACGACACCTTCTCGAACCGCGTCGCCGTCAACGGCGCCTACAAGATGGTCGACTACTCGCTGTACGGCTCGCACTTCGAGAGCAACGGCCAGTTCACGAACGACAACACCAACACCAACGCCGCGGGCGGCCGGGTGGGCATCACGCTGCCCTGGGACAGCGCGCTCGGCGTGAGCTACCGCTACAACAAGAACGACGTGGGGGTGCCGGTCAAGGGCGTGTTCCCGCCGCCGCAGCCCATCGTGCCGTTCATCAATCCGAACGCCAAGCAGCAGACGGAGACCACCGTGCTGAGCGTCGACGCCAGGACGCATCCGGTGGACTGGTGGGAGGCGCGCGGGCGCTTCGGCCGCTACACCAACAACCAGGGCTTCCAGGATCCGGTCGATCCGGGCTTCGACTTCGACACGCCCTTTCGCTCGCAGGTGGACACGGAGCGCCTCGAGTACGAGCTCCTCAACTCCATCATCATCGGGCCCTGGAGCACGAGCACGGTCGGGTTCGGCTACCGCTACGAGCACGGCGACAACCAGGGCGTCTTCCAGGCGTCGCAGAACGTGAAGTGGTTCATGTTCGAGCAGCAGTTCCGGCTCTTCGATCGCCTCTTCATCACCGGCGGCACGCGGATCGAGGACAACAGCGTCTTCGGCACCGCCACCACGGGGCAGGGGTCGGTGCTCTTCGTCATCAAGGAGACGGGGACGCGGCTGCGCGGGAGCGCGGGCAGCGGCTTCCGGGCGCCCACCTTCAACGATCTCTTCTTCCCGCAATTCGGCAATCCCAACCTCCTGCCCGAGCGCAGCCAGACGTGGGACATCGGGCTCGATCAGAGCCTCTGGGGCAATCGCATCCGCCTCAAGGCGACGTACTTCCACACGAACTTCACCGACGCCATCACCTGCTGCGTGCCGCTGCCCACCGCGCCCTTCGGCGGTCCCGTCAACGCGGGCAGCGCGCGATCGCGGGGCGTGGAGGCCTCCATGGACGTGGACCTCCTGCCCAACCTCGTCGCCACGTTCGTGTACACCTACACGGACACCGACAACTTCTCCACGGGGCGGCCGCTGGCGCGCATCCCGCTCAACAGCGGCAGCGCCGGGCTCACGTGGGAGCCGCTGCGCGGGCTCTCCGTGTTCGCGCAGGTCTACGCGGTGAGCCGGCAGTTCGACACGTACGGCGATCTCTACAACAGCGGCCACACGCGCGTGGACGCGGGCGGCACCTACCGGCTCATCAACCAGTTCGGCTGGCTGCAGCGGCTCGATCTGGTCGCGCGGGCCCAGAACATCCTCAACGAAGCCTATGCCGAGGTGCGGGGCTTCCCGGCCTTGGGCGCCAACTTCCTCATCGGCCTCCGGGCCGCGTTCTGACAGGCGCCCGATGATCGAAGGCTTGGCCGTCTGGATCGGGCCGGAAGCGGTGGTGCTCACCACGACCGAGCCCTTCCGCGCCCTGTCCTCGGCGGTCTGGGGCGGCGGGCTCGTCTCGGCGCAGTCCATCGTGAACCTTCACGTGGAGCTCTACGATCCGTGCGCGGACCCGCCCGCCATGCTCGAGCAGTACGCGCGCACGCATCGCCTGCCCGGGCCTTGCGTCGGCCTCCTCACCGGCGCGTGGACGGAGCACGCCACGGTGGGCGAGGAGAATGCCGCAGGCATCCGCACGGTCGCCGTGGCCACCGTGGGACTGTCCAACCGCACGGCGGCCGGGCGTGCCCCCGTGAGCCCGTGGCGGCACGGCACCATCAACACGATCGTGGTGGTCGACGCCGACCCGGAGCCGGCCGCTCTCGTGAACGCCGTCATGACCGTGACCGAGGTCAAGGGGCTGGTCCTCAACGAAGCCGGGGTCCGCGATCCCGCCGGCCACGCGGTGACCGGCACCTCCAGCGACGCCATCGTCGTGGCCGCGACGGGCCGGGGACCGCGTGCCCGCTTCGGGGGCCCCGTCAGCGAATTGGGCTGGAGCATCGCGCGCGCGGCAGGCGCCGCCCTGGAGACCGGCATCCGGGGCTGGCTGGAGCGCAACCGCTGATGCGCCGGACGCGGCTGGTGACCCTCATCGGCTCGGTGGCGCTGCACGCTGGCGCGGTGGCCGCCGTGCTGCTTCTCGTGGCCGCCGTCCGCGAGCCGGCACCGCTCTTCGTCGATCTGACCAGCGGAGGCCAGCCTGGCGATGGGCAGCCCGCCGGCCCCGGGCCATCGACCCACGCAGCGGGGGGGCGCATGAGCGCAGGCCACCCGGCCACGCCGCGCGCCCCCGCGGCGCCGCGAGCCGTCCAGGCACCTCCCGCCCCCGCGGCGCCCGCACCGCCGCGCGCTGTCGATGTGAGTCCCGCACCTGCCGAGCCGCCTCCCCGCGAGCCGGCACCTCTTCGAGAGCCGGCGCCTGCTCGCGAGACGACGCCTGCGCGGGAGGCGGCGGCCGAACCGGCGTGGCGGTCTGCTATCGAGCCTCGAGCCGAGAGCAGCAGAAGCGCAGCCGCCGGCGCCGCTCCGAATGCGGGTCCGGGCGGGGCGGTGGCCAGCGATGCGCCGGCGGCCGCGGGACCCGGCGGCGGAGGAACCGGCGGCTCACGTGTCGCGCTCGCCGCGCCCGGCTCGGGACGCAGCGACGTGCCTGCCGAGTTCGGTCCCTATCTCGCGGGATTCCGCCAGCGCATCCAGGAGCAGGTCGTCTACCCGCTCGCGGCGCGCCGGCGCGGCCTGACCGGACGCGTGGAGGTCGATGTGCTGCTCGAGCCCACGGGCCGCGTGCGCGACGTCACCATCGCGGCGTCGTCCTCGCACGCGATGCTGGACGAGGCGGCCATCGAGGCCGTCAGGTCTCTCACGCCCGTGCCGCTGCCCGACGGCTTGCCCAGACGGCTGCTCCGCGTGCGCCTCCCCATCGTCTTCGACCTGCGCTAGCCGGCGCCGCCCACGCGGATCGCTCCGTGGAGGTGCTGCTCCTGGCCGTCGCCCTCGATCTGACGGTCGGCGATCCACCGAACCGGGCCCATCCGGTCGCATGGATGGGCCGGCTCATCGATCTCGGGCGGCAGCTTGGCGAGCGTTGTCCGCCGCCGCTCCTGCGCCTCTCTGGCGGCGCGCTCGCTGTCATCGTCGCGCTCGCGGCCGGTGCGGGAGGCTTCGCCGCCGATCGAGCGCTCGGCTGGCTGCCCTGGCCTCTCGACGCGTTCGGGCGGGCCTGGCTGCTCAAGTGCACCTTCTCGCTCCGGGGGCTCGTCGCCGCCGTGTGGCAGGTGCGCGATGCGCTGGCGGCGGGAGATCTCGCAGGAGCGCGGGCCGCTCTCGGCACCCATCTCGTGAGCCGGCATGTCAGGACGCTCGACGCCAGCGCGGTGGCATCCGCGGCGATCGAGTCGCTGTCGGAGAACTTGACGGACAGCTGGGTCGCGCCGCTGTGCTTCTACCTCGCAGGCGGCCTGCCGGCCGCGTGGGCCTATCGCGCGATCAACACGGCGGACGCGATGATCGGCTATCGGGAAGGGCTGCTCGAGCGTCTGGGCGCCGCGTCCGCCCGACTCGATGACGTCCTGAACTTCCTGCCCGCCCGCCTGGCGGCGTGCGCGCTCGTGGCGGGCGCGTGGCTCGCCGGAGAATCGGCGGCCGGCGCGTGGCGCGCGTGGCATCGTGACGCGCGCCTCACCGCGAGCCCCAACGCGGGGCGCACCATGGCGACGATGGCGGGCGCCCTCGGTGTCGCCCTCGAGAAGCGCGCGCACTATCGTCTGGGCAGCGGCGCGCCGCCCGATGCGGCGGCGATCGATCGGGCCGTGCGCGTAGCGGCCGCGGCGGCCGGCGTGACGCTGGCGGCCGCGCTCGCCGTGCTCCATCTGCTCCGTCGCGCGTCCTGAGCCCCCACATCTTGGGCCGCCGCGCCCCGCGACTACCGCATCGCGCGTCGCGTTAACCTCGCACGTGCAGGGCGCGCGCGGAATTTTTGCGGGCCCCCAAAACGCGGAGCGTATGATGAGTCGACGCCGCCACGTGCGGCGATTCGTCGCTTAAACGGACCCCGGATGCAGAATTCGATCACGGAACGCTTGACCACGTTGCTCAGGGAAGCCTTGGACAAAGCAGGGCTGCCAGCGCCGGAGGACATCGCGTGGGAAGTGCCGCGGGAGGAATCCCACGGCGACTACGCCACGAACTCCGCGCTGACGCTGGCGCGGGCCGCGCGCAAGGCGCCGCGGCAGATCGCAGACGCCGTCAAGGCCAACTTCCCGCACAGCCCGATGGTGACGCGGCTCGAAGTGGCGGGGCCGGGCTTCCTCAACGTGTTCCTCGCGCCCGAGTGGTGCGCCGACGCGCTCAAGGGGATTCTCGCCGACGGCGTCACCTACGGCACCGGCCGTGCCGGTCAGGGCAAGCGGTTCCTCCTCGAGTTCGTCTCCGCGAATCCCACCGGCCCGCTCGTGATCGTCAATGCGCGGGCCGCCGCCGTCGGCGACGCGCTCGCGAGGATCCTGCGCTCCCAGGGCTACGAGGTCGAGTCACAGTTCTACGTGAACGATGCGGGCAACCAGTTCCAGGCACTCGCGCAGTCCGTGGACGTGCGGCTCAGGCAGGCGCTGGGCGAGACGGCCGAGCTTCCCGAGAACTCCTATCCCGGCGAATACCTCGTCGATCTCGTGGCGAAGTGGCTCGTCGCGGATCCGGCGGGCATGCGCACGCTGGCTGCCCTGCCCGAGGCGGAGCGGGTGGAGCGCCTCGGGCGCCGGGCGGTGTCCGACATGGTGGTGGGACAGCGAGCCGTGCTCGAAGCTTACGGCACGCGGTTCGACGTCTGGGCGCACGAGGACGCCGACGTGCGGCAGCACGGGCTCCCCGAGCGGGTCATCGCGGAGCTCCAGGCGGCCGGCCACACCTACGTGCAGGACGGTGCGCTCTGGTTCCGGTCCACGGCCTTCGGGGACGACAAGGACCGCGTCCTGCGCAAGTCGGACGGCGAGCTCACCTACTTCGGCGTGGACATCGCCTTCCACCACGTCGGCAAGTTCGGACGGGCCGATTGGGTCATCGACTTCCTGGGGCCCGATCACCACGGTTACGTGCAGCGCATGAAGGCGGCCATGGTGGCGCTGGGCCATCCCGGCGACCGCTACGATGCGCTCATCGTCCAGCTCGTGACCCTCCTCCGCGACGGCCAGCCCGTGCGCATGTCGAAGCGCCGGGGCGAGTTCGTGCTCATGGAGGAGCTTGTCGAAGAGGTGGGGCGCGACGCGGCCCGCTTCACCTTCCTCACGCGTCGCCACGACAGCCCGCTCGACTTCGATCTCGCCGTGGCCACCCGCCAGTCCGCGGACAATCCCGTCTTCTACGTGCAGTACGCGCACGCGCGCGTGTCGAGCCTCTTCCGCACCGCGGCCGAGCAGGACATCGTGATTCCGCCGTGGGACCAGGTCGATTTCCGCCCCCTGGCCCTGCCGGAGGAGCAGACCATCATCAAGCGGCTGCTCCAGTATCCGAGTCTCGTGGCGGGCGCCGCGCGCGCCCGCGAGCCGCACCGGGTCGCCTACTACCTCACCGAGCTCGCAGGCCTGTATCATCCGTACTACAAATCACGCCGCGTGATCACGGAAGATCGGGCGCTGACGCTGGCGCGCCTCGGGCTCGCGGCGGCCGTGGGGCAGGTGGTGCGCAACGGGCTCGGCCTCCTGGGCGTCTCCGCACCGGAGAGCATGTGATGCCGGCGCGCGCGGCGGCCATGCGGGGGCGGGCGAGACACGGCGGCGGGGCGCTCCAGTGGATCGCCTTGGTGGCCGCCGCCGCCACGATCATGGGGCTCACCTTCGCCCTGGGCATCCTCGTGGGTCGGCAGTGGAGCCGGCCCGCCGCGGCGACGATGACGACCGAGAGCAGTGGGCCGCGCAGGACCGTGGTGCCGCCCGGCAAGCGCGGCGGCCTCGCCGGGCCCGATGTCGAGGGGCCACAGGTCGACCAGAAGCAGCTGACGTTCTATCAAACGTTGACCGCGCCGCTCGGCCGCGGCTCCGCGGATGCCTCGCAGCGGCCCCAGGACAAGCCCAAGCCGTCGCATGCGGCAGAGCCGGCCCGAGCCGAGGCGCCGCCGCCATATCCGTATGCGAGCCGCGGCGAGACGATCGTCGAGAAGCCCGCGGCGCCAGACACGCCCGCCCCGGACGCCAGGGCGGCGCGGCCCCCGGCCGACGCGACGTGGGCGGTGCAGGCCGCGGCGTTCAAGACGCAGGCCCAGGCCGATGCGCTCCAGAAGCAGCTCAAGCAGTCGGGCTTCGAAGCCTACGTGGTGTCGGCGAAGGGCGACGACGGGCAGACGACCTACCGTGTCCGCATCGGCACCTTCAAGAGCAAGGCGGACGCGCAGAAGGTCGCCGACCGGGTGCGCGGCGAGCGCTCGCTGGCGGCGTTCATCACGCCCAAGTAGAGCCTTACCGGCGACGAGATGCCTCAACGCCCCGGCGGGGTCCTGATCGCCCGTGAGGAGATTGCCGGCCGGGTGGCCGAGCTCGGGCTGGCCATTGCCCGCGAGCATGCGGGCAGCGTCCCGCTCCTGGTGGGCGTGCTCAAGGGAGCCGCCATCTTCATGGCGGATCTCATCCGCGCGATCCCGGCGCCGCTGGCGACCGATTTCATGGCCGTGTCGTCCTATGGCGCCGGCACACGCTCCTCGGGCGCGGTCCGCCTCACCGCCGATCTCTCCGTGTCGATCGAGGGCCGCGACGTCATCCTCGTGGAGGACATCGTGGACAGCGGGCGGACCGTCCACTATCTCAGGCGCAACCTCGAGACCCGTCACCCGCGGAGCCTCAAGGTCTGCACCCTGCTCGACAAGATCGAGCGGCGGCAGGTCGAGCTGACCCTCGACTACGTGGGCTTCGTCATTCCCGATCGCTTCGTCGTCGGCTACGGCTTCGACCTGGGCGGACTGTACCGGGGATTGTCCGAGATCCGGGCCCTCGAAGACTCCTAGACCCCCCGATCGGGCCGTGGACCCCTGTGCTATACTCAAAACGCCATGAATTCGCCCTTCTACAAAAATCTCGCCCTGTGGATGGTCATCGGGCTCATCGTTCTCGTCCTCTTCAACGTCTTCCAGGCCAGCCAGCCCTCGAGCGGCAAGGTCGTCTTCTCCGACTTCCTCAAGCGGGTGGAGTCCGGCGAGGTCAAGGAGGTCCTGATCCGCGGCAAGTCGGTCACCGGCAAGCTCGGTGACGGCAGCACGTTCCGCACGTTCACGGCCGACTACCCGGACCTGGTCAAGCTCCTGCGCGACAAGGGCGTCAAGATCGCCGTGGAGCCCGAGGACAGCAATCCCTGGTACGCCTACGTGCTCCAGTGGGTGCCCATGCTCCTCTTCATCGGCGTGTGGATCTTCTTCATGCGCCAGATGCAGGGCGGCGGCGCCAAGGCGCTCTCCTTCGGCAAGGCGCGGGCGCGGCTCATCTCGGAGAAGCAGAACAAGGTCACGTTCCAGGACGTGGCGGGCGTGGAAGAGGCGAAGGAAGAGCTCCGCGAGATCATCGAGTTCCTGAAGGATCCGCCCAAGTTCCAGAAGCTCGGGGGCAAGATCCCCAAGGGCGTGCTGCTCGTCGGCCCTCCCGGCACGGGCAAGACGCTCCTCGCCAAGGCCATCGCCGGCGAGGCCAACGTGCCGTTCTTCTCCATCTCGGGCTCCGACTTCGTGGAGATGTTCGTGGGCGTGGGCGCCTCGCGCGTGCGCGATCTCTTCGAGCAGGGCAAGAAGCACGCGCCCTGCATCATCTTCATGGACGAGATCGACGCCGTGGGCCGGCACCGCGGAGCGGGGCTGGGGGGCGGCCACGACGAGCGCGAGCAGACCCTGAACCAGCTCCTCGTGGAGATGGACGGCTTCGAGACGAACGAGGGCGTGATCCTGATCGCGGCCACGAACCGGCCCGATGTCCTCGACCCGGCGCTGCTGCGCCCCGGACGCTTCGACCGCCAGGTGGTCGTGGCCCGGCCCGACGTGAAGGGCCGCGAGGAGATCCTCAAGGTGCACGCCCGCCGCATCCCGCTGGCCCCGAACGTGGATCTCATGGTCCTGGCCCGCGGCACCTCGGGATTCTCCGGAGCGGATCTCGCCAATCTCGTCAACGAGGCGGCGCTGCTGGCGGCGCGGCAGGACAAGAAGCTGGTCGAGATGATCGACTTCGAGAACGCCAAGGACAAGGTCCTGATGGGCGTGGAGCGCCGCTCCATCATCATTCCCGAGGCCGAGAAGCGCACCACCGCGTACCACGAGGGGGGGCACGCGCTCGTGGCGTACCTCCTGCCCGGCGCCGACCCGCTGCACAAGGTGACCATCATTCCGCGCGGGCGGGCCCTCGGCCTCACCATGCAGCTGCCCACGGACGATCGCTACAGCTACTCGAAGGACTTCCTCATCAACCAGATCACCATCCTCCTGGGCGGCCGCGCCGCCGAGGAGATCGTCTTCCAGCAGCAGACCACGGGCGCCGGCAACGATCTCGAGAAGGCCACGGAGATGGCGCGCAAGATGGTCTGCGAGTGGGGCATGTCGGACAAGATGGGCCCGCTCACCTTCGGCAAGGGCGAGGAGCACATCTTCCTCGGCCGGGAGGTCTCCCGCCCGAAGGACTACAGCGAGGAGACGGCGGTCCTGATCGACTCCGAGATCAAGCGCATCGTGATGGACTCGGCGTCGCGGGCGAAGGACCTGCTCGACTCCAACCTGGAGAAGCTCCACGTGCTGGCCCGGGCCCTGCTCGAGCGCGAGACGCTGGACGGCGAGGAGATCACTCGCATCCTGACCGCGAAGCCCTTCCAGGGAGCTCCCGCACCCGCCTGATCGGCCGCCGCATCGGTCCTCCAGAGGACGGCGCTCCCCGCTGCGCATTCTCTGCGCAGCTCCAGCCTTTCCGTCCGCCCCGCTCGCTCCGCCGGAGCAATTCGGGTGCGCGGTCCCTTGCCCGCAATGGTATTTTTGTGGCGTGACCTCCCCCGTCCACGCGGCGCTGGCAGGGGTGCATCTGGGCGACGGCCTCCCTGTGGTCGTGATGGGCGCCCTCAACGTCGGGCCCGCCTCCTTCTACGCCGGCTCCGTGGTCCTCCGCTCCGACGATCTCCTGCGAGCGGCCGATCGCATGGTGGCCGAGGGGGCGACAATGATCGACGTCGGCGCGCGATCCACGGCGCCGTATCTCTCCGACGCCGTGTCCGTGTCCGAGGAGACCGAGCGCCTGTCATGGGCGGTCGGCCTGCTGGCCGGCAAGCTCGGCGTTGCCGTGTCCGCCGATACCAGCCGGGCCGCGCCGGCCCGCGCCGCCCTCGACGCGGGCGCGCGCGTGATCAACGACGTCCGCGGGCTCCTGGGCGATCCAGCGCTCCCTCCGCTCATCGCGAAGTCGGGCGCCGGCGTCATCGTCATGGCATCCGAAGCGGAGGTGGCGCCATCGCGCGGGCCCGTGGACGAGGTGCTCGCCAGACTCGTCGAGGGCCTCAACACGGCGGTGCGCGCCGGCATCGCACCCGATCGCATCGTCGTGGACCCCGGCCTCGGCTTCTTCAGGCACGGCCGCGTGCCGTGGCACCAATGGGATTGCGCAGTGCTGGCAGGTCTCGAACGCCTGCGAGAGCTCGGCCGGCCCGTCGGTGTGGGCGCCTCGCGCAAGTCGTTCATCGGCGAGATCGGCGGCGAGCCCGATCCCGCCAGGCGCCTGCCCGGCTCGCTGGCCGCCGCGGCGGCGGCCGTGCTCGCGGGCGCCCATCTCATTCGCGCGCACGACGTGGGCGAGACGGTCCAGGCGGTGCGCGTGGCCGAGGCCATCCGCCGCGGCGGCGGGAGCGCCTGAGCCATGTGGCCCGTCATCCAGTCCTTCCGCCTGCGGGATGCCATCGACATCCTGCTCGTCGCCTTCGTGCTCTATCGCGTCTTCGTCATGTTCAAGGAGACGCGGGCCGTGCAGATGCTCCTGGGCCTGGGCGCCCTCATGGTCGCGTCGTTCCTCGCCAACCGCTTCGAGCTCTACGGCACGAGCTTCATCCTCGACAACTTCTGGTCGTTCTGGGTGCTGGCGCTGATCGTGCTCTTCCAGCCGGAGCTCCGGCGCGCGCTGCAGCAGTTCGGCCAGAACCCGTTCTTCCGCGCCATGACGCGAGCGGGGCGGGAGCAGCAGAGCCACCTCCTCGACGAGGTGGTGAAGGCCGCTCAGTCGCTGGCCGCCAAGCGCATCGGCGGCCTCGTCGTGATGGAGCGGTCCACGGGCCTGCGCAACTACGTGGAGCTGGGCGTCCCGCTGGACGCGCTCGTGTCCGCCGATCTCCTCGAGAGCATGTTCCTGCCGTACTCGCCGCTGCACGACGGGGCGGTGTTCATCCGGGGCGGGCGCGTGGCGGCGGCCGGCGGCTTCCTGCCCCTGTCCAGGAACGCCCAGCTCGGGCGCGCCATGGGCACGCGTCACCGTGCCGCGCTCGGGCTCAGCGAGGAGACGGACGCCGTGGTCCTCGTCGTATCGGAGGAGACCGGGCGGATCTCGCTGGCCGTCGAGGGCCGCATGGAGAGCCCGCTCGATGGCGAGGCGCTCCGCCGCCGCCTCGACGAGCTGTTCTCCCTGGAATCGGCTTCACAGCCCGCCGAGCAGCCATGGTGGGAGCCGGCCCGCGGCTGGCTCCGGAAATGAGCGCATGCCTCTCGCGTGGCTGACGCGCCACTGGGAGCTCAAGCTCCTCGCTCTCGCCTTCTCGTCGGGGCTCTGGGTCTTCGTGATGACCTCGGAGAAGACCAACGTCACCGTTCCCCTCCCGATCGAGCTCGACGCGGTGCCGTCCGGCCTCACCGTCACCAGCGAAAGCCCCGACACGGTGGACGTGCAGCTGCACGGGCTGAGGGCCGCGCTCTCGCGCGTGGCGCCGGACGCGCTCCGCGTGCGGGTGAGCCTGGCCGGCGCGCGCCCCGGTGAGCTCGTGGTGGGCCTGGGCCCCGATCAGATCGTCGTGCCGCCGGGCGTGAGCGTGCTGCGCATCACCCCGTCCGTCGTGCGCATCGGACTGGCCAAGGAGCGCTGATGGGACGCCTCTTCGGCACCGACGGCATCCGCGGCCTCGCCAACGAGGAGCCGCTGACGACGGAGCTGGCGTTCCGCCTGGGCCGCCAGCTCGTGGCCACGCTCCACGAGCATCATGGGCTCGCCAAGGTCCGGCTCGTGGTGGGCCGCGACACGCGGCTGTCCGGGCCCATGATCGAGGGCGCGCTGGTCTCGGGCGCGCTGTCGGCCGGCGCCGATGTCTTCACGGTGGGCGTGCTGCCCACCCCCGGGATCGCGTACCTCACGCGGAGCCTGGAAGCGCAGGGCGGGGTCGTGCTCTCCGCGTCACACAACGCGTTCCAGGACAACGGCATCAAGATCTTCTCCTCCGAGGGCAGCAAGTTCCCCGACACGTGGGAGGACGAGATCGAGGCCAAGCTCGCGCAGCCGGACCACGCGCCCAAGCCCACGGGGGCGGCGGTGGGCCGGCTCGTGCACTACGATCGCGCGGAGTCCGACTACATCGCGCGGGTCCGGCACACGTTCCCTTTTGACCTGGGCGGGATGACGGTGGCCCTCGACTGCGCGCACGGCGCCACCTATCGGGTGGCGCCTCGTCTCTTTCGCTCTCTGGGCGCCAGGGTGGTCGTGCTGGCCGCGCGACCCGATGGCCTCAACATCAACCGCCATTCGGGCGCCCTCCATCCGGAGCGGCTTGCGCGCCGCGTGCAGTCGATGGGCGCGGACGCCGGGCTGGCCTTCGACGGCGACGGCGATCGCCTCATCGCCGTGGACGAGACGGGCGAGGTGCGCGACGGAGACTACGCGCTGGCCATCTGCGGCCGCCATCTGGGCGCGCGGCGCCGGCTGAAGGGCGACGTGGTCGTCACCACCGTCATGGCCAACCTGGGGCTCGACAAGGCGCTCGCCGAGAAGGGCATCCGCACGGCGAAGACCCAGGTGGGCGACCGCTACGTGCTCGAGGAGATGCTCAGGCTGGGCGCGAGCCTGGGCGGCGAGCAGTCGGGGCATCTCCTCTTCCTCGACCACGCCCCGACGGGCGACGGCATCCTCTCCGCGCTGCAGCTGCTCGCGGTCATGCGGGAGACGGGCCAGCCGTTCTCGGCGCTCGCCGCCTGCATGACCAAGTTCCCCCAGGTCCTCGTCAACGTCGCGGTCCGCGAGAAGCCGGCCCTCGAGTCCATTCCCGGCCTCGCAAGCCGACTGGCCGAGCGCGAGCGCGAGATGGGATCGGCGGGCCGCATCCTGCTGCGCTACTCGGGCACCGAGCACTTGGCCCGCGTGATGGTCGAGGGCGAGGACCGGTCGCACGTCGAGGCCGTCGCCGCCGAGCTGGCCGGCATCGTCAAGGGAGCCATCGGCGCGTGACGGACGTGAAGGGCGTGGGGGTGGATCTCGCGCAGATCCGGCGCATGCGCCGCGTGGTGGAGCGCTGGGACGAGCGGTTCCTGCGCCGCGTCTTCACCGACGAGGAGATCGCCTACTGCCGCCGCCGGCGCGACCCGATCCCGCACCTGGCCGCGCGCTTCGCTGCCAAGGAGGCCACGCTGAAGGCGCTCGGCACCGGCCTCCGCATGGGCGTGAACTGGCGGGAGCTCGAGGTGCGCCGCGAGCGCGGGCAGGCGCCGACCATGGTGCTGACGGGGCGGACCATGGCGATCGCGCGCGCCCGCGGCGGCTCGCGCGTGCTGCTCTCCCTGAGCCACGACGGAGACTACGCGATGGCCCAGGCGCTGCTCGTGGGAGACTCGCCTGATGCTCCGGCGGGGCGCCTGTAGCTTCGCGCTCGCGCTGGCGGTCGCAGGCTGCGCGACCGTGACGACCGACAGGGAGTCCGCGCCCGGTCCCGACGTCTCGCGATCCCTTCCACCCGGGCAGGGGAGCCTGACCGCCCAGAGGGGCCGCCCCGGCTACGTCATCGGCGCGCCGCACGGCACCACGGACACCGCGACCGACGTGATCGGGCTGGATCTGGCCCGGCGCACCGGGTTCGGCGCCGCGGTGGGCCGGGGATTCGGCAAGCTCGACGCCGAGGGTCGCCGCTACAACGTCAACCGGCCCACCGAAGGCGTGGCGGGCGCTCCGCCGCGCAGCGAACTCGAGACGCCCGAGGCGCGCCGGGTCTACGAGGCGTACAACCGCACGGTGGCCGAGGCGAGCCAGGGCCCGCTGCGCCTGTACGTCGAGATTCACGGCAACGTGCACGAGGACACGGCCGGCCGCGTGGAGATCGCCACGGTCGGGCTCGACAAGGAGGATGCCTGGCAGGTGAAGACGCTCCTCGAGCTCATCCGCGACTCCTACCTGCGCGGCCATCCGGAGACGCCCAGGCTCGAGATCTTCGTCGAGCCCGTGGACACGCTGCGGTACTCGGCCTCGGCCTCGAAGTCCGGCGGCATGCTGGGGCGCTCGGAGCGGTCGCTCCACGTGGAGCTGCCGAAGGTCGCGCGCACGACGGCCCGGGACGCCTACACCGCCATGCTCGGGGACTTCCTCGCGCAGTGGGCCGATCTCCTGGCCACGGCGCGCGGGAAATAGCCGTGCAGCCGCTCTTCACCGCGGCCGAGATGCGGGCGCTGGATGCCCGCGCCATCCAGACCCTCAAGATTCCGGGGCCCCGGCTCATGGAGCACGCGGGCCGCGGCGCCGCTGCGGTCATCGCGCGCGAGTGGGCCCCGATTCGCGGCAAGCGCGTGCTCGTGCTGTGCGGCAAGGGCAACAACGGCGGCGACGGCTTCGTGGTGGCCCGGTACCTCCGGGCCAAGGGCGCGCGGCCCCGCGTGCTCCTGTTCGCCCGGCGCGCGGAGGTCGGCGGCGATGCGGCCCAGGCGCTCGCGCGATGGCGCGGCGCCGTCGAGGACATCCACGACGAGCCGGGCCTGGGCGCGCTCGCGCGCGCGCTGGAGGCGACCGATCTCGTCGTGGACGCGCTCCTGGGCACGGGTCTCACGGGGCCGGCGCGAGGGATCGTCGCGGAGAGCATCGAGCGCCTGAACGCGGCCAGCGGGCGCAGCGGCGTGCCCGTCGTCGCGCTCGACGTCCCGTCCGGGCTCGGCTCCGACAGCGGCGCCGTCCTCGGCCCGACCGTGCGCGCCACGCTGACCACGACGTTCGCGGGGCTCAAGCGCTCCTTGATGCAGGAGCCCGCGGCGACGCTCGCGGGACGTGTCGTGATCGTGCCGATCGGCATCCCGGCCGACGAGGCGGCCCGAGGTCTCAACACCTTCGCGCTCGAGGAGGGCGACGTTCGCCCGCTCTTTCCGCCCCGGCCGCCCGAGACGCACAAGGGCACCTACGGCCACCTCCTCGTGATTGCCGGCTCCGTCGGCAAGACGGGCGCCGCCGCGCTGGCCGGCCGCGCCGCGCTCCGGAGCGGCGTGGGGCTCTGCACGGTGGCGACTCCGGCCTCGCAGCAGCCGGTGGTGGCGGGCTTCAGCATGGAGCTGATGACGGAGCCGATCGCCGAGACCTCCGCGCAGTCGCTCGCCGTCAAGGCTCGCGAGCGCCTCGTCGACCTCGCCCTCGCGCGCGACGCCGTGGCGCTGGGCCCCGGAATCTCGCTCGATCCCGAGAGCCAGGCCCTGGCGCGCGCGCTCGTGGCCGAGGTGCCGCGGCCCATGGTGGTGGATGCCGACGCGCTCTCGGCCCTGGCCGGCCACCTGGATCTCCTGGGGCAGGTGCCCGCCCCGCGCGTCCTCACGCCGCATCCCGGCGAGATGGCGCGCATGCTCGGCACGAGCGTCGCCCAGGTGCAGGCCGACCGCATCGAGACCGTCCGGCGGTTCTGCGCGCAGCACCGCGTGCATCTCGTGCTGAAGGGCGCGCGGAGCGTGCTGGGCGCGCCCGACGGGCGCGTGTTCGTCAACCCCACGGGGAATCCGGGAATGGCAGCCGGCGGCAGCGGCGACGTGCTGACAGGCATGATCGGCGCGTTCCTCGCGCGGGGCTTCGAGCCGCTGGCCGCGCTCCAGGCCGGATGCTACCTGCACGGCCACGCCGGAGACCTGGCCGCCGCGGATCGCGGCGAGGAGGGGCTCCTGGCCGGCGATCTCGTCGAGACCATACCGGCGGCGATCAACCGGACGCCGCGATGAGGCGCGCCTCGCGGAGCCCCGAGGAGACGCGGGCTCTCGGGGAGCGGCTCGGCGCCGCGCTCGGCAAGGGCGACGTGGTGGCCTGCGTGGGCCCGCTGGGCGCGGGCAAGACCTGCTTCCTCCAGGGCCTCGCGCGCGGCCTGGGCGTGCGCGGAGACGTCACGAGCCCGACGTTCGTCCTCGTGAACGAATACCGCGGGCGGCTGCCTGTGTACCACGTGGACGCCTACCGGACGGCGAGCCTCACCGAGCTGGTCGATCTGGGGCTCGAGGAGATGCTCCACGGCGACGGCGTGACCATCGTCGAGTGGGCCGACAAGCTCCGGCCGCTCCTGCCCGCCCGCGCCGTCACCGTCACCATCCGCGGGCTGGGCGACGAGCCTCGCGAGCTCGACTTCGAGGGGCCGCCCGACCTGGTCGCCGCTGTCTCCGAAGCTGGACATTGACGGCAGCGTCGGGCGCGCCATACTCGCGCCCATGCCGGATCCTTCCGGGCTCGACGAATGGGCCGCCGCCGAGCGGCCGCGCGAGCGTCTGTACCACAAGGGCGCGGCCGCGCTCTCGGACGCCGAGCTCCTGGCCATTCAGCTCGGGACGGGCACGGCCGGGACGAGCGCGCTCCAGGTGGCGCAGGCGCTCCTGGGCGCGTACGGCGCCCTCCAGGAGCTCGCCGGGCGCGACGTGGCGGAGATCGCGGCGGTGCGCGGCGTGGGCCGCGCCAAGGCGGTGCGCCTGGCCTCGGCCTTCGAGATCACGCGGCGTCTCCGCTCCCGCAACAGACATGCCCGCCCCGTGCTGTCGAGCCCCGAGGAGGTCTACACGCGCTACGCGCCGCTCATGGAGGACCTGAGGAGGGAGGTGTTCCGGCTGGCCCTGCTCGACGCCAAGAACGGGCTCCTGCGCGACGTGATCGTCTCGGAGGGCACGCTGTCGGCGAGCCTCGTGCATCCGCGGGAGGTCTTCAAGCCGGCCATCCTCGAGCCGGCCGCGTCCATCATCCTCCTGCACAACCATCCGAGCGGCGACCCTACACCCAGCCGGGAGGACGTGAGGCTGACCCGCCAGCTCGTGGAGTGCTCAC
>Ga0335071_10001493_pt1 | contig 25216 bp, 21 predicted proteins | sample Lox_Sample_15_FD_206724 | JGI IMG/M metagenome (GOLD analysis project Ga0335071, IMG submission 206724) | Soil microbial communities from Loxahatchee National Wildlife Refuge, Florida, United States - Lox_Sample_1.5 | ecosystem: Environmental > Terrestrial > Soil > Wetlands | place: USA...
CCGAGGCGACCGCCCCGCAGGAGTTGGTGGTGCCGAGGTCGATGCCGATGATGGTGGCCGGGGAGGGAAGCGCCATGTGCCGCGAGGGTACTACGGGACCTGGCACAGGTGGAGAAGGCGGCCACGCTCGCGCTCGCCCGGCCGGGGTAGACGGCCGGGCCCCGCCCGACGCCGGGTGGGCGACCCTGACGTGCCACCGTTAGAAGGGAGGTGGGAGGTCACCCATGGAAGCCCGCCGGCTGCTCTCCACCCTGGGGACGGGGGTGAAGGATGCGTTCGCGGAGAACCGCTCCATCCTCTCCTTCGAGGAGTACCTGGAGGCCTTCCTGGGCGCGCCGCGCCGGCACGCCCGGGGCTCGGCCCAGTACCTGCGCGACGCGATGGACCACTTCGGCGTCGACGACCGGGAGACCCCCGTCGGCCGGGTCCGACGCTTCCGCCTCTTCGACCTGGCCTTCGACGCCGGGGCCCGGCCCCACCGCGTGGCCGGGCACGAGGAGGTCCAGGCGGCCATCTACCGGGCCCTGGGGACCTTCGTCCGCTCGGGCCGGGTGAACAAGCTGATCCTCCTCCACGGGCCCAATGGCTCGGCCAAGTCGTCCATCGTCTCGGCCCTGTTCCGGGCCATGGAGGCCTACTCGCGGACGCCGGAGGGCGCGCTCTACCGGTTCCACTGGGTCTTTCCCAGCGAGCGGAGGCTGCGGGGAGCGGGGCTGGGCTTCGGCACCCGCGAGGGAGGAGAGGCCGAGCCCGCCTCCTACGCCCACCTCGACGGCGAGACGCTGGACGCCCGGCTCTCCTGCCCGATGAAGGATCACCCGCTGCTGCTCCTCCCCCGCGACGAGCGGCGGCGGCTCCTGGAGGAGCACTGCCGGCCCAGCGCCCGGGAGGGGGCGGGCGATTCCGACTTCGTGCTGGCCGACGCCATCGCCGAGGGCGAGCTCTGCCAGTACTGCCGCCGGATCCACGACGCGCTCCTGGGTGCCTACCGGGGCGACTGGCTGAAGGTGCTGCGCCACGTGCAGGTCGAGCGCTTCTACGTCTCGGCCCGCTACCAGCAGGCGGCGGTGACGGTGGAGCCGCAGATCTCGGTGGACGCCGGCTACCGACAGATCACCTCCGACCGGAGCCTGGCGGCGCTGCCGCCGGCGCTGCACTCGCTCACCCTGCTCGAGCCCTTCGGGCCGCTGGTCTCCGCCAATCGCGGCCTGGTCGAGTTCTCCGACCTGCTCAAGCGCCCGCTGGAGGCCTTCAAGTACCTGCTGGGCACCAGCGAGACGGGGAGGGTGGCGCTGGAGCACTTCCTGCTCCACCTCGACCTGGTGCTGGTGGGCAGCGCCAACGAGCGACAGCTGGCGGCCTTCAAGGAGAGCCCGGAGTTCGCCTCCTTCCGCGGGCGGCTGGAGCTCATCCGCGTGCCCTACCTGCGCCGTGCCTCGGTGGAGCGGGAGATCTACGACCAGCAGGTGACCTCGGCGGCGGTGGGCAAGCACGTGGCCCCGCACGCCACCGAGGTCGCCGCCAACTGGGCGGTGCTCACCCGGCTGAAGCGTCCCATCCCCGAGCGCTACGAGGGCGAGCTGCGCGAGCTGGTCGACGACCTGGCCCCGCTGGACAAGCTGAGGCTCTATGACCGCGGCGCCGCCCCCGACCGGCTGCCGCTGGCCCAGGCCAAGGTGCTGCGCAAGCACGCTCCCGACCTGTACCAGGAGTCGGAGGTCTACCCCAACTACGAGGGGCGGCTGGGAGCCTCGGCGCGGGAGGTGAAGACCGCGTTGCTCAACGCCGCCCAGGCCCGGGGGGCCGCCTGCCTGACGCCGCGGGCGGTGCTGGAGGAGCTCGCCTCCCTCTGCAAGGACAAGAGCGTGCACGAGTTCCTGCAGCAGGAGGTGGTGGAGGGCTACCACGACCACGACGAGTACGTGCGGATGGTGGAGGCCGACTACCTCGACACCCTCGACCAGGAGATCCGCGACTCGATGGGGCTGGTCTCGGAGGCCCAGTACCTGGAGCTGTTCCAGCGCTACGTGATGCTGGTTTCCCACTGGGTGAAGGGCGAGAAGGTACGCAACCGCGTCACCGGCGAGATGGAGCCACCGGAGGAGTCGCGCATGGCGGAGATGGAGCGGCTGGTGATGCCGCCCGGCGAGGACCGGGCCACCTTCCGGCGCGGGCTCATCGCGGCGGTGGGCGCCTACCGGCTCGATCACCCCGAGGCGGCCGAGATGGACTACGGCGCCATCTTCCCCGACCTGCTCCGCCGCCTGCGCGACCACACCCACGTCGAGCGGAAGCGGCAGCTCCACCGGGCCAAGGAGCAATTGCTGCGCTACCTCTCCGACGAGCAGGCCTCCCTGGACGACAAGGCGCGGCGGCAGGTCGAGATGGCCCTGGGCACCTTGAGGGAGCGCTACGGCTACTGCCAGAGCTGCGCCCAGGACGCGGTGCTGTTCCTCATGCGCCGCCGCTACGAGGGGAGCGCCTGAGGCCCGCTGTGCCGGCGGTCACCGAAGGGGCGCCGGGGCAGCGGCCACCCGTCCGCCTGCTTTGGTAGCATCGGCGCGAGGAGGCCGGGATGAGCGAGCGCGTCAGCTGGGACGAGTACTTCATGAACATCGCCCGCGTGGTGGCCACCCGCGCCACCTGCGATCGCAAGCACGTGGGGGCGGTGCTGGTGCGGGACAAGACCATCCTCTCCACCGGCTACAACGGCTCGATCCGCGGCCTGCCGCACTGCTCCGAGGTCGGCCACATGATGGAGGACGGCCACTGCGTGGCCACCGTGCACGCCGAGGCCAACGCCATCATCCAGGCGGCCAAGAACGGGGTGGCAATCGACGGCGCCACCATCTACACCACCGCCTCGCCCTGCTGGCCCTGCTTCAAGCTGGTGGCCAACTCCGGCTGCCGGCGCATCGTCTTCGGCGAGTTCTACCGGGACGGGCGGATCTTCGAGTTCGCCCAGAAGCTGGGGATCGAGCTGGTCGAGCTCGACGTCCCGGCCCGCCCCGACGTGCAGCCGACCGACACGGGGGCTCCCCACCCGTTGACCGCGCCCCGCGGGGGCTGAGAGGCCCTACTGCGGCGGCGGGGGCGCCGCCGCGGCGGGCGAGAGCTCCTCCGGCCCGAGCAGGCGGAGGAGGTCCTCGCCCAGGAGCCTCGCCACCGCGGCCCTGCGCGCCAGGTAGAGCTCCTCGCGCTGGCGCAGCCGCACCCACCGATCCACCTCGTCCGCGGGCAGGGGGTCGGCGAGGCTGGACAGCTCGGCCCGCACCTCGGCCAGCGCCCGATCCACCGCCACCACCCGGATGGCCGGGCGCCGCCGCGGCTCCCTGTGGGGGTCGATCTCCACGGTGTCGTTCTCGGTCCACAGCGGCAGGAAGTCAGCGCCGGCCACCTCCACCCGGACCACGCCGCGGCCGTAATCCCGGCGCGCCAGCTTCACCCGCAGGAGCACGCCGTCCCGGGTGGCGGCGACCGCGTCCGGCGTCACGCCGGCCACGTAGCGGCGGGACTGGTTGGAGACGAAGTTGCCCAGCGAGTAGGCGATGACCGCGGTCTGGCCGTCCGCGCGCCGGTAGAGCTCGACCGGCTGCAGGACGTGCGGGTGGTGGCCGAGGATCACCAGGGCCCCGGCGTCGGCCAGTCGGTGCGCCAGCTCCACCTGGGCCGGGCGCGGCTGCTGCTCGTACTCGACGCCCCAGTGGACCGAGACCACCACCGCGTCGGCGCCGGCGGCGGCGGCCCGCACGTCCTCCACCATGGCGTCCCGGTCGATCTCCGCGGCCTGGAGGCAGGCCTGGGCCTCGGCCTTCCGCGGCGGGCAGTCGTTGCCCTCCTGGTTCAGGCCGTAGGTGTATCCGAGGAAGGAGATGGCCAGGCCGTTCCGCTCCAGGCGGAGCGGTCCGGCAGGATGCGGAGCCGGGCCGGCGCCCACGTACGCCATCCCGGCGGCGTCGAGCGAGCGGAGCGTCTCCTCGAAGCCGGCGCGGCCCTGGTCGAAGGCATGGTTGTTGGCCACCGAGACCAGCTTCACCCCCGCGCGCTGCAGCGCCGACACCACCACCGGCGGGGCGTTGAACACGAAGGCGCGCGAACCCCTGGAGGCCTGTGGGGCGATGGGGGTCTCGAGGTTGGCGAAGCCGAGGTCGTTGGCCGTGAGCAGGTCGGCCATGGGCGCGAAGAGCCAGGAGTAACCGGCGTCGGGTGCGTCCGCGGAATGGGCGGCGGCGCTCTGCTTCACCGCCTCGTGCATGAGGACGTCGCCCACCGCCCCGAGCGTCACCTGTGCGACCTCGCGGATCGGCTCGGGAGGCGGCGGCACCGGGGCCACCGTGCCGCCCCTGGGGGTGGCGGGCGCGGCGGGCGGAGCCGGGGCAGGCGCCGGGGAGGCCGCGGCGGGCCCGGCCGGCGCCGGCGGCGCGGGGTGGGCGACGGTGGCACATCCCGAGAGGATCCCGAGGGTTACCGCGATCCAGCCCGCCCCCAGCCGCTCGTGCGCCATCTGGACCACCTCCCGGGAATCGAGCCATCTTCGCCGCGCTCTTGAAAAAAGACGAGCCCGGACGCATGTCAGGCCCCGGACGGCGGGAGAGGTCCCCGCAGGAGATCCCCCAATCGATGCTCACCTACGCGAGCGGAGCGGCCTTCATCGACAGGAGCGGGGCGGTGGTGGCCGCGGACGGAGGCTTCCTGGCCGCGCTCGGCCTGGAGGGCCGCGATCCCACCGGCGCCCTCCGCGCCCGTGCCGCAGCGCAGCCCAAGCTCTCGGCGCTGCTGCGGGGGGAGGGGCCGGACGTGGTCCAGGTGCCCGGGAACGGGGGGGAGCTGCTGGAGCTCATCCGCCACGTCGCCGACGGGGGGGGACTGCTGCTGCTGGCGCGCAGCGGCCTGTTGCAGGAGCGGCTCGAGGACGCCTGCCGCGCCGCCGCGCTGTCGCGCCTCGCCGCCGGGGTCGCCCACGACATCAAGAACCCGCTCAACGCCATGGCGCTGCAGCTGGCCCTGCTCTCGGAGAAGCTCTCCGGGCAGCCGGAGGCGGGGAGGGCGGGCGGTCCGCACCTCGCCTCGATCCGCGAGCAGATCGGGCGGGTGAACGAGGTGGTGCGCCGCTACCTCGACGTGGCCGATCCCGCGGCGCCGCTGGGCTACACGGACCTGGGCCGACTGCTCCAGGACGTGGTGGCGTTGCTCGGACACGAGCTGCGCCGCCGGCACGTCGAGCTGGTCCTGGCCGGGCCGCGGGCCGGGCCGCGCACCGACTGCGACCCGGCACGGGTGGGGCGGCTGGTGCTGGTCCTGTTGGCGGGGGCCATCGCCGAGACGCCCGACGGCGGGCGGCTCGAGGTCAGCCTGGGGGCGGAGGGCGGCGAGGCGGTCCTGCAGCTGGTGCACGCGGCGGGTGATGGGGCGCCGGATCCGGGGTATGACTCGGGTGTCTGCGCCGCGGCGGCCCACGCTCTGGTGGGCTCGCTGGCCGAGGAGCGCACGGATGGGCTGGCCCGCCTGGCGCTGCGGCTGCCGGCCATCGAGCGGACATGAGATACCGGATCCTGATCGTCGACGACGAGGTCGACAGCCGCGACGCGCTGGCCGAGCTCACCCAGCGCTGGGGCTACGGCGTGCAGACCGCCTCCGACGGCGCCGAGGCCCTGCGGCGAGCCATCGAGTGGCACCCGGACGTCATCCTCACCGATCTGGTCATGCCCAACATGGACGGGCTCTGGCTGCTGCGCGCCTTGCGCGGGGAGCTGCCGGACTGCCCGGTGGTGCTCCTCACCGGGCGCGGGACCATCCAGACCGCGGTCCAGGCCATCCGCGAGGGCGCCTTCGACTTCATCGAGAAGCCGCTGGAGGTGCCACGCCTGCGCATCGTGCTGGAGCGGGCGCTGGAGAAGAAGGAGACCATGCGGGAGGTCCAGCTCCTGCGCCGGCGGCTGGCGGCCCTGGCCCCGGGGACCGACGTGATCGGGTCCGGCCCGGCCATGCAGAAGGTCTTCGAGCTGGTGCAGAAGGTCGCCCCCTCCAACGCCAGCGTGGTGATCAGCGGGGAGAGCGGGACCGGCAAGGAGGTGGTGGCCCGCGCCATCCACAACCTCTCGCCCCGCAAGGAGAAGCCGCTGTTGGCGCTGAACTGCTCCGCCTTCCCCGCCACCCTCATCGAGTCGGAGCTGTTCGGCTACGAGCGCGGTGCCTTCACCGGCGCGGACCAGCGCCGCCTGGGCAACTTCGAGCTGGCCAACGATGGCACCCTCTTCCTCGACGAGATCGCCGAGCTCCCGCTCGAGCTCCAGGGCAAGTTCCTGCGGGTCCTGGAGGAACGGACCATCCGGCGCCTGGGGGGGCGGAGCGACGTGGAGGTGGACGTCCGGGTGATCTGCGCCACCAACCGCGACCTCAAGGAGGAGATCAAGGCCGGGCGATTCCGCGAGGATCTCTACTTCCGGCTGCACGTGTTCAGCATCAGCCTGCCGCCGCTCAAGGAGCGCCGGGAGGACATCCCGCTCCTCGTCCACCACTTCATCGAGAAGTACAACGGCGAGACCGGCAAGCGGGTGCAAGGGGTCGCCCCCGGGGCCATGGCGGTGCTGCAGGGCTACGCCTGGCCGGGGAACATCCGGGAGCTCCGCAACACCGTCGAGCGCGCCATGATCCTGGTGGACGGGGACGTCATCGAGGAGGAGCACCTGCCCCCGGACATGCAGCCCAGCCGCCCCGAGGCGGCCACCCTGCGCCTGCCGATGGGCATCTCGCTCGACCAGGTGGAGAAGGAGTACATCCTCGCCTCGCTGCAGCGGAACGGCGGGAACAAGGCGCGCACCGCCGACGCCCTGGGCATCAGCGAGAAGACCCTCTACAACAAGCTGAACCGCTACGCCGCCGAGGCGCGCGCGCGCGCCGACGAGGAGGGGCGGGAGCCTGCCCCGCCCGCCGGCGTCAAGGCCTGACCTTGCCCGGCTCGGCCAGCGCCACGCGCCCCCGTCCGGCGCGCTTGGCGGCGTAGAGCGCGGCGTCGGCGGCGCGGACCAGGGCGTCGGCGGGCTGGTCGTCTTGGTCCGGGGCGCGGCAGGCCACGCCGAACGAGGCGCGCAGCGCCACCGGGCAGCCGCCGGCGGAGAGGGCCGACTGTTCCATCCGCGCGCGGACCCTCTCGGCGAAGACACGCCCGTCCTCGGCGGAGGTGTGGGGGAGGAGGACCACGAACTCGTCCCCCCCGCAGCGGGCGCCGAAGTCGGTCTCGCGGAGCTCGCCGCGGATCACCGCCGCCGCCGCGGCGATGGCCCGGTCGCCGGCGGCGTGGCCCAGCTGGTCGTTGATGGGCTTGAGCTCGTCGAGGTCGGCCATGACGCAGGTGAGCGAGGTCCGGTAGCGGCGGGCGCGCTTCACCTCGTCGTCCAGCCGGGCGCGGAAGGCGCGGAGGTTGGGCAGGCCGGTGAGGGCGTCGGTCTGGGCCAGCTCCCGGAGCGCGGACTGGCTGCGCAGGAGGCGGAGCGTCCGCTCGACGCGCGCGCGCAGCTCGCGCTCCGAGAAGGGCTTCTGGAGGTAGTCGACCGCGCCGAGGCTCAGCCCCTGGACCTTGCCGGTCTCGTCGCCGCGGCCGGTGACCAGGATCACCGGGATGTCGGCGGTGGACGGGTCGGCCCCGAGCTGCTCCAGCACCTGGAAGCCGTCCAGGCGGGGCATGCCCAGGTCGAGGAGGACCAAGTCGGGGCGCTGGGAGCGGGTCAGGTCCACCGCCTCCTGGCCGTCGGCGGCGGTGGTCACCTCGAGGCCGCCGTCGAGCGCCGCGGTGAGCGCCTGGCGGGCGTCCGGCTCGTCGTCGGCCACCAGCACGTGGGCCCGCACTGGCGTCGACGGGGGGATCGGTCCGCGGGGGGGCGAGGAGGAGCGGACGGCCCGATCGAGGTCGGCCGCCACCTGTCGCAGTCGCTCGAGGGCCTCCTGGCGGGCTCGCTCGCCGGCGCGGCCGGAGAGGAGGCCCGAGGCGCCGCGCAGCTCGGCTGCCGCGGCCGCCAGCGCCCTGCGAAGCGAGGCGATGGCCGCGTCGCCGGCGGGCGGCGAGGGACATCCGGTGCGCTCGAGCTCGAGCTCTTCCATGGCACCGGTCCACAAGATGGTCATCCTCCCGGGACGCGGCCACCAGCGCCGTTCACGAGATCGTACTCCGCCATCGCCCGAGGGCACAGGCCACCCCGACGGGCCGGCGGGTGCGGTGGGGTTCCCTGGAGGTGAACGCTGCGCGATCGGGTGGCGACGGCGCCGGCACCCGCGCCATGTCGCCTGGGCGGGGGACGCGCGCGCCGGGGACGCGCCTCCCCCCTGCGCGCCCCTGCCGCCCCCTCAGCCGCCGCGGTAGAGCGCGCGGCGGCTGCCGCGAAAGCTCGGCCCCATGAGCTGGGTGGGCGGCGGCTCGAGGTGGAACTGGAACCACTGCTCCTCGTAGAGCTTGCCGAGCTTCAGCTTCTTTCCGTTCTGGAGCGCCTGCAGGCAGGCCTTGAGCTTGTCGTCGGTGGGGTTGGCGGCCACGGCGCGGCCGAGGAGCGCGATGGCCTCCTCGTGCTGCCCCTCCTTCTCCAGGATCCAGGAGTAGGCGGCCCAGAGCACGCCCTCCTTGCGGTTTGCCTTCACCGCGTCGTCGAGGACGGAGCGGGCGCCGGCCAGGTCCTTGCGACGATAGCGCAGCGCGCCCAGCATCCCTCGGGCGATCCAGTTCCGGGCGAAGCTCTTCTCGAGGTGGGGGAGGGCGGCGTCGAAGTCCTGCTTCAGGTACTGGAGGATGCCGATGTTGGAGTGGATCTGCGCCGACACCAGGAACTGCCAGGGGGCGAGGGCGAACCCGCCCTCCAGCGTCTGGATGGCCTTGTCGACGCGCCGGGCCTGCACCTCGTGCTGCATGATCTCGAAGAGGGCCTCGAGCCGCTTCATGATGCGCCGGACCAGGAGCACGTAGACGCCCACGGCCACCACCAGGCCGGGGACGACCGCCGCGGTCCAGCCGAACTCGGTGGCGAAGCGGATGGCGGCGGCGAGGGCAGCGCCGAGCGCCAGGCTGATGAGCACGTTCCACATGGCGGGTAGCGATACACGCCGGCCCCCGCCCCGGGCAAGGGAAAAGGCCGGGCGGTGAGCGCCTGCGGCCGCGGGACGATTCCCCGCGGCGGCGCCGGGAGGGGCCGCCGCCCCGAAACGATTGGCCCTCCCCGGACTCGAACCGGGACGGGGGGTCGCCCCACTCGATTTTGAGTCGAGCGCGTCTACCGTTCCGCCAGAAGGCCTGTCGCGGGCCCGTCGGAGAGCCGTCGCCCTCGCCGGGAACCCGGCCGCGCAAACTAGCAGAAAATCGACATCGCCGCATGGACGCGGGAGGATGCGCGCGGGTCGAGCGCTTCGACCGCCCGGAGGTTGCGCGCCTTTCCCGCGCGAGGAGGCGAGATGCCCCGCCTGGCCAGGACCGACTCCATCGACGCCGCGGTGCGAGAGGCGATGAAGGACGCGGTGCAGCTCGCCGCGCAGGACATCGCCCGGACCATCGCCGAGCTGGCGGCCGCCGAGCTCGCCGCCCGGCTCGAGGCCGGCGTGGCCGGTGCGTCCGGGCGCCGACGCGGGGGGCGCCGCGCGCGGCGGTCGGCGGCGGGTGAGATGACCCGCTGGGTCGCCGATCGGCGCGCCCGCCGCGTGCCCACCTTCGTGATCGAGCTCACCGGGCTCGACACCAAGAAGCAGGTCGTGGCGCGCTACGGCGAGGGCGCCGCCTTCGAGAAGGGCAAGCCCGCCCCCAAGCCCAAGGGGTAGGGCCCCGGACCTCAGCGTCGCTTCGGGGTACGCGCCGGCCGCGGCTGTCGCGGCCCGGCCCCCCTCCCTCGCGGCGCGGTCCTCGGGCGGGGCGGGCCGGGCGGCCGCGGCCTCCTTCGGGACGGAGCGGGCGCGGGGCGAGATCGTTCCCCGTCCAGGCGGAGGCCGGCGCGGGCGGCGAGCTCGGCGATCCCGGCCTCGGGCAGGGCCAGGCTCCGCGCCAGCGCCGCGGCGGTCGAGCCGCCAGGGCCGGCCCGCAGGGCCCGCAGGTGCTCGGGCAGGCGCAGGCGGAGATCGGCCAGCAGCTCGGCGGCCAGGCCGAGGTCCTCGACGAGCGCACCCTCCTCGAGAAGGAGGCGGCACCGCCCCGCCAGCGTGCCCCGGCGGCGCAGCTCGGCGCGGCGCTCCTCTCGGATGCGCTCCGCCGCCTCCATTGCCCCCAGGCGCGCGAGCGCCTCCCCGAAGCCCTCCGGGGTGAGGCCAACCCGGGTCGCCGCGGCCGCGCGACTCCCGCGGGCGGCGCGGAGCGCGTGCAGGAGCTCGTCGCGCTCTCGGTGGGCGAAGGCATGCGCCAGGCCGTGGTGATCGAGCAGGGCGTCGAGGTCGCGCTCGGCGGGGGGGCCTTCCGGGCCGCGCCAGGCGGAGAGCTCGCGCACGAGGAAGGAGCGGCGAGCGCCGTGGGCGCGGATCAGACGCTCCAGGAGCGCACGGCCGGCCGGGGCGAAGAGCTCCTCCAGGGCGGGCAGGAGGGCGGCGGGGCGGGGCCCCGGCGGCGGGGCCCGGTCGCGCCTTCTGTGGACCACCGGGGCCGAAGGCACCGCGCCGGCACCGCGCGAGCGGGGCACGGCCCGGGCAGGGGCGGGTGGGGGGGTGGGGTCGGCGGGCTCGGGCAGGTACCTGCCCTCGCGCTCGCGCTCGGCGGCGACATCGGCGGGCGCTCCCCGGGCGAGGTCCACCAGCGCCAGCGGGCCGAGCGGCCGTGACGGCGGTGGGTCGGCGAGCAGCGCCCGCACCTTGAGCAGCTCGTCCCAGCCGAGGGGCGCCAGGGCGGCGCGGGCCTCCTCCGGGCGCACCTGGCGCCCCGCCTCGCCGCACCAGCGCAGCACGCGCTCCAAGATCTCGGGGTCGAGCTCGGCCATGACGCGGCACGACCCTTGCCGAGCGGCCGGGCCGAGTCAAGGTTCCCGTTGCCGATGGACGGATCGCGTGCTTCACTCCGCGGGTGCCGTCCCTCCCGGCCCAGGGTGGCCGCTCCTGGATCCCGCCCGTGGCGCGGAGGCTGCGCTGGGTGCTGGTCGTGCTCTTGGCGGGCTGCGTGGTGCTCGGCGTCATCTGGCTCCCCGAGCTGCGGGGCGAGGTCGCGGAGGGGAGGTGGCCGCGGGTGGCGCTGATCGTCCCGCCCGCGCTCCTCTCCCTGTTCATCGCCGGGTACGCCGCCTACCGGTGGTCGCTGGTGCGCGCCGGCCGCTACCCCGCGGGCAAGGCGCTGGCGCAGGTGGGCCTCATGCTCCTGGGCCTGGGGGTGGTGGCCGGGGCGACGCGCGAGAGCGTGCCGGGCGCCGAGCGGCCCGGCCGCGTGGCCTGGGGCCTGCGCTCCTCCAGCCCGGAGGTGCGGGCCATGGCCGCCGAGCTGGCCCGGCACCGGCCGCCGGAGGTGGCCCGCTCGCTCCTGCCGCGGCTGGTGGAGCTGCTCGCCGATCCGGACGCGGAGGTGCGGCGGGAGGCGCACGCCAGCCTGGTGGCGCTCTGCGGCCAGGACCTGGGCAGCGGCAAGGAGTCGCAGCCGGCCTGGAGCGCTTGCGCCTCGTCGCCTCTCCGGGCCCCCTGAGCGCCGCGGATCCGGCGGTTCGCCGCCGGGGTTGTGCGCGGGGTCGGGTTCGGCGATAATGAGAATCGATTTCAATATGGGCACTCCACGGGAGGCGGGCGAGTTGCGGGCCGGCGGCGGGCGCGGGGCACGGGGCAGGGTGGCCGGCTCCACCGCGGCCCTGGGGACCTACCTCGCCCGACAGGGGCTCAAGCACTCGCGGCGGCGCGAGCGGATCGCCGAGATCTTCTTCGGGATGGTGGGCCACGTGAGCGTGGAGGAGCTCCTCGGCCACGCCCGGCGCGAGGACCGCCGGGTGAGCCAGGCCACCGTCTACCGGACCATGAAGCTGCTGGTGGAGAGCGGTCTGGCCAACGCCCGGGAGTTCGGCGACGGCCAGACCCGATACGAGGTGGCGGTGGGCCGCTCCCACCACGACCACCTGATCTGCACCGGTTGCGGGATCATCGCCGAGTTCGCCGACGAGCAGATCGAGGCGCTGCAGGCGAGCGTGGCCCGCCGCCACGGCTTCTCGGTCGAGCGCCACCGGCTGGAGCTCTACGGGCGCTGCTCCCGCTGCCGGGCCGAGGCGCGTCGGGAGGCCCGGCCGTGAGCGCGCACTGCGGCACCTGCGCCCCGGCGGGCGAGCCGGAGGCGGAGGAGCGGACCGCGGGGCGGTCGGTGATCCTGGTCGGCAACCCCAACGTCGGCAAGAGCGTGCTCTTCGGCGCGCTCACCGGCCGGTACGTGACCGTCTCCAACTACCCCGGCACCACCGTCGAGGTGACGCGCGGTACGGCCACCATCGGCGGCGCGCGCTGGCAGGTGCTGGACACGCCCGGGACCAACAACCTGCTCCCCACCTCCGAGGACGAGCAGGTGACCCGGGACATCCTCCTGGCCGAGCGGGGCTACGTCTGCCTGCAGGTGGGCGACGCCAAGAACCTGCGACGGGCCTTGCTCCTCTCGGCCCAGCTGGCCGAGGCGGAGGTGCCGTTCCTGCTGGCGCTCAACATGGCCGACGAGGCCGAGAGCCGCGGCATCGCCATCGACCACGCGGCGCTCTCGGCCGAGCTCGGGATCGAGGTCGTCCCCACCGTCGCGGTGGAGCGGCGCGGGCTGTCCGCGCTGCAGGCTCTGATCCCCCGGGCGCGCCGGTCCGCCTGGCAGCCGACCTACGACCCGCAGATCGAGCAGGCGCTGGCGGAGATCGTGCCGCTCCTTCCCGAGGACGGGCTGGGCCGCCGGGCCCTGGCGATCATGGCGCTCGTCGGCGACGAGGCCCTGCGCGCCCGCCTGGCGGCTCGGCTCCCCGAGGCCGATCTGCAGCGCATCGACGCCGTGAGGCGGCGGGTGGCCGCTCGCTACCCCGAGTCGCTCCGCTTCGTGGCCGCCCGGCAGCGGCTGGCAGCCGTGGACCGCCTCCACGCCGTGGTGGTCCGGCGCGGCGTCGCCTCCGCGGCGAGCGGTGTGGGCCGCCGCCTGGGTGGCTGGTCCACCCACCCGTTCTGGGGCGTGCCCTTCCTGGCGGCGGTCCTCTTCCTGGCCTACGAGTTCGTGGGGGTCTTCGGGGCGGGCACGGCGGTCGACTTCCTGGAGCACACCGTCTTCGCGCGCTACCTGGTGCCGTGGCTGGTGGCCGGGGTCCGGGCGGTGACCCCCGCCGGCGCCTTCCAGGACTTCCTGATCGGGCCTCCGGGGATCCCGGTCGACGCCCACGCCGGGTTCCTGGTGGGCAAGTACGGCCTCGTCTCCATGGGGCTCTCCTACGCCGTGGCCATCGTCCTGCCCATCGTCACCACCTTCTTCGTCGCCTTCTCCATCCTGGAGGACTCCGGCTACTTGCCCCGGCTGGCGGTGATGGTGAACAAGCTCTTCCGGCGCATGGGGCTGAACGGCAAGGCGGTGCTGCCCATGGTGCTGGGGCTCGGCTGCGACACCATGGCCACCATGACCGCCCGGATCATGGAGACGCGCAAGGAGCGGGTGATCGTCACGCTGCTCCTGGCGCTGGCGGTGCCCTGCTCGGCGCAGCTGGCCGTGATCCTGGCCATGACCGCCGGGCTGTCGCTGGCCGCGAACCTGTGGTTCGTGGGCACGCTCGTGCTCGTGCTCTTCCTGGTGGGGTGGCTCGCGGCCAAGGTCCTGCCCGGCCGCGGCTCGGACTTCATCCTGGAGCTGCCGCCTCTGCGCGTCCCCCAGGCGAGCAACGTGCTCGTGAAGACCACCGCCCGCGTCGAGTGGTACCTGCGCGAGGCGCTCCCCCTCTTCCTGGTCGGGACCCTCATCCTCTGGGTCCTGGACCGCATCCACGGGCTGGAGGTGCTGGAGCGGGTCATGTCGCCGGTGGTGGTGGGGCTCCTGGGGCTGCCCCGGGAGGCGGCCAGCGCCTTCATCCTCGGCTTCCTGCGGCGCGACTACGCCGCGGCCGGGCTGTTCCGCTACTTCGAGCCGGCCCTGCGCTCCCACGCCATGACCTGGGCCATGGAGGTCCAGGTGGTGGTGGCGCTGGTCACCATCACCCTCTTCATCCCCTGCATCGCCAACTTCTTCATGATCCTGAAGGAGCGGGGATGGCGGACCGGGCTGGCCATCTCCGCCTTCGTGCTCCCCTTCTCCTTCGGCGTGGGCGCGGCCGTGAACCAGCTCATGCGCCTCTTCGGCTGAGGACCCCGATGCCGGCCATCCTCTCCAGGCAAGAGCGCTGCCCGCTGTGCGGCGCCTCCTTCCACGCGGAGGGGCAGGGTTGCCGGCCCAGCTGTCCCATGGCCCGGGGCTGCCGGGTCATCTGCTGCCCGGGGTGCGGGTACAGCTTCCCGCAGGAGGGGGGCGTGGCCGGGCGGCTGCGGCAGCTCCTCAACCGGCTGGGCGAGAGAAAGGTGGTGGTCCGGTGAGTGACCGCGGGCGGCGGGAGGACGAGATCCTCGAGGCGGTGTTCGTGGCACGGGAGATTGGCCGCGACGACGCGGCCGGCGTGGTGGCCACCGCGGGGGTGAAGAGCGAGCGCGGCGCAGGGCATGCCCCGGGCGCCAGCGAACAGGACCTGGCCGCGCTGGAGTTGGCCGGGCTGCTCTCGGTGAGCGGCGGCCGGGTGGCGCTCACCCCGGCCGGCGAGGCGCGCGCCAGCGCCGTGGTGCGCCGCCACCGGCTCACCGAGCGGCTGTTCCGCGATCTCCTCGCCGCCGGCGACGAGACCGCGGAGGCGCAGGCCTGCGAGTTCGAGCACATCCTCTCGCCAGAGGCGACCGAGTCCGTCTGCACGCTGCTCGGGCACCCACCCACCTGTCCGCACGGCAAGCCCATCCCCCCCGGCCCCTGCTGCGGCACCTTCCAGCGAACCCTGCGCCCGCTGGTCACCGGGCTCCCCGCCTTTCCGCTCGGCGCGACCGGGCGGATCGTGTTCATCGCCCCGAAGTTCCACGACCGCATGGACCGGCTGGCGTCGCTGGGGGTCATCCCCGGCTCGACCATCCACCTGCACCAGCGATCGCCCTCGTTCGTGATCGAGGTCGGCGAGACCACGATCGCCCTCGACCCGGAGATCGCCAACGAGGTGTACGTGAAGCCGGTGGAGCCAGCCTAGGCGCCAACCAGGCGGGCCCAGGCGCGCGGGCCCCCGGCAGCCAGGCATCAACGTGCCTACAACACGGTGCTTTCTAGGTTGAGTTGACACCTGACTCAACGATGTACATAAGAACATCACGAAATGAATACGTCTTCATCATCCGAAAGGCCCGTTCGACTCAGGGACCGGCTCCGCGACGAGACGAGCCGGGCCATTCTGGCCGCCGCTGAGGAGGTCTTCTCCGAGGAGGGGCTCCATGCCCGGATGGAGCAGATCGCAGCCCGCGCCGGCGTGGCGGTGGGGACGCTCTACAACCACTTCCAGGACCGCCAGGCCCTCACCGCGGCGCTCTCCTGCTCACGGCGCGAGGGCCTGTTCGCCAGGCTCGACCAGGCCCTCCTTGCCGCGGAGGGGAAGCCGGTCCGCGAGCAGCTCCGTGCCTTCCTGTCAGCGGTGGCCGAGCACGCCCGGGCCCACGGTCGCTACCTCACCATGCTGGTGCAGGCCGGTGAGGGCCCGGCCCGGGCGAATCCCGGGAAGTCGGTGCTCGACGAGCTCGCCGCCCGGGCGGAGGTGGTGGTCCAGCGGGGCGTGGCCGCCGGCGAGCTGCGGCCGGAGGCCGAGGGCATCCACGCCCTGGCGCTGGTGGGCATGGTGCGGGCCGCGAGCGCCCGGACGCTGGGCGGCGGCGCGGGGTGGGACGCGCTGACCGAGCCGCTCATCGATCTCTTCCTCCGGGGGGCCCAGCGGTGAGCGCCGGCGCCCTGGCCGCGGCAGCGGCGCCCGTCCGGCCGCTCACGAACAAGTGGCTGGTCACCGTCTCGGTGACCTTCGGCACGCTCATGGGGGCGATCGACTCCTCCATCGTCAACGTGGCGCTGCCGCAGATCCGCGGGGCGGTCGGAGCCACCGTCCAGGAGATCACCTGGATCTCGACCGGCTTCGCCATCGCCACCGTCATCGTCATGCCGCTCACCGCCTTCCTGGGCCGGCTCTTCGGCCAGAAGCGCGTCTACATGGCCAGCCTCCTCCTCTTCGTGGTGGGGTCGGCCCTGTGCGGCCTGGCCTCCAGCCTCCCCGAGCTGGTGATCTTCCGGGCGCTGCAGGGGCTGGGGGCGGGGGCGCTGATGCCCACCGAGCAGGCCATCCTGCGCCAGACCTTCCCGCCCAAGGAGCAGGGGATGGCCATGGCCCTGTTCGGCATGGCGGTGATGATCGGGCCCGCGGTCGGGCCCACCCTGGGCGGCTACATCGTCGACAACTACCACTGGTCCTGGATCTTCTTCATCAACCTGCCGGTGGGGGCGCTGGGCATGTTCATGGTCTGGCGGTTCGTGCAGGAGCCCGAGGACATCCGCCGGGCCTACGCGCAGGCCGCCGCCGAGCAGCGGCGGAACACGGACTGGCTGGGGATCGGCCTGATGGCGGTGGGGCTGGCCGCCCTCCAGTTCTTCCTGGAGGAGGGGCAGCAGGACGACTGGTTCTCCTCCCGGCTCATCTCCGGCTGCGCCGTGGTGGCGGTGCTGGGCCTGGCGCTCTTCGTCTGGCGCGAGCTCGAGGCCAAGGTGCCGGCGGTGGACCTACGCCTCTTCAAGGACCCGCTCTTCCTCTCCGGATCGCTCATCGGGGCGGCCCAGTTCGCGGTGCTGCTGGCCAGCATGTTCCTCCTCCCCCTCTTCATGCAGGAGATGCTGGGGTTCACGGCCATGCAGTCGGGCATGGCCCTCATCCCCCGGGTGGCGGTGATGATGGTGGCGACGCCGATCGTGGGACGGCTCTACGGCCGGGTGCCGGCCCGGCTGCTCATCGGAGCCGGCGTGGTCCTGGTGGCCTCCGGCTCCTACCTCCTGGCGGGGATGACCCTGGCCACCAGCCTCACCGGGATCGTCCACGCGGTCATGGTCCAGGGGCTCGGCTTCAGCCTCATGTTCGTCCCCCTGACCACGGCGGCGCTCTCCGCCATCCCCCGCCACCGGCTCACCGACGCCACCGGCCTCAACTCGGTGCTGCGCCAGGTGGGCGCCTCCATCGGCCTGGCGGTCTTCGCCACCCTGCTCGAGCGCTACGGCTACCACGCCCGGGCGGCCCTGGCCGCGCACGTGGTCCCCGACCGCCCCGAGGTGCAGGCGCGGCTCGCCCAGCTCGCCGCCGGCCTGGTCCAGCGCGGCTACGACCCGGTCAGCGCCCGCACCGCCGCCCTCCAGGCGCTGCACGGCCTGGTGGCGGGGCAGGGGATGGTGCTCTCCTTCGAGAAGGTCTTCCTGCTCACCGGGGTGGTGCTGCTGTGCACCCTCCCGCTGCTCTTCTTCCTGGTAGTGAAATCCCACCCCTCCCAGAGGGTGCACGTCGACATGGAGTGACGAATGGTCCCGTCCGATCCCAACACCAAGCTGCACGAGGTCCGGCCCGAGGAGGCCGCGCCGCCGGTCAACGAGCCCGCCCGGCCCGAGCCGGCCGGCCCCCCCAAGAGCCGCCGGGTGGCGGTGGTGGTCGGGGTGGTGCTGGTGGTGGCCGCCGCCCTGGTGGGCGTGCGGGCCTGGCTGCACCGGGACGAGCAGTCCACCGACGACGCGCAGGTCGAGGCCGACGTGGTGGCCCTGGCCCCGCGGGTGGGCGGGCCGGTGGCCGAGGTGCTCGTGGCCGACGACTCTCACGTGACCGCCGGGCAGCCGCTCTTCCGCCTCGACGACGCCGACTACCAGGCCCGGGTCCGCCAGGCCGAGGCCGAGCTCGCGACCGCGCGGGCGCAGGTGATCACCGCCCAGGCCCAGGCGGGGGCGGCCCAGGCCGGGCTGACCCGCGCCCAGGTGGAGGCGGAGAAGGCCGACATCGACCTGCGGCGGGCCGAGGCCCTGCGCCAGGGCGACGCCATCGCCGCCCAGGCCTACGACTCCACCCGCATCCAGAGCAAGAGCGCCGCGGCCGGGGAGGGCGCCAACCGCGCCCAATACGCCGCCGCCCTGGCCGGCGTGGAACTGGCCAGGGCCAGGGTCCAGGCCGCCCAGGCGGCCCTCGACCTGGCCCGGCTCCAGCTCTCCTACACGCTGGTCCGGGCTCCGGCCGCCGGCACCGTCTCGCGCCTCTCCGCCCGGGTGGGGCAGATCGTGCAGGCTGGGCAGAACGTGGGACAGCTGGTGCCCGACCAGACCTACGTGGTCGCCAACTTCAAGGAGACGCAGACCGGCGCCATCCGGCCGGGCGAGGAGGTCGACATCGCCGTCGACGCCTACCCGGGCCGCACCCTCCGCGGGAAGGTCGAGGCCATCTCCGCCGGGACCGGCGCGCGCTTCTCGCTCCTGCCGCCGGACAACGCCTCGGGCAACTTCGTGAAGGTGGTCGAGCGCGTCCCGGTGCGGATCGCCTGGGTCTCGCCGCCGGCGGGGCTGCCGCTGCGCGCCGGGCTGTCGGCCGACGTGACGGTGCACACCCGCTAGCGGGTCCCCGGCACCCCATCCGCTAGCGTCTGATTTCTGGACGCCTTCCGGGCCGCTGCTAGGGTCGGCCGGGACGGGATGGCTTTCTCGCGCGCGCGCAGGTGGGCTGCTTACGGGGCGCTGGTGGCAGCCCTGGCCGCGCTCTCGGCTGTCGACCCCGGAGGGCTCCGCAAGTACCTGGCCCTCTCGCGCGAGGTGCGCAGGATGCAGGCCGAGAACGCCGACCTCGCCGCCGGCAACGTCCGGCTGGCGCGCGAGGTCCACGCCCTGCGGAGCGATCCCGCCGCCCTCGAGCGAGCGGTGCGCGAGGAGCTGCGCTACGTGCGCCCCGGTGAGCGCGTCTACGTCATGGAGCGCGGCGACGGGGGCGGGAGGTGACGCGGCGCTCGCCCGCGGTGGTGGCGGCCGTTCCGGAAGGACCGGTCCGCGCCCCGGTGGGCGACACGCCCTCGGTGCAGCGGCAGCTCGGCCGCCAGCGCCGGAGGCCGCTCCTGGTGCGGCTCTACGCTGCGCTGTGCTCCGACCTCGGGGCGCTCGGCCCCCCCGCGCGCCGTCGCGCCGTCCGCTTCCTCCTCCGGTCCCTGCCCCCGGCCATCGCGGTGGCCGTGGCGGCGCTGGTGGTGGTGGGCGGCTTCGACGTGCCGGTGCTGCGCTGGCCGCAGCTCGTGGCGCTGGGGCTGGCGGCCGCGGCGCTGGCCTTGAAGATCGCCCGGTGCGCGTCGGCGGCGGCGAGCGGGGAGCTGGCCAGCTACCGGGACCAGCTGGAGATCGGGTCGCTGTTCGTGGCCGCCGCCTACGCGGTCTCGCACAGCGCCGCGCCCACGGTGGGGGAGTCGCCGCTCCAGCCCATCGTCTACCTGGTGATGGCCTTCCTGGTGGCCTTCTTCGCGCCGGGCGTGGGGGCGGCGCTGGTCGGCCAGGCGGTGCTGGTCGAGCTCCTCGTCTGGGTGGCCCGGGGGGCTCACGCCTGGGAGCTGGGGGAGCTCGCGGTCCGGTCCGGCTTCGTGGCTGTGTTCGCCGTGCTCTACTACGCCGTGCTGGCGGCGCAGATCGCCTCCAGCCGCCAGGAGCGGCGCGCCGCCCTGGAGCGGCGGGTCAAGGAGCTGGAGCGGTCGGCCCGCCAGTTCCGCCTCCGCGCGGCCAGCGCCGAGGGCGAGGAGGATACCGCCGAGCGCGACCGCCGCTGGACGGAGGGGGCGGTGGCCGAGATCGAGGCGGCGGTGAGCGGGGTGCTGGAGGTGGGGTCGGTGGCCCTGCGCAGCCACACCTGCGCGCTCTACTGGCTGTCCGACGACGAGCAGGAGCTGAGCCTCCTGGACTGTCGATCGCAGAGCGAGGCGGTGGCCCGCGGTCCGCTGCCGGCCGGGGAGGGGGCCCTGGGCGGCGCGGTCCGGCGCCGCGCCGCGGTCCGGCTGCACGGGGAGCTCCGGCCGGTGAGCTACTACCTGGATGCGACCAGGCCCGAGGCCCTCCTGGCCGTCCCCCTCATCGAGCGGCGGGGCGGCCACGTGCGGGGTGTCTTGCTGGTGGACCGGCTCAGCGGCGGCCCATTCGGCGAGGAGGACGAGGTCCTGATGCGCTCGCTGGGGGCCGAGGTGCTCCGGGCCGTGGACGCCGAGCGGCTCATGCGCGACGTACGCGAGACGCGGGCCCAGACCGACCGCTTCTACCAGGCCATCCAGCGGCTCAACCGCGCGCGGAAGCTCACCGAGGTGCTCGACGAGCTCATCGGCGTGGCGCAGCAGATGGTCCCGGTGGACCTGGCGGCGGTGGTCCTCAGGCACGAGGACGACCCGGGCCTGGCCCGGGTGGCCCGGGTGATGGCTGGCGCCGAGGTGAAGGGGGGCGTCCGCCTCGAGGGGCTGGAGTTCGCCGCCGGGGAGGGGCTGGCCGGCTCGGCCATGTCGCGGGACGCGAGCCTGCCGCTCGCCGAGGTGGACCCGGCCCGGACCCCCATCTTCGGCGCCACCTCGCTCAAGGGGCTGGGATCGGTGAAGGTGGTGCCGCTCAAGGCCGGCACGGTGCTGGGCGCGCTGGTGCTGGGGGCGCGGCAGCGCGGGGCCTACGGCGGCGACGTGGTGCGGCAGCTGGAGGTGGTGGCCATGCAGGCCGGCCAGTCGATCGAGCGGGCGCGCCTGTTCGACCGGACCGAGCGGCTGGCCACCACCGACGGGCTCACCGGGCTCACCAACCACCGCACCTTCCAGGATCGGCTGGAGGCGCAGCTGGCCCTGGCCCAGCGCTACGGCAAGCGGGTCTCCCTGCTCATCTGCGACGTGGACCACTTCAAGGCGGTGAACGACACCTACGGCCACCCGGCCGGCGACGAGGTGCTGCGGGGCCTGGCTCGCACGCTGCTCCGCGAGGCGCGCGGGACCGACGTGGTGGCGCGCTACGGCGGCGAGGAGTTCGCGGTGGTCATGCCCGAGACCGACGCCGCCGGCGCGGTGGTCATCGCCGAGCGCATCCGGGACCGGGTAGCACGGCTGGTGTTCGAGACGGCCCAGGGCCCCCTGCGGGTGACCGTGTCGCTGGGCACGGCCACCTTCCCCGACGACGCCCGAACCAAGGCGGCGCTGGTGGAGCGGGCCGACGCGTGCCTGTACCACGCCAAGCGCCACGGCCGGAACCAGGCCGTGTCCGCGGCGAGCCTGCGGGCGCCAGGCCGCGCCACCGGCTGACCCGCGGGCGGCTGGCCTGGTACACTCGCGTGCAGCGTCACCAGCAGTGCCCCTCGACGGGAGCCGCGCGGAGTGAAAAAGAACTTCATCCTCGACACCAACGTCCTCCTCCACGATCCCCGCAGCATCTTCGGGTTCGGCGACAACGACGTCGTCATCCCCATCTACGTCATCGAGGAGATCGACAACTTCAAGCGCGACCTCTCCACCCTGGGCCGCAACGCCCGCCAGGTGTCGCGCTACCTGGACGAGTTCCGCGCCCAGGGGAAGCTGCGCGAGGGCGTGCCCATCTCCCCCGAGCACGGGCGGGTGCGGGTGCTCATGGCCGAGCGCAAGCTGCCGCCGGAGATGGCCGAGGGGACCCATTCCATCGACGACAAGATCCTGGCGGTGGCGGTGGGGCTGCGCGACCGCGAGAGGGAGAAGCCGGTGGTGTTCGTGTCCAAGGACACGAACCTGCGCATCCGCGCCGATGCGCTGGGGCTGCACGCCGAGGACTACGACGTCGAGGGCGTGGTGCTCGACGAGCTGTGGAGCGGGGTGTCGGAGCTGGAGGTGTCGCCCGAGGACGTCAACGACTTCTACGCCGGCGGTACCATCCCCTGCCCGCCGGGGGACCCGCCGCCGCCCAACGCCTTCATGGTGCTGCGGGACCGGACCAACCCCCAGCACTCGGCGGTGGCCAAGTACTCGGCGGCCAAGCAGGCGCTGGTGCAGCTCATCAAGACCCCCAAGGAGGGGGTGTGGGGCGTCCGGCCCCGCAACAAGGAGCAGTCCTTCGCCCTGGACCTGCTGCTCAACGACGAGGTCCGGCTGGTCACCATGGTGGGCAAGGCCGGCACCGGCAAGACGCTCTTGGCCATCGCCGCCGGGCTGCAGAAGACCATGGAGGACGGCGTCTACCAGAAGCTGCTCGTCTCCAGGCCCATCTTCCCGCTGGGGCGGGACATCGGCTATCTGCCCGGCTCGGTGGAGGAGAAGCTGAACCCCTGGATGCAGCCCATCTTCGACAACGTCGAGTACCTCATGAACCTCTCGCGCTCGGAGAAGAAGGCCGGGCGGGGATACCACGAGCTGCTCGACCTGGGCATCCTGGAGATCGAGCCGCTCACCTACATCCGCGGTCGCTCCATCCCCAACCAGTACATCATCGTCGACGAGGCCCAGAACCTCACGCCCCACGAGGTGAAGACCATCATCACCCGCGTCGGCGACGGGACCAAGATCGTCCTCACCGGCGACCCGTACCAGATCGACAACCCGTACGTGGACCAGACCAACAACGGCCTGGTCCACGTGGTGAACCGCTTCAAGAGCGAGCGCCTCGCCGGGCACATCACCATGCAGAAGGGGGAACGCTCTCCCCTCGCGGAGCTGGCGGCCAACCTGCTGTGACCGGGCTCGACCCCCGCTCGGCGAGCCGGCGGGTGAGACGAGCGGCGGGAGCCTGGCTGCGCCGGCCGATGCGATCGGCGCCGGACGCACCGGGCACCGGGTCCTGGAGAGGGCCAAAGGGGGGCGAGGTCCTCGCGGGCCCTCGGCGCCGTCGCCCGGCCGTGCGCTGCTCGGCGGCCGGGAGCCGCGCCGCGGCCGGAACCGTTCCTGCCGGCCGCGGGGAAACGGGCAGGGTGGGGCCGAGGGGGTGGCCGGGCCCCGGGAACCTCGGCGGCGCGCGGCACTCAGGCCGCCGCGCGGGTCCCGAAGTCGACGATCTCCACCGGGTTGGCGGCCATCCCGAAGGTGACCTCGTCCCGCCAGCCCTCGGCGTCACCGCCGATCTGCAAGGGCATGGGGCGCTCGAAGCGGAGCGCCACCCGGTCGGCGTGGAAGTCGAGCAGGCCCGGGTGGGAGAAGTCGCCGGACCAGATGCTGCCCAGGTGGAGGAGCAGCGTGTGCAGGTGGATGCTGGTGGCGATGCGGACCTGCATCATCCCCGGCGCGTGCTCGGCGAAGGGGAACACCCTGAGGCCCAGCCCGTAGTAGGGCACGGTGCTGGCCGCGGCCAGCATGCAGGGGCCGGCGTAGAGCGGCTCGCCGTGGCCGATGGGGCGGCCGATGCGCCGGCCGCTCGCGTCCAGCCGCCACGCCGGCCGGCCGGCGTTGATCACCTCGCAATAGGTGGGGCGCCGCTCGATGAGGAAGCGGGGGGCGGAGCGCAGGGCCACCGCCAGGCCATATCCCGGGACGCCCAGCCCCAGGCGCCGCAGCGGCGTGTCCTCGAGCTGCCCGCGAAGCCAGTTGTAGTCGTTGAGGACGGCGGCGTCGATCCCCACGCCGGCGAAGGGGGTGCGCCGGCCGTCGCAGGTGATGAGGTCGAGCCGGCGGACGCCGTCGACCTCGCCGCGCACGTAGCGGGCCAGATCCTGCAGGTGGCGGCGGGGCTCGGCGCCCACCATCTCGGCCACGGCGTTTCCGGTCCCCAGCGCCAGCACCCCGAAGCGCGGCGGGCGGAGGGCGAGGCGTTCGGCGGTCTCCAGGATCCGGTTCACCCAGGCGACGAAGGTCCCGTCCCCGCCGCCGGTGAAGACGGTCCGGTAGCGTCGGGTCACCACCTTCTCGGCGATGTGGACGGCGTCGTCGGGGCTGCGGGAGAAGTAGAGGTGCTCGTCGGAGAGGACCGAGCAGAGGGCGCGCCGGACGCCGGGGTTCACTTGCTTGGCGTGGGCGTTGAGGAGGACCGCGACCTCGCTGGGGGCCGCGGTCACCGCCGGATGAGGTCTCGACCCTTCCGTACGCAGCATTCCGGAGTCCCCACCCCCCCAAGGCATGACGTGGATGTCCGGCTTTCCTCGCAAGCGCGATGCCACGCTGCGTCGCGACTAATTTCCTCGTGTTGCCGGGTTGTTGCGTTGTACCTCATCCCAGGGAGGGTGGCCGTGTGACGCGTTGCCGAGGTGGCGGTGCGTAGCATGCTACGCGCTTGGGGCGGGTGGCCCGGGGCGGCCCGATCCGGTTTGACAGGCCTCCACGCGGACTTACCTTGCCCGCATCCAGGAGGGCCTTTCAGACATGGCCAAGATCATCGGCATCGACCTCGGCACGACCAACTCCGTCGTGGCGGTGATGGAGGGCAAGGAGCCCGTAGTCATCACCAACGAGGAGGGGTCGCGCCTCACGCCGAGCGTGGTCGCGTACACCAAGGAGGGCGAGCGGCTCGTCGGCCAGGTCGCCAAGCGACAGGCCATCACCAACCCGGAGAAGACCGTCTACTCCATCAAGCGCTTCATGGGGCGGCGCTTCGGCGAGGTGAAGGACGAGATGAAGCGCGTCCCCTACCTGGTGGTGGAGGGGCCGAGCGGCGACGCCCGCATCGAGATCGACGGGAAGCAGAACTCCCCGCCGGAGATCAGCGCCCAGGTCCTGCTCAAGCTGAAGCGGGCCGCCGAGAACTACCTGGGCGAGAAGGTGACCGACGCGGTCATCACCGTGCCCGCCTACTTCAACGATTCGCAGCGGCAGGCCACCAAGGACGCGGGCGAGATCGCCGGCCTGAACGTCCGGCGCATCGTCAACGAGCCGACCGCGGCGGCGCTGGCCTACGGCCTCGACCGCAAGAAGAACGAGAAGATCGCCGTCTACGACTTCGGCGGCGGCACCTTCGACATCTCCATCCTCGAGGTGGGCGAGAACGTGGTCGAGGTGCTGGCCACCAACGGCGACACCCACCTCGGCGGCGACAACATCGACCAGCGCATCATCGACTGGCTCATCGCCGAGTTCAAGAAGGACACGGGCATCGACGTGTCCAAGGACAAGATGGTGCTGCAGCGGCTCAAGGAGGCGGCGGAGAAGGCCAAGATCGAGCTCTCCTCGATGAGCGAGACCGAGATCAACCTGCCCTTCCTCACCGCCGACCAGACCGGCCCCAAGCACCTGTCCATCAAGCTCTCCCGGGCCAAGCTGGAGCAGATGGTCGAGGACCTCGTCGAGCGGTCCA
>Ga0335071_10001494_pt1 | contig 25205 bp, 27 predicted proteins | sample Lox_Sample_15_FD_206724 | JGI IMG/M metagenome (GOLD analysis project Ga0335071, IMG submission 206724) | Soil microbial communities from Loxahatchee National Wildlife Refuge, Florida, United States - Lox_Sample_1.5 | ecosystem: Environmental > Terrestrial > Soil > Wetlands | place: USA...
GTCCTGGCTCTGGCGCTGTCGGTCGCCGTGGCCGTGGTTCTCGAGATCGTCGTGCTGCGGCCGCTGTATGCGCGTGGAGCCCTCGACCAGGTCCTGGCGACGTTCGGGCTCACCCTGTTCTTCAACGAGCTCGTCGTCGTCATCTGGGGCCGCGAGCCGTTGAGCCTCGACATCCCGGACTTCCTCGACGGCCGTGTCGAGCTGCTGCCCGGGCTGTCGTATCCGGTCTATCGGCTGGCGATCACCGGCGTCGCGATCGCGGCGGGCGCCCTGCTCTATCTCCTGATCAACCGCACGCGCATCGGCGCCCTCATCAGAGCGGGAAGCGAAAAACGCGAGATCGTGGCGGCCTTGGGCGTGAACATCGGCCTTCTCTACACCCTCGTGTTCGCGCTGGGTGCCGCCTTGGCGGCATTGGCCGGCATGATGACGGGTCCGCTGCTGTCGATCGAATCCGGCAACGGCGATCCGATCCTCATCCTGACGCTCGTCGTCATCGTCATCGGCGGGCTCGGGTCCGTGCGCGGCGCCCTGGTGGGCGGGCTGATCGTCGGCATCTTCGACACGTTCAGCCGCGTGCTGCTGCCCCAGCTCCTCGGCCTCAGCACCGGCTCCGGCCTCACCAGCATGGCGGTCTACATCCTCATGGCCGCGATCCTCGTCTATAGCCGCACCGGCCTGTTCGCGGCGAACCGGGGCTAGATGAACAGGCGCGCCCTCCTCTTCGCCGTCCTCCTGGTGATCGCCGCCGCGGTGCCGGCGCTGGGCAGCACCTACGACACCCGCTTTGCGACCCAGATCGCGATCTACGGCATGGCGGCGCTCAGCGTCGACCTGCTGCTCGGCTACGGCGGGCTGATCACCTTCGGCCAGGCGGCCTTGTTCGGCGTCGGCGCCTATGCGGCGGGGATGCTGACCGCGGCCGGGATCACGGACGCGTTGATCGTCTGGCCGGCGGCGGTGCTGATCGCGATGGCGTTTGCGCTGGTGATCGGGGCGCTGGCACTCCGTACGTCGGGGTTCCAGTTCATCATGGTGACCCTGGCGTTCGCACAGATGGTCTATTACGGCGGCCAGTCCTTGCGCTCGTATGGCGGCGACAACGGCTTCACGGTCGCGCGCAACACGCTGGCCGGTGCTGCCGTGCTCGGCAACCACGTCGTCTTCTATTACGTCGTGCTGGCGCTGCTGGTCGCGGTGACCGTGCTCGCCGGCCGCGTCGTGAACTCCGAGTTCGGCCTAGTGCTGCGCGGCGGCCGCGACAACGAACGGCGCCTCGCGGCGATCGGCTTCCCGCCGTACCGCTACAAGCTCGTGGCGTTCACCATCGCGGGCGGCATCGCCGGCCTCGCCGGAGCGCTCATGGCCAACCATGCGAGCTTCGTCAGCCCGGCGCTGATGAGCTGGCAGATGTCGGGCGAGCTGCTGGCCATGGTGATCCTGGGCTCGGCTGGCACCCTGATCGGGCCGGTGTTCGGGGCTGCGATCTATCTCGTGTTCGCGCAGATGCTGTCGGATTACACCGAGCACTGGATGCTGTTCTTCGGCCCGCTCCTGGTCTTGCGCGTGCTCCTGGTCAAGGATGGGCTGTGGGGCTCGCTTGTCCGCCTCGCGAACGCCGGCGAAGCGCCCGCCCCGCCCCTCGACTGGGGCCCCGAGGCCGCGGAATGACAGCACCCCTCCTCGAATGCGTGGACCTGCAGAAGGCGTTCGGGGCCCTGCAGGTCACCGACCACGTCTCGCTCGCGGTGGCACCCGGCGAGGTGCACGCGCTGATCGGCCCCAACGGCGCCGGCAAGACGACCCTGGTCGGCCAGTTCGCGGGCGAGATCAGCCCCGATTCCGGCACGATCCGCTTTTCGGGGCGCGACATCACGGCGCTCTCGACCGACCGCCGCGCGCGGCTGGGGCTCGCACGCACGTTCCAGATCAGCAGCGTGTTCGGCAGCTTTTCCGCGGCCGGCAACGCGGCGCTTGCGGTGCAGGCGACCGAGCCGCACAGCTTCCGCTTCTGGCGGCGCGCCGACCGGATCGAGCGCCTGCGCCGGCCGGCCTACCGCCTCTTGCGCGAGCTCGGCCTTGCCGAACGCAGCGAGAGCCCGGCCGGCGGCCTGTCGCATGGCGAGCACCGGCAGCTCGAGCTGGCGATGGCGCTCGCGACCAAGCCCACGATGCTGCTGCTCGACGAGCCGATGGCCGGGCTCGGCAGCGACGAGACGCCGGCCATGCTGGCGCTGCTCGAGCGCCTCAAGCGCAAGCTGACCATCCTGTTGATCGAGCACGACATGGACGTGGTGTTCCAGCTCGCCGACCGGATCTCGGTGCTCGTCGCCGGGAGGCTGCTGGTGACGGGGACGCCCGACGAGATCCGCGCGCACCCGGAGGTGCGCGCGGCCTATCTCGGCGAGGACGAGGCGGACTAGGCCGCTTTCGCCTGGGCGGCCGGGACGATGATCATCCAGCCGATCCCGAAGCGGTCGGCGAGCATGCCGAAGCGCTTCGCGAAGAACGTCTTGCCGAGCGGCATCCGGACATGTCCGCCGGCGCTCAAGGCCGCGAACAGCCGGTCGGCTTCGGCCTCGGTTGCCACGTTCAAGGTCAGCGAGAAGCCCTGGAACTTGGTCTGTCCGCCGCACTCCCCGTCGGACATCAGGATTTCGGTGTCGCCGATGCGCAGCTGCGCGTGCATGACCTTGTTCTCGCGGCCCGGCTGCTGCGGCATGTTGGAGTCCGGGCAGTCCTTCCAGCGCAGCAGCATGGTGACCTCGGCGCCGAGCACGCGGCGGTAGAAGTCGATCGCCTCTTCGGAGCGCCCGTCGAAGAACAGATAAGGTTGCAGGTTCATCGTACTCTCCTTGTGAAAAACGTTTTGCCCCAGCCGCGTGGATCGATCCTGGCGCGCAGGGCCGCCTCGTCGCGGCTCAGCCGCCGCTCAGCGCCTGGACGATGTGCAGCGAATCCGCGGGCCCAAGCGCGTGCTTGAGGTCGAAGACCTGCTCGCCGTTGACGAAAATGCGGATATGCGGCCGCACCGCGTCCTGCTCGTCGACCATGCGGAAGCGGAGGCCCGGATAGCGGCGGTCGAGATCGGCCAGGAGCTCTGCCAGGCTGGCGCCCACAGCCTCCACCTCGCCCGCCTTGGTATAGGAGCGCAACGGCGTCGGGATCAGCACCTTCATCGCCCGATCATCCCAGCTCTGCCGCCTCCAGCGCGTAGATCTCGGGCAGGTGACGCGCGAGGCAGGTCCAGCGCTCACCCTCGTCGCGGCTGCTCCAGAGCTCGCCGCTGGTCGTTCCAAAATATAAGCCGACCGGGTCCTGCGCGTCCGCCGTCATCGCCTGGCGCTTGACCGTCCACCACGCGGCGGTCTGGGGCAGCCCCGACGCGCGGCGCTGCCAGCTCGAACCGCCGTTCTTCGTCGTGTACACGCCGGGCACGCCGCCCGGGCTGGTGCGCGGCCACACGGTCGAGCCGTCCATCGGAAACACCCACGCGACGTCGTGGTTGCGCGGATGCACGACCATCGGAAAGCCGATGTCGCCGACCCGCTTGGGCATGCTCTTGCCGATGCGCACCCATCTGGTGGCCGGCCGGTCGAGCCGGTAGATGCCGCAATGGTTCTGCTGGTAGAGGCGGTCCGGGTTGCTCGGGCACAGCCGCACGCAATGCGGATCGTGGACGGCGAGATTCTTCGCATCGAATCCCTCGACGACCTCGAGGCCGTCGACCAGCGGCGTCCAGGTGCGGCCGCCGTCGCGCGATTCGTGCACGCCCCCGCTCGACATGCCGAGATAGAGATGCCGCGCGTCGCGCGGGTCGACGATGATCGAGTGCAGCTTTGGCCCATCGGGGGTTCCGTCCTGCGGCCCGCCCATCCACGCCCGGTATTGCGGATTGTCGTTGAGGCCGGACAGCGGCTCCCAGCTGTTGCCGCCGTCCTCGGAGCGGAACAGGCCGTGCGGCGACGTGCCGGCGTACCAGACACCCGCCTCGCTCGCATGGCCGGGGGTCAGCCAGAACGTGTGCTGGACCACGCGCCCCTTCTCGCCGTCGGCAGCCTTTGGAAACGCCGGCGGCCGCTTGGCCTCGCTCCAGGTCTTTCCGAAGTCGGTCGAGCGGTACATGGTCGGCCCGAGATGGCCGGTGTGCGCGGCGGCGAGCAAGGTGCGGCCGTCGCGCGGGTCGAGCACCAGATGGCTGATCGTGTGGCCGAGGAAATGCGGCCCGTCGGCCCGCCAGCTGCGGCGCGCCGCATCGCCGCGGAAGAACCATGCGCCCTTGCGCGTCGCCACCAGCACCATCATGCCGCGCCCGGCGGCCTTGCCCTTGCGCGCCGCCTTCGCCTTCTTCGTCTTCGTCGCCTTGCGTGCCATCGCTCTCTGTCTCCCCTCTTGCTATTTGGGTTGATATCAACATAATTCATCCATGTCGAGCCGGAATCAGATCTCCCGCGCGACCACCCTCATGGTCCGCGACACCTGCGTGTGCCTGCACCTGCAGCGGGCGGCGCGCGCGGTAGCGCGGCGCTTCGATGCGGCACTGCGCCCGCACGGCCTGACCAACGGCCAGTTCTCGCTCCTGATGTCGCTCAACCGGCCCGACCCGCCGACGATCGGCAGCGTGGCCGAGCTCCTGGCGCTCGACCGCACCACGCTCACCGCGGCCTTGAAGCCGCTCGTCCGCCGCGGCCTGGTGAAGGTGGCGGTGGACCCCGCGGACAAGCGCAGCCGGCGCCTGGCCCTGACCCCCGGCGGCCGCGGGCGGCTGATCGCGGCCCTGCCGACCTGGCGCGACACCCACGCGATGATCGATAAGATGCTGCCCCGCGGCCCTGACGAGCTGCGGGCCGCCCTCAAAATCCTGTCCTGATCCGGCGCCATCTCCCTCCAGCTTCATAATCCAAGGACGAACGGCGGAGCGGCCATTCGACACCGCTTTAAGATTTTTTCCGCCTGACCCCCTAATATGGGCCGGCCTTGTCCATTGACGTAAAAGGGCAACCCCCATGAAGGTCTACGAAGGGAGGCGGACGATCGACGGGCTGGTCGTGACCGTCGACGGCCGGAAGCTGGACGAGCGCTACGACGTCAAGCGCTTCACCAAATACGGCTTCGAGTGGACCTACGAGGGGGAGAGCCCGCAGCAGCTGGCCCTTGCCATCCTCGTGGACCATCTCGGCGATGCGCCGCGCGCGATCCGGCTCTCGGAGGGCTTCATGCAGCGGATCGTCGCCAATTTCGACAACGACTGGCGGCTCACGGGCGCCGAGGTCGACCAGGCGATCAAGGTGCTCGACGCCGTCGGCCCCTCGGATTGAACGTAACCGGGCGATGCCATAGACTCGTCCGCAACCAAGACCGCCAGGAAGGAGACGCTTGGATGATCGGCCCGCGTCAGATCGCATTCCGCGAGGAATACCGTTCGCGCATCGTGGGCTGGTACAACGGCTATTTCCACATCGCGCTCATCTACGCGCTGGGTGCCGCGGTCTTCTACATCTATGTCGGCAACATCCACGACGTCACGCCGGCCGAGTGGCTGACGGTGCCGCTGACCTTCCTGTTCACCAACGTCTTCGAGTGGGCGGTGCACCAATACGTGATGCACCGGCCGGTGAACATCAAAGGCCTGCGCGCGATTTACGAGCGGCACACGCTCAACCACCACCAGTTCTTCAGCGACGACGAGATGCGCTTCCGTGATTCCAAGGACTGGCGGGTGACCGTGTTTCCCCCCTACGCGCTGGTCGTGTTCACCCTGATGTCGATCCCGCCGGCAATCGTGCTGGGCTTCCTGTTTTCGCCCAATGTCGGCTGGCTGTTCATGTCGGTGACGACGGGCATGTATCTCGTCTACGAGTTCATGCATTTCTGCTGCCACGTGGACGAGAACTGGTTCGTGCGCCACTGCCCGTTCGTCAACACGCTCCGCCGCCATCACACCGCGCATCACAACGCGCGGCTGATGATGGAGGTGAACATGAACCTCACCTTCCCGATCGCCGATTGGCTGTTCGGCACGTCGGACCTCGACCGCGGCCTCCTCGGCACCTTGTTCAACGGCTACTCGACCGCCCATCTCAAGCGCAACCTGCGCGGGGTGCCGCGCCGGCCCGACGAGGCGGCGGCGGCCCCGCTCGGCGCGCACTGAGGCCGGCGGCCATGCCGAACGACGTCAAGGCCGCGGTGTCGGTGGTGGTGCTGCTGGCGGGAGCGGTCCTTGCCTGGTGGAGCGGCTCGCCGGTGCGCCCCGATTACGCAAACGCGGTGATGGCCACCGCGGTCTTCATGGTCGTCGCCATGTGGATATTCCCCGAAGCCGGCGGCAAGAAGCGCAAGTAGCGCGCGCCGGCTTCAGCCCCACTCGGGGACCAGCCGCCGGAACACCGGCAGATCCATGGTCGGCGGCTGCACCGGCACCTGGAAGAACAGGTCGGCCACCCAGCCGCGGTGATAACTGTGGTGCGTCACCACGTGCAGCAGGATCTCGCCGCGGGTCATGACGCCCTTGTTGCCGCCGATCAGGGTGAAGTGGACGTCGTCGTTCAGCGTCTTCTCGGTCTGCGCGTCGCTCCAGTCCATGAACCACGCATTGGCCGCCTGCTGCGCCGTCCACAGATCGGCAAGCTCGGGATGCAGCACCACGTCGCGGCGCGGATGGCCGTGCTCGCGGCCCTCGAGATGCGCCTGCCAGATCACGTCGATCAGGTAATTGTGGTTGAGCGTCCGCACCATGGTCTTGAACAGGGTCGGGCGCTCCTGGGTCGCGGCCCCGGGCGGCAGGGCCGCCACCGCGTCGAACAGCAGCTTGTCGGCCCAGGCGTTGTAGCGCGTGAGCATGCGGGCGGAGCGGGTGTTCAGCATCGGGCACCTGCGGGCGTGGAGATCGCGCGAGTATAGGCGAAGTCGACGGACCCTGCCTATCAGCGGCAGCCGGCGAGCTTGCTCTGCGGATTGGCAAGGGCGAACGGCGGCAGGCGCGCGCTGGCGCTCTCCGCAAAGCTCGTATCGACCAGGCGGTCCGCCGGGAATTTGGCGGTGATCGTCCCCTCCCTGGCGAGCCAGTCCTGGATGTCGAGCAGGCTCGCGAGGTTGAAGCGGCCGTTGGGGTCGCGCGACGACCACGCCATGCTCTCGATCATCTCGTGATCCCTGGCGAGCTTGTGCTTGAGGAAAATCGCCTCGACCTCGCCGCGGTTGGGACCGCGATGATAGGCCTGGCAATAGTCGCGCACCCCGCGCAGCAGGGCCGCGAAGAACGCATCCGCGGCCTTGCGGTTCAGGGCAATCCAGTCGGTGTTGGCGAAATGCGCCAGCACGTCGACCGGCTGCGGGCGGATATAGTCGTCGGTATCGATCCAGCGCACCGCGAACCCATGTGCCACCGCGTCGTCGCCGAACGGCGGGATCTCCAGTGCGGCATCCACGGCGTTGCTGGCCAACGCCGCCCCGGTCTGCGGATACGGGATGTTCTTGATCTCGACGTCCTTGAGGCTGAGACCGGCCGATTCCAGGACCTTGGCCACCTCGTAGTAGCTGACCGAGCCGGGGCCGGAGAGCCCGATGGTGTGGCCCTTGAGGTCGGCCGGCGCCCTGATGGTGTCTTTCCGCGCCGGGCTCAGCATGAGCTCGTGATAGAGCGGCGTCGAGCCGCGCTCGAAGGCCAGCACCACCGGCAGGCGTTGTGCCAGCGCGTTCCAATAGCCGGCCGCGATACCGCCCTCGATCACCTGCACGCGGTTGGTGGCGAGAAGGGCCATGGACGTGCTGGTCGATTCGATGATCTGCACGTCGACATCGAGGCCGGCGTCGCGGAAATAGCCCTTGTCCAGGGCGATGAAGGTGGCCCCGGCGGAGACGCTCGGGTTGACGCCGATCGCGACCTGATCGAGGGCCCATGCTGCCCGGCCCGTGAGCGTTGCCGCGGAAACGAGCACCAGAGCGATCGCCAGCTGCCGCATCGCATTCCCCTTGCAAGGCCGGACGAGAGGTGGTCCCGGCCACGGAAGCGTTGCCCAAACGAAAGTCGTATGTCAGGTTATTTGACCAGACAGTCAAAGGGCACTCAAGCCCCCCGAGGAGGCGGCCCCCATGGAACTGCAGACGATCACCGCCACGCCGTCCACGCCCCATATCGGGGCCGAGATCGGCAACGTCGACCTGACCAAGCCGCTCTCCAACCGCCAGGTCGAAGACATCTACCAGGCGCTGCTGAAGTACCAGGTGATCTTCTTCCGCGACCAGCCGATCACCTTCGAGCAGCACGTGAACTTCGCCCGCCAGTTCGGCAAGCTGCACGTGCATGTCGGCGGCGACGGCACCGCCTCGCAGATGATCGAGGGCCACCCCGAGGTGCGCCGCCAGCATTTCGACAAGAATTCAAAGCGCGTCTCGGGCGAGGTGTGGCACACCGACCAGTCCTGCGCCGAGATCCCGCCGATGGCGAGCATCCTGCGCCAGGAGATCGTGCCGCCGGACGGCGGCGGCGACACCTTGTTCGCCAGCATGTACGCGGCCTACGAGGCGCTATCGCCGCGCTGGAAGACCTTCCTCGAAGGCCTGGAGGCGCTGCACGACGGAGCGCTCGCCTTCGACCGGGGTGCGAAGACCAAATACCCGACCGCCGTGCATCCGGTGATCACCAAGCACCCCGACACCGGGCGCAAGGTGATCTATGTGTGCAAGGGCTTCACCTCGCACATCGTCGGCATGCCGCGGCATGAGAGCGATGCGGTGCTGAACTTCCTGTTCGACCACTGCGCGCGGCCGCATTGGCAGGTGCGCTTCCGCTGGACGCCGAACTCGATCGCGTTCTGGGACAACCGCTGCACGCAGCATTTCGCGGTGTGGGACTACTGGCCCAACGTGCGCTCGGGCTACCGGGTGCAGGTCGAGGGCACGATGCGCCCTCCGGCCGGTTGAGATGGCGGCGGGCTGACCCTCGTGCAGATGTTCACGATGCCGTCCTGGGTCCAGGAGGTGGCGCTCGCCCGCAAGGGCCAGGCGCATCCGTTCGCATCCATCGACCCTGCCAGGACCGCGCTGGTCGTGATCGACCTGCAGAACGCGTTCATGCTGCCCGGGGTGGCGCACAGCCCCTGCGTCCAGGCGCAGGACATCGTCCCGAACGTCAACCGCCTCGCACGCACGGTGCGGAGCACGGGCGGTGCGGTGGTGTGGATCCAGACCGAGTATACCGACGAGACGTTGACCAGCTGGTCGACCTATTACGAGGCGCTGTCGCCGGCGCGCCGGGCCAAACGGCGCGAGGCGCTGTCCCGGGGCGGCAAGGGCTTCGAATTGTGGGACGGCCTCGACGTGCAGCCGCAGGACTTGAAGGTGATCAAGATGCGCTTCAGCGCGCTCATCCGCGGCTCGTCCAACCTCGAGCAGGTGCTGCGCGACCGCGGCCTCGACACCGTGCTGATCACCGGAACGACCACCGACGTGTGCTGCGAGTCGACGGCGCGCGACGCCTCGATGCTGAACTTCCGCACCATCATGGTCAGCGACGGCACGGCCGCGAGCCGCGACGAGTTGCACAACGCCTCGCTGTGCGCCTTCTACCTCAATTTCGGCGACGTCATGTCGACCGACATGCTGGTCGACTGCCTGACCCGCACCGCGAAGAACGCAGTTCTCGCCGCCGCTTCGTGATCCGCCTCAGCCGATCACATGCTCGGCCGCTGGCGCCCGGACGTCCATCTCGCAGTCGAGGCCAACCACCGGCGGCCGGGTCACGTGCCAGGTGATGGCGCTCACCGGGGCCGCCCCGCGGCGTACGAGCTCATCGAGGACCAGCGGTCCGATGTCGTGGACCGTGTAGACCTGGACGTCGAGCGCGTCTTTCCACGCGACCCCGAGGGCCGCCATCCGCCCCACCATGACGTCGAACACGTAGCGCAGCTTCTCGCGCATCCCGGCCGGCGAGGTGTCGCCCGGGCGCACGATGTGGTCGCGATAGTTGGGCTTGCCCTCGGGCGCCTCGCCGCCGCCGGACACGATGAAGCTCGCGGCGCCTGCTGGCGCCGCCGGCACGGTGTAAGAGAAGGCATAGAGCGATGGCTCGGCAGGAGGGCTCCCCTCCGGGCACACGTTGGTGCGCGCCACCGGGTTCAGTCCGTCGCGATAGATGCCCCAGCGCGCCAGGGTCTCGGTGTAGTGGCGGTTGAAGGCGGTGAAGCCCTCCTCGGTGAACGGCTTGGGCGAGCGCAGCTCGCAGGCGCAGAACGCGAGGAGCGGCCGGCCGATCGCCTTGAGGTAGGCCTCCGCTGCGGCAAAGCCCTGCGCCAGCGGCAAAGGCCGCCTGAGCCGCGCGCGCTCGACCCGGAAGCCCGGCTCGGCCGCGACGCCGCCCGAATACTGGAACACGCCCTTGATGAACCGGTAGCCGCCGTCCCGGAAGACGGGAACCTCAGGTGCGCTCATTGACTCCTCCGCTTGTCCCCCGCTTGTATCAAGCCCGCACGACGAAAGGAATTGATCGATGTCGAAGTTGAGAGTGAGCCTCGCCTGCGCCCCCTACGACCGGCTTCAGCCCATCTTCACCGGCCGGGTGCAGATCGAAGGCTGCGAGGTGAACTACTTCCCGCTCGAGGCCGAGGAGGTGTTCGCCCGCGCCTATTCCTCGCAGGACTTCGATATCACCGAGCTGTCGTCGAGCTCGCACATCCTCACCAGCGCCCGCGGCGACGCGCCCTATGTCGGCGTGCCGGCTTTCGTGTCGCGCGTGTTCCGCCATTCCGCCTACTACATCCGAACCGACCGCGGCATCAAGACGCCCCAGGATCTGCGCGGCAAGACGATCGGCGTGCCCGAATATCAGATGACGGCGGCCCTGTGGGCGCGCGGCATCCTGTCCGACGAGTACGGGGTGAAGGCGCAGGACATCCGCTGGCGCAACGGCGGCCAGGAACAGCCGGGCCGCAAGGAGCGCACGCCCATCGACCCGCCCGGCATCGACCTCAAGCCGATCCCCGCCGACAAGACGCTCTCGGGCATGCTGGAGGCGGGCGAGCTCGACGGCATCATCTCGGCGCGCGCCCCCTCGTGTTTCACCCGGGGCGCGCCGAATATCGGCCGCCTGTTCCCCGATTTCCGCAAGGCCGAGGAAGCCTATTTCAAGAAGACCGGCCTGTTCCCGATCATGCACCTGATCGGCATCCGCCGCTCGCTGGCCGAGCAGCATCCCTGGCTGCCGGCCAGCGTGTTCAAGGCCTTCCTCCAGGCGCGCGAGATCGCGCTCAAAGAGGTCAAGGAGGTCGGCGTGCTGCACGCCATGCTGCCCTGGATGCCTGACGAGGTGGCGCGCACGGTCGCCGTGATGGGCCCGAATTTCTGGCCCTACGGCGTGGACGCCAACCGCAAGGACATCGACTCCATGCTGCGCTGGTCCTACGAGCAGGGCCTGTCCCCGCGCCAAGCCAGGATCGAGGACGTGTTCCACAAGGGCACGCTTGAAATCTCGAAGCTCTGAGGAGGAGGACGGCATGGACGGCATCGAGCGGCGCGCAGGGGCAAAGCGAGGCACCGGCCTTGGCGCGGGCATCGTGGGCGCGGCCATCGTGCCGCACGCGCCGCAGCTCCTCTCCATGCCCGACACCGAGGACTTGGCGCAGGTCGCGCGGGTGAAGGCGGCGATGCAGAAGGTCGGCGACGGCCTGCGGGCGCTGTCGCCCGATCTCGTGATCATCATCTCCAATTGCCACGGCGAGGAGATGGTGGTGCATTGCGTGCCGCCGTTCATGATCCATTGCGGCGACCGTGCGCACGGGCACGCCAGGCACAAGGCCGTGTGGCGCATCGACGGCGAGGCCGGCCAGGCGCTGACCCACCTGATGCTCGAAGAGGGGTTCGACCCCGCCTTCACCCTCGACACCGACGTCGGCACGGCGTTCACCATCGCGCACGACTATTGCGGCTTCTCGCGCGAGACCCCGTTCCTGCCGATCTACGTCAACGTCTACGTGCCGCCGCAGCCGAGCCCGCAGCGCTGCTTCGCCTTCGGCAAGGCGCTGGCGCGCTCGCTCGAACGGATGGACAGGCGCGCGGTCGTGATCGTCAGCGACGGGCTCTCGCACTTCCCTGGAACGCCGATGTACCCCACCCCGGACCTCGCCGGCGACAAGGTGATCTTCGAGCACCTCGCGGCCGGCAACCTGAATTACATCATGAGCTACGACGCCGCTCGCCTGGACAAGACCGGCAATGTCGAGTGCCGCTCGCTTCAGATCCTGGCCGGCGCCATCGGCGACCGCAAACCCGATCACGCGGCACTGGAGCCGTCCTGGCATCACATCTACGCCGTGCTCGGCTGGACGAGCCCGATCACCTCGGAGGCGTACGTGCCGCTCTATCCCGGGTTCGCCGCGCGCCACAGCGAGCTCGCGCGCGCCATCCACGCGATCGTCACCGACGATGCGGCGGGTTCGGCGTACAAGGCCGACCGGCCCGGCTTCGCCCGACGCTACGACCTGCCGGATGAAGAGCGCGCCGCCCTCGTCCGCCTCGACGAGGATGAGCTGCGCGAGCGCTACCTCGTCAACCCGATGCTGACCTACATGGCCAAGGTCAAGGTCGGCGACAAGCTGAAGAACCGCTCGAAACCTAAATAGACGTCATTGCGAGGAGCGAAGCGACGAAGCAATCCAGGGCCCTGGATCGCTTCGCGGAGCCTGTCCTCGGGCCCGCCTTTGGCGGGACCCGTGGGCTCGCGATGACGAAGACGTCACTCCCCCGTGGCGGGGGCTGCGTGAGGCTTGTCGCGCAGCTCGCGGTCCTCGATGCGGGCGAAGAGGGCGAGGCCGATGCACAGGCTCGCCGCCGCCGCCCCGAACATGACGCCGAACGCCTGCGCGATCGTCTGGCGGGCATCGCCGCCGAGGCTGGTCTGCACCAGCCCCTCGAGCCCGTTGGCCCCGCCGTCCGGCAGCGCCTCGGCCGCCAGCGCCAGCACCAGCGCCGAGGCGACCGCGATCATGATGGCGCTGCCGAGGGCGCGCGCGAACACGACCGCTCCGCTCGCCGCCCCCATGTCGCGGGGGGCGACGGCGTTGAGGGCTGCGACGCTGGTCGCGGGATAGGTGGGCCCGATGCCGGCGCCGATGACCGTGAGGATGACCGCGGCGATCCAGGGTGTGAGGTGCGTGGCCATCAGCGCCATGACGACCAAAGCCGCGATCGCGATCGGCAGCGAGATCAGCGGCGGCCGCTTGTAGCGGCCGGTCCTGGTCGAATAGCGGCTGGCGAAGATCGAGGTGATGCTGCCCGAGACCAGCATCGGAATGATGAGCACGCCCGACTCGCTGGCGGGCAGGCCGAGCGCCACCTGGAAATAGATCGGCGCCAGCACCGTCGTCGAGATGAACGTGCCGATGATGACGAAGCTCGCGAGCAGCAGCGGTTTCATCACCGCATCGGTCATGAAGCGCGGCGGCAGGACCGGATCCTGCGCGCGCCATTGGATCCAGATGAACAGGCTGGCCAGCACGACCGCGGCTGCGGCGAGCGCCAGGGTCCCGGGTGAGCTCCACGCGATCTGGTGCCCGCCCAGGGTGACCACGCTCAGGAGGGCCACGGTCGCGCCGGACAAGGCGGTGATGCCGGCGTAGTCGATCGGCAGGCGGCGGTGGCTCACGGGCAGCTTGCGCAGCGCGCGGTCGACGATGAAGAGCGCCGTGAGCGCCAGCGGCAGGTTGATCCAGAAGATCCACGGCCATCCCCAGTACTGGCTGAGAAAGCCGCCCAGGGTCGGGCCGAGCACCGAGGCCGCCGAGAACACCACCGAGAAATATCCGGAATAGCGGGCGCGCTCGCGCGGCGTGACCACGTCGCCGATCACCGCCTGTCCCAAGGTGATCAGGCTGCCGCCGCCGACCCCCTGCAGGGCGCGCGACAGGATCAGCGCCACCATGCTCGAGGACAGCGCGCACAGCGCCGAGCCGGCCATGAACACCGCGAGCGCCCCCATCAGCATGCGCCGGCGGCCATAGAGGTCGCTCAGCTTGCCGACGATCGGCGTGACGCAGGTCGAGGTCAGGAGATAGGCCGAGACGATCCACGACAGGAGCGCCACGTGGCCGAGGTCGCGGGCCATCGCCGGCATCGCGGTCGCGATGATGGTCTGGTCGAGGGCCGCCAGCGACATGGCGAGCAGCGCACCCCAGATGACTGCACTGACCTCGCGGGGCGTGAAATGCGGCGCGGCTGCGGCTGTCGTGTCGCTCGTCATGCTCGAGGATGTGGGGCTCGAATTGCGGATGGCGGACCGGCCGTGTCCGTGGGGCCGGCCAGGACGGCGCAACATGGCTGCTCCCGGCCGAAACGGCAAGAGGCTAGGAGCCGCCCTGCGCCAATATCTCGATCGTCCTGCGGTCCGGCTCGCCGTTGAAATATCGACGCAACGCCGCCCGGAACAGCGCGTTGTCGGCCGTGACATCGGCAAACAAGGTCATGGATGAGCGAAATTTCAGATCATCCGGGCTCCCGAAAATGTCGTGCGCCGAGCGGCCGGCCACGTCGAGCACCAGCTGCGTGCACTCCGTGAGCCGCGGCCCCAGAACCGGATGCGCGAGATACGCCTCGGCCTCGCCGCGCGAGGCGATGGCGTAGAACTGCGCAGTGGGACTCACCCCCAGTCCCTTGATCTGCGGAAAGACGAACCACATCCAGTGGCTGCGCTTCCTGCCGTCGCGGAGCTCGGCACGGACCTGCGCGTAGACGGGCGCTTGCGCGTCGACGAAGCGCTGAAGGGTATGGGGATCGCTCACCGCGAACGGCTACGCCGCCTTGAGCTTGTCGCGCAGGCGCTTGAGGCTGCCCCCTCGCATCACCGAGCCGGGCAGCGGATGGCCGACGATGCTCTCGGCGAGCCGGGCGCACTCGATCAGCCGCTCGAGGTCGATGCCGGTCTCGATGCCCATCTCCTGGCACATGAAGACAAGGTCCTCCGTGCATACATTGCCGGCCGCCCCCGCGTGGCCGGCAAAGGGGCAGCCGCCCAGGCCCGCTACCGAGGAATCGAACTCCGCCACGCCCATCTCGAGACCGGCATAGGCGTTGGCGATGCCCATGCCGCGCGTGTCGTGGAGATGGAGGGCGACGTCGAGGTCCGGAAAGCACTCCCGCACGACACCCAAGGTCCGCTTGATCGACAGCGGCGTCGCCCAGGCCATCGTGTCGGCCAGGGCGATCGTCTTGAGGGCCAGGCCGTGCGCCGCCGCCACGTCGAGGGCTGTCTGGACGATCTCGGCCACGTGCTGCGGCGCGATGTCGCCCGCGAAGTTGCAGCCGAACGCCGCGGTGATCATCGCCGTCTCGACCGGCACCTGATGCCGCTTGAACGTCTCGGCCATGCTGTGCTGGTCCGCGAGCTGCGAGGCGGCGCTGCGGTTCTGGTTGCGCTTGAGGAACGGCTCCGAGGCCGAGAACGAGAGGCGCCCCTCGATGTGCAGCCGCCCGGTGGCGAGCGCCCGCTCGAAGCCGCGCTCGTTCAGCCACAGGCCGAGATAGGCGACGCCCGGCTCGCGCCGCATCCCGGCCACCACCTGCTCGGCGTCGGCCATGCCGGGGACGAGCTTCGGATTGACGAAGGAGACGACCTGGATGCGTTTGAGGCCCGTGGCCGACAAGGCGTCGATCAGCTCGATCTTGCGCGCGGTCGGGATCGGCCCCTTCTCGATCTGGAACCCCTCGCGCGGCCCTTCTTCGGTGATGTGAACGCGCTGCGGCAGGTCGGACATCTTGGTCTCCGGGGGCTGGCTCCTGTCGGGAGCCCCATCTTACGCCCCCGCCCCCTCTCAGACGACCGCGATCGCGTTGATCTCGATGAGGTACTCCGGAGAGGTCATCTTGCACACCTCGACCATGGTCGATGCGGGGGCCGGGGCCGGGAAGTATTCGCGCCGCACTTTGTGGATCTGGTCGAAATGCTCCATGTTGCGCACGAACACGTCGACCCGGCAGATGTCCGCCATCGTGCCGCCGGCCTCCTCGACCGCGGCCTTGACGTTCTCGCACACCTGGCGCGTCTGCGCCTCGATGTCGCCGATGCCGGCGATGGTGCCGTCGGCCCGCCGCGCCACCATGCCGGAGATGAACACCAGCTTGCCCCGCGCCTCGGTCACGGTCGCGTGCGAGAAATGGCCGCTGGGCTGGCGGAGCTTCTTGGACACGATCTGGGTCTTGGGCATGGGCTCCCCCTTGGTTTGGATCAGTGCCCCACCGCCTGCCGGAGCACGGCGGCGGGATCGGCGCTGCGGGTGCTGCCGCGCCAGGCCACGTGCTGGTCGGGGCGGATCAGCGCCAGGTCGGCCGCGTAGAGCTCGCGCAGCTCGGGCAGCGGCAGGTGCAGGACCGAGAGCGGGATCCGCTGCGCCTCCGCCGCCGTTTCGAACCCGCGCGCGGCGGTCGCGTCTGCACCGGTCACCAGCAAGGTGAAGTCGCGGCCGAAGCGGTCGAACAGCGAGCCGCCGTCCGGCAGCCAGTGATGCGGCGCGCGCCCGCCGGGGCAGGCGCTCGGCACGTACTCGTTCGGCAGGTCGGGCGGCGGCGCCGTGCCGTCGCCGACCACGATCGGCGAGCCGTCGTAGCGCACGCCGAACGTGACACCCGGGATGTTGAACTCGCGCATCAGGTGGTCGAGCAGGTGGTCTCCCGCGCGCTTGCGCTCGGCCGCACCCGCCGGGCTGTCCTCCTCGAGCGTGGTCGTCGTGCGATAGAGGCCGATGCGGTCGGCCATGGTCTTGGCGAGGCTGGTGTTGCGCAGGCCGATCGGCCGGCGCTCGGTCTCGTAGGACGCGAGCAGCCTGGGCCCGCCCCAGCCCTGCGCCAGGGCCGCCAGCTTCCAGCCCAGGTTGCACACGTCGTCGACCGCGGTGTTGTAGCCGAGCCCGCCCGTGGGCGTGAACAGATGCACCGCATCGCCCGCCATGACCACGCGGCCGCCGCTGCCGTAGCGCTCGGCCACCAGCATGTAGCCGCCGAGCCAGGTGTCGGTGCCGATGATCTCGACCGGCGGCAGGCGGGTGCCGAGCGCCTGCTCGAACATCTCGAGGGCGCGCGTGTCGCTGATCGCCTCGTCCTGCTCGTGCCGCTTGAGCTGGGCGTTGATGGTGAACGTATCGGTGCCGTTCACCGAGACCAGGACGCTGCGGCGGTCCTTGTTGACGGTGAAGTACATCCACGCCGTCGGCCGGTCCATGGTCGCGAACAGCTGCGGGCTGCGGAAATAGATGGTGTGCATCTTGCCCGCCATCCATTCGCGCTCGGAGGCGAGCTCGCCCTGCATCTTGATGCCGAGCTGGCGGCGCGTGATCGTCTTCGCCCCCTCGCAGCCGACGAAGTACCTGGCGCGCACCGTGCGGCCGGCGGTGCCGCCGGTCCGTTCGATGTCGATCTCGACGTGGTCCGGAGCCTCGCGAAAACGGATAGCGCGCCAGTTGTGTTGAATGTCCACGGAGGGGAACTTGCGCGCGTGCTTGAGAAGGATCGGCTCGACGAAGATGAGCGCGCAGCGATGCGGCAGCTCGGGCGTGCTCCAGGAGCCGGACAGGTTGCGCACCGACTGTGTCGCTTCCTTGGTGCTCGGGCGCCTGTAGCGCGCGAGCTCGTACCCGGCGAGGCGTGTGCAGCAGACCATGTCGGTCGGGTAGTCGAGCGGCAGACCGAGCGGACGGATCTCGTGCGCGAAGCCGAGGCGGCGGTAGTGCTCCATGGTGCGCGCCTGGGTCGCGTTGGCACGTGGCTGCGTCGTCGTTCCCGGCTTGTCGTCGATCAGAAGGCAGGAGACGCCGCGCCGGCCGAGCTCCATGGCCAGCACCAGCCCCGCCGGCCCGCCACCGGCGATCATCACGTCGTACGCGTCCGTGCTCATGGTTCCTCCCCGACTTTGGATAGCACGAGATTCGCCCATCGTCATTTCCTGTCATGCCCGGACTTGTTCCGGCCATCCACGTCGGGCCGACAGAACCGGCGGTTGTAATTTGCGCGCCGACGTGGATGGCCGGGATAAACCCGGCCATGACGGATAAAGAGAGTGGCGCCTGGACAGGCCCGGCGAACGCCGGTACGACTCAATGCAACGACCGGGGAGGAAATCATGATGAAGCGCACGTTATTGGCGGTCACCGCCGTGGTCGCACTGGCTGGGCCGGCGCAGGCGGCCGATCACATCAAGCTCGGCTACATGGTGAGCCTCTCCGGCGTCTTTGCGATCGTCGGAAGCGAGCAGCAGCGCGGCCTGCAGCTGGCACTCGAGGAGCTCGACAACAAGCTCGGCGGCGTCCCGGTGACGCTTTACACGGTCGACGACAAGGGCAATCCCTCCGAGGCGATCCAGGTCGCCTCGAAGCTGACTGACCAGGAGAAGGTCGACATCGTCACCGGCATGATGAATTCGGCGACGACGATCGCCACGATGAAACAGTACCAGGACGCGGGCACGTTCATCGTCTCGGCTCTGGCCGGCCCGCTGCAATACGCGGGCAAGGAGTGCCACCAGAACGCGTTCTTCGTCTCCTTCGCCAACGACGAATGGGACACCGCCCTCGGCAAGTACATGTCCGAGCACGGGGTGAAGAGCAGCTACATGATGGGCGCGGACTACCAGGCCGGCTGGGAGAAGCTCGCCGGGGCCAAGCGTACCTTCAAGGGCCAGGTGTTCGGGCCGGTGTTCACGCCGGTTAACCAGCTCGACTTCTCGGCCGAGCTGGCGCAGGTGCGCGCTGCCAATCCGGAATCGATGTTCGTCTTCTATCCCGGCGCGCTGGGCATCGCCTTCCTCAAGCAATACGCCCAGTCCGGCCTCAAGGCGAAGATCTACTCCGAGGACACGATGGCCAGCGAGCTGAGCTTTCCGGCCGAAGGCGCCTCGGCGCTGGGCGTGATCCAGAGCACCAGCTGGAACGTCGACCTCGACAATCCGCAGAACAAGAAATTCGTGGCGGCCTTCATCAAGAAATTCGGGCGCCGGCCGGCGATCTTCGCGGCCCTGCAGTACGACGCGATCATGCTGCTGAACGCGGCGGTGACGCAGGTGAAGGGCAAGATCGAGGACAAGGACGCCTTCCGCGCCGCTCTGCGCAAGGCGGACTTCGCCTCGATCCGCGGGCCGTTCCGGTTCAACAACAACCACTTCCCGATCCAGAACATCTACGTCACGGAGGTGGAGAAGGACGGCCAGGGCGGGATGAAGCTCGCGCTCAAAGGCACCGCCGCGACCGACTGGCAGGACGATTACCACCAGGACTGCCCGATGAAGTGAGGCGGGCGGGCTTCGAAAGACATCCATGACGACGCTTCTGGTCCTGCCGGGCGACGGCATCGGCCCTGAGATCACCGCGGGCACGGTCGAGGTGCTGCGCGAGGCCGACAAGCTGTTCGGCCTCGGGCTCAAGTTCGAGTTCGCCGAGATCGGCGTCGCGGCGCTGAAGCAGAGCGGCACCACCCTGCCCGACTCCGTGGTCGAGCGCGCAAAGCAGGTCGACGGGATCGTGCTCGGGCCGGTGTCGCACAACGAGTACCCGCCGGTGGCCCAGGGCGGGCTCAACCCGTCGGGCGAGCTGCGCCGCCGCCTCGACCTGTTCGCCAACATCCGCCCCGCCCGCACGCGCCCCGGCCTGCCCTCGCGGATCGGCCAGAGCTTCGACCTCGTGATCGCGCGCGAGAACACCGAAGGCTTCTACGCCGACCGCTCGATGCATCTCGGCCCGGGCGAGTTCATGCCCACGCCCGATTTGGCGCTCTCGATGCGCAAGATCACGCGCGCCGGCTGCACGCGCATCGCCGAGGTCGGCTTCGCGCTCGCAGGCAAGCGCAAGAAGCACGTGACCGCCGTCCACAAGTCGAACGTTCTGCGGGTCTCCGAAGGCCTGTTCCTCGAATGCACGCGCGAGGTCGCCAAGCGCCACCCGGGCATCGCCTATGACGAGCGGCTGGTCGATGCGATGGCCGCCCTTTTGGTGCGCGACCCTGCCCAGTTCGACGTGATCGTCACCACCAACATGTTCGGCGACATCCTGTCCGACGAAGCCTCCGAGATCGCCGGCAGCCTCGGGCTTGCGGAATCGCTCAACGCCGGCACCCGCTACGCGGTGGCGCAGGCGCAGCACGGCTCCGCACCCGACATAGCGGGGCGCGACCTTGCGAACCCCACCGCCCTGATCGGCTCGGCGGCGATGCTGCTTCTGCGGCTCGACGAGAAAGAGGCGGGCGGCAAGTTCGCGGCGGCGAGCCGCGCGATCGAGGCCGCGCTCGATCAGGCCCTGGCCAGGCCGGAGTCGCGCACCAAGGACCTCGGCGGGCCGCTCGGCACGAAAGCCTTCACCGCGCGGGTGCTGGAAGCGCTGCGGCAGCTAAAGCGATAAGCGGCGGCTGGCTGAGGGACTAGCGCCGCTTGATCCCGGTCGGATCGCCGAGCGCGTCGGAGAGGCGGATGTAGACCATCATGCCCTGGCTCGCCGATCCCTGTTTGCACAGGGCGCGCGCCTTGTAGAGCGAGGCAAGCGCGTCGCCCAGGGTCATGCCGGCCGGCAGATGGCGGCTGTCGGTCATCGCCGGCCGCAGGAGGTTCGTCACCTCGGCGTCGGCCAGCGCGCAATCGTCGGGAACCGCGGGGGGAATGGCTGCGGACACGGCCGCTTCGGGCGGCGTCTCGGCGTGCGCGAAGCGGGCCGCGCAGGCGCCGGTGACGAGGATCGCGAACGACACGAGGATGATTCGCAAGGTCAGCATGGGGCGCCATAAAACACGGCGGCCGTGAATGAACTATGAATCGCCTGCAAGCCGGCGGCAAAAAAGGGCTCGATAGACGCAGTTCTGCGGCTGATTTCTGCGACATTTTGCCGAAAATCCCGGACGATGAGCTCCGGCGGCACGCAGAGATTTACGATTCGTTACCCGCGCGCCGCGCGGTTAAACTCAGGCCAACGACATAGAAGTGGGGGAGTCATGCTTCGACACAGATCGTTCGCGGTGGCGGCGCTCGCCGCGGCGCTGGCGCTGCTGCAGCCGGTCGCGGGCGGCGCCGAGCCGGTGAAGATCCGCATCGGCTGGCTGCTCGTCCCGGCGGAAATCACGCCGATCATGGCGCCGCAGCCCGGTATCTCCCGGCACGCCGGCCAGTCCTATGCGCTCGAGCCGATCCGCTTCCAGGCGAGCTCACTGATGATCCCGGCATTGGCCAACGGCGACCTCGACGTGGCGCCCTTCGGCTACTCCTCCTTCGCGCTGGCGGTCGAGAACGCGAACCTCACAGACCTGCGCATCTTCGCGGACGAAGACCGCGACGGTGTCGGCGATCATTTCACGACCCAGTACATGGTCCGCAAAGACAGCGGCATCGCATCGATATCCGACCTCAAGGGCCGCGTGTTCGCAACCAACGCGCCCGGCAGCATCGGCGACATGCCGGTGCGCTTCATGCTGCGGCGGAGCCATCTCGAAGCGGGCAAGGACGTGACCGTCGTCGAAGCCGCGTTCCCGAACATGAACGCGATGCTCCTCGAGAAGAAGGCCGATCTCATCATGTCGGTGCTGCCCTTCTACCTCGACCCGCAGCTGCAAAGCGCCGCCAAGACCCTGTTCACCTCGCGCGACGCCATGGGGCCGACCGAGATCTCGTTCCTGACCGCATCGAAGAAGTTCCTCGACGCGCACCACGCCGCGATCGTCGACTTCCTCGAGGATTATCTGCGGGCGCTGCGCTGGTACAACGACCCCGCCAACCACGACGCTGCCGTGAAGGCCGCCGCGGATTTCGTGAAGATCCCGCCCGAGCGCTTCGCGAGCTGGGCCTTCACCGCGCAGGACTACTACCGCGACCCGCTGGCCCGGGTGGACGCCGCAGCGCTGCAGAAGAACGTCGACGTGCAGCACGAGCTGGGCTTCCTCAAGTCGAAGCTCGACGTGGCACCCTATGTCGACCCGAGCCTCGCCGCGGAGGCCGCCGCGCGGCTCAAGTAAGCGGCGGATTTCCGCCTAGCGCGGCCCCGAGCCCTGCAGCCAGACGGCGTCGCCGCTCAGCTCGGGCCAGCCGATCGGGCGGCTCGCGCGCTCGGCCGCCTGGGCCGGCGGCATCTTCGGGTCCCACCGCGCGGCGGTGATGCGGCGGCCGTGGAAGGCCTGGGACTCATCGGACATGAGCCACGCCGCGGGGGCGCCCATGATCTCGGGGCGCAGCATCTTGTCGCGCGGCCAGCCCGACGCGTCGGAGATCAGCGGCGTGTCGGTCGGCCCGCCGGGCACCAGCACATTCACCGTGACCCCGCTGCCGTCGAGCTCCTTCGCCCACACGGCCGACATGGATTCGAGCGCGGCCTTCGCCGCCCCGTAGGGCAGCACGCGCAGCATGGTGACGTAGCTCGTGGTGTTGTTCACGATGCGGCCGAAGCCGCGGGCCCGCATCGCCGGCACCAGCGCCCGGGTGACGGCCACGGGGGCGCGCACGAAAATGGAAAAGAAGCGCTCGAAGATCTCGGGTGTCAGCTCCTCGATGCCGGGCGCCCGCGCCTCGGCATCGGGGCGGATGGCGCTCATCCCGATGCCGGCATTGTTGATCACGGCATCGACCGCGCCGAAGCGTTTCAGGGCCGCCTCGACCGCGTTGCCGCATTGCGCCTCGGACGCGAGGTCGGCCGCAATCGGATGAAGCCGCTCGCGGCCCATCTTCGCATCGGTGACGAGGCGGTCGAGGGACGCGGCGTCACGATCGACCGCCGCGACGGCGTGACCGTCGGCGAGCAGCGCCCTGGTCATCACGCGGCCGAGGCCGCCCGCGGCCCCGGTCAGAAGCACCGTTCGCATGTCGTCCTCCCTTCACTCGGCCGGGATCAAAGCTTGCCGAGGCCCCGCACGCCGGTCATTACGGCGCTCTGGAAGCTGGCGCCCGTCGTCGTCGCACCGGTGAAATCGGCATTGGTCAGGTCCGCACCGGCGAGGTCCGCATCGGTCAGGTCGGCGCCGGTAAAATCGGCGCCCGTGAGCCGCGCGAACTGGAAACTCGCGTTGCCGAGCATCGCACCCGCGAAATTGGCACCGGTGAGGTTCGCGCGCGAGAAATCGGCGCGGATCAGCCCCATCGACTGGTTGCGCATGTCCGCCGCGGCCTTGATCTGCGACAGGTTGGCGCCCTGCATGTCGTCGAGGCTGAAGCGAGCCATGATCTTGGCGCCCGACAGATTGGCCCCGGTGAACCGCGCGGCTTCGGCCGGACGGGTCTCCATGCCTTCGGAGACGACGAGCGTCTCGAGGGCGGCCGCGGAGAGATCGGCCTTGGAAAAATCGGCGCCGATGATCCAGGCCTGGTTGAGCCTGGCCCCGCGCAGGTTGGCGCCGACCAGCTTCGCGTCCACGAGCTTGGCCGCGCGCAGATCGGCCGCCGATAGATCGGTGCCCGAAAGATCGGCGCCGGTGAAGTCCAGCTCGCGCAGGTCGAGCCCGGCCATCGATTTGCCGACGAAGCTGGCACCCTGGCCGCCGGACGCCGCGGCCAAGGCAGCCTGGATTTCGGCGCGCGTGAGATCGGCCGCGAGCGCCGCGAGCGGTGTCAGCACCAGGGGGATAAGCAAAAGCCAGCCGAGCGGACGCCTCATCCGTGCCCCCGTTCGCAAAAACGCTACCGCCGCCAGCGGCGGCGGTTCCGCCTGCGCTCAGTGCTGCGGAGCGTCCGTACGCGCGGCGACGCGCGCGAGGCCGCCCGCGCCACCGGGATCGACGGCCGCGGTCTCGACCGCCACTTCGGCCGCGCTGCGCTTGGGCGGACGCAGGCGGACATAGACCTGCAGCGCGATCAGGAGCGCGCACAAGCCGATGAACACCGCGCTGATCGGCCGCTCGACGAACACGCCGATGTCGCCGCGCGACAGCAGCATGGCTCTTCGGAAGTTCTCCTCGAAGCGCGGCCCCATCACGAATCCCAGCAGGATCGGGGCCGGGTGGAAATCCAGCCGCAAGAGGATGTAGCCGACCAGGCCGATCACCAGCGTCTCGCCGACCTGGAACATGTCGTTGTTGGCCGCGTACACGCCGATGCACACGAAGAACATGGCGCTCGGATAGAGGTAGCGGTACGGGATCGTCAGCAGCTTCACCCAGATGCCGATGAGCGGCACGTTGAGCAGCACGAGCAGGATGTTGCCGATCCAGAAGCTGGCCACCAAGCCCCAGAAGATATCCGGATGCTCCTTGATCAGCTGCGGCCCGGGTGCGATGCCCTGGATCATGAGCGCGCCCAGCAGGAGCGCCATCACGGCGTCGCCGGGGATGCCGAGGCTCATGGTCGGGATGAAGTCGCCCTGCACCGAGGAGTGCGTCGCCGCCTCGGGGCAGATGACGCCTTCGATCATGCCGGTGCCGAACTTCTCCGGCGTCCGCGAGACCTTTTTCTCCGTCGCGTAGGCGACGAAGGAAGCGATGGTCGGCCCGGTGCCCGGGATCAGGGCGCACAGGCTGCCGATGATCGTGCCGCGCAAGGTCGGGAAGATCGTGCGCTTCAGCTCGGCCTTGCTCGGCCGCATGTCGCTCAGCTTGACGTTCGAATACTTGGTGTCGATGTTCGCCTGCTGATTGACGCTGTTCATGAATTCGGCGATGCCGAACAGCCCGAGCGCCAGCGCGATCAGCTCGATCCCGTCATCGAGCTCGGTCAGGCCGAACGTGAACCGCTCGGTGCCCGAGTTGATGTCGGTGCCGACGATGCCCAGCAGGATGCCGAGCACGGTCATGGCCACACCCTTGACCGGCGAGCCGCGCGCCAGGGTCGAGCCCGCGAGCAGACCCAGCAGCATCAAGGAACATATCTCCGCCGCACCGAACTGGAGCGCCACGCGCACCAGGACCGGCGACAGGAAGATCATCTCGGTGATGCCCCACGACGCGCCGAAGAACGAGCCCATGACCGACAGGCAGAGCGCCACGCCGCCCTTGCCCTGCTTGGTCAGCGGGAATCCGTCGAGACAGGTGACCGCGTGCGGTGGATGGCACGGGAGGTTCAGCAGCACCGAGCAGATGGCGCCGCCGTACTGTGCCCCGTACATGACGCCGGCCAGCATCAGGATGGCGCCGACCGGCTTCAGGCCGAAGGTCAGCGGCAGCAGGATCGAGATGGTCGCGAGCGGCCCCATGCCCGGCAGCACGCCGACCATGTTGCCGAGGAACACCCCGAGGAAGCACCACATCAGGTTGTGCGGCTCGAGGGCTACGCCGAAGCC
>Ga0335071_10001495_pt1 | contig 25204 bp, 19 predicted proteins | sample Lox_Sample_15_FD_206724 | JGI IMG/M metagenome (GOLD analysis project Ga0335071, IMG submission 206724) | Soil microbial communities from Loxahatchee National Wildlife Refuge, Florida, United States - Lox_Sample_1.5 | ecosystem: Environmental > Terrestrial > Soil > Wetlands | place: USA...
AAGTCGTCTCCGGACTCAGCACCGTCGACGCGATCCAACGCCGGATGACAGCTTACGTCCGTCTGCATGCACCTTTCACCTGCAATAGCCCCGATTTTCAACAGCATTGATGCCACGCTCCCCTCCAAGGTCAACGGCATCCACTTTGACTCGACCGAGGAAATCCACACCCTCGGCAACATGTACGAGACGATGCTCCGCGAGATGCGCGATGCGGCCGGCGACTCGGGCGAGTTCTACACCCCGCGTCCGGTCATCCGCTTCATCGTCGAGGTCATCAATCCGAAACTCGGCGAAGTCGTGCTCGATCCGGCCTGCGGCACCGGCGGGTTCCTCGTCGAAGCCTACAAGCACCTTGAGAAGCAATGCCTGACCGTCGAGCAGCGCAAGATTCTCCAGAAGTCCTCCATCATCGGCGGCGAGGCCAAGCCCCTGCCTTACCTGCTCTGCCAGATGAACCTGCTCCTCCACGGCATGGAATACCCGCACGTAACCTACGGCAACAGCCTCGCCGTGCGTCTCTCCGAAATCGGTGACCGCGACCGCGTGGACATCATCATGACCAACCCGCCGTTCGGCGGCGAAGAAGAGAGGGGCATCCAGGGCAACTTCCCGGACGACAGAAAGACGTCGGAGACAGCCCTGCTCTTCCTCCAACTCCTGATGCGTAAGCTCCGCCGCTCGCCGACGCCCGGCCGCGCCGCAGTCGTCGTGCCCAACGGCACGCTCTTCGGCGACGGTGTCTGCGCCCGCATCAAAGAAGAACTGCTCACCGAGTTCAACCTCCACACCATCGTTCGCCTGCCCAACGGCGTCTTCGCGCCCTACACCTCGATTCCCACGAACCTCCTATTCTTCGACCGGTCCGGACCGACCAAGGACATCTGGTACTTCGAACTTCCTCTGCCCGAAGGCCGCAAGCAGCACACCAAGACGATGCCCCTCCAATTCGAGGAGTTCGCGCCCTGCCTCAAATGGTGGGCCAAGCGCAAGGCTAACGGCCAAGCCTGGAAGGTCGCGGCCAAGGACGTGCTCAAGAAGTCCGAAGACGGCACGGTCACGGTCAACCTCGATGTCAAGAACCCCAGCGCCAAGCAAGACCTCGAACACCTCCCGCCCGAACAACTCGTCGCGAGCATCATCGAGAAAGAGAAACGCATCCTTGCCCTGATGGCCGACATCAAAGCCGACTTGGAGAAGAAGCCCTGAGCAAAGGCTGGTCGCAAGTTCCCTTGGGCGAGGTGCTCGCCGAGCGGCAGGAACGTCCTACTGATGATGACCTACTGACGGGTCGCGTGCGCATTGTCTCTAAGATAGGCTTCAACGACGGCGTTCTGCAATTCCGGCCGGACGGCGAGACCAGGACGGGTATGATTCTCATAAGGCCCGGCGACCTAGTTGTATCTGGTATCAACGCCGCCAAGGGTGCGATTGCTGTCTACGGAACCGAGAACGAAGGAACTGCGGCCGCGACGATCCACTACGGTGCGTATTCCCCCAAGGGAAACCGTGTCGACACGATGTTCCTCTGGTGGTTGCTGCGGAGCGGGACGTTCCGCGAATTGCTGCATGAGTACGTCCCCGGTGGTATCAAAACCGAACTCAAGGCCAAGCGTCTGCTGCCTGTGCCGATTCCCCTTCCTCCCCTTTCCGAACAGCGGCGCATCGTGGCACGGATTGAGGAACTGGCGGGGAAGGTGACCGAGGCAAGAGACCTTCACCACGCCGCTTCCACGGCAACAGAAGTGCTGGGGGGCGCTGTGATGTCTACCATCTGCGCCCAAGCAGAATGTCAGACACGGACCGTGCGGCAGTTGCTGGCTGGCAGCGAACTTCGGAACGGACGTTCTGTGAAGTCCTCTGGCGACGTCGAAGGCGTACGATGCCTCATTCTGTCATCTATGAGAGACGGCCGCATTGACGTAACGGACGCAAAGCCAGTCCCGCTGAGTAGGTCGGAGGCCGATCCCTTTTTGGCTCGCAAGGGAGACGTCTTCGTAATGCGCGGCAATGGCAGCAAGCGACTCTGCGGCCGTGCCGGCTTGGTGGTGGATGAACCCGACTCGATTGTGTTCCCGGACCTGTTCATCCACGTCCCGCTGCCGAGGGATCGGGTTCTGCCAGAGTTCTTCGTTGCCGCCTGGAATTCAGCATCAACCCGCAAGGTCGTCGAGGAGAAAGCCAAGACGACATCTGGTATATGGAAGATAAACCAAGGACACATTGAGACCACCTCCATTCCGGTTCCGCCCGTGGACATCCAGCGTCAGATTGTCGCCGAGCTGGATGCGCTGCAGACCAAGCTGGATGAGATGAAGCGGTTGCAGGCGGAGACACAGGCCGAACTCGACGCCCTGATGCCGTCCATCCTCGACCGCGCATTCAAGGGAGAGCTGTAAGGACAAGGATGAAGGAGGAGGGATGAAGGACGAAGAAAGGAAATCATGACTGAAAGGAAGGCGGACGGGAAGAAACGAGGAGAGAAGGTCACGGGCGCGGCAAAGAAAGCAAGGCGCGAACGGCCGACCAAGGCGGACATTGAGTCTTTCCTCGACTTGGTTGCTCTGGAAAGCAAGCCCCGAGGCGTGATGCGTGTCCTCCCAGGTGTGAAGCTCCGACTTCAGTTCAGCGAGGACGAACGGCGGTTGATTCTCGATGACTGGACGATATCGATGGGGTTATCGGACGCGCAGACGAAGGCTCTGAAGAAGGCCAAACAGCCGGGGTTGAGCATGACCCTCGCTGACTGGGATGACTTCATGGGCTATGTTGTTTCGGCCAGCAACCATGCCCGTGACGGCAGCAAGCTGCAGCGCCGCGCCGATGCCCTGTCCGACCGTATTCAGTCACTGCTGGGCAGTTACACGGACGAATGAGCGGTGAACACTGCTACCATCCATCCTCGACCGCGCGTTCAAGGGAGAGTCTTAAGGAGGGCAAGATGAGCAGCGACAGAACACAGTTGAGAAGCAGGTCGCGTGAGATTCTCAGGTTGATTGCCAGCGGGCGCAGCTACGAGCAGATTCTGACAGCGATTCCGGGGCTGACTTACAGCAACATCTTCGGGGCTGCCCATGAGGCGCTGACGCTGCTTGGCCCAGATGACAAAGCCACAGAACCCGCACGTTCGATTCGGGTTCAAGATGAGAGACTGCGAAAAATCAGGGCAGAGCACCCAAGGGCCTACGAACCATGGACCAAGGACGAGGACTTGCGCCTCGGCAGCATGTTCGCCGCTCGCAAGACCGCAGATGAAATCGCAGCCACGCTGCAACGACAACGTAGTGCAATCACGAGCCGGCTCGCCAAGCTGGGCCTGCTTGAGAAACGGGCAAGTCCCGACGACGCAGCGGGCGAATCTTGACGCAACGACACGTCATTTTAGATTCAAGATTGTAGATTCTAGATTATGCGGCCGCTGGCCGCGAGTTTCCAGTGACCAGACACGAGAGACCCTTTCGTCGGACTCAGGGCGATTCGGCGTCGGTCAGCAGCGAGTAGTTGTTCGGCTGACCGCTGTCGGCGGCTACTTTTCGTCTGTGCGGCATGCCGCTGATAGCGGTTGTCCATACTAGCGCGGACGAGAATACCCGCCGGGTGAATCTAGCCATTCGGTTCGGTCACGCGTACCGGCATGCATTCGAAGTTCAATGTCGGATTCAGGGGAGGAATCACCGTTTGACAGCGGGGCAGGGGGTAGTATTATGCCCTAGTCTTCCATGCAATTGTATGAGTTGATACGGCGCAAGCGCGACCGAGGTCGTCTGAGCGACGAGGAGATCGAGGAGCTGGTCTCTTCATACGCGGCGGGCAGGGTGCCCGACTATCAGATGGCCGCGATGTTGATGGCGATCTTTTTCCGCGGGATGACGGCCGAGGAGACCGCGGCCCTGACTCTGGCGATGATGAACTCGGGGGATGTGTTCGACCTGTCGGATATCCCGGGCCCGAGGGTGGATAAGCACTCGACCGGCGGAGTCGGGGACAAGGTGTCGCTCATTCTCGCGCCGCTGGTCGCGGCCTGCGGGGTGAATGTGCCGATGGTCTCTGGCCGTACGCTCGGGCACACCGGCGGGACTCTGGACAAGCTCGAGTCGATTCCCGGCTTCCGTACCGACCTTACGTTCGCGCAGTTCAAGAAGAACCTGCTGGACAACGGGCTCTGCATGATGGGACAGACGAAGCGGATGTGTCCGGCTGACCGGAAGCTGTACGGGCTGCGCGATGTGACCGCCACCGTGGATTCGATACCGTTGATTGCGGCCAGCATCATGTCGAAGAAGCTGGCCGAGGGAGTGGACGGACTGGTGCTGGACGTGAAGACCGGCAGCGGCGCGTTCATGACCCGTACCGCGCAGGCGCGGAAGCTGGCGCGGACGATGATTGCCATCGGCACGCAATTGGGCAAGAGGGTTGTCGCACTGGTCACGGACATGTCGGAGCCGCTCGGGGAGGCGGTCGGGAACGCGGTCGAAGTGGTCGAGGCGATTGAGGCACTCAAGGGACGATGGCGGCCCGACCTGGCCGAGGTGACACTGGCGCTGGGCGGGGAGATGTTGATGCTGGCCGGCGTGGCGAGAGACCCGGCCCAGGCGCGGCGGCTTTTGATGCGGGCGCTCTCCCATGGAACCGGGTTGGAGAAGTTCAGGCTGATGGTCAAGGCACAGGGCGGAGACCCGCGGGTCGTGGACGACTACGGTCTGCTGCCGCAGCCCAAACATCGAGCCGAAGTCCGCGCGGAATCCGCCGGGTTCATTCGAAGCATCGATGCGCTGCAGGCGGGGCTGCTGGGAGTCCGGCTTGGAGTCGGCCGCGAGAACCTCGAATCGAAGATAGACCACAGCGCCGGGTTCCGGTTCAAACGCAAGGTCGGGGACCGGGTTGCGAAGGACGACGTGGTTGCCGAGGTGGCGGGCTCGAACGAGACCGCAGTGCGGGACACCGCGGGACGTCTCCGGGCGTTCATAACGATTGGCGCCACCGCGCCGCGGGCGAGCGGGATGGTCGTCGCCCGGCTGACGGGGAGGGAGTGAGGGGCAGGGGTCGGGGAGCGGCACCGATGACCGAGGACGGAAGACTGAGGACCGAGGACCGAGGGGAACGTAGAACCAGATCGCCGTTTGACTTTCCACAGTCGTGAAATATACTGGCACGAGTCATTTGGATTCTAGATTTGAGATTGAAGATTGCGGAACGCAGCCTGCGGAGTCAGGGCTGTGAATTGGAGACCTATGGCAAAGAACCGGAACGACGGTAGACTCGATACGGTCATCGGTCCGGAGACGAACGTAAGGGGAGATTTCCGCGTCACGGGCGGAGTGCGGCTTGACGGGCAGGTCGAGGGCCGGATGGACATCTCGGAGACTATCGTCACCGGCCCGAAGTCGCTGCTCAAGGGCGAACTGCATTGCCGTTCCGCGGTCGTCGCCGGCAGGGTTGAGGGCGACATTTTTGCGGATGAGGGAGTGGAACTGCAACGAGGTGCCCAGGTGTACGGCAATGTCTGCTGCAAGGGCCTGGTCATTCAGCCGGACTGCATGTTCCAGGGAAGCTGCACGATGGTGACGGCGAGCGCGGGAGCCTAGAAGACGGCAAACGAAGTGAGAGGTCAGAAGCTAGATGTCAGATGTCAGAAGTGCGGGTATTGGAAAGCGGCCGGCGTGTGACGGCCGGCCTCGACGAACGTGGAACGATGAACGATGAACGAGGGACGACACGCATGGATTTGAGTCTTGCGGGCAAGAAGGCGCTGATTACCGGCGCGGGTTCAGGCATAGGTAGAGAGATTGCCATCCGGTTCAGCGCGGTTGGCGCGGCGGTAGCGGTGTGCGACGTGGTCAAGGAGGCGGCAGACAAGGTCGCGGCCGAGATTACCGGCGCAGGGAGGAAGGCGCACGCCTATGCAATCGACGTTTCCGATTTCGCGGCAGTCCAGCAGTTGTGCGAGCAAATAGCTGCCGACCTCGGCGGTATCGACATCCTCGTGAACAACGCCGGCATCACGCGGGACAACCTGCTCCTGCGCATGACCGAGGAGGAGTTCGACCGAGTGATTGCCGTGAACCTGAAGGGCGCGTTCAACTTCACCAGGGCCTGTTTTCGGGGAATGATGAAGAACCGCTGGGGTCGCATCATCAACATCGCATCGATCATGGGCCAGATGGGCAATGTCGGCCAGGCCAATTACGCCGCGGCAAAGGCCGGGATTATCGGCCTGACCAAGTCCGCGGCAAAGGAGTTGGCGTCACGGAACGTCACGGTCAACGCCGTCGCGCCGGGCTATATCGCTACCGCGATGACTGAGAAGTTGGATGCGGCCACTCGCGAAACATACATTGCCGGGATCCCGCTGAAGCGGGCCGGGACCCCGGAGGACGTAGCGAACGTCTGCCTGTTCCTTGCCTCGGAACTGGCGAGCTACGTCACCGGCCAGGTTCTGAGAATCGACGGCGGACTGCTGATGTAGGAGCCCTGGTTTCGTAGCGAGGGAGACGCTGAGGTATCTCCCTCGCTGTGCCGTGCTGTTTCTCAGGGCGCGCTCTGTTGGTGTTGCTCTACATTCCCGCAGTTCAGGCAGTAGGTGAAGGTCGGGTTGGCCATGGGCTGTTCGGCCGACATCGGGCAGCCATCAATCGGGCAGGGCTGCGGGCGGGGCGTAGCGACCATCGTGCCCGAGGGAGGTTGAGGGTTTGGGATCTCGAAATTGTGAGGTTCGCCGTCCTTGGAGTGGAAGTAGTGCGTCACCGTCTTCCAGCTTCTGCAGGGCGGGCTCACGCACAGACGACTATCCAGCATTTTTGCTCCTTCCGGCTGCCGCACTGGCCTGGCAGCCGCGTTTCTCTTTCCGGAGGGCATGCGTCCGGCCCGGATGCTCACAGCTCATGGCCTTATCGAGACCGCGGCCGGCGTCCGATGCTCTCTTGTACTGCGTGAGGATAGCCCCCAACGTTTGCGTGTCAAGAGTGGACATCGGTTTGACATCGGCAGCGGTTGTTCTATCCTTGCAGTAAGGAAATGGCTGCGGAACGGTTGGCTCCGATTCAGGCCCTGAAGCAGCGGCTGGCCGAGGCGCGCAACGATGCCGAGCGTCTCGGCGCGCTGAGGGATTTGAGCAATTGCCGGGCCGACCTGACGAGCGAGGAGTTCGAGGCGTGTCTGCGTGAGTTCGCGGAAGTCGCGCGCCGGACCCGGAGTTTAAGTGACCTGGTCCGAGCCGGCCTGTTTCTCAGCGAGACCTGCCGGGACAGAGGCGACGTCGGCGCCGCCCGGGAATGTGCGCTCCTGGTGCATGAGGCCGCGCTGGCGTCGGAGAATCCGGTGCATGAGGGGCAGTACCTCTACCTGGTTGGGCGGTCCCACGAAGTCGAGGGCGACTACGAACCGGCCCGGGAGTGCTACGAGCGTGCTCTCGGCCTATTCCGCAGGGCCGGGGACAGCAGTTGTGTTGTCGCGGCGCTTAACCAGCTCGGGAATCTGGCCGTCCTGCAAGGGCAGGTTACCGAAGCTCTCCAGCATTTCCAGGACTGTCTGGAGCTGGATGACGAGCTGGCAGATACAGCGAGTCGGGCTCTTCACCAGCACAACATCGGGTGCGCGCTGCAGCGGCTGGGACGTCTGGACGATGCGCTCGAGTCCTACTACCGCGGGCTCTCGCTCAGCGAAGAACACGCGGAGGCGCGCCACCTGCGCCCGGCCGCGCTCAACTCGCTCGGCGAGATTTTTCTCGAGCGCGACAAGGTGGCCAAAGCAGTCAGCATGTTTACCATGGCGCTGAGATCGGCGGACCCGACCGAGTCCCCGCCCTATACGCTGCTGGACGCCACGTCTAATCTCGGCCAGGCCTATCACCGGCAGGGGAGCCACGCCGCCGCTCACCGGGCCTACTCCGAGGCGCTGGCCCTGGCCCAGAAGTCCGACGCGCACGTCTTCGCGGCACAGGTGCTCTGGCGTATGGCCGAGCTGGCTCTGGACATGGGCGAGTGCGACCGCTGCCGGGAACTGGCGGAACGTTCGCGTGCACTCGCCCGCAAAGTCGGGCTCCAAGGGGAAGAGGCCCAGTCTCTGAGGGTAATGGCCCTCTTACATGCCGTCAGCGGCGAGGACAGACAGACCCGGGAGTGCTTCGAGCAGTCGATGGTTCTGCTGCATGATCTCGAGGAGAGCTCTGACCTGGCCCGCGTGCGGTTCCACTACGGCCGATATCTGTTCACCCGGGGTGAGCACGAAGCAGCCATGTCGCACCTGAAGGCGGCCTCCCGCACGTTCCGCGCGCTGGGCATCATCGCGGAGGGGCATGACGTGAACCGGTTGCTCTTCCAGCGCCAGTTGGACATGGACTCTGACATGGCGCTGCTCCAAGGGGTGTCCGCCCTCGCGTCCATGAAATCCGAGCCTCAGGTTTTCCTGAACGAGGCCATCGGTATGCTCCTGGAGGCACTCAGGTTCGACAGTGCCGCCATCCTGGTTGGCGGCCGGACGTTGCTGATGCGCGGCCGCCCGGATCTGAAGCCGTCCCTCGGATCGGGTGTTGGCGAGGAACTGATCGCCACCAACCGGATGCTGAGCTGGCCGGTGCGCCACGGCGGAAGCGTGCTCGGTCGGGTCCACCTGGAGCGTGCCGAGCCGCTGGCGCTGGAGCACAACCATCTGGTGCTGGGCACCATCGCCAACCTGCTGGCCACGCCGATTCACCGGTTGTCCGAATTGACGGTGAGAGTAGTTGAGGAAAGCCCGGGTCTGGCAGGACTGCGCTATCAGGGCGTGGTCGGTCGAAACCAGAGGATGCTGGACGTGCTTGCCGCGGTGTGCGCGGCGGCCAGCAGGAACGACCCGGTGCTGATCCGGGGGGAGATTGGATCAGGCAAGGAGCTGATAGCCCGGGCATTGCACGATTCCGGCATTCGCGCGGGTATGCCCTTCGCGTCCGTGAATTGCGCGGCCATACCCGAGAACCTGCTCGAATCCGAACTCCTGGGCGTCGGCAAGGCCGGTGCGCCCGGGAGCAAGGGTCGCCTCGGACTCGCTGACGGCGGGACCCTGTTTCTGGATGAGATCGGCGCCATTAGCCTCGCGCAGCAATCGAAGCTCATGCGCGTGCTCCGTGAACATGCGCTCGAAAGGGCCGGGGGGAGCAAGCCGGTCAGCATAGACGTGAGGGTAGTCGTCGGGACCAGCCAGCCCCTGGACCAGCTTGTCGCGCAGAGCAAGTTCCGAGAGGACCTCTGCGAACAACTCGGCGCGGTGGAGCTGGTGCTTCCGCCTCTCAGAGAGCGACCGGAGGACATTCCGGAGCTCGTGCGCCACTTCGTGCGCCGCAGCAGTCTGGAATTCGGGCGCGACCTGTCCGACATCAGCCCGGAAGCGATGACGCGGCTTACCGCGTACCGGTGGTCGGGCAATGTCCGCGAGCTCGAACGAGTCATCGAGCGTTCAGTCCTGCTTGCGCGAGGCGGAACAATCCAGCTCGATGACCTGCCACCCAGCCTGCAGGCATACCCGTCGGAGGGCGCGCAGCCGTCCTGAGGGGTACCGCACCCAGTAGTTCGTATCTCCCGGCGCTGGCCAGAGGTGGTTTTCCGCTCTTCACCGGCTCGATGCGGTCGCTCCTGCAGTTCCGAGACGTTGACAGACACAACGAATCTGGCGACACTTGAGGTGTCGGTAAGCCGCACTCATCAGCACTCCACGAGAGCACAAGTGATGGTTCGGACTTGCGAGCTAGCGCGAGAGTGCCTGGGTAGGCCGCATGCTTGGGTTGGCTGTGTCTTCCGTGCTCGGCATTCGCTGGTAGAGAATGTAGTCCTGTTGCCATCGGGGGTGCAGTTCGTTCTCGGACGGGTTCAAGTCCCGCTTTCCGGTTTTCGAGAAACGAGCGACCGGCCGGTAAATGGCGGCACTCTGGCTCGCTCGGAGGGCCCCGATCTCGGCTTTGCTCACTACCAGAAAGAGATAGTCCGGTCGCCATTGGCTGACCGCATCGGCGAGATTGCTGCGCGCCTTGGAACCAGGCGTTATCAGCCCAGCCAGGTCGTATATTTGTGCTTCTGAGTAGTAGCCAATCGCGCCTATGTCGCCCGCCATGATGCTCGCACGACGCGTGGGGTGCTCGCGGAACCATGATTGTAGTGGTCCGTAGACGTTTCTCCGTATCGGAGCAGGGCCAACCTTGGCCGCGATGGCGGCTCCCGAGAGGAGCACAAGCCCGCCGCCCGCGAGCGCCCACCCCCGGATGCTGAGCCGTCTTGCTTTTCGGATGCGTCTGACCACGTCTGCCAGACCATAGGCCGCCAGGAGGAACTTGGCGAAATGCAGGGGCACGAAGTACCAGCCCCACACCGCTGGCCTAAGCAACAGGTACACGCCGGCATACATGATTCCCCACAAGAGGACGTACCAAGGCAGTCCGCGCAAACGTGTTGCTCTTGTGGCACCCCACAAGGTGAGTGGCAGGACCACGGGGTGAATCGGATTCACGGCAAACGCTTCCTTGAGCACCGGAAGCAGGTTGCCATTGAGTTCAGCCGACTTGGCCATGACGGAGTGAGCGATCGGACTGCCGTAGTACGTCCAGATGAAGCCCACAGGTATCCCGATCACAAGTACCGACAAGCCCGCCATTTCCGCGACTTCCCGCCACCTCCTTTCTCGCGCGGTCAGAATCAGCAGCAGGACAAGCAGAAGCAGAGTTTCTGGCCGTAGGAAATAGCAGGCCGAGACTACGACTGCCGCGAGCACGCGGCGTCCGTTCTCGAACCAGAGCAGCGCCGCGACGCTCAGAACCAGCAGAAGGCTGGTCTCCATCCCGCCGACCGGTATTCGGACCATGTTGGGGTCGCCGGCGAACATGACGACGAACAGCACGGCCGGCAGCATCAAGTGGTGTCTTCGGCCGTGCAGCAAGATGAGCAATGCGGCCACGCAGTCAAGTAGTGCGTTGAGGATCGGTACCACAACGGGTAGAGGAACGTGCGCCCAGGCCAGCGGAGTTAGAATCAGGCCCCATAACGGCGACGTGGTTCCCAGCACTCGTTCACCTGCGTTGTACACAAAGCCGTTTCCCGCGGCGAGATTTACAGCGTACCGGAAGGTTATGAACGCATCATCATATAGGTGTCTAACGTACAGACCGAGAAGCCGTGAGACCAATACCGTCGACACTAGCAGGGCCATTGTCAATCCGTGTGATTCCCGCGTGTCCTGTTCAACCATCGGCAATACCGAGCATTTGCTGCTCATGGAAGTGATCCTTCGTTGACATGTGTAATGCTGCCGTCCAGGCGACGAACCGGGGTGTGGTGACCGGATGCCGGGATCAAGCGGCACGCCCTGACACGGCATGCATTACCGTGGCCCTGGCGACCATTCGGTTCCATCTCGGCACGTGAGAGCGTAGTCGCAGCGACCGCGATGTCAAATCTCGACGCCTGTCAATCGGAACGAAGCAGACAAGCGTGTGAGCAGATTGTCGCTGATGACCGTGGATGTTTGACCCGGGCAGGACAGCACGTATACTGTACATAGTGAGCGGTGTGGTTTCAGCCCGCATCCTATCCAAAACTGCCTGATGGCCTACGAGCAGTACGTTCAGATCTGCAACCAGCCGAGGCTGTTCGGGGTAGCCAAGGAGTTCGGTTTCCGTCGGTGAAACGGCTGCTGCTCGTCGATGGCCATTCGGTCATCTACCGAAGTTACTTTGCGTTCATCCGTGCCCCGCTCCGTAACTCCAAAGGGTTCAACACGTCCGCAATCTATGGTTTCGCTCAGACCCTGAAGAAGCTGCTCAATGGCCTGAAGCCGGACTACTGCGCGGTTGTTTATGACGCGCCGGGACGGACGTTCCGGGATGAGAAGTTCAGCGAGTACAAGATGCAGCGGCCGCCCGCGCCCGAAGATCTGCCGCCGCAGATACCGGTTGTGAAGAGGATGGTGCGGGCGTGGGGGATTGTCAGCTTTGAGGTTTCGGGAGTCGAGGCGGATGATGTGCTGGCAACGCTTGCGCGGAGGTTCGATGGACAGGGAGTCAGCGTCACAATTGCCACTTCGGACAAGGACATGCTCCAGGCCGTTCGCGGCGGAGTGACCGTGTACGATCCGTGGAAGGAGAAGCGGTTTGAGCCGGAAGATGTGAAAGAGAAACTCGGCGTGGCGCCGGAACTCGTGCCGGACCTGCTGGCATTGATGGGCGATGACATTGACAACATACCCGGCGTGCCCGGAGTCGGTCCCAAACGGGCAAAGGAGATACTCGGGCGCTGGGGTTCACTTGAGGCGGCGCTGACGGGAGACGAGCGGGTGCGCGGCCATGTCACCATTGCCCGGCTGAGCCGGGAACTGGCGCAGGTCAGAACCGACGTTGACGTGGTGGCCGAGCTTGAAGGTCTGAAGCCGGGCGATCCGGACACGGCTGCACTGCAGGCCATATTCACCGAGATGGAGTTCCGGGGACTGGCGGCTGAGGTCGCTCCGGCCGTCGAGGTCAGTGCGGAGAGAAACGACAGGCTGGAACCGGATAGTCTCAGGAAGACCGGAAGATTCGGCCTTTGTTTTGAGCCGGGTCAAGGGCTGTGGGTGAGTTCAGGGTCGGGCATGGTCGCGCTGGCGCAGGACTTGGCCAAGCAGAAGGCGCTGCTGCTTGATGCGAGCCTACTCAAGGTCGGATTCGACCTGAAGGAACAGGTGAAGGCGGCGCACCATGCCGGGTTGGATGTGGCCGGGCCTTTCTTTGATGTCGGGGTGGCCGCATGGCTTTCTGATCCAAACCGCCGTACGTTCACGCCTGAGGAGGTGACGGTGCAGGTGCTCGGCAGCAGTGTGCCTCCGCTGTCGAACGAAGCGCGTGCAGCCCATGCACTGACTCTGCTTGGGACGCTGGAGCCGCAGTTGCTGGCCATGGGGCTTGGCAGTGTGACGACAGAATTAGAGATGCCGCTGGTGCCGGTCCTGGCCGCGATGGAGGAACGAGGCATCAAAGTGGATCTCGGCGGTCTGAGCCGGCTTGAGACCCAGTTGATGCAGGACTTGAAGGCGATTGAGCGGAAAGTCTACCAACTGGCCGGGCACGAGTTCAACATCGGCTCACCCAAACAGCTCGGTAAGGTGCTGTTCGATGAGTTGAAGTTGGCGCGAGGGAAGAGGACCAAGACCGGCTATTCAACCAGCGTGGACGCCCTGAACGAGCTGGCGCCGAAGAACGAGGTCGTGCGCGAGGTATTGAGGTACCGCGAGCTCACCAAGCTATGCAATACGTACCTGGAGCCGCTTCGACTGGCCGCGCGCGAGAAGACGCACCGTGTGCATGCGACATTCAATCAGACCGGGACTGCCACCGGCCGGTTATCATCCTCCGACCCGAACCTCCAGAATATCCCGATACGAACTGGACTGGGTATGCAGATAAGGAGTGCATTTGTCGCCGAGTCGGGTAACCTGCTGGTTTCGGCCGACTACTCGCAGATTGAGATGCGCGTACTGGCCCATTTGTCGGGCGACGAGGAACTGGCTGAGGCATTCCGGCGGTGTGAGGATATTCACGCCCGGACCGCGGCGGCCATCCTGCGCAAGGACATTGCGGACGTAAAGCCGGAGGACCGGCGACTGGCCAAGGTCGTGAACTACGGCCTTGTCTATGGCATGGGTGACTACGGGCTGTCGTCGCGCGCGGATATTCCGATAGAGCAGGCGCGGGCATTCCTTGAGGAGTACATGGCGAGGTTCCGAGGTGTGGCGCGGTGGCGGGACGAGACCATCGAGCAGGCCAGACAACGTGGGTACGTCCGGACCATCTCCGGTCGAATCCGGCCAACACCCGGCATTGCCGACCCGAACCGGGCTGTGGCCGAGGCTACCAAGCGATACGCCATCAATGCACCGGTGCAGGGCTCGGCCGCGGACATCATCAAGAGTGCGATGCTCAGGCTCGAGCAACGCATGAGCGGCGGGGAATTGGGAACCGGCATGATACTGCAGGTGCATGATGAACTGGTCTTTGAGATACCTGAGGCGAAACTGGATGAGGCGCGTGAGATGATTCGAAATGAGATGGAAAGTGCGTGGAGTCTGACCGTGCCGCTCGTCGTCGATATCGGCGCTGGCCGGAGTTGGCGAGAGGCGCACTAGATGGGTATTGGACGAAGCCAGAGCTTAGAAGCTAGAAGCCGGAAGGCGGAATTGCCGGGACTGGCAGTCTGTGAATAGGCGTCAGGTGAAGCGGCGAATAATGTCCTGCTTCGGGACCAGGCCTGAAGCTATCAAGCTCGCACCGGTGATTCGCGAACTGGCCCGTCGTCCCCAGGATTTCCAGCCGGTCGTAGTGGTGACTGCTCAACATCGTCACATGTTGGATCAAGTTCTGCGTGTGTTCGACATCCAACCTGACTTTGACCTTGACGTGATGCGGCCCGGGCAGTCGCTGACCGACGTGACCGTTGGCGTGCTGTGTGGGTTTGAACGGGTGCTACGACGGGTCCGGCCGGACATGATGATCGTGCAAGGCGACACGACGAGTGCTCTTGCCGCGTCGCTGGCCGCATTCTACCAGCGAGTCCCGGTGGGACACGTCGAGGCCGGGCTAAGGACGAATGACAAGTACTCGCCTTACCCAGAGGAGATGAGCCGGCGTCTAATCAGCAGCCTTGCGGACCTGCACTTTGCGCCAACCAGGTCGGCAAGAGAGAATCTGGTTCGCGAGGGCGTGCGTCCGGGTCGCATCCGAGTGACCGGAAACACAGTGGTGGATGCGCTGAAGGCCATACGACGGAACAAGATGAAGTGCTGCGTGTCGTCGCTGGACGGGGTTTCTCCAGAACAGCGGGTCATCCTGGTTACCGCGCACAGACGGGAGAGCTTCGGGCCGGGATTTCAACGGATCTGTCGAGCCCTGCAGATGCTGGTTAAGCGGAATGCCGATGTCGAAGTCGTGTATCCGGTTCATCTCAACCCGAATGTGCGAAAGCCGGCGCGCGCCTTGCTCGGTGGCGTGCCGAGGATACACCTGATCGAGCCCCTCGACTACCTGGCGTTCGTCCGGCTGATGGAGCGTGCGTACCTGATATTGACCGATTCGGGTGGAGTACAAGAAGAAGCGCCGGCGCTGGGCAAGCCGGTGCTGGTCATGCGGGACGTGACCGAAAGGCCTGAGGCGGTCGAGGCCGGAACAGCGAGGTTGGTGGGTACCGACCCCCGTGCAATAGTCACGGCGGCCGAGCGGCTGCTATGTTCGGCCACTGCCTATCGGAGGATGGCACGCGCCCGGAATCCGTTTGGTGACGGCCGCGCATCAACCCGAATCGCGGCGGCCCTTCGGCGGTTCTTCGCTACCGAAGGCAATTGACTTTGGCCCTCGATTTCCTAGACTTCCACCGTGAATAGACTAGTCAAGTATCTCAGCGTCATCCTCAAGTGGCGACGTCTCATCTTCTGGAACACGTTGATCCTGACTGCGATCGCACTTGTCGTGAGCCTGACCTTGCCACGAAGCTACAGGGCCACAGCTCAGATTCTGCCGCCGGGCGACGAAAACGACGTGTTCGGACTTACGAGTCTCTTGGGCGGATCTGGTGGTGGTCTGAGCAAACTGAAGGCCGGTCTTACCGGTTCGACGACATCATCAGACCTGATGCTGGGGATTCTCGGCAGTCGGACCGTGATGCAGCACGTTGCCGAACAGTGCAGCATCGCCGAGTACTATGGGATGCAGAAGCCAAGCCCTGAGAAGATGGTGCTGCAACTCAAGGGCATGACGAAACTCGCGGCCGCTGACAATGGTATTATCAGGATTTCCGCCGAAGCCAAGACCCGCGCGCTGGCGGCTCGGATTGCGAACGCCTATGTCGCTGAACTCGACAGCTTTCTCCGCTACTCCAACATCAGCCGCGGCCATAACATGCGCATTTTCATCGAGAAACGCCTTGGGCAGCTTGAAGCCAGTCTGGCGGCCGCGGGCGAGTCGTTGAAGGTGTTCCAGCAGGCCAATCGAGTTGCCTCGGTGGATGACGAAACTAAAGCGGCAATCGACGCATATGCAAAGATGAAGTCGGAACTCAGCGTGCAGGAGGCAGAATACGAGGCCGCTCGGTCCGGGGCGAGCGATGACAATCCCTACGTCGACCAACTCCGGCGCGAGACACAGGCCTCCCGTGACGAGTTGCGCAAGCTGGAGCAGGGCGGAGGCGGCGGCTTCGGTGTAGGTTTTGGTGTCTCTTTCGAGAATCTGCCCGGTGTGGCTGCCCAGTTCGCCAGGCGCTATCAGGATTTCAAGATACAGGAAGAAGCCTACGCCACTCTGTACGAACAATACGAATACGCGATGGTATTGGAGGCCCGCGATGCTCCGACATTGACGGTCCTTGACTATGCGCAGCCACCGGAACGACACAGCTCCCCGCGTCGGACGGTCATTGTCGGCGCGATGCTGGTCTTCAGTCTCATGGCCGGAGTCTTTTTCGCCTTTGTCGCCGAGTACTTCACTTACATCAGAGTGGCGCGACCGGAGGAGTATGAAGGCTGGCGCGACATCGCTGGCGAGTTCACGAAGCTGGTTCGCGGCCGTCATTTCACGGTTTCCCGAAAGCGCTGACAGGCCGGATGAACACGGAGGCCCGGCCCGACCGTGACCATCCACGGTCGGTCACCAGGCGCGTCGCCAGGAATACTGCATATCTGGCGCTTGCTGACGTGTCCAGCAAGGTCATGGTGTTCTTCTTCCATGTACTGGCCGCGCGTCGTCTCGGTGTAGAGCGGTACGGCGTCCTGTCCTTTGCTTTTGCGTTCACCGGGATGCTTGGTGTCCTGACGGACTTGGGACTTGGTACCATAGCGACTCGCGAGATTGCACGGGATCACGGAAAGGCACGACCGCAGGTCAACGACGCCTTGACGATGCGGCTCATCGCTTCGGTTATCGTTATCGCACTGATCGCCTTGTCGGTAAACCTCCTCAGATACCCGGCGGCTACGGTCCGAGTTGTCTATATCTGCTCCGTCTGTGTGTTGACTAACGCGGTCGTTTCGTTTTTCTGTGCCGTCTTCCAGGGCTTTGAGCGGATGGAGTTGCTGGCGCTCAACCGCACAATACAGACAGCGGTTCTTGTCGCCGGTGCATTCTTGCTTTCGCGCGGAGCCGCCGGTATCGATAGGTACGCGCTGCTCTTCGTCATTGCCGGGGTGGTGTCGGTAGTCGTTGCCGGCATCAGCGCCGTGCCATTGCTGGGTCGACTCGAGTTGAGTTTCTCCTTTGGTCATTGGTGGGATGTCCTTCGTGCATCGGTTCCCATCGGCTTGGCCACGGTATTCACGATGTTCTACTACTGGATAGGCACTACGGTGCTGTCGAAGATGGCCAGTGATACTGCCGTGGGCAGCTACAGCGCCGCCTTCCGTGTGGCCAATGGCCTTGCGTTCATGGGATTCGCATTTTCAGGAGCGGTCTATCCGTTGTTCTCGCGCTTCTTTGCCAGCAGTTCGGAGCGATTGGTGCGCGCCTTTGAGTTGTCGGTTAAGTACATGGCCATGCTGGCCTTGCCGGTCGCGGCGTTCGCCACGGTGTTTGGTACGCAGGTTGTGCTCCTTGTATACGGCCGCGCGTACTCCGGTGCGGCCCCGGTTCTTCATCTGCTCGTGTGGTGGGGGGCATTTGCCTCGTTGAATTCGCTGCTGAGCTACTATCTGATTTCTGTGGGTCGTTCGGGACTAGTCACTGCCCAGACCGGAGTTTCTCTGGTGGTCAATTTGGGACTGAATCTCGTCCTGATACCCATCTTTGGCGCAGTGGGGGCGGCCTTGGCGCTCGCGGTTTCAGAGGCAGCAGGCTTGGTTTACCTGGCAGCGTCGCACTCACAGGTGCCACAGCATGCTCGGGCCCAGTCGGTTTTCAGTGACGTGTTGCGCGTGGTGGCAGCCCTTGTTGCTGCTTTGCTGGTGGCGACAGGAGTAGCCAGATGGAATTGGGTAGCCGGCCTCGGAGCGGGGCTCCTTGCCTACGTCGCGTTTCTCGTTGCTACCCGAGCGCTCAGCAGCCAGGACATGAAGATGCTTCGTCCGCTGCTCGGCGGGGGTGAGCCAGCATGAGGGACTGTCGTTGAAGTCGGTGTCGGCTCTCGGACTTCGGGGGTTCATAGTCTGTGAGCTGTTCTGCGTGGGCGGTTTCCTCGCATTCCTCCGGCTCGGCAGTATGCCCTTGGCGATGGTCTTTCTAGTCGGACCTTTCCAGTTGTTTGCATGGCTGATCGCGCTCAAGGATGTCTCTTATGCGCTTGCACTTTTCGCAGCGTTGCTTCCCGCCGCAGGATTGGAGTTGTTGCCTGCTCCGTATTACCACTATGTGTACTTCCCCGCAGCAATTCCATTGCTTTTCTTGGTAACCCGGGGCTTCCTGGCAAATGGCCCGGGCATCGGGCGAATGCCTTTCGACAGGCACGACGCCGTCCCACTTGCACTACTCGGAGTGTCCCTCGTCATTGCAACAGCGAATGCTGTTGCGCACGGTTGGACCAGAGCGGACTTCTGGTCCCAGGCCGCGCTTTTGGTCGAGGCGATGGCCATTTTCTACTTCTTTGCGGTCGCGCCCGTGACTCCCAAAGAAGTCCGCACAATCATCTTGGTATTCTGCTTAGCCCTGGCCGCGACGGTGATCGCAACGCGGTTGCTGCCGCTGTTGGGCGGCGAATCGGAAACGCTGATAGGCGGGATCACGAGCAAGGGTGGTCTTAACACACTCGGTGCCATGCTTTCTTGCGGGGCTGCCTTGCTGATCGGCGTTTCCCTTCAGACTGACAGGGGGTCTGCGCGTGTGATTATTCTGCTTTGCTTGGGCGTCGTGCTTAGCACTTTGATCCTGACGAAGTCTCGTGGTGCATGGATGGGATTCGGCGCGGCCCTTCTGTATGCGCTGCTTCGGGTCCGATCCGGCTGGTTGTGGACGGTGGTAGTACTCGCTGTCCTCGTGCTTCTCGGTGTCGGTTCTCTGCGCCAGATCATTCTGTCGCGCGCCGGCCAGACCTCGGAAGGCGATCCTTCGTTTTTCGGACGCCTTGTCCTGTGGTCCTACGCGTGGAAGGTCATCAAGACGAACTGGATGTACGGTGTCGGGTTCGACAACTTCAGATATGTCAAGCATTTCTACGGATACCCAGGGAACGTCTGGTGGATGGTTCGCTTCCATGCCCATAACATCTTCTTGGAGATGCTTGCGGACCTCGGAGTGGTAGGGTTCACGGGCTCTTGCTGGCTGTTCGCTCGCACATTCATCCGCCTGGACCGGGTCGTTCGTGCAAAGGTTCCGGACCGCTGGGCGCTCGCCCTCGGTCTGGGTGCGGCCTTGGTGGGCTATGCGGCCCACGGGTTGGTAGATTTCGTAGCTTTCCACTACGGCGTACTGGCCCTGCTTGCAGTTGTATTGGGACTTGGCATTAATGTAAGTCGCCTCGATCCATCCCCTGGCCTACGGGGGCATACCACTTGACGGATGGGGTGCGAAACAACGGGATGAAACGAGAAGGGCTGAATCACAAGGATTTAAGGTTTGGGTTTCATCCTCCGGCCTTCATCGTTTCTTTCTTACCGACCGAGAACCGGGTGATTGCCGCGCAGGCGGAAGGTCAACAGACATGCGGATAGGCATCGATGCCATTTCCCTGGATGAAGCCGGGGCAGGCGTGTCGCGCTACGTGCGCGAGATATTGACGGGCATGATGGCTATCTCTCCCGGTGACGAATTCGTGCTGTACTCTTGGCAGACGATTTACCTGAGTGCCGCCGGCGATAACTGGCATCGGCGGGTTGCACGCGGAAGGCGGTGGGCCGTTCCCGGAGACTGGCTCAGATACACACTCCCCAAGATGGTTGCCGACGATGGCATTGATGTGTTCTGGGGGCAGAACACCGTGGTGCCGCTGCGACTACGGCAACCGTGTCGCAGAGTTCTTACGGTCCATGACATGAGCGGATTTGTGGTCCCGAGGACCATGGAAATCAAGGCGCGCCTTTCATGGAAGTCTGACCTCCGGGCGGCGGTCAAGGTCGCGGACTCAATTGTGGCCGACTCCGACGCAACGGCGCGTCTTGTCCGGAGGTTTCTCGGCGTGCCGCGCGAACGGGTGACGGTGGTCTATGCAGGTTGCTCGTCTCGCCTGACTGCGGCATCCACTTCCGCGGTCCAGAAAGACACGGCATCCCGCCTTGGTCTTCCCGACGAGTACGTACTAACGGTGGGGACCCTGGAACCCAGAAAGAACCACGCCACCTTGCTCGAGGCGATCCGAAGAAACAGCGCCATCCCGCCCTTGGTGATTGTGGGTGCGGTTGGCTGGAATAGCCGCGGCATTCTGAGTCTGGTCCGCGACGCAGAGCGGAACGGTAGAGCGCGATACCTGGGACGAATAGACGACGAGGAACTGGCCGCGGTCTACCGAGCAGCCCGGATCATGGTCTATCCTTCTCTGTACGAGGGGTTCGGGCTTCCTGTGCTGGAGGCAATGTCCTGCGGATGCCCCGTGTTGTGCAGTTGGTCGTCGAGTATGCCCGAGGTTGGTGGGCGGGCGGCGTGCTACTTCCGCCCTAAAGATGCCCTTGGCTTGGCAGACAAGCTGCAGCAACTACTGAGCGACGATCGACGCTTGGCCGAGATGAGAGCCAAAGGAATCGAGCAGGCAGCCAAGTTCAGCTTCGATAGAGCGTCGGGAAAGACACTCGACGTTCTGCACGGTGTGCCGCAGGTGCGCTAGTCCGCAAGTGACAATGCTTGATGCCTGTGAGATGTCGCGTCTGCCGGAGGCCCCGAGCCAAGGCGTAGTATTGGGCCGGGGCTACGCCAGCCTGACGGCGCATTCGTAAATTGTTCGGGCGGTACGTTCCCAGGTAAACCGGGCTGCTCTCGCGAGACCGTTCTCCCTGAGCCGTTCCGCAAGGCCGGGGCTTTCCAGTACTGTCTGAAGTTTGTCGGCCATGTCTTGGGCCGACAGCGGATCGAACAGGACCGCGGCATCTCCTGCTATTTCGGGCAGGCTCGATACTGAGCTGCAGGCAACCGGCGCCCCGTGCAGCATGGCCTCGAGAACCGGCAGGCCGAATCCCTCGTACAAAGATGGACAGGCCAACAGCCGGCAGTGTTGGTAAAGACTCGACAACCGGGCGTCCGAGACCCTGTTGAGCAGCGTAACGCGTGACTGGAGGCCATCGGCCATGACGGTTCGCACAACACGCCCAAGTTGCTCCTCACTTCCGCTTCCGACGAGGACGAGCTTGAGGTCCTGGCCGGCGCGGACCCGTGCGAATGAGTGAATGAGGCGAATCACGTTCTTGTGCGCGGCGTGGCTTCCGACGTAGAGGATGAATGGGACGAATTGCCTGGCGAAGTCAGTCTCGTCGTAGGATGTGGAGATGCCGGGGCCGCAGAACGCGACCGTGGTTTTTCTTCGAGGGAGGAGGTCCAGCGCGGCGAGGTCTTCATTTGTGCTGGATGAATCCGTGAAGACGTGGTCTGCCTGTCGCAGGGTCTGGAGTCCGGCCCAGAACGACAACTTCTCAGTGATCGGATTCAGTGCGCGGACCTTGAGCGGAGTCAGGTCGTGGACCACGGCCATGGTCGGAAGTGAGGTCACAACCGGCACGGCGGGCGTCAGACAGAGCAGAGCATCGTAGCTCTGTCGACAGTATGCGCGAAGTCGCGTAAGGACCCAAGTCAGCCGTCTGATTCGAAATCGTACACTGTCCGGTATCTCGATGGCGCGTCCGTAGTCGGAGAAGAGATGCGGGGTTGGCGTGAGGATGGTGAGTTGGCAGTGCTCCGCCAGCCGAGGGATAATCCGGCGGATATAGAGGGAGATACCCACATTTGCCGTGGTGTCGAATGGGGCGCTTACAAGACATCTCATGCGGTAGTCAAATTGTACCTACCCGTTCATGTTGCTCAAGTCGATCTGCTGTCCTCTGATTCTGGCCCGGGACCAGACTGGTTGGCACGATTCGGACATGCAAACGCTGATGGCCGAGTTCTGGCAAGAAGTTGGAGCAATATGTCCTGCACTTTGGCCACATTGCTTGCTGCGTCATAGCGCTTTTCCGCGTACGCCCTTCCAGATGTCGCCAGCTTCCGCCTAAGCCGGTCGTCCCGCAATAACTCGAGAATCGCGCCAGCCATCGCTTCCGGATTACGCTCTGGCACAAGCAGTCCGGTGATTCCGTCCTGAACGAACTCGGGAATTGACCCGGAGTTGGTCGTGATGACAGGCGTGCCACAGGCCATGCTCTGGATGGCTACCATTCCAACCTGCTCGGACCACACTGGTTGAGTCAACGAAGGGACTACAGTGATCTCCGCGGCCCTGAAGTATGGCGGCAGTTCGCTGTTCGGGATAATCCCCAGGAGTCTGATCCGGTCATCTGTGCAGTGGTCGCGCATGAATCTACGTATCTCTCCTCCTAGCGGGCCGTCACCTATGAAGACAAGTGCCGCGTCCGCTTCCTGCTCAAGTACAAGTGAGAAAGCCCTGAGCAACTCCCTGACGCCTTTCTGCTCGACTAGTCTACCGACGAACAGAATGGTGTGTGGGTGGTGGATCTCTACGCTACGGGCGCCACTCGGGGAGAACAAGTCCAGATCAACGCCCCACGTTGCGTAGAGCTCCCGGCGGATCCGCTTCGGCGGAGTGTGGACGGCCAGCAGGTTTCGCACTGCCCCTTCGTTGCCCGCGAAGACGAATGAACACCTGCGAGAGTACCTCGCCATGAATGACCGAAGTAGTGGCGCCACTATGATTCCGACCGGCAGGCTTCGCCTTCGGCAGTATTTGACATCGGGGGGGATGTTCTCGAATGTCGGGAAGTAGAACGGTCTCCTCAGCAGGCCGGCGCCAAGCAGGGCCGCGCACGAGAGTAGGAATCCAGGAGGGAAGTCATACGGTTCTGAACCTTGGATCAGATCGGGTCTGAGCTTCAGCAGGCCGAGCAGTAATTCAAAGGCGTCTCTGAATTTTACATAGTGTCCGCTCAGTCTGTCAGTGCGGATGTCAGGGGCGAACGCCATGTAGAAGTGCCAGACATCGAATCTGTCGAGCCACCGAAGCGGTTCGCAGAAGTCAGCCCTCGCAATGGTCGTGACTATCGCCAGTCGCGGCTTTGTGCGATCGGCAAGCATGTCGATAGCACGGATGATAGCTTGGGCTTGGCGGGTGTCAACCATGCCTCAGGCGGCCTTGACCACCAGCGTTTATCCACTAGACTGCGCACGGCGTGTTCGGCAATTCTCTGAGAGTCGACGCAGGTCGTGATTACACTTCGCTCAGCAGTCTGGGAATAGGGCTGCCGGGTGCAGCATTCACCGCGGCGCCGTAACCATGGCTGTCGCGACGTTCTGATCCATGCGCATTGGCATAGACGCCGTTCCGTTCGCATTCGAACAGGCCGGCATCGGACGCTATCTCGGCAACGTCCTAGAAGAGATGTATCTCCTTGACCCCGATGTGGAGTTCCTACTTTATTCGCCGCTTCCTGTTTCGTTGCCAATGCGAACGGGAAACTGGAAGCTACGCATTACGCCCCGCGGTTTGGCACGACGACCGAGTATCTGGGCACAGGTGATACTTCCGTCTCTGCTGGCTTCGGACAAGGTCGATTGTTTCTGGAGTCAGCCGACCAACTTGCCGATTTTTCTGAAGCGGCCCTGCTTTCGGGTTCTCACGGTGCATGATCTGGTGCCCTATGAGAAACCGAAGAGCATGCGTCTTCGGGCATTGTTCCGTATGCGTGTCATGTTAGGACGAGAGGCCCGCAAGGCGGATGTCGTTATCGCCGACTCTCAAGCCACTGCTTTGCAGGCAAGTCATTACCTCAGGATACCAAGGGATCGAGTTCGCGTTGTCTATGCTGCGGCCCCGTCTTGGTGCCAACCGATGCCGCGGGGCGCGGCAAGGAACGTGGTCTCCGTTGCATACGGGTTGGCGCAGGAATACGTGCTTTGCGTCGGTACTGTCGAACCTAGGAAGGACCACATGACTCTGTTGCGCGCCGTGGATTCGGTACCGGGCATTCCGCTGCTGGTCATCGCCGGAGGACGTGGATGGAGAAGCAGACGGATTGTCGATCAGATACGGGCTCATGAGATATCGGGCCGTGTTCGGTACATTGGCAGAGTGGACGACAGTCTGTTACCTGCACTATACTCGGCAGCCAAGCTCTCGGTCTATCCATCCGTCTATGAGGGCTTCGGACTGCCGGTGCTTGAGTCGATGGCGTGCGGATGTCCGGTTCTCAGCAGTGATTCGTCATGCCTTCCGGAGGTCGGAGGTACCGCCGCACGCTATTTCCGAACCGGTGACGCGGTGTCTTTGGCCGAAGCGCTCACTGGCCTGCTCGCGAACCAGTCCGAGCTTGCTGAGATGTCTGAGGCAGGTCTGGCTCGCGCGAGGACGTTCAGTTTCCGCCGGGCCGCCGAGCAACTGCTTGAAGTCATCAGAGAAGGGGTCGGCGTGTCCATGACGCGCTAGCTGTCTCGCAGGGCGCGACCGTCAGTCCGAGACTTTGGGCACCAGCCAGGTCCGGCTGGCCAGCGGCTTTGCGGGTATTGTGATCGATCGTGCGACCGTGCCTTTCCTTGCGCACATTGACCCCCGCTTCGTTCTAGCGTATGATGGCGGTCGTGACCATTCCGCGTCCGTGCTACCTTAGGCTAGAAGCGCCGCTTGTGTGATGCCTCAGCGGATTGCGATCGATGCTCGGAGAATGGCAAGACGCAGAGTCGAGGGCGTAGGCAACTACGTTCACCAACTGGCCTTGCGGCTGCCCGTTCTTGCACCGGAGATAGAGTTCTTGTTGCTGACTGACCGGCCGATTGACGCAAGCAGACTTCCGGTTGGCTGCAGACAAGTTGTGGTCGGGCTGGCATTTGCTGAAGGTGGTGTCCGAGCCAAGGCCTACTCGCCTTTCTGGATGAACTGCGTCGTTCCTCGTGTGCTTGCGTATGAGAAAGTGACTCTATTCCACGGTACGAACTACGCCTTGCCGGCCGTTGGTCACTGCCGCTACGTTCTGACAATCCACGACATAGCGTTCATCAGCGTGCCGAGTGCTTTCTCTCTTGTTCACCGAAGCTACCTCCGTTCGCTCGTTCGTATGGGAGTGCAGCGCGCAGACCATGTCGTTGTCGGGTCTGAAGCCGCAAGAGATGACATTGCTCCGATGCGCGGTGTCGAGTTCAATCGTCTGAGCGTTATCC
>Ga0335071_10001496_pt1 | contig 25202 bp, 14 predicted proteins | sample Lox_Sample_15_FD_206724 | JGI IMG/M metagenome (GOLD analysis project Ga0335071, IMG submission 206724) | Soil microbial communities from Loxahatchee National Wildlife Refuge, Florida, United States - Lox_Sample_1.5 | ecosystem: Environmental > Terrestrial > Soil > Wetlands | place: USA...
ATTTAATACTGCCTATTATTTTTACACCTGAAATGTAAAACTAGCCAGCAAGCTTGAGATAATTGAGAGTAAATAACGCAACCGAAGGGAAAGGAATTGGAAAACAAAATTGGACACCCATTTGTCTATGGTCCGAACTCCGTCCAAAGTGGGTGTCCAGGCTTTTTATCCAGGCTTTCCAGGCTTGGTCCATTCATCCTGGGAAAGTGGGTGTCCAGGTTTTCCAGGTTTTCGGGAAAGTGGGTGTCCAGGTTTTGTGAAGCTGGGTGTCCAGGCTTTTTGCGGCTTTGGAGCTCTGCATCTCGACTGTCTCCCGCGTTCTCGGGAGCAGACCGGGATCACTCCTGCATTCTCCGCAGTTTTTCCAGGAGTGACTGCCGGCTGATTCCCAGGGCGCGGGCGGTGCGGGATTTGTTCTGATCTAAACGTGCCAGGGTGTTTTTGATCATCGCATCTTCCAGTTCCCGGACGGCGGATTTCAGATTCCCGTCTGACGGAAGCCCATGCCGGTGGCGTTGTTTGATGTGGTCGGAGAGCAATTCCGGTCCGATGCTTTTTTCGGCCTCGGAGAGAAGGACCAGGCGCTCAATTTCATTCTGCAGTTCTCTGACATTGCCGGGCCAGGAATAGCCGAGGAGCAGATCCCGCGTTTCTTCGTTGAAGCTACCGGCTTTCCTGTTCAGCTTTTTCGAGAACTGCTGCAGGAAATATTCCGCCAGCGGCAGGACGTCTTTCTTGCGCTCTCTCAGCGGCGGGATGGTGATCGAAAAAACATTTATTCTGAAAAAGAGGTCCTGGCGGAAATGGCCGGCTGCGACTTCAGCCTTCAGATCCCTGTTCGTAGATGCGATGATGCGCACATCCACTTTTTTCGGCTGATGATATCCGACGGGCATTATTTCGCTTTCCTGGATCACGCGCAGGAGCTTAATCTGCAGCTCGGGCGGCGCTTCTCCGATTTCATCGAGAAAGATCGTGCCGCCGCTCGCCATTTCAAAGTAACCCTTTTTTTCCTGCGTAGCGCCGGTAAACGCCCCGCGCGAATGCCCGAAGAATTCGCTCTCCACCAGGTCTTTCGGAATTGCGCCACAATTGACCGGGATAAAAATCTGCTCGCTCCTGTTGCTTTCCTTGTGAATGAAGCGCGCCACGAGTTCCTTCCCTGTTCCCGTCTCCCCCTGGATCAAAACCGTGGTTTCAGTTCCCGTCACTCTTCGCAGGAGCCGAAGGATGTTTTCCATCTCCTGGCTTCCATACACGATGCTCTGCGGAAAGACTTGTTTTTCCACTTCCCGGCGAAGGATGATATTTTCCGTCTGCAGCTTTTCGTTGGCCGATTTGAGCTCGACTGCCAGCCGTTCATTTTCCTTCATCAGCTCCATTTTTTCGAGCGAGTCCTGGACCGCCAGCCGCACTTCGTCCGGCTCCCATGGCTTGGTGATATACCGGTGAACTTTGCCTGCGTTGATGGCGGCGATAAGGTCATCCACTTCCGCAAATCCCGTCAGCACGATCCGGACGAGGTTCGGATAGGTCTTTTGGGACAGCTCCAGGAACTCGATTCCGGTCATGCCGGGCATCTTCTGATCCGTGATGATCGCGTCGATCGGGGCTTTCTGGAGAATCTGCAAAGCTTCTTCTCCGGATTGAGCCAGATGCACCTTGTACTGATCCATGAAGGTCCGCTGCAGCTTCTGCAGATTCGCCAGCTCATCGTCGACGAGCAGAAGCTCGTATTTTTTCTTTGTCACTCGGCTTTCTCCTGAGAAATCGGCAGGCGAACAACAAACGAAGTTCCTTTTAGCGGCACACTGGTTACATCGATCCGGCCGCGGTGTTGCTCAATGATGCCGTAGCTGATGCTCAAGCCCAGTCCGGTTCCCTGTCCTACGGGTTTCGTGGTGAAAAACGGTTCGAAAATTCTTCTGAAATTCTCCCTGGGAATCCCCACGCCGTTGTCCTCGACCTCCACTTCCACATAGCTGTCTTTGGTCCGAGTCCGGATCCACACATCGCCGTTTCCCGGAATCGCCTGGAATGCATTCGACAGCAGATTTAAGAATACCTGGTTGAGCTTTCCTGCAAATCCTTGAATTTTGGGGATATCCCCGTATTCCTTGTGTATTTCGATACGCTTCTTGTACTGGTTGCGCATGAGGCTGAGCGACAACTCGAGAGATGCGTGGATATCGACATCGGATATTTTATCCGCGTCCATTCTCGAAAAGGTTCTCAGGTCGGAGACGATCGTGTTAATTCTGCGGGCGCCCTCGCTGAAATTGTCGATCAGGATTTTCAGGTCGTCCTTGACGAACGAATAGTGCATCCCTTCCTTGAGTCGAGCGATCTCATCCCGGTCCTCCCGGGAAATGCTCTGGAGCGCGTCGAAGGATTCGACCAGCAGCTGTAGTTTCTGCGTGTAATCGGCCAGGAACCCGGTATTGCCGTAAATGAAATTGAGCGGATTTTTGATCTCGTGCGCAATCCCCGCAACCAACTGTCCCAGGGAAGCCATCTTTTCGGTCTGAACCAGCTGCTCTTGCGCACTCTGAAGATCGAGATACGCCCTCTTGAGCGCTTCGTGCGAATTTTCAAGCTCCAGGGTCCGGTCGTGCACCATGTTTTCGAGGTTTCTGTTTAATTCCTGAAGCTGCGTCTCGCGCAGCGAAAGCGCTCCAGCCATTTCATTAAAGGTGGATGCCAGAATTCCCAATTCGTCCGAGGATCGGATGGGCACGCGTTCTTTGAAATTGCCCTGGGCGATGGTCGACGCCGACCGGATCAGGGTTTTGAGCGGCACCGTTATACCCTTTGCAATAAGGTATGTGAATCCGACGACCAGTGCCGCGAGCAGAATGGCGACTCCGAACAGCCAGTAGCTCAACTTTTTCATCGGCCGGTAGATATCCGACTCGTCGATTTCGACGCCCACGGTCCACCCGAATGAAAGATCGTCGATCTGTGCAAGACCGCATATCTTGCGGCCGCCGCCGGGAAACGTATAACTGTAATCACGCATCCCCTGCACAACGGCGTTGCTCAGATTGCTTAATCCGTAGTCTTCTTCCAACCTCGTGCCGTAAAATTTTCTGGTCTCGACCGGTCCACGATCCCCTTCGACGGTCCTATTGACCCTGTACTTGTGCGCGATGAACGTATCCGCATCCTTATCAAACATGAACGCATACCCGGTCCTGAGATCCAGATTGGCCAAGTCCATTTCGACGCTGTCGAGAATGTCTTGAAAATGGGACCAGTTCAGGATGTTGATCCAGACTCCGACAATATTGTGATTGACCGGATCGCGAATGGGTTCCGAGAGCGCGATGTTGTACCTGTGGCTTTCATCCTGCATCTCGTAGTTGTACAGCTGCTGCACAATTGGCGACTGATACCAGTCGTGGTGAAAGCTATGACCGGCAATCGACGAGACAAACAGCTTTTGCTCTTCCGGAAACATCGATATGTTCTTGCCGAGCAGGCCGGAAAGCTTCTGGGCTGGAAGCGGATTTTCATCGCGGTCCACCGTGTTGATCGCCGCCAGATTGCCCGAACCGTCCAGAATCATCAACAGATCGTACGCGTCGTGGTTGAGGCAATAATTGTTCAGGAGCGGAACGGGATTCGGGCGGCTTTGGTTCTTCGCTCCGGAATAATAAATTGGATAGGTCGTCGCCATGGAACGGATCTCTTCCTTCTTTCCCCGCAGCATCAGGTCGACTTTGTCCGCCGTGTCCTGTGCCATTTTCCCGAGAGAAAGCCGGATTCGCTCCTGGATCTGGTTTTTCCCCATCCAATAAGAGAAGATGGACATCCCCATCAACGGCAGAAGAGACAGCGCAATCATCAGGACGAGGAGTTTGTTCCTGACGCTGCCGAAAAGAGCATAGGGGGATTTCCCGGAGAGGCGCTTCCGTTTTTCCATCACTTTCCTGTACATCCCGTTAACAGCTGACGCACATTGCTTGAGTCCCAACCTAAAACACCAAAAGTCCTTCTAAAATGGACACATAAAAGTCATAAAGGGTTCATTCCTCCAACGCAGGAAGCATGGGTTGTCAGCAAGTCGCACAAGCCATATTGTCAATTTTATGTACACTATTGTCAACTACCTGCCGCTAATCCGGCCGTTAATCAACATTATTTACTGGAGGCACCACCGTCTCATCGGTAGCCGGCATTTCATCTTCGTGCCGGCATTTGAACCCGCATTATTCATGAAGCTTCTACTCCGGCGGCGGATCCGGGCCTGCCTGCGGAGTAAGCATCCTTCGGCAGAGCCGAGGCTTTAGTACATGAGTCGCTCAAAGCGGCTGGAAAATGTTTTCGGGATCGCAATCGCTATCGGACATCGGAAGTAAAAGGCCGATAGCGACTCCCGATTGCGATATCGATCCCGATTCCGATGCCGATTCCCAACGTGATTGCTTTTTGAATGGTATTCAGAATTTGAGGCTTAAGGCCAAACATATTCGGGATCGATCCTATGAACTCCCAGATCTGTTAAACTATTACTACCTCCCATGCACAGCCGGGAGATCTCTCAGCGGATTAGTGAATTTTCCATCCGTTTTCGCTATGCACACTCATGTGCGTGTGTGCTATTTTTATTTTGCCGCAGGAGGACATGCATGAGTATAACGGTTCGGATTCCCTCTCCGCTTCGGCAGTATACGGAAATGAAGTCGGAGATCGTCCTGGAAGGGACCAGTATTCGGGAAGTTATAGAGAGCTTCAAAGCCAGGTTCCCGGATGCAGGCGAGCGTTTTTTTGCCGCAAGAACGTCTCGTTACATGAACCTGTACCTGAATGACCAGGATATCCGATCGCTGAGCAATCTGGACACGCCGGTCAAGGGAGGCGACGTCCTCTCCATCGTTTTTGCGATAGCGGGAGGCTAGGAGCCTTTCCCCAGAGCCCAATTCACCGCGATCTCGGCGAGAATTCTCGTCGGATTCAACGTCGGATAGGTCACCTCGTCCGGACTAAAAGCCAGCGGAATCTCGGTGCAACCCAGGATGACCGACTCGGCGCCGGCCTCCACCATGCGTAAGCCAATAGACTGGAAGGTTTCTTGTGTGGCCCGGTCATGGGTCCCTGCCTTCACTTCGTCGATCGCAATTTGAATCTTTTGCTGATCTTCTCCTTTGGGCAGCAGGGTAGAAATTCCCTGTTTTCTCAGCGAATTTGTGTACACGCCGCTCGATACAGTCCCATTTGAAGCGAGAAGCCCGATGGTCTTCGGGATCGGGGACTCACGGCGAAGCCGCCGGGATGTTTCCTCGATCATGTCAAGGATCGGGATGTTGATTTCTCGCTGAATTTCGGCGAGGAAGTAGTGCGCGGCGTTGCAGGGCATGGCGATGATGCCCGCCCCCGCCCTCTCGAGGAGCTTCGCGGATTCAATCAGACTGGGAACCGCGCTGTCGCCCGTCTGCTCAATCGCCATCGTCCTGTCCGGAATTTTAGGGTTGGAGTAGATCAATACGCGCACATGGTCCTGATCTCTTCCGGCAGGTGTCAGACGAATAATGTTCAGATACAGGTCCATCGTCGCTTCCGGGCCCATTCCTCCCAGGATTCCGATCATGCGGTCAGGAATGTCCGATTTTATTTCTATCTCCATCATCGCTTGATTATAGAACCGCCTGCAGGCGGTTGCCAAACGGTGATTTGGAATCCGTCCCACAGGGCAACCCTCCGGCAATTCCGGGCACTGAAAAACATTTGAAAATCTTTGCTCACTTTTCCCATCAGCCGGTTATATATAGGGGCCTTGCTCATCGGTTTCGGGTTTTGTTACGCTTCTGCCCTGTTTTGACTAAACTCGATCCGTACCACAGACTCACAAAAAGTGCTTCTGTGTCGATAACTACCTGCGATAGGCGGCTTCATTCCGCTTGTTGCGCGCCGGGTTCGCGGAGAGAAGATGCCTCGCTGCCGTTTTTGCGTGTAACAGAAGGAATGCCGAAGGGTGCCGGATGCTAAAGAGACTGAAGATCGTTTTGGAAATGGTGAAGATTGAGCATACGCTCTTTGCTCTTCCATTCGCCTTTATGGGCGCCTTTTTCGCGGGCCGGGGCCTGCCGCGCCTTCCCCAGATTGCATGGATCCTGCTGGCAATGGTTGGAGCGCGCAGCGCCGCCATGGCATTCAACCGGCTGGTCGATCTTCCATTCGACTCGAGGAATCCCCGCACGATCAACCGGGCCCTGCCTAAAAAACTGGTCGGTCGTGGCTTTGTGGTTGTATTCATCATGGTAAGCTCTGCCGTTCTGATTTTCGCGGCGTCCCGGTTGAATCGTCTTTCCTTAATATTGAGTCCATTGGCCCTGGTCATTGTCTTCCTCTATTCCTATACAAAAAGGTTCACCTGGCTGACGCACTTCTTCCTGGGCATTTCCCTTGCCTGCGCTCCTATCGGCGCGTGGATTGCGATCAAGGGCTCCATTGCGTGGGAACCCCTGATCCTGGGAGCAGCCGTCGTTCTCTGGGTTGCAGGCTTCGACGTGATCTACTCATGCCAAGACGTGGAATTCGATAAACGAGAGCCGATATATTCGATTCCGAAGCGGTATGGCGTGCGCGCGGCGTTATGGCTTTCGGCCGTCCTTCATCTGACGATGCTAATTGTATTAGTTTTTTTGTTCTGGAAAGAAGGGTTGGGGCCGATAAGCTTTCTGGGTTTGACCGTTGTCGGGCTACTGCTTGCGTACGAGCATAGCCTGGTCCGCCCTGCGGACTTGAGTCGTGCAAATACCGCGTTCTTCACGATAAACGGCTGGATAAGCATTCTCCTGTTCGCAACAACCATGATTGATTTGCTGTGGAACGGAACGAAATAAACGATGCCAACTCAAATCGGCGAGTTGCTGGTTAAAGAAAACCTCATAACGGCCGACCAGCTCGAAATTGCGCTCAAACAACAACGCCAGAACGGCGGACGCCTGGGTTCCATCCTCATCAATCTCGGATATGTGGAGGATGACGACATCACGTCGCTCCTGAGCAGGAAGTACGGCGTTCCATCGATCAACCTCTCATTTTTTGAGATCGACCCATCCGTCATCAAGCTCATTCCGGTGGACGTGGCGCAAAAGTATATGGTCGTGCCGTTAAGCCGCGTCGGCAGCACTCTCACTGTCGCAAGTGTTGACCCGACCAACGTTTTCGCGATGGACGACATTAAATTCATGACCGGATTTAATGTCGAGCCGGTCGTGGCCACCGAAGCTTCCATCTCGGAGGCTTTGGAAAAATATTACGGAACGCCCCACTCCATCGAGCTGAAAAAAGTCTACGAGCAGATTGCCAATGTCGACAAGGAAGGCGTCGACCTCGACCTCGAAACGAGCACCGACGAGGAAGAAGAAGTATCCCTGGATCAATTGCAGCGTTCGGGAGAAGACGCCCCTATTATCAAGCTTGTCAACCTGATCCTCTCCGACTCCCTGAAAAAGGGCGCCAGTGACATTCACATAGAACCCTACGAAAAAGATTTCAGAGTCCGGTTCCGTATCGACGGGATTCTCTACAATATGATGAATCCTCCGCTGCGACTCAGAGATGCCATCCTCTCCCGCGTTAAAATCATGGCAAAGCTGGATATTTCTGAAAAGCGTCTCCCTCAGGATGGAAGAATCAAAATTAGAACTACCTTCAACGGCCGGAAAAAGGAGATTGACTTCCGCGTTTCGACGCTTCCGACACTTTTCGGAGAAAAAATCGTTCTGCGTATCCTCGACCGCGACATATTGCCCCTCGACATGAGCAAACTGGGGTTCGAAGAGGTGTCGCTGAAGAGAATCGAGGAGGCAATTCTCAAACCGTACGGGATGGTCCTGGTAACGGGACCGACCGGAAGCGGAAAGACGTCAACCCTATATGCGGCGTTGAACCGGTTGAACACTCCTGAAACAAACATCATGACAGCGGAAGATCCCGTGGAATACAACTTCCGTGGGATCAACCAGGTTCAGATCAAAGAACAGATCGGGTTAACGTTTGCGGCGGCTCTCCGGTCCTTCCTGAGACAGGATCCCAACATCATCCTTGTTGGAGAAATTCGAGACTTTGAAACGACGGAAATAGCGATCAAGGCGGCTCTGACAGGGCATCTTGTTCTCTCCAGCATCCACACGAACGACGCCCCGTCCACGATATCCCGCATGCTCAATATGGGGATCGAGCCATTTCTCGTCGCCACCTCCGTGCATCTGATCTGCGCGCAGCGCCTGATTCGCAAGATCTGCCCGGACTGCAAAGCCGAGGTCAAGACTCCGCTGCAGGCTCTCATCAACGCGGGCTTTTCCCAGGAGGACGCCAAGAACCTCCACACGTTCAAGGGGGAGGGCTGCAAGACATGTAACGGAACGGGTTACAAGGGCCGAATCGGTATGTATGAAGTGATGGAAATTGGGGAGGACATTCAAGAACTGATCCTGGTTGGAGCGTCGGCGCGGGAAATACGGCGCAAGGCCATGGAGGAAGGCATGCTGTCGCTGCGCCAGAGCGGTCTGGCAAAGATCAAAGCCGGCATGACGACGATGGAAGAGGTTCTGAGAGAAACCGTATTAACCTGATTTTCGAGGGAATGCCAAATCGGTCTCAAAAGGAACGGATCGGATCGACGGCTCGCATCTGATTCATTCCGGTAAGCGGCCGGATAATCTGTTGGAGAAAAAACCATGAACACACTGCCCGAAATGCTCCAGAAGACCATACAGGCGGGAGCTTCGGACCTGCATTTGACGACGGGAGTCCCAGCCCAAATCCGTGTGGACGGCAAGCTGCGCGCGATCGATCATCTGCCGTTGAACGCGGCCGACACCAAGAGACTCGCGTACAGCGTGATGACCGATGGCCAAAAACACCAGTTTGAAGAAAAATGGGAAATCGATTTTTCGTTCGGAATCAAAGACCTGTGTCGGTTTCGCGCCAACGTGTTCACCCAGCGCGGTGCGGTCGGCGCCGTATTCCGCCTTATCCCGTTTGAAATCAAAGGATTTCATGCATTAAACCTGCCGACCATTGTCGAGCAGCTTTGCGACAAGCCAAGGGGCCTGATCCTGGTGACCGGCCCAACCGGAAGCGGGAAATCGACTACGCTGGCCGCGATGATTGACAAGATCAACACGGAGCGTCACGAGCACATTCTGACGATCGAGGACCCCATCGAGTTCCTGCACAGTCACAAAAATTGTATTGTCAATCAGCGGGAGGTCAACGCGGACACCCATTCGTTTTCCGACGCCCTCCGCGTGGCATTGCGCGAAGATCCCGATATCGTGCTGATCGGTGAAATGCGCGACCTCGAGACCGTGGAGTCCGCTCTGCGCATTGCCGAAACGGGACACCTGACGCTCGCAACCCTGCACACCAACAGCGCGGCAACCACGATTAACAGAATCGTCGATATATTCCCCTCGAACCAGCAACCCCAGATTCGGGCCCAGTTAAGCATGGTCCTCGAGGGAATTCTGTGCCAATCGCTGATTCCGAAATCATCCGGCTCCGGCCGCGCCATGGCCATGGAAATCCTGATTCCGACAACGGCCATCCGCAACCTGATCCGCGAAGACAAGATCCACCAAATCTACAGTTCCATGCAGACGGGCCAGGAAAAATTCGGGATGCAGACTTTCAACCAGTCTCTTTCCCAGTTGGTCTTGACGAAGCAAATCACGCTTCAAGATGCAATTTCCAAGTCTTCCAATCCGGAAGAATTACAGGACCTCATTCAACGAGGAGTGGGTCTAAACGTCCAATCCGCTGCTCCACGCGGGCAACGGATTGAGATGGCGGGCGGCTCGCGTCGCTGACCCAGGGGGAATACGTCATGCCTATATACATCTATCGTGGCCGCAATATCCGAACCAATGAGAGCATGTCGGGCGAAAGAGTTTCGAACAGCGCTCAGGCGCTGGCCGTCGTTCTGCGGCGGGAGCAGATCGCCCCGATCTCGATCCAGGAAAAGAAAGCCACCACCAGCGCCAAATTTTCAATGCGCAAGAAAGTATCTCAATCTGAAGTCGCCATCTTTACCCGCCAGTTTTCGGTAATGCTGGATGCCGGGCTTCCCCTGGTCCAGGCGCTGGACGCAATCGGCCAGCAGCACCCCAATAAAGAATTCAAGGCCATCCTGGAACAGATCCGCAACGATGTCGAGGCGGGCTCCACGCTCTCGGCCGCAATGGCGCGTCATCCGAAGGTTTTTGACACCCTGTTCACAAACATGGTTGCCGCCGGTGAAACCGGAGGCATCCTGGACACCATCCTGCAACGCCTGTGCTCTTTCATCGAAAAGATAGTAAAGTTGAAGCGCGCTCTGCGTTCCGCTTTGATCTATCCGTCCACCATCCTCACAATCGCCGTCGGTGTAGTCACAGTGATCCTGTGGAAAGTCGTTCCTGTTTTCAGCACTCTCTTCGAAGGGTTCGGCGTTGATCTTCCGTTGCCGACCCGGATTGTGATCACGTTCTCCCACCTGGTCGAGCGATACATGATCTTTCTGATCATCCTTGCCGGAATCGCGGTTTTCGGGCTCCGGAGTTACAACAAAACCGAGAACGGCAGGCGTGTCATAGACAGAACTCTCCTAAAAATCCCGGTTCTCGGAGAGGTGTTGCGGAAAATTGCGGTTGCACGATTTACGCGAACCCTGGCGACCTTGCTGACAAGCGGCGTCCCCATCCTGGAAGGCCTGGATATTACGGCGAAGACGTCCGGAAATGCCGTCCTGGAAGACACGATTTATCAATTGCGGCTGAAGATCGAAGGGGGAGGCACGATGGCCGACCCGATGCAGCAATCCGGATTTTTCCCGCCGATGGTGACGCAAATGGTTTCGGTCGGCGAATCGACGGGCGAACTCGACAACATGCTGGTTAAAGTCGCGGATTATTACGAAGAAGAAGTGGATGTTGTCGTGGCGAATCTGCTCACACTCCTCGAACCCATCCTGATGGTCTTCCTGGGTGTCGTCGTGGGCGGCATCGTTATTTCGATGTATCTGCCGCTGTTCAAACTCATCCAGGTGTTGTCGGGCGGCTAGTCGCAGACATCCCAGTTCCGGAGCCTTGGAGACATCGCATCTCCAAGGCTCCAAGAAATTCCCGATATGGGATCCTATCCACAAAGCAAATCTCCCGACAGAAATAAGGAACTCAGCCGATCCTTGCTGGAGTTGATCATCGTCCGCGCCATCGTGCTGCTGCTCGGGCTGAACCTGGCCAACAGTCTCGGCATTCTCCAGGAACGGTTCCTCTCGTTCCCTTTCCTGCCGTTCTTCAACATTCTATCGCTGACGGTGACGCTGGCATTTCTGATGCTGTGGATGTGGGACCGGAACAAGCTGCTTCAGCTCTATGTCCAAACCACGGCAGACTTGATCCTGGCGACTATTCTTGTTGCCTACACCGGCGGGATTGAAAGCGCGTTTGTTTCTTTTTACCTGCTGATTATCATTTACTGCAGCCTGACCCTGGGACGGAACGGGGGCATCGTCGGGTCCGCCCTCAGCACGATCCTTTACTCGGGCATCATCGCGGCGAACCACCTGGGTGCCATCGGCTCCAACACGACCGGCGGCAATACTTCGCTGGCGACGTTCCGCATTTCGGCTCACGTGCTCGGGTTCTGGGCGGTGGCCTACTTGGGCACCTATCTACATCAGCGTCTGAATGCCGTCGAAGGCGAACTCAAAGAGAAGATCCATTCATTTACGCAGCTGCAGCGGCTCAACGAGCATATTGTGAGCAGCATCCGGAGCGGGTTGATTACCACCGACTTGCGCGGGCGCATCGCAGTCTTCAATACGGCCGCGCAGGAGCTCACCGGAAGGGATGCCCACGAGATGCTCGGCAAGCCGGCCGATCAGTTGTTCGGGCAAGACTTCTGGACGCGAATTCTTCGCGAGGACCTCCTGCGAAACGCGAAAGCACTGCGACACGAAGAATGGATCGCTCTTCCCAACGGATCCAGGCGATATCTGGGGTTCAGCGTATCTCCGCTGCTGGATCAGAATCAGCAGTCGCTGGGATACATCATCTCATTCCAGGACCTGACCGAAATCATCCGCCTGGAGGAAGAAGTGCGGCTGAAGGACCGGATGGCGGCGATCGGGCGAATGGCTGCAGGGATCGCCCACGAAATCCGCAATCCTTTGACGTCTATGCGCGGGTCGGTGGAAATTCTGCGTTCCCACGCCAATCTTCCCAGCAAAGACGAACGGCTGCTGGATATACTGATTCGCGAAAGCGACCGCCTGAACAACTTTGTCGAGGATTTTCTCTGTTTCGCCCGGCCCAAACAACATGCCAGGCATGAAATCGATCTGGTGCCGGTCCTTCGAGATTCCGTGGCGCTGCTGCAAAACAATCCGGAAATCAGGAACACGCATTCCGTGCAGCTCGACGTCGAAACACCATCGGTCCGAATTATCGGGAGCGCGGACCAGATGAAACAGGTGTTCTGGAACCTGGCGCAGAATGCAATCCGGGCCATGCCGAACGGCGGGGAATTGAGAATCCGAATCCGAAAGGATGCCGAAGAATTCGCGGAGATATTTTTCGAAGACAGCGGCATCGGGATGAGCGAGGAAGAAAAGGAGCGGATCTTTCAGCCTTTTCATTCGGGATTCAAGGGCGGCCATGGTCTCGGCCTCAGCATCATTTTCCAGATTATGGAAGAACACGGGGGAAAAATCTCATTCGAAAGCGAGAAGGGATTAGGGACAAAGGTCCGGTTGCGCTTTCCGCTGGACGAGCTCGCAGCTGAGCCCGAAGACTTTGAAGAAACCGTGCTGCAAGGACAAAGGAGTTAGTGGATCATGCCGACTATTCTTGTCGTCGACGATGAGCCGAACATCATCGAGGTGCTGGAAATAGCTTTGCAGGAAGCGGAGTTTGAGGTCCTTAAATCCGGCTCCGGGAAGGAAGCGCTCGCACTTCTGCAAAAGAACGATGTGGACCTGGTCATCTCGGACATCAAGATGCCGGATTTTTCCGGCGTCGAGTTGTTGCGTGAAGCGAAGCGGCTTTCGCCCGACACGGCATTCATCATGATCACGGCATTCGCCAGCACGGAGACTGCAATTGAGGCTCTGCAACACGGAGCATTTGACTACATCACCAAGCCGTTCAAGATGGAGGATCTGCATACCATCATCCGTCGCGCGCTGGAGAAAAAGCGAGGCCAGAAGCAATCGAATCAGACACCGGCATGCGACATGGAAGCTTTGCAGGGACAGAAATTGTTTCAGGCGTTGCAGCGCGTTCACGTGGTGGGAAGAAGCCCGAAAATGGTGGAGGTCTACCGGACGATTGGAACCGTCGCCATGAGCGACAGCACCATCCTTATCACCGGCGAGAGCGGCACGGGAAAAGAGGTGGTCGCCCGGGCCATCCACGAAGCGTCGCACCGCAAAGATAAACCTTTCGTATCGATCAATTGCAGTGCCTTCCCCGAAACTCTTTTGGAAAGCGAACTGTTCGGATACTTGAAGGGCGCCTTCACCGGAGCCGCAAACAATAAAAAGGGGCTTTTTGAAGCAGCCGGTGGCGGGTCGATTTTTCTGGACGAAATCGGCGATATGACGCCTGCCATGCAGGTAAAACTGTTGCGCATTCTGCAGGAACGCCGGTTGCGCCCCCTGGGCGGCACGGCGGAGATTGCGGTGGATGTGCGCGTCATCGCGGCCACAAATCATGACCTGCAATCACGGATTCAACAGGGGCATTTCCGGGAGGATCTGTTTTACCGGATTGCCGTCATCAGCCTTCACCTTCCCGCCCTTCGGGAACGAGTTGAGGACATCGGGCTGCTGGCGAACTTCTTCCTAAGCCAGTATGCAGACCGCGCGGGCAAGAGAATTGAAAACATCTCGCCGGAGGCGCTGCGATGCCTGGAATCCTACAGCTGGCCGGGAAATGTGCGACAGCTGGAAAACACCATCGAACGGGCAGTGGCCCTGGAAACGTCCGGCGAAATCCAATTGGAGCGCTTGCCGGAAACGGTCCGTCATCAGTCCGCGCAACTGACAAGCGATTTTTTCACACTTCCGGAAGGCCCTTTCGACCTCGAGAGTTTCCTCAGCCAGATCGAAAGCAGCCTGATTCACCAGGCGCTCAGCCAGACCGACGGGAACCAGACGCTGGCGGCGCAGAAGCTCAACCTGACGAAAGGATCCCTGCGCCACCGTCTCCATTCGCTGCAAATAAAATACTAAAAGGCAGGAGACAGGAGTCTCTCCTGACTTGACCGAATTAGTAACCACATCCAACAAAATAAACCGCGAAGACCGCGAAGGCCGCAAAGAAGATTTTTATGGGCTTCCTGCTTATCGTTCACGCCAAATCATGCGCTGGATTCCATCCTTGATGCGTGAGACCTTCCGAGTTCATACATCAGGCACCGCCGATAAACGGATTCCAGCAATCCTGGCCCAAGCGCTGTATGGATTGCCACCGCCGAATCGACAATATGACGCGGAGCTTCTTCCCTATCCATCACAGGATCTGATTGCGCGACAGCAAAATGAGCCAAAATTTCTTCGCGGTCTTCGCTGTCTTCGCGGTTCAAAATACAAAAAAGATCAGCTATTTATTAGCAATCAGAGGTGTCAATCGGTTGTATCAGGTGCCGGGTAAGTGTCGGATTTCAGCACCTTGAGTGCTGAAATCCAGCGTTTTGCAGGATTCCCGCGAAATGCGGATCACAGCCAGCGATTCGCAGGAAGTCTTAAGTTATTGATCAATAAGAGTTTTTAACTTTAAAAAAAATTTCTTGAGAGGAGCGGGGATCTGGCACAGCAGTTGCTCTACTACTTACCGGAATTGTAATGAATGCCCCCAATTAAACTATAGGAGAACGCGTTCCATGAAAAACGAACAGGGATTTTCACTTATTGAACTTTTGATCGTTGTGGCGATCATCGCCATCATCGCGGCAATCGCGGTGCCCAGCATGCTGCAGGCCAGAATGGCTGCCAACGAATCGAGCGCCATCCAGGGATGCCGCACGATCGGTTCGGCGGAAGTTGCCTTCGCCGCCATCAACAACCAGACCTATACCGACCTGACAACGTTGGTCAGCCGTGGAAATCTGGATAGCCGTTTTGACCCGGCCAGCGGCGGGCTCAATGGTTACACCTATGCGGCCAACACAGACGCGAGCCTTGGAAACACCACGACTCCGGATGGATTCGGATTCGAGGCAGATCCGCAGGCATCCAAAGGCCGTTATATGTACGGCATCGGTCCGGACCAGGTTGTCCGTTATATGGGCGTGTCCGGCAATGCGCCCAGTGGGACTGCGGATGCCATGTGCGGAGCCCAGGCTTGCCAGACCGGCGACCCGATCGGTATGAACAAGGGTGCGGCATCAGGTTCCTAGTCTGCAGTCAGCCCCAAGCAAAAAAGGCGGCTCCCGAAAGGGATGCCGCCTTTTTTTATTTATCCGCCGACATCAAACTTCGGGCGAATGCGGGTTAAGACAATCCCTACCCGATATCGGCCCGTTTGTTTTTCACTGCGTTGATGTCCACATTTCCGCCCAGAAGATCGGCTTCCAGATCCGGCTCTCCGCCCTCCCCTTCGGTCGCTTCCATAGGCACGATCGGTTCGGTCAGTCTGATGTTGTGATAATACTCCATGCCTGTGCCCGCGGGAATCAGGCGGCCCATGATGACGTTCTCCTTCAGACCGCGCAGGTAATCCACCTTGCCACTGATCGCCGCTTCCGTGAGCACACGCGTGGTTTCCTGGAATGAAGCAGCCGAAATGAAGCTGTCGGTCGAGAGAGAGGCTTTGGTGATACCCAAAAGCAATGGACGCCCTTTGGCCGGGGATCCGCCGGCCTCTTCCACGCGCTCGTTTTCTTCGTAGAACCGGAACTTGTCCACCTGCTCTTCCAGCAGGAATTCCGTATCGCCGACTTCCTCGACTTTGATCCAGCGCATCATCTGCCGGACGATAACCTCGATATGTTTGTCGTTGATATTGACGCCCTGCAGACGGTACACCTCCTGGATTTCATTCACCAGATAGCTCTGCAGTTCCTTCTCGCCCAGCACCCGAAGAATGTCGTGCGGATTGCGCGGGCCATCCATCAATGCCTCGCCGGCTTTCACGTACTCACCTTCCTGGACATTGATATGAACGCCCCTGGGAAGCAGGTATTCCTTAATCATGCCGCTTTCGTGGTGGACTTCGATCTTGCGCTGGCCGCGCACGAGGCCGGCATATTTAACCATGCCGTCGATTTCGGTGATGACGGCCGTTTCCTTGGGCTTCCTCGCCTCGAACAACTCCACGATGCGCGGCAAACCTCCGGTGATATCCTTGGTTTTGCGCGTTTCGCGGGGGATCTTGGCCAGGATGCTGCCAGGATATACTTCTTCCGTGTTATCAACCCAAAGATGCGCTTTGGACGGCAGCAGATAGCTCTTAACGACCTTGCCCTTGTCGTTTTTGATGCCGATCTGCGGCTGGTATTTTTCATCCGGGGACTCGGTGATCACCTGCCGCACGAGCCCGGTATTCTCGTCGCGCTCTTCTTTGACCGTGATCCCATCGTGGATGTCTTTGAACACGACGGTCCCGCCAAATTCGGTAAGGATCGCAAAGGAATACGGATCCCACTCAACCAATACCTGGCCCGATTTGATTCTCTGCCCTTCCTTCACCTTTAAAATAGCGCCGTAAGCCACCGGGTAGCGTTCTTTTTCGCGTCCGCTTTCGTCTGCGATAATCAACGTGCCATTCCGGTTCATGACGACCAGGTCTCCATTCCTGTTGGTCACATGCTGAATATTCAGGAATTTGACCAAGCCGTCGTTCTTGGCTTCTTCGGTGGACTGCTCGTGGGTCCGGCTCGCCGTGCCCCCGATGTGGAATGTCCGCATGGTAAGCTGGGTGCCCGGCTCGCCGATGGACTGAGCGGCGATGACGCCCGTGGCTTCACCCAAATCCACCATTTGGCCCGTAGCCAGGTTCCGCCCGTAACACTTGATGCAGACACCGCGCTTGGCTTTGCAGGTCAGCACGGACCGGATCTTGACCTGTTCAATACCGGACGCTTGAATATCGCCGGCCAGCGATTCCGTGATCTCCTCGTTCACACCGACGATGGTCTCCCCGGTGAGCGGATCCTTGATGTTTTCAAGCGATACACGCCCAACGATACGATCGCGCAAAGGCTCGATGGTTTCGCCGCCCTCGATGATGGAAGTCACGTAAATGCCATCCAGCGTATTGCAGTCCATGGTGGAGATAATGACATCCTGAGCAACGTCCACCAGGCGCCGCGTCAGATATCCCGAATCGGCCGTTTTCAAAGCCGTATCCGCCAATCCCTTGCGGGCGCCGTGAGTGGAAATGAAGTACTGCAGCACGGTCAATCCTTCGCGGAAATTTGCCGTGATCGGAGTCTCGATGATTTCGCCCGAAGGCTTGGCCATCAGGCCACGCATCCCGGCGAGTTGGCGGATCTGCTGTTTGCTTCCCCGAGCGCCGGAATCGGCCATGATGAAAATCGGATTGAATTCGGATCCGCTCTCATCCTGTTGGGCCATTTTGCGGAACATCTCGTCCGAAACCCTCTCGGTGACGTCCGACCAGATATCGATGATTTTGTTGTAGCGCTCGCCATCTGTAATTGCGCCGTCCTGGTACTGCTTTTCCACTTCGATCACGCTTTCACGAGCGCTGTCGACCAGTGCACCTTTGCTGTCCGGCACGATCAGGTCGTCAATGCCGATGGAAATGCCGGCCTTCGTTGCGTGCAGGAAGCCGAGATCCTTCAGATCGTCGAGCATCTGGACGGTAATATCGAGTCCGAAGTTCAGATAGCAGTAGTTCACCATCTGCTGCAATCCTTTTCTCTTCATCAGTCCGTTTACAAACGGCATGCCTTTCGGAAGGATCGAATTGAAAATCAGGCGGCCGATCGTGGTGTTGACGAACTCGTTGTTCACTTCCCGGACGTCGGCAAGCATGACAGCCTGATTGTCATTTTGCGTCGTGAGATCCATCAATGCGCCCGTGAATCGGTAACGGATGGGAGTGAGACGCTCCACCATCCCGTTTTCCAGTGCGAACATTGCTTCGTCGAACGTGCCGAAAGCGCGCCCTTCGCCAATCGTTCCCTTTTTGGCCTTGGTCAGATAATAGCAACCCAGAACGATGTCCTGGCTCGGGATGGCGATCGGCTGACCGTTGGCCGGCGAAAGAACGTTATGGCTGCTCAGCATGAGCACGGACGCTTCGATCTGAGCTTCAGGCGAGAGCGGGATGTGCACAGCCATCTGGTCGCCATCGAAGTCTGCATTAAATGCGGCGCAGACCAGGGGCGGAATTTTGATGGCTTTTCCTTCCACGAGGACGGGTTCGAACGCCTGGATTCCGAGGCGGTGCAGCGTCGGAGCGCGGTTTAGAAGCACGGGATGATCCTTGATGACTTCCTCCAGGATATCCCACACGACGGATTCCTGCCGCTCCACCATTTCTTTGGCGCCCTTGATGGTGGCCGCATGTCCTTCCTTCTCGAGCCGGTTGTAAATAAACGGCTTGAAAAGCTCCAAAGCCATTTTCTTGGGCAGGCCGCACTGATGCAGTTTCAGCTCGGGACCGACCACGATCACGGAACGGCCGGAGTAGTCGACGCGTTTTCCCAGCAGGTTCTGCCGGAAGCGACCGGATTTGCCTTTGAGAGTGTCGCTAAGCGATTTCAGCGGGCGATTGTTGGCCCCGCGCAGCACGCGGCCGCGTCGTCCGTTGTCGAACATCGCATCCACGGCTTCCTGGAGCATTCTCTTTTCGTTCCGGATGATGACCTCAGGAGCACGAAGCTCCATCAGCTTCTTCAGCCGGTTGTTCCGGTTGATCACGCGGCGGTAGAGATCGTTGAGGTCCGAAGTCGCGAATCGTCCCCCGTCGAGAGGAACCAGGGGGCGCAATTCCGGGGGAATCACGGGGATCACATCCAGGATCATCCATTCGGGCTTGTTTCCGGATTTTCGGAAAGCGTCCACCACCTTCAGACGTTTGGCGTACTTGATGCGTTTCAGCTGGGAGGTTTCGGTCTTCATTGCCGCGCGGAGTTCTTCGGCTATTTCTTCAATATCCACGCGCTTGAGGAGCTCCTTTATGGCTTCAGCGCCCATCATAGCTCTGAATTTGCCCGGGAATTCCTGGATCAGGGTCCGGAATCGTTCCTCGTTCAGGAGTTCTCCGGGTTTGACCGGGGCTTCACCGGCATCGATGACGACGTAAGCCTCGAAATAGAGAACGCGCTCGAGATCTCTCAGGCTGATATCGAGGAGATGTCCGATGCGGCTTGGCAGACCTTTGAAAAACCAGACGTGCGAGCACGGGGACGCGAGTTCGATATGTCCGAGCCTTTCGCGCCGCACCTTGGAGAGAGTCACTTCGACACCGCACTTGTCGCAGACCACGCCGCGATATTTCATGCGCTTGTACTTGCCGCACAAGCATTCCCAGTCCGTAACCGGGCCAAAGATCCGAGCACAGAAGAGCCCATCCTTTTCCGGTTTGAAGGTACGGTAGTTGATCGTTTCGGGTTTGGTTACCTCCCCGCGCGACCATGCCCGTATCTTTTCGGGAGAAGCAAGGCTGATTCGAATGCTGTCGAAATCAGTGCTCAAATCTGATTTTTCCATTACGTCTTTAAAACTTCTCAATTGGCCCCCCCTAATCCCAAGAGGTTTAGTTCCGATTTGCGTTTCTTTTCCACTTCAACGTCCCGTTTTTGTAACAGCTCATGTTGAATGACGATTTTTGATTTACGATTGACGATTTGCATTTCTCATCGTCATTCGTAATTCGTCATTCCGTCGGTACGGCTTCCGCGCGCCGCGCTTTTTGCCGCTGAATCAGTTCCACATCCAGGCAAAGGCTCTGCAGCTCGCGGATGAGAACGTTGAAAGATTCGGGGATGCCCGGCGTGAAATGGGATTCCCCTTTGACAATCGCTTCGTAAATTTTGGTTCGACCCTGAATGTCGTCCGATTTTGCCGTCAACAATTCCTGCAGGATGTTTGCAGCGCCGTAGGCCTCCAGGGCCCAGACTTCCATTTCACCGAATCTCTGGCCGCCGAACTGGGCCTTGCCGCCCAGCGGCTGCTGTGTGATCAGCGAATACGGGCCGATGCTTCGGGCATGAATCTTGTCATCCACGAGGTGCGACAGCTTCAGGATGTAAATGTATCCGACGGTGACTTTCTGATCGAATCTTTCACCCGTCATCCCGTCAAAGAGATCGATTTTGCCGCTCTCGGGCAGTTCCGCCTTAGACAGCATCTGCTTGATCTCGAACTCGGAGGCTCCGTCGAACACCGGCGTGGAGAAGAACAAACCGAGTGCTTTGGCAGCCCATCCGAGGTGCGTTTCCAGAATTTGTCCTACGTTCATGCGGGAAGGCACGCCGAGAGGGTTGAGAACAATTTCCACCGCCGTCCCATCCGGGAGGTACGGCATATCTTCTTCCGGCAAGATGCGGGCGATCACGCCCTTGTTCCCGTGACGGCCGGCCATTTTGTCGCCCACGGACAGCTTTCGCTTCATGGCGACGTATACCTTGACCATCTTGATCACACCGGGCGGAAGCTCATCGCCGCGACGAAGTTTCCCGAGCTGCTCTTCGTGAAGGCTCTTCAGAATCTGAATCTGCTTTTCCGTTTTTTCCTCAAGCCGCTTGATGTGCTCGTAGACTTTGCCTTCTTTTTCCGCCTTGAAGTCGTTTTTGATCTTGTTCAGTTCCGTCGAGCTGAGATCGTTGAGAATGGACCGCGTCAACTTGGTCTTTTTGCGGATGACCACGTCTCCCGCGCGATTCAAGACATCGTCCGGAAGGACTTCGCCGCCGAAGATATCGATCAGGCGTTTGTTCCGCTCGTCCTTGATAATACGGATCTCGTCGTTGAGATCCTTCTCCATTTTGTCGATCTGCTCTCTCTCGATCTGCTTGGCGCGCTCATCCTTGGGAACGCCCTTACGGGAAAAGATCTTCACATCGACGATCGTGCCCTCGATGCCGGGAGGAGTCACCAGCGACGCGTCCCGGACCTCGCCGGCCTTTTCACCGAAGATCGCGCGGAGCAGCTTTTCTTCGGGCGAAAGCTGTGTTTCGCCTTTGGGAGTCACCTTTCCGACCAGCACGTCCCCCGGACGCACTTTCGCGCCGATCCGGATGATGCCGCTTTCGTCGAGGTCGCGCAGACTGGCGTCGCTCACATTCGGGATATCCCGAGTTATTTCTTCCGGTCCGAGCTTGGTATCCCGCGCCTCGATTTCGAGTTCTTCGATGTGGATGGAAGTGTAACTGTCTTCCTTGACCAGCTTCTCGCTGACGAGGATCGCGTCTTCAAAGTTATAGCCGCGCCAGGGCATGAAGGCCACGAGCACGTTGCGCCCGAGTGCAAGCTCGCCCTTGTCCGTGCACGGACCGTCGGCGAGCACCTGGCCTTTGATGACGTTGTCGCCCCTCTTGACGAGAGGAGTCTGGTTAATGCAGGTGTTCTGGTTCGAACGTTTGAATTTTGTCAGAGCATAGATGTCGACGCCGGCATCCCGCGCAGCGGATTTCCCGTTTTCTCCGTCGCCTTCGACTCGAACGATGATGCGCGTGGCGTCCACGCTGTCCACCACGCCGGCTCGTTTGCAGATTACCACCGCGCCGGAGTCCTTGGCCGTGATGTACTCCATGCCGGTTCCGATGTAAGGGGCTTCGGCCCTCAGCAACGGAACCGCCTGGCGTTGCATGTTCGATCCCATGAGCGCGCGGTTGGCGTCGTCGTGTTCGAGGAATGGGATCAGGCTCGCCGCGACGCTGACGAGTTGTTTGGGCGACACGTCGATAAACTGCACGTCATCCTTGGGCACGAGCACGAAGTTCCCTGCTTTTCGCGCGTTGACGCGCTCCTGCAGCATGTCTCCATGTTCGTCGAGTTCTACGTTCGCCTGGGCGATCGTGTATTCCTCGGCTTCCCACGCCGTCTGATAGAACGAGTAGGGATCGTATTGGGCCGGGCGCTTGCCGGCGCTCTCGCACCGGTGGTTTTCCTTTTCGACCGTTTCCTTCTCGACCTGCTCGCCAACTTTGAAATGCGTATTGCCCGGGAAGACAATGTGGACAAATTCCAAGACCTTGCCCGTCTTCACTTTGCGATACGGAGATTCGATAAACCCGTAGTCGTTGATCCGCGCGTAGCAGCTCAATGACGAGATCAACCCGATGTTCGGTCCTTCAGGAGTTTCGATCGGGCAGATACGGCCATAGTGAGTCGGATGCACGTCGCGGACTTCGAATCCGGCTCTTTCACGGCTTAAACCGCCCGGTCCGAGAGCCGAAAGACGACGCTTGTGCGTGATTTCCGACAGAGGATTGGTCTGATCCATGAATTGGGACAACTGGCTGCTGCCGAAGAACTCACGGATGGAGGCCATCACGGGCTTGGCGTTGATCAGGTCGTGCGGCATGGCGGTGGTCATTTCCTGATGCACCGACATCTTTTCCTTGATCGCCCTCTCCATGCGCACCAGGCCGATGCGGAACTGGTTTTCGAGCAGTTCGCCCACCGCGCGCACCCGGCGATTTCCAAGGTGGTCGATGTCGTCCACGCTGCCGATGTTTTTGGTCAGCCTGAGAGCATATTTGATGACCGCGTAGAAATCCTCCGGAGTGAGCGTTCGCTGTTCCAGAGGCGTATTCAGTCCCAGCTTGATATTGAATTTGAGTCTGCCCACCTTCGAAAAATCGTACTTGCGCGGATCGTAGAACATGCCCTCGAAAAGTGCCGTCGCAGTTTCCAGCGTGGGCGGATCTCCGGGCCGTTGCTTCCGGTAAATTTCGATGAGCGCATCCGGCTGGGATTTGATGTGATCCTTGTTCAGAGTCTGGGAGATTGTGGTCCCCGTATCTTCGCGCTCCGGGAAGAACACTTCCAGCGCGTCGATGTTCGATTCGCTCAGCGTTGTAATCGTTCGAGGCGTCACTTCCGAGTTGGACTCGATAAGGATTTCGCCGGTCTCGTGATTGATCACCTCGGAAATGGAAAGCGCTCCCTCCAGCGCCTCGGGCTCTATTTTAATTTCCTTCACGCCGGCTTTGATGAGCTGGTTGTAAAGGCCTTCGACGATCTTTTTCCCCTTGGGAACGATCACTCCCTTGCCCCTGGGGCCTTCGATATCGTCCATCGCCTTGGACCCGATCAGATCCCGTCCCAGAGTTCTGTAGAGCTTCTTGTCTTCCCAGCGGATAGAGACCGGATCGTAGAACGTGCGCAGGATGTCGGCATCGGAATTGAGACCGAGCGCGCGCAGGAAAGTGGTTGCGAGGAATTTCCTTTTTCGGTCGATCCGGACATAGAGGATGCTCTTCTGGTCGAACTCGAACTCGACCCATGATCCCCGGTAGGGAATGATCTTCGCCAGTATAAACGTGCGCCCCGCATTGGATTCAAAAAACACTCCCGGGGACCGGTGCAGCTGGCTGACGATGACGCGTTCCGTGCCATTGACGATGAAGGTACCGTTCTCGGTCATGAGCGGAATGTCGCCGAAGTAGACTTCCTGTTCCTTGATATCGCGGACACTCTTCCCTTCCGTTTCGGCATCCTTATCCCAGACGACCAGCCGGACGGTTACTTTCAGCGGTACGGCAAAAGTCATTCCCCGTTCCTGGCATTCTTCCACCGTGTATTTGACATTCAGCTCGACGGTCCCGCCGCAGAATTCGCACCGGGGATTATCGATCTCGTTCTTCGCACCACAGTGTCTGCAGCTGCCGCTTTCGGGATTGTACGGGCTATTGACGATGGCCTTGCCGCACTCGGTACAGTTGGCGCGGAGGTAGTTCAGCCCTTTCAGGTTCCCGCATTTGCACTGCCAATTCCCGATGGAGTATTCGACGAACTCCAGCGACGAAGCGCCCCGAAAATCGTTGATGGGGAATACCGAGTTGAAGACAGCCTGCAAACCCACATCTTCCCGTTCCGACGGAGGAACATCCATCTGAAGAAAGCGATGGTAGGATTTCCGCTGAACCTCGATCAAATTGGGGATGGGAATGCTGGTATGGATTTTGGCGAAATCCATGCGATCCCGATACACATTCGAAGTGCTGATGTTGGTCATTTAAGAATTTACCTCGAGATGCTCAGTTAGGTTTCGACGTGCCTTTGGAGAGATCCCAACCTATGGGACAAAAAGCGGAAGGCACACGAAGGCCCTTATCCGCCTTTGAGCGTATGAAAGTTTCTTTATGCTTCCCCGAATCTGAAGGCCTGTGCACGGTGACCTCATATTGGGGTTTGACGGTCGCGATAGGCCCGCCCCCTAGGGCAGGCCTAAAAGCCAAACACGGATTAGGCGTACAGATCGGCCTGCAATTCGCCGTCTCTGCACGCGGGCGCAGATACGTAAATCGTCTTACTTGATCTCCACAGTGGCGCCGGCTTCCTCGAATTTCTTCTTGATCGAATCGGCTTCTTCCTTGGAGACACCTTCTTTGACCGGTTTCGGAGCGCCCTCGACCAGGTCTTTCGCTTCCTTGAGACCCAGGTTGGTCACTTCGCGGACAGCCTTGATCACGTTGATCTTCTTTTCGCCAATCGCGCTCAGGATCACGTTGAACTCGGTCTTCTCTTCCACCGCAGCCTTCGCTTCAGCGCCGGCAGCCGGTCCACTCATCACCGGCATCGCCGCCGCAGCGCTGATGCCGTACTTTTCCTCGAGGCTCTTTACCAGATCTGAAATCTCCAGCATCGTCGCCTGATCGATCCATTCCATAACTTCGTTTTTTGTAATCGCCATCGTTTACTCCTATAGGATTGATAGAAATGAATTGCCGAATTTTTCCGGACTCCCTACTTTTGGACCTGCTTCAAAACCAGGTCCAAATTTCGCACAGGAGCTTTCAGAACCATAGCAAGTCTCTGTAAAGGCGCCTTGAGAATAAAGAGCAGTTTGCTCAGCATCACCTCTCTGGAAGGCATGGAAGCAATTGCCTGAATCTCACTCGCGGGGACTACTTTGCCTTCGACCAGCGCCGCCTTGAATGCAATGCTCGGGTTGCTCTTGCTGATCTCCGTCAAAAGCTTGGCCAGCCCAACGATATCCTTGTGGTGGTAGGCGACCGCGGTCGGCCCTTCGAAATACGGCTCCAGCAACTCCAGCTTCGTTTGC
>Ga0335071_10001497_pt1 | contig 25197 bp, 17 predicted proteins | sample Lox_Sample_15_FD_206724 | JGI IMG/M metagenome (GOLD analysis project Ga0335071, IMG submission 206724) | Soil microbial communities from Loxahatchee National Wildlife Refuge, Florida, United States - Lox_Sample_1.5 | ecosystem: Environmental > Terrestrial > Soil > Wetlands | place: USA...
ACTCGTTTTCCATGGCATATGCCACGAAAGTGTTACCTATCCCCTGAGGAAAATCTGTTACCCATCCGCTGAGCACATGCCGTACCCGCGAGCCGGGAGGCTAAGGGCGTCGTGGAACTCCAGCCGGGCTCATCTTGGCAGTGCCCCTGCGCTACGTAGCGCACGCTTCCAGCGTGGGAGTTGGGGCATCTTCCAGATGCCCTGTGTTCACCGAGGCAACCGTGGCACCAGCACAGTATCGAAATGTACCCTTCGGCCCTCCGGATCGAGTTCTGGCGTTGCCAAGCTGCAATTGATTTATTAACGTTCCGCAGAATTCAAATCGAGCAGGAGGTCCGACCGGTGAAGAATAATTCAACCCGCCATCGCAGATGAACAGCGAACTTTGGAAACCCAGAAAAGTGGTGATTGTCGGCGCCGGCGCGGTGGGGTCCACTTTTGCCTATGCGCTGGCCCAGAGCGGCCTGGCCGACGAGATCGGGCTGCTGGACGCCAATCACGAGCTGGCCTTGGGCCAGGTGCTGGATTTGGCCCACGGCCAGGCCTTTTTCCCGCCCGTCCACATTCATGAAGCCCAAGCGGCGGATTTTGCCGACGCTCATCTGATTGTCATCACCGCCGGGTCCAAGCAACGGCCGGGCGAATCCCGCCTGGCGCTGCTGCAACGCAACGCCAAGATCATCCAGGACATCATGGATGAAATCGTGCGCCAAAACTCGTCGGCCATCGTGCTGCTGGTGTCCAATCCGGTGGATGTCCTCACCTACGTCGCCCAGAAACGTTCCGGCTGGCCGCGCGGGCGTGTGCTCGGGTCCGGCACGGTATTGGACAGCGCACGGTTCCGTCACCTGCTGGCGCAGCATTGCGATGTGGACGTGCATAACGTCCATGCCTACATCCTCGGCGAGCACGGCGACAGCGAATTGGCCGCTTGGTCCATGACCCACATGGCGGGCATGCCCATCGAACAGTATTGCGCCATTTGTGAGCAATGCGACGACTGGGCGAAGTCCCGGCGCGAGATTGCCGAGGCCGTGAAGCATTCCGCCTATCACATCATCGATTACAAGGGAGCGACCTGGTTTGCTGTCGGCCTGGCGCTGACGCGCATCGCGGCGGCGATTCTGCGCAATCAAAACAGCGTGCTCACGGTTTCGGCCGTGTTGGAAGGCGAGTACGGCCTGAGCGGGGTGAGTCTGGGCGTGCCCTGCCTCGTTTCCCAGAAAGGCATCGAACGCATCCTGGAAGCCAAACTCACCCCGGACGAGCAAAGTGCCCTCAACCGGTCCGCGGCGGTCCTGCGGGAAATGATCACGCAGTTGGACCTGCCCGGCCCAGGCTGATTCGTAAAATGGTTCGGAGGGGCGAGCTCTGCGAGTCCCAAATTAGATCAGGGCGTCGGAGGCCTCTGCCCTCCGATAGCTGATTTTTCGGCTTTATTCTGACAGCGGAATCCTGAATTCTGGATTCTGATTTATGGCCTTTCTTAACGACAATTATCTCAAGCTCAAGGCCGGCTACCTGTTCCCGGAAATCAGCCGGCGCGTGAAGGTCTTTTGCGAGAGCAACCCGGAAGCGGCCCAACGCCTGATTCGCTGCGGCATCGGCGATGTGACCGAGCCGTTGCCGCCCGCCGCCATCGCCGCCATGCACAAGGCGGTGGACGAGATGGCCGCGCGCGAGACATTTCATGGCTATGGCCCGGAGCAGGGCTACGAATGGCTGCGCGCCGCCATCGCCCAGAACGATTTCCGCGCACGCGGCTGCGATATTGCCGACGACGAGATTTTCGTCAGCGATGGTTCGAAATGCGACACGGGCAACATCCTCGACATCCTCGGCCACAAAAACAAAATTGCCGTCAGCGACCCGGTGTATCCGGTATACGTGGACACCAACGTGATGGCCGGCCACACCGGTGCGGCGAATGACGCGGGCGCGTACGCGAAACTGGTTTATCTGCCGTGCAAGCCGTTGAACGGGTTCATCCCCGAACCGCCGAAGCGGCAGGTGGATGTGGTTTATCTTTGTTCGCCGAACAACCCCACCGGCGCGGCGGCGAACCGGCCGCAACTCGAAGCATGGGTGAAATACGCCTTGGAGCACAAGGCGGTCATCCTGTTCGACGCGGCCTACGAGGCGTACATCACCGACCCGAACCTGCCGCATTCGATCTACGAAATTCCCGGCGCGCGCGACTGCGCCATCGAGTTCCGCAGTTGTTCGAAGAACGGCGGGTTCACCGGCGTCCGCTGCGCCTTCACCGTGGTGCCGAAATCGCTGAACGCTCAGACAAAGACCGGCGAATTTCAGCCGCTGCATCCGCTCTGGCTGCGGCGCATGACGACGAAATTCAATGGGGTGAGTTACATCGTGCAGCGCGGCGCGGAGGCGCTGTACTCGCCGGAAGGCAAGGCGCAGGTGCAGGCGCTCATCGCGCATTATCTGGGCAACGCGAACGTGTTGCGTGAAGGCGCGAAGCGGGCCGGGTTGAAGGTTTTCGGCGGCGTGAATGCGCCATACCTCTGGGTGAAGGCGCCCAAAGGCGTCACGAGCTGGCAGGCGTTCGACAAGATTCTGGGCGAGATCAATGTGGTCATCACGCCCGGCAGCGGGTTCGGCTCCAAAGGCGAGGGTTATTTCCGCGTCAGCGCCTTCAACAGCCGCGCCAATGCCGAGGAAGTCGCCCGCCGGTTGCCGGCGTTGAAGTGGTAGCACCCGTCAAAAATGAATGTGCGATGGCAAAGGTTCTTTCCGCCGGCCCAGTGGCTGGCCGATTACCAGCCGGCTTGGCTGGGCTTCGACCTGGTTGCGGGATTCACGCTGGCAGCCTATGCCATTCCCGTTTCGCTCGCGTACGCGTCACTGGCCGGGTTGCCGCCGCAGATGGGGCTTTACTGTTACCTGATCGGCGGAATCGGCTACGCGCTCTTCGGGTCGTCGCGCCATCTGGCGATCGGACCGACCTCGGCCATGTCGCTGGTGTTCGGGGTCACGCTGGCTCCTCTGGCTGGCGGTGACCCCAGCCGGCTGTTGTCGCTGGCGGCGCTGACGACGGTGCTGGTCGCGCTCATGTTCGTCCTGGCCTGGCTGTTGCGGCTCAGCGTCATTGTCAACTTCATCTCCGAAAGTGTCCTGACCGGGTTCAAGGCCGGTGCGGCGCTGGCGATTATCGCGACGCAATTGCCCAAGCTTTTCGGGATCAAAGGCGGCGGTAGTGATTTCTTTACGCGGCTATGGCAGATTGGCACGCAACTGGGCGACACCAATCTCGTGGTGCTCGCGGTGGGGGTCGCCGCCATCGTTTTGTTGGTGCTGGGTGATAAATGGCTGCCCGGCCGGCCGGTGGCGCTGGTGGTGGTGGTGCTGTCGCTCGTGGCGGTGCCGTTGCTTAACCTGACGGACCAGGGGGTGAGCATTGTCGGGCCGTTGCCTGCGGGCCTCCCGTCCTTCGATCTTGCCGAAATCAGGTTGCGCGACTTGAACGTGGACATGCGGCGGGAACTGGTGAGCCTGGCCTTTGCCTGTTTTCTGCTCTCTTATATCGAAAGCATCTCGGCGGCGCGCACCTTCGCCCTGAAACACCGGTACGAAGTGGATGCGCGCCGGGAACTGCTCGGCCTGGGCGCGGCCAACCTGGCGGCCGGCTTGTTTCAAGGATATCCGTCGGCCGGCGGCCTTTCCCAGAGTGCGGTCAATGAAAAGGCTGGTGCGCGCACGCCGCTCTCGCTGGTCTTCACGTCACTGACACTCGGCCTGGTGCTGCTGTTTCTCACCGGCCTGTTCCGCAACCTGCCCAACGCCGTGCTTGCGGCCGTGGTGCTGGTGGCGGTGAAAGGGCTCATCGATGTCCGGGAATTCCGCCACCTGTTCCGGGTGAGCCGGCTCGATTTCACCGCCGCCGCCGTGGCGCTCGTGGCGGTGTTGCTGCTGGGCATTCTGGACGGTGTCATCTTCGCCGCGGGAGCGTCGCTGCTGATGTTGTTGAAACGATCGTCCACGCCGCACGTGGCCTTTCTTGGCCGTATTCCCGGCACCAACCGTTTTTCCGACCGCGCGCGGCATCCGGATAACGAGCCGATTCCCGGTGTGCTCGCCTTCCGGGTCGAGGCCGCGCTGCTTTACTTCAACGTGGAACACGTCCTGCGCGACGTGCTCCAGCGAGTGCGCGAAACCGCGCCGGGTCTGAAACTGGTCATCTGCGACCTCTCGAATTCACCGTACGTGGACCTGGCCGGGGCGCGGATGCTGGCCCGCTTGCACGACGAACTTGAAGCGCAGCATCTCGAGCTGCTTGTGGTCGAGGCCCACGGCACCCAGCGCGACCTCCTGCGCGCCGAAGGCCTCGAAAAGCTGGTTGGCCCCCTGCAGCGGGACGTATTGCTGGCTGACGCCATTGCTGAATTCCAGAAGGGCAAATCGGCAGCGCCCTCATGATTTGGCTGGACACCGGTGCTGGCTTGAATTCAATAATCAAGCCGCCTCCATGAAAACGCGACTGGTTCCCCTGGTGCTTATGGCCGTCCTGTCATCGCAATTTCCGGGCGAAGCGCAAACTCCCCCGGCGACCAATTCGGCAACGGAGGCGATCCGCGCGGAAATGCGCCAAATGCAGCAGGATTATGAGCGGCGGGTGCAGTTGTTGGAGCAGCGGTTGCAGCAACTCGAAGCCGCAACATTGTCCGCCAACCGGTCGGCTTCCAACACGATGACCGCGGGCGCCGCCACCAACCCGCCGCCGACCGTTGCCCAGGTTTACCAGGCGTTTGCGAATCAGCAGTTCGGCCGGGACCTCGAGTCGAGCGAATTTGCCACGGCACCGGCCCAGGGCCAGCCCCTCAAGGAACGGGTGGAACAGATCCTGAACAACTACATGGACATCGGCGGTTACTTCCGCGCCGGCTACGGCCGCGATGAAAAGGGCGGTCCGCAACCGGCCTTTCAGGCGCCCGGCGCATTTGCCAAATATCGCCTGGGCAACGAAGCGGAAGATTATGGCGAACTGGCCTTTGGCGAGAACTGGTATGCCCCCGAATTGTTTTCGCCAGACGCTCCCCTCCGTCCCGATGGCACACCCTCCGGGCCGATTGCCCGCACCCAGGTCCGGCTCGCCTTTTACAATCCTTACAACAGTTCCGATTCGTCCAGCAGCTTTCAAACTTCGCTGCCCGAGGCGTGGGCCGAGGTGGGCAATTTTTCCGCCGCCCAGCCGTCGCTGAAAATCTGGGGCGGCAACCGATACTACCGCCGGCAGGACATCTACATCGACGACTTTTTCTTTTACAACATGAGCGGGGCCGGCGGCGGATTTGAGGACCTGGAACTGCCGTTCGGCAAGGTCGCCCTGGCCTGGATCGGCAACGGCACCCAAAGCGGCATCTATTCCTCCGACATCGCCGCCCTGCCGGATCCCAACAACCTGGCCGGGTTCAGCAAGCAAAGCCTTGATTTGAGTCTCTACGAAGTGCCCGTGCCGTGGGGCAAGGCGGAATTCGCCGTGGTGGGCGCCCTGGAAAACAGCGGCAAAGACGCCCTCGGCCAGCAAGCGCCCGACTCATCTGGCGTAGCCTTCACCGCGATCCACACTCACGAGCATTTCCTCAGCGAGGACGGATTCAACAAATTTTCCCTCCAGTTCGGCACCGGCGCCGCCAAAACGTTCACCTCGGGTTATGAGACCGAGACTTTAACCACCGCCACCGTCACCAATGGCACCTTTATCATGCCGGACAACACCAGTTCCTGGCGCTTCCGGGTCACGGAGAACTTCGTCGCGCAACCGTGGGAGAACTTCTCGGTCAGCCCCGCTTTCATATATCAGTACACCGACTATCACAATGCCTTGGGCAACCGGCAGTGGGTTTCGGGCGGTGTGCGGCCGATTTATCATTTCAACAACTATTTCAGCCTGGCGTTTGAGGGCGGCGCGGATTATGTGAAGGACACCGGGATTGACCGGAGCGGCACGCTCTATAAATTTTCCCTCGCGCCGCAGGTGTCGCTCGGCAGGCAGTTTCTCAGCCGGCCGGTCATCCGTGCGTACGTGACCTACGCGACCTGGTCAAAAAGTTTTGAAGGCCTGGTTGGCGGCAACGATTACGCCAATGACACGAGCGGCTGGACCTGGGGCATGCAGATGGAAAGCTGGTGGTGAAACAGCCGGAACAACGATCATGAACCGAACGCAGTCTCGATTGGAACAGAATCTTGGAGTGGTGGTCCTCCTGATCCTGCTGGTTGGCTGTCTGCTCGTCCTGCGTCCCTTTGTCTCGGCGTTGCTCTGGGCGGTGGTCCTCTGCGTTTCGAGTTGGCCGGCCTATGTTCGGCTTCTCCGGCTGGTTGGCAACCGGAGCACCTTGGCCGCCTTCCTGACGACCCTGGCGATGATCCTTATCATCCTGTTGCCGTTCGTCATCGTTGGGACGACCCTGGCGGACAATGTCAAACAACTTACCGACGCTGCCAAACGCTGGGTTGAAAACGGCCCGCCCGCCCCGCCGGAATGGCTGGCCAAAGTGCCCACGGTCGGACAAAGGGCCACGGACTATTGGCAGAGCCTGGCGGCGGACACCTCAAGGATCTGGACCGACGCCCAGCGGTTTATCGAGCCGGTGAGCGCCTGGCTGCTCAAAGCCGGCCTGGCCCTGGGGGGCGGCCTGGTGCAACTGGCCCTGAGCATTTTTATCGCCTTTTTCCTCTTTCGCGACGGCGTGGCCGTCGGCGGCCTTCTGGCATCGGCCATCGAACGAATCGCCGGTGAACCGGGCAGACATCTGCTGACGGTGGCCGGCAAGACCATCCGCGGCGTGGTTTATGGCATCCTCGGCACGGCGTTGTTGCAGGCCATCATGACCGGCATCGGTCTGCTCATTGCCGGGGTGCCCGGCGCCATCCTGCTGGCGCTGCTGACGTTTTTTGCCTCAGTCGTTCCCGTGGTAGGAACCGGCCTGGTCTGGATTCCCGCCGCCGTCTGGCTGTTTCACCAGGGGGCGACGGGTTGGGGTGTGTTCATGTTGATCTGGGGCGTCGGCGTGGCCAACATCGACAATTTTGTCAAACCCTGGCTGATCAGCCAGGGCAGCGATATGCCGTTCATCCTGATCTTCTTCGGCGTGGTGGGCGGCGCGCTGGTCTTCGGCTTCATCGGCGTCTTCCTCGGGCCGACCCTCCTGGCGGTCGGCTACCGTCTGGTGGCCGAATGGATTTCCAGTCACCGCACCGAATTGGTTTCCGACCGCCAGGTGCCGGAACCCGCCGGAAAAGGAAAAGAATAGCAACGACTTCCAATGTACGCTTATGACAAAGAATCCATCATCGCTCCTTGCCCTGCTTTTCGTTCTCGGCGGTTGGTGCGTTCCCGGCAGTTTGGCCGCCGATGCCGCGCCGCTCAAGATCGGGGTAACGCCCGTTTTTCCGCCGGTCATCTACGAGGAGGGTGGCAAAATCACCGGCGTGGAGACCGATTTTGCCAAGGCCTTGGGTGAAGCGCTGGGCCGGCCCGTGGAGCTTGTGGAAGTCAAATGGGAGGATCAGATTCCGGCGCTGGTGGACGGCCGCACGGACATCATCATGTCCGGCATGTCCGTCACCCACGCGCGGGAGCTGCGGATTGCCTTCAGCAAACCGTATCTCATCGTGGGCCAAATGGCGCTGGTGCGGCGCGCAGACGCCTACAAGTACGCCCTGGGTTTTCCCGGCAATCCCTCCGGCGCAATCGGGGTGGTGAAAGCCACCACCGGCGATTTCCTGGTGCAACAGGAATTTTCCAGCAACAAGCGCAAGGAATATAAATCAGGCCCGGACGCCGCCAAAGCCCTGATCAAAGGGCGGATTGATCTGTTCATCTGCGACGCGCCGACCATCTGGTGGCTGGCCGGCCTGCATGAAACCGACAATCTGGTGGCCGTGCCGGTTTTCCTGTCGCAGGAACCTTTGGCCTGGGGGGTGCGCCGGTCGGATACCGACCTGTTGAATGCGGTCAACGCGGCCTTGGAGAAACTGCAGGCCAGCGGCCGCGCCAACCAAATCATCAAGCACTGGATTCCGCTCTTTCAGCCGCAGAGCGGCACAAAGCAATAGCGTGCCCGCCTCCGCCGCGAGCTGTCGGCGGTTCCGCGGCGGGTTACAGCCCCAGGAAGCACAGCGCGAAAATCAGCGTGGCGGGTAATGCCCCCAGCAGCAGGCCCAGCGGCGAGATGCCGTCGGGGAAATACTGTTTCAAAATGGACTGACCGGCCGGGTTGGGCGCGTTGGCAATCACCGTCAGGCCGCCGCCCGTGATGGCCCCGGCCACCACGGCATGTTTCATCGTGTCGGCCAAGCCCGGCACGAGAGTGGAGAGATAGGTGATGGCGGCGTTGTCGTTGAACGCCGTCAGCCCGATGGCGCCAAGAAAGAGCGGGGTTTCGTGCAGCCGGCTCAGGACCGGCGCAATCCACCATTGTTGCAGGCCGCCGTGGATGACCAGGCCCGCCAGGAAGAAGCCGACCAAGATCGGCGAGCGCAACTGCAATTCCGACTGGTATTCCGCCGTGACTTCGAAAAAGGCCAGGAAAAACAGAAACACACCGATGAGAAAGACCGGGAAATGCGCCCACCAGACGAAGGCCGCCATGAACAGCAGGTGCATCACCGTCACCCAGGCCGGGATGGGAGCCTTGCCGGCCTCCGGGACGGTGGGCAACGCGACGGCCGGACCGGGCAGCAGCCGCTTGAGTTCTTTTCGGAAAACCAGGTAATAGCCGGCATTGGCAACGGCGATGCCCGTCAACACAATCCAGCCGAAGTGCCGGAACATGAACCACGTGTTCCACCCCCACGGCCCGGCCACCATCAGCACCGGCGGAGCCGCATAATGCGTGAGCGCACCGCCAACCGAGACGTTGGTGAACAGCAAACCCAGCGTGGCATGGGCAAAACGCGGCGAGGGTTTCAACGCGTAAAACTGCCGGCCCAGCAGCAGGGCAGCGATGGTCATCGCGGCCGGTTCACTGATGAACGAGCCCAGTAGCGGGCCCAGAGTAAGAATCGTCAGCCACCAGGCACCCGCTCCGCCGCCACCCAGACGGGCGACGAACCGAAGGCATTGTTCGGCCAGCTGCAGGACCGGTTTGGTGGACGAAACGGCCATGATCGTCACGACGAACAACGGTTCGCTGTAGCCGACGCGGAGATTCAGGTAATCGAGCGTCGGCTGGCGGCCCACCCGCCAGAGCATCAGCGCAAACAGGGGCACGACCCAGATGCCAAAGACCACTTCCACTTCGCCGAAAAAGTGCAACACCCGCGCCAGAACGGGCGCCGGCGGCGGTCCGGCCTCGGCGGCGCCGGTCTGCCACCGTTGTTGGTGCCGCTCCTCCAGCCGGTTCGCCCAACGGATGAATCTGTGGGTCATGAACGTGTGCACCACTGCGGCCAGGAACAGCAGCGAAGCCCACAGGTTGAACGGCTCCTGGTGCACCCGGTTCACCAGCACTTCCCAGACACCGGTCAGGTCGGCGTCGTGGTAACTTTCCAACGGCGGCGGAAACGGCGAGAGGGCCGGTGCGTTTGTTGACAGGATGTCGGCGCCGGCAGCCGGCCGGGAAGTCAGCAGCAGACAGAGCATACCGGCGGCGGAAACAGCTTGGAACCAGCGCATCATGCCCAAGACTCGCCAGCCGCCGGAAAGTTCTCAAGCACGATTTGAGGATTCCGGCTGATGGCCATGGAGAATTTACCCGCCGGCGCAAAGGATCCGGCCTGATCGCCCGGGAACGAGTAATCAGGCTGCCTTTATCCAAGATTTCCCCTATGGCGCTGCCGGATCCGCCGTCGGAAGACGATTTTGACCGGCAACAATTTGGCTTGAGCCGGTTCTCAATTTGCGCAAATGTCCGACAGGACTGGGCGTCGACAGCGGCCAATCCAAGGCAGGCAATGAAGAGAGGCACGACCATGAATACACAGGCAATCACCCCCGCCGCCATGGCGACGGGGCCTGACGAGTTGGCCAAACTGATCCGTCAATACGGTTGCGGCCAGATTCATTTTACCGGTGAAGACGGGTTGTACGAGCGACACCTCGTTTTCGACAACGTCAAAGATCCGGGAGCAACCGGCCCGCGGGAACATTTTGAGGCGGCCGCCCGCTCGATTCGGGACGTGCTTTCGCAGCGGTGGGTGGCCACCGAAAAGACCTACGAGCGCCGGAATCCCAAGCGCATCTATTATCTCTCGATGGAGTTCCTCATCGGGCGTTCGCTGAGCAACAACATCACCAATCTCCTGCTCGCTCCCCTGGCGCGGCATATCGCGGCCCGCAAGAACATTGATTGGATGGATATCCTGGAACAAGAGCCTGACGCGGGACTGGGCAACGGCGGACTGGGCCGGCTGGCGGCCTGTTTCCTGGATTCGATGGCCACGCTGGAGCTGCCGGCCATGGGCTACGGACTGCGCTACGAATACGGCATATTCAAGCAGACCTTCCGGGACGGCTGGCAGGTGGAGCAACCGGACAACTGGCTGCGCCGGCCCGATCCGTGGGAGGTGCCGCGGGTGCACGAGAAAGTCAACGTGCGGTTCAACTGCTCGTTCGAGCTGCGCGGCGGCGCGCTGCGCGCCGTGCTGGGTCAGGCGTCCAGCCTCATCGGCATACCCTATGACCGCCCGGTGATTGGCTACGGCGGCAAAACCATCAACACCCTCCGCCTGTGGGCCGCCGGGGCGCCCGATTACTTCGATTTCCAGGCGTTCAGCCACGGCGATTTCGTCGGCGCCATGGCCGAGACGCTCAGCGCCGAGACCCTCACCCGGGTGTTGTATCCCGATGATTCCACGAGCCAGGGCCAGAGCCTGCGGTTCGTGCAGGAATATTTCCTGGTCGCCTGTTCCCTGGCCGACCTCGTCCGCCGCTTCCGGCGTGCCAACTCCGACTGGCACCAGCTTCCCGAAAAGGCCGCCATTCAGCTCAACGACACGCATCCGACGATGGCCGTGCCCGAGTTGATGCGCATTCTGCTCGATGAGGCGAAGCTCGGCTGGGAGGAAGCCTGGGACATCACCCGGCGGACGCTGGCCTACACGAATCACACGCTGCTGCCCGAAGCCCTGGAGAAATGGCCGGTGCGGTGGTTCGAAATGTTGTTGCCGCGGCACCTGGAAATCATCTACGAAATCAACCGCCGCTTCCTGGATGACGTGCGCGTCCGTTATCCCGGCGACGAGGGCCGGCTCCAGCGCGTGAGCCTGATTGAGGAGGGCCCCCAACGCCGGGTCCGCATGGCGAACCTGGCCATCGTCGGGTCGCACAGCACCAACGGCGTCGCGGCCATCCATTCCCGACTGTTGCGCACGAGCACCGTCCGGGACCTGGCGGAAATTTTTCCCGAACGGTTCAGCAACAAGACCAACGGCGTCACGCCGCGCCGCTGGCTGCTGCTGGCCAACCCGGCGTTGGCCCATGCCGTCACCAAGGCCATCGGTCCGGACTGGATCGCCGACCTGGATCAGTTGCGGAAGCTCAAACCGCTGGCGGAGGACGGCAATTTCCGCCATGCCTTCCATTTGGCCAAGCGCACCGCCAAGGTGCAGTTTGCCCACTGGCTCAAGTCCGCCACGGGCCAGGTGGTGGACCCGGACAGCATTTTCGACTGCCAGGTCAAGCGCATCCATGAATACAAGCGTCAATTGCTCAACGCGCTGCGCGTGGTGGTGCTTTACCACCGGCTGCGGCAGAATCCGAAACTCGAGATGCCGCCGCGGACGTTTTTCTTCGCCGGCAAAGCCGCGCCGGCCTATCACCTGGCCAAGGTCATCATCAAATTCATCAACAACCTGGCCGGAACGATTGACGGCGATCCGGCGGTGAACGGGCGAATGAAGGTGCTGTTCCTGCCCGACTACTGCGTCACGCTGGCGGAGCGTTTGATTCCCGCCAGCGACGTTTCCAACCAGATTTCCACGGCCGGGTACGAGGCCAGCGGCACGAGCAACATGAAATTCATGATGAACGGTGCCCTGACGATCGGCACGCGCGACGGCGCCACGATCGAAATGGCCGAGGAGGCCGGCGAGGAAAACTTCTTCCTGTTCGGCCTGACGGCGCAACAGGTGGCCGAGAGCCGCGGCTGGTACAATCCGCATTGGCATTATGAAAGCGAGGCCGAAACCCGCGCCGCGCTGGACTTGATCCTGTCCAACCATTTCAGCCGCAATGAACCCGGCGCATTCATCCCGCTCCTGGACGCCCTGCTGACGAACGGCGATTATTACCTGCATTTGGCCGACCTGAAATCGTATCTGGCAGCGGACCAACAGTTGCAGGACTTATATGCCGACCGCGAGGCGTGGACGCGCAAAGCCATTCTGAACGTGGCCGGATCGGGAAAATTTTCCAGCGACCGGACCATTGCCGAGTACAACGCCGAAATCTGGAAGGCGCAACGCTGTCCGTTGTCCTGAGTTCGGGCCGCTGTGTCCGGGGCCAAGTCCCGCGGTCAAGCCGGTGCCGGCGGTGGCCGTTTGACAGCCCGCCGGCTATTCCAACTCACGGTGCAGTAAAACCCCTGATTTCACCGCGCCGCCACTGGTATGGCAATTGCTCCGCCTTCGTGTCGGCAGATGAGAGTTTTGTCCGGACTTTAAAGGCATGAGAAAAATCATCCTGATTGGCATTTGCATTGCGCTGGAGTTGGCCTGTGTTTCCGCCCGCGCGACCGATACCCCGGTCCAGGCGGCCGCGCGCGCGGCCTTGATGCAAAAATTGAACAGCGTCACCATGCCCACGCCTCAGCCGACGCTGAAATCCAACGCGCCTTCCGGGAAAACGGCCGCTGAACCGATTCCCGCCATTACCAGCGCACCGCCACCCGCGTCGGAGCCAGCCCCGCCGCCGCCCGCCCCCGTGGAGGCGCCAACGCCGGCGCCTGAACCCGCGCCCGCACCAGTCTCCGCTCCAGCCATTCCCGCCGCGCCTGAGCCCGCCGCCGAACCCGCACCTGAGCCGGCTACCCCGGTAGCTGCCGAGCCGGCCCGCGTTGAACCGGCGCCGGCCGTTCCAGCGCCCGCCGCACCGGCCCCGGTTATCCGGGAGACGGTCAGCCCGGAATACCGTTCGGAGTTGGCAACCGGTTCGCGTGCAAAAGGGAATTACAATCTGGCTTTGGTGTTGTTGGCAGCTTTGGTGCCGCTGATGGCCTTTGCCGGCGCCACCCTGTGGCATCGCCGGCAGCGAACCCATCCGGACCAATCGCTGCGATCGGCGCCAGCCGCCTCGGCCCTGGTTCGGGCCCGCGCCCTCCAGGCCGACCAGATGGTGGAGCGGATTGAAAATGACATTTTTGCGGCCTGCGGCAGTTGCGCTTTGGCCGTAGTCGGGCCGGTCCTGATCAGCGTGTGGCTGTCCCGTCCACTGTCGGTGGTTGTCTCCACCATTTTTCTGGCCGGATTTGGCGGCTGGGGTGGATTTCTGATGTTTCGGGCCATGCGCCGTTTTCAGGCCGTGCAGAACATCCGTTTGGCGCCAGTCGCTCAACCTCCGGCCGTTTCACGCGGTGAACCGGTCGCGGCCAAGGAGCGGCAAGGCAAGTTCGATGAAGAGCCGGCGCCGGCGGAGCCATCCCTGGCCGAGTTGAACCCGAAATCCGCGGCATCGAAAGAGCCGGCCGGCAATTCGAATGGGAGGCCGGTCATCCCAAAAGAAAAAACAGCCAGGCGCCGGAGAACGGTATCCACCCGGTCAAAAGCTCGCCAGTCCGCGCCGGCGAGAAACGGTGCGGCAAAGCTGCCCGGCACGGTCTGATTCGGATTCGCCGACCGTCCGGTTATCGGCGTCGCGCGTGGCGTGTTCCCCGCATTTAGGCTTTTGCCTTCGGCGCTTTGCCGGTAGCCTGCCCGCGTGGGATTGAATTCCGCACGCTGAAAGGAACCGACGCATGGCGATTTCACCGCTGGCCGGCAAACCGGCGCCCAAGTCAATGCTGGTGGATTTGAACCGGCTCGAACGGGAGTATTACGAACGCAAGCCCGACCCGGCCGATCCCCATCAACAGGTCAGCTTCGGCACGAGCGGCCATCGCGGCACATCGCTGCACGGTACGTTCACCGAGGCGCACATTCTCGCCATCACCCAAGCCATCTGCGATTACCGCCGCCGCCAGGGCACCGACGGGCCGCTGTGCCTGGGCAAGGATTCCCACGCCCTGTCGGCGCCCGCCCAGCGCACCGCCCTCGAAGTCCTCGCCGCCAACAACGCCACGACCGTCATCCAGCGCAACGATGGCGTGACCCCAACACCAGTCGTTTCACACGCCATTCTTACCCGCAATCGCGGGCGCAAAGACCGGCTTGCGGATGGCATCGTCATTACGCCCTCGCACAATCCGCCCGAGGATGGCGGGTTCAAATACAATCCGCCCAACGGCGGTCCGGCGGACACGGACGTGACGCGCTGGGTCCAGGACCGGGCCAACGAATTGTTGCGCGGAGGCAATGCCGAAGTGAAGCGCCTGCCATTCGTCCAAGCCATCAAGGCGAAGACCACGCACGAGGAGGATTTGGTCCTGCCTTACGTCAACGATTTGCGGAACGTGGTGGATATGGAAGCCATCCGGCGTGCCGGGCTGAAATTGGCGGTGGACCCGCTGGGCGGCGCCGCGCTGCCATACTGGGAGCCGATCAATTCCGCTTACGGCCTGGACATCACGGTCGTGAATCCGAAATTTGACCCGGCGTTTGCGTTCATGACCGTGGATCATGACGGCAAAATTCGCATGGACTGCTCCAGCCCGTACGCCATGGCCGGGTTGGTGGGATTGAAAGACAGGTATCAGGTTGCCTTTGCCAATGATCCGGATGCGGACCGGCACGGCATCGTGACGCCGTCGGCGGGTTTGATGAATCCGAACCATTTTCTGGCGGTGGCCATCCGTTACCTGCTGACGCACCGCCCGCGTTGGTCGGCAAAGTCCGCCGTGGGCAAAACCCTGGTCAGCAGCAGCCTGATCGACCGCGTGGTGGCGAAGCTGGCCCGCCCGTTGTGCGAAGTGCCGGTGGGATTCAAATGGTTCGCCCCCGGGCTGTTCGACGGCTCGTTCTGTTTCGGCGGCGAGGAAAGCGCCGGGGCCAGTTTTCTGCGCATGGACGGCACGGTGTGGACAACCGACAAGGACGGTCCGATCATGGACCTGCTGGCGGCGGAGATCACCGCTACCACCGGCATGGACCCCGGCGAACATTTTCGCGAACTGGCGGAGGAATTCGGAATGCCGCATTACACGCGCATTGATGCGGCGGCCTCCCTGGAGCAGAAGATGCGGTTGGGCAGGCTTTCGCCCGATGCCGTCCGGGAAGCGAACCTGGCGGGGGAGCCGATCACCGCCAAGTTGACCCGAGCACCGGGCAACCATGCCGCCATCGGCGGGTTGAAGGTCACGGCCGCCCATGGCTGGTTTGCCGCCCGGCCGTCCGGCACGGAAAACATCTACAAGGTTTATGCGGAAAGTTTCCGGGACGAGGGACACCTGCAACTGATCGTGGCCGAGGCGAAACAAATTGTGAGCAACGCCTTGGGCGCGGCTTGAGGCGGATTCCGGGATGCCGGAGGCAACGGAAGCGCCCGATGCGGCCGGACTTGAACCGGAAGCACGAAGGGAATAAAAATCAGCCGCAGGACCGCCAATGGCATTGCGGCCGGCTCGCAAAACCGTATGCTCAATAGAGCGGTTCTAGAGAATCTCAACCGATGCGGCGGTAACCCGAAAGAGATCCCATGAGAATTCAGGTGTTGGCGGATGTTGACGCCGTGGCGGTCGAGGCGGCGCGGTTCATTGCTGCCGAAGCCCGGATGGCGGTGACGGTGCGCGGGCGCTTCGTCCTCGCCGTCAGCGGCGGTCAAACCCCCTGGCAGATGCTGCGGGCGCTGGCCGCTGAGGAAGTCCCCTGGAAGAACGTGCACGTGGTGCAGGTGGATGAACGGGTGGCACCGGCCGGGCACGCCGACCGGAACTTGACGCACCTGTGCGAAAGTCTGCTGGAGCAGGCGCCTCTGCGGCCCGAGCAGATTTACGCCCTGCCGGTGGAGGAAAAAGACCTGGACGCCGCCGCGGCCAGTTATGCCCGCACCTTGCAGGAATTGGCTGGCATCCCGCCCGTGCTCGACCTTGCCCACCTCGGCCTCGGTCCCGACGGCCACACCGCATCGCTGGTGCCGGGAGATGCAGTGTGTGACATCACGGACGCGGATGTGGCTGTCACGGGCGTTTACCGGGAGCGCCGGCGGATGACGTTGACGTATCCGATGTTGAATCGTTCGCGGCGCATTCTCTGGCTGGTGACCGGCGCCGACAAGGCGCGGGTCCTCAAGCAACTGCATGCCGGCGACGTGTCCATTCCGGCCGGCCGGATCCGCCAGGACAAGGCGCTGGTGTTGGCTGACCGGGCCGCCGCAGGTGCTGCCGCCGATTGAATCCGATGGCAGAGCGGCATTGGGCGCCGGTCGTCAAACAGGGTCCTGCTGGCGGTCGGGGCAAGAAAGGCAACCTCAGGCCACCGGCATCAGTTTTTCCGTGCGGATTCCCTGAAGGCCACCAGGTGTCGTGACCCGGAAAGCCCAATCGGTACCATGAGCGCGACCAGGACCACCCAGTCGCGGGCGTCGCGGTACCACGCCATTTCCGCCGCCAGGATGAGCACCGCCAGCAGCAACAGGACCAGCGAAATTCCCCGGTGGAACCGCCGCAACTCCGATTCCAGCCAGGCATCAAGCCGGTGTTCCAGCAGACGGCCGTCATCGGCGTCAGTACAATCCGGTTTGCAGTGGCAGACGTTGCAGACATGCGCTTCCGCCCGGTACCGCGCGATGCGGCGCTCCAGGTCCGTCTCGGTCCGTTTGAGATGATGGCCGGTGGGACATTCCCAGACGTCGAGTTTGCGTTTATAGACGAAGCCGGATTTGCGGTAATGTTCCGAATGGCGATGGGAATGACGGGCCAGCCATTCCAGGGCTACGGCCACCCCTACCAGGAATAGCGCGTAAATCCCGGCCAGGATGACTTCGACATGAATGCCGTGAATCATGCGCCGAATTTTTCAGGTTCCTGGATTTCCGTAAAAAGCGCTTCGCCCGGTTCCGCCTGCGGCGGCCGGGCCTTCTGCCGGCCCACCCCGAGCCAGCAGAGATAGAGCACGGGCAGCGTGCCGCCGGCGATGAACAGCACATCACCCGGCAAACGCAACCATTCCAGCAGAGCGTTGGTATGACTGGAGAGAAACTTCAGCGATCGAGCGTCGAAGTATCCCGTGCTCACCGAGTGATAGAGTTGGAGCAGTCCCAAAGGGAACAACGAGGCAAACACCATCCAGGCCAGCCCGAGGTTGAGCGACCAGAAACTCACTGCGGCGGCTCGCTCGCTCCAGGACTTTTCAGGAACGAGGTAACGCAGGCAGAAGAGTGCCAGCCCCACCGCCAACATGCCGTAAACGCCCATCATCGCCGCATGCCCATGGTTGGCAGTGAGCGCTGTGCCAATTTCGTAGTAGGAAACCACGGGCAGGTTGATCAAAAATCCGAAAATGCCCGCGCCGAGGAAATTCCAGAACCCGACGGCCGCCAGGAACATGACGGCCCAGAAATGCGGAAACGGCGTGCGTGCCTGCGCTCCCTGTTGCACGCCGAGTTGGAGAAAACTCCAGGCCTCCAGCGTGAGGAATGTCAGCGGAATCACCTCCGCGGCCGAGAAGAATGCTCCGAGGGCCATATGGACTGCCGGTTCGCCCGAAAAATATAAGTGGTGCATGGTGCCGATGACACCGCCGGCCGAGTAGAGGACGATGTCCAGATAGATCAGTCGCAGGGCCACCCGCGGATGGACCACGCCCAGCAACACAAAGACATAGGCAACCATGACGGTCGTGAACAATTCGAGAAAATCCTCCACCCAGAGATGGACCACCCAAAACCGCCAGAAGTCCGTGGTGGTGAAATTGGCGTCCGTCCGCGCAAGCAGGCCGACGGCATAAAAGGCGGGAATGGCCAGGGCCGCGAAGAAGAACAACCACGGCAGGTTACCGACCTGTTCGGTCCGCAGTTTATTCCGGAGCCCCCGCAGGAGAATCAACACCCAGAAGAACAGGCCTACCGTCAACAATATTTGCCAGAACCGGCCGAGATCGAGGTACTCAAAGCCCTGGTTCCCGAACCAAGACCAGCCTCGGCGAATCCAACCATTGATGCCCGCATATTCGCCGGCCAGGCTGCCGAAAACCACGAGGGTCAGCGCCCCCAGCAGCGCATAGGCCAACCAGCTTTGCCGGCGCGGTTCCCGGCCGGTTATCACCGGGACCAGGAAGATACCCGCCGCGAGATACGAGGTCGCCACCCAGAAAATGGCCAGCTGCAAATGCCAGGTGCGGGCGATGTTGAACGGCAGAACCCGGGCGAGGTCGAAACCGAAAAAGTTGCTGATCTCCGCGCGATAATGCTGGGTGGCACCGCCCAGCAGGGTTTGCAGCAGGAACAGCACTGCCATCACCAGGAAGAACCATGCGCAGGAGCGCTGCGCCGGAGTCAGGTTCACGTCATCCGGCGGCCGGAATGAGACGCGCTGCTCCTCGCGCCCGTGCCAGCCAAGAAAATTCCAGCGGCCAAAGGCGGCCAGCAACAGGCCGATGCCCCCCAGCAGGGCAATCAGGGAAAGGACGCTCCAAAGAATGGTTTCCGCCGTGACCCGGTTGCCGACGAGGGGTTCGGGCGGCCAGTTGTTGGTGTAGGAATAATCATGGTTCGGACGCAACGTTGAAGCAGCCCAGGCCGACCAGCTGAAAAAAGCCGTGAGCAGCCGGATTTTTTCGGGATCCGTGATGGCTTGAGGTCGCAGTCCAAACCGGGTGGAGGGCGTCCCGAAATAGTCGGCATAATAATCAACGAGTTTGCGGAAAGCGTCGGTCTCCGCGGTGCTATAGGTCAGCACACGCGCCACGGCGTCGAGCCGATTGGTTTTGAAATCGGCAATGGCCTGTCGTTGGGCGGCGTCGGAAGCGCCGCCATAGTCATCCCGCACCATCTCTGCAGCGCGATGCAGGTAGTCCGCCGTAAAATCGGGCCCCAGATAGGCACCGTGACCGAATATCGAGCCATATTCCATCAGCCCGTTTGCGAGGAAAATCTCCTGTCCACGGGTGATGTCCGCCCCGGTAAAGAGAAGGTTCCCCTGGCTGTCCACCACCCGATCCGGAATGGGCGGTTCGTCGGTATAGGTCCGGTATGCCAGTAGTCCGAGGACGAAAAATCCGGAAAGCATGACCAGGGCAACCGCTTGAATCCAACCTTTGGAAATCAACAAACTTTGTCTGGGCGATTCATTCATAGTGTCCTCTCCTTGCCTGACGTCGGATGGTGTTGAGTTTCAACAAACCGTTTGTCAAAACGTTCGGGCCGTATCGGGCTTGGCCCCCGACGCTTTGCGCGAGCCGAGAATAGCATCTGCACTGTTCAAGTCTAGGGCGGCTTCCGGCACCTGCCTTGACTTGAATCAAACTTTCGCCGCAGAGGCGACAATGCCACAAGACTGGAACAAGACCGCGTCAGGACCAGGCCATGGTGCGGCCGGTTTGACCCCTCTCCGTTCAGAAGTTCAAAACCGCACGTTCACACCCACCGTCAGGTAATAATCACTTTTCTCGGGAATGCTGCCGTCGGAGCGGGCCTGGGGGTTCTGGAGGTAATCCCAGATGAACGAGACATCCAGGTCGAGATGATGTTTGATCTCGAATTCCAGGGTGGACACGGCATGGTGGGTGTACTCGCCGGCTTCTTGGTCGGTGAACATGCATTGCAGAGATTGCTTGAACGTGAGCCGGCGGGTCAGGTCATATTCGAAATAGGATTGAATTCCGCCGGACGCGGTTGAGGCGGATTCGGCTGCGCCGGGTTCCACCGTGTCAAAGCGCGTATATTGGAAACCGGGACCGGCGGACACCCGCCACTCCAGCCCCGGCCGATCAAAGATGTAATAACCGGCGCCCACCCCGCCCGTCAGCCGATACGCAATGTTGATCAGAGGGTCGTGATAAATTTCGAAATCCATCGGCCGGATGAACCAGGCGCGGTTCAACCGGACATCGTAGGTGAGATTGCCGCGATCGTTATTGGCATTTTTCTCGTTGTTGACCTCGCTATAATTGCCCAGGTACTCCAGCAGCAAGGTCGTCGCCGGCGTGCGCCGGGCCAGTGCCGCGTGCGTATTGACCGTCAATTGACTGTTATTGCCGGATTGCAGGCTGATGCCCACCATGGCATCGCCCGACCAGTACTGGATTTTCCTGTCGCCGCCGCCCGGAGTGATGCCCATCAGTTCCTCGCGCGGGAGGGTGACGGTTTTCTCCGGACCCCTGACCGTCACCACGCCGTTGCTGACCGTCACCACGCCGTAAACAGGCTCCTGGCCCTCGACTTGCGTCAGCATGCGATGGGCCGTGTACACCTGGCGGATGTCTTTCAACTTCAACGATTGCTCCTCCAGCTCGTCACTGTCAAACTCCACGTTCTTGTGCTGGATGTATTTGAGTTCGCCGCGCAGCCATTCGCCCGACTTGAGCTGCAGCCAGTCAGCGCCGTCATGCCCGACGCCCGGTGGCAACCCGGACAGGTTGGTGTTTGCCGGCCGGCCGGGCGCATTGGTGACGGCGGGGGCGGACACCGGGGCGGCATTTGTTTCCTCGCTGGCAGCGCGCTCCAATTTGCGGATTTGTGCCGGGACGACTGTCAACCGGCCGCCGAAACCGGATTCGAACACGACCCCATTGGTGGTTTCGATAAGAATCATGCCGACGAACCGCTCGCCGTTGGTGGTGATCAGAACGTCGGCCCGGGCGGCCAGGGCGAATGCCGCGATGGCCAGCCCCAGGCCAAAAACCCGATGACCATGCGGTTTGCAGTGGGACATCGTAGGCATGACGGTTTGACGATTGACTTTCGTCACTTCGCGGCCGGCGGGCGCGTAGACACCACGGTCTTCTCGACCTGCGCGGCGGAATAGTTGCGCCACCACTCGTCCGCCCGCTCCCGCGTCCAGTCCGTTGCGTTTTGGCAGCCGGCCAAGGCATTGTCCAGATCGCGGGCATTGGCCGGCCGCGCCGTTGGATCCTTGGCCAGGCAGCGCATCAGCACTTCCTCGAGGTCCGGTGCCACGGGCTTCCCCAGCCGCTGGGAGGGCAGCGGCGGCAGGTCCTTCACCTGGTGCATCAGCACCTCGCCCAGCGTGAAGCAGTTGAACAGCACCTCGCCGGTGACCAGGAAATAACCCAGCGCTCCCACCGAGTAAATATCGCTGCGCGCATCCACTTCGGCCGGGCGTTCCACGGCCTCGGGCGACATGTACAGCGGCGTTCCGAGGGTGACGCTGGCGCCCGTCAATTCCACCTGATTTTCCTCCAGGCGGACCTTGGCGAGGCCAAAATCGAGCACTTTCACGAAATCCGGCACGCCGCCACGATGCGTCAGGAAGACGTTGGCCGGCTTGATGTCGCGATGCACCAATCCAATGGCGTGCGCCTCGGCGAGCGACCCGCAGATCTGGCGCAGGATGGCAATCACCCGGCCTTCCGGCTGCGAACCGTATTGTTTCACCAACCGGTCGAGGGTCAGGCCGTCGAGGTACTCCATCGCGTAGTAAAAGATGCCCTCGGGGGTGCGGCCGTAATCATAGAGGGCGATGGTGTTGGGATGGGTCAGCTGGCCGGTCATCTGCACCTCGCGTTCGAACCGGGCGGTGTTGTTCGGATTCAATTTGTCGGTTTGCAGCAGTTTCACCGCCACGGGGCGTCGCATCAACGCGTGATGCGCGCGGTAAACCGCCCCGAACGCGCCTTCTCCAATCTTGTCGTCGAGCGCGTACTGGCCGAGCTGTTTGGCCTTCAAGGCTGCCTTTTGAGCCGCTGCCTGCAACCGGCTGGCCAGGCGCATCAGCACGTAAACCAGCACCGCTCCCAACAGCAGCAGGCTGAAGATGGACCAGAAACCCAGGCGCAAAATCCGCAATGGCCGGAAGGCTTCGGCCCGATCCATCTCCGTTGCCAGCCCCAGGTCAAAATCGTCCAGCCACGTCCAGGCCCCCACTTTGGAGACGCCGCGATACCCGCGGTATCCGTTGGCATCCGCGCCGGCGCGCCCCGCCAGCGCCTCGCTCACCGGGTGGGTGAACGGGAGTTCCGCCCGGCGGCGCGGCGCCGTCTTCCCCGCCTGGAGATTCACCAGCGGATCGCGCAATTCCAGCGTCAGAATCGAGCGCGCCTCCGGCGTGTCCGGAATCAGCCCGAGGCGCTTGAGGTCGTCGTCGAACCGGCTTTCGGAGAGCAGCTTGCCATCCCGGCCAAAGGCGTAGGTCTCGCCGGTTTCGCCGGACCGCGCGGTGGCGAGGATGCGCGTGAAATCCTTGTCCGGCTCGATGCGCAATCCGATAACGGCTATAACCTGGCCGTTGGTCGAACGAACGGGTGCGGCAGCGAACATGGTGGGCACACCGACGCGGAGGTTGCCGAGCTTGTCGGTCAGCATTTGAATGCTGGGAAATGGCCGGGTGACCAGAGAATGCCCGGCCAGACACAACGCCATCGCCTCCTCGTCGCCGGGCGGCTTTTGCGTGCCCACGAGCTGGTCGCGCATTGCAGCGATGACCGTGAAGTTGGTATCCAGCACCACAAACCCGTTGAATCCGCGGCGTTCGAGGATGGGCTTAAGATGGGAACGCAACGCGGACTGTTGCGGCGCCGTCAGCAATCCGGCCTGCACCTGTCCGCCCGCCTGCGCCTGCTGCAGCAGGCCGGTAACAAGTTCGCGCACCTGGTCGTCTTCCGCCACGTTCTCCGCGTCTGATCTCACCGTGACGGACCACGCCCGGAGCGCCTCCGCGTTGGCGTTCAGAATGGTCCGGAGCGTGTCGGCAATCTGCTGTTTGGTGGCCCCCTCCATTTTCACACGCAGCCAGATGCCGATGAAAACCAGGACGAGGGCGGCGACGAGCGGCCAGACCCACAACTGCGTGCGAAGGAATCCCTGGGTGCGGGTCAGGACGCTGGCGACGCTCGAGGTGCGGGATTGGGACAATTTGGGCTCGGGCATATGGGGTGTCCGTGTTGCCCTGCCAGTGTCCGCCCGATCCGGCCCGAAATCCAGCCTGAAATGATGAGCGAACCGGCCGCCGCCCCGGCTTTCAAGCTGGGGGAAGACCGCCGGCAAACAAAAGTCGCGCCCGGCAAAAACCTCTCACCCCCCATCGGTGTGGCAGCCGACGACCGAGTCAAACGTTGCGGCCAATATTTCTTGCCCCGCGGCTGGATCCGGAATTTACCGGAGATTTCAATTGGGCGTCTGGAACGCGACGTTCGGCTGCTCCGAATCCGAACAGTGCCAGCCCACCACCGAGCCGTCGGCCAGCCGGACCCATTGATCTTCCGCCCCCTTCGTCCAAACACGCCATTGACCGTCCAGCCGGACCACCGTGGTCTGGCCGGCTTCGATGCAGACCGGAACCGTCACGGTGGAACTCACGCCGTTCGCATCGGCAGCCTCGGCTTTGACCTCGTAGGCGCCAGGTGCCAGCTTGAGCCGGGTCGGATTGGGATCATTCATCCCGGCGGCGTTGGAAACGTGCAGGAGCCATTGGCCATCCCGGCTGGACAGGGAGTAGTCGGTATGGGCGGCGCCGTAGAGGAAGTCGTTTCGGCCGTAATCGCTGTTCGAATAAAACTCCTCGCCGTTGATGTTCAGGGGCACCCGTTCCCGGGCGGTATAGACCTGCAGCCATCCTTCGCCGCCGGGAGATACGGCCGGCGACGGGTCTGGCCCGACTCCGGACAACCGGGTGGTCGGTGAAGACGTCGCACAGCCCACAGCCCCCAGCAGGGCCAAAGCCAGAATTTGTGTGCTCACGTTGTACATAGTTTCTCCTGTTTGTTCGCGGCCGGCTCCGGCCGGCTTACCTCCCCACGGTTTGCCTCCTTGGCGCTGCGACACCGACCCTGGCGAGCGGACGCACTTCAGACTTGGAGTTATATTAGCTAATTTGAATAATAAGTCAATATAAAATTTCGTCCTTGCGGTTACGTGTTGATGCGGCGGCGCTTACGCTGAAAACCCCACGGGATTTCAATGGAGAGCCAAGCGGGTGTATTGGCCCTGCCGGCACGACCGGACGCTGCCGGAGCCGCACCTGGCCGGCCGCTGCGATTGAGACGGTTGGAAGGGCGTCCGCCCGCGGGTGTCCGGCTCCGTGACTTTCTCCGCCCCGGAAGCAGCGGCGCGAGCCGTTCCTGTCCCGGCGAGATCCGGCCGGCGGGATTTTCAGTCGCGGTACTTTATCACTTGGCGATGCGCAATCCCGCCAGCGCCTGGTCCACCGCCTGTTGAATGCGGATGGCGCGCGCATCCTCGGGCAGGTTGCGCAGAACCTCGCGCGCGGCATAATTGCGGTAAAGCAGCTTGTAGGTTTTGGCGTCGATGATGTCAATGACCAGCGCGCCGGCCTCGTAGGGATTGGGGTTCTTGCTGTCAATCGCGCTTTTTTCGTGCGCCTTGTCCAGCAACGCATCGGCGTCGCGGCCGTAACCGAAATAATCATTCACGTCGGTGGTGGACACGTTGTTCCCCAAAATGAGGAGGTAAGCCACGAAGACATCACCGCCGGCCGGTGCCCGGCTGAGACCCTTTGCCGTCAGGTTGGTGGTGATGGCGCTTTGGATCAGGCGATGGATCTCGGCGCGTTTTTCCGCGTAATCGGGCGGAGCGGGCCGGCCGGTCACGAAGCTGAAGGTGTCGGCATGCACGGCGCCGGTGTTGACGCGGGTGGGGGTGGAGGAACAACCCGCCAGCAGCACGGCGCCGGCGGCGAGGAAACTAACCAAGATGAGCTTCATGGCCGGGATTTTAAACGAGTTGCCGGGGGAAAGACAACCTTCCGGTTCAAACTTTTGCCGGGCCGCCTCACATCCGCTTTTGGGGCTGAATCGGGTGCTGGCGCAGGGCCGCGCAGATCTTTTCCACCTCGGGAATGGCGTGCGCAAAATACTTTTTGAATCCGCGGCAGAGATAATTCAGCCCGGGGTCGCCGTCGGGCGTGCGGATGATCCGGTTCTTCGGGCATTCCCCCCAGCAGTCGCTGAGATAGGGACATTGCCGGCAATACTTCGGCAGCGTCTCGTTCTTGGCGTAACCGAATTGAA
>Ga0335071_10001498_pt1 | contig 25179 bp, 21 predicted proteins | sample Lox_Sample_15_FD_206724 | JGI IMG/M metagenome (GOLD analysis project Ga0335071, IMG submission 206724) | Soil microbial communities from Loxahatchee National Wildlife Refuge, Florida, United States - Lox_Sample_1.5 | ecosystem: Environmental > Terrestrial > Soil > Wetlands | place: USA...
CTGATGCTGCTCACGCTTCTGACGTGGGCGCCCGCCGCCCGCGCGCAGAACGCCCTCGTGGTCAGCGCGTGGGGCGGCAACTGGAAGGACTCGCTCGAGAAGGTGGTGGCCAAGGCCTTCACGGCCAGGACGGGCATCCCCGTGGAGTTCGAGGTGGGCGGCACCATCGACCGCCTCGCCAAGGCGCGCGTGGCCAAGGGCAACCCGCTTGTGGACGTCACGTTTACCACGAGCCACGTGGGCCGCCTCTACATCTCCGACGGCCTCATCCAGCCTCTCGACATGTCCAAGATCCCCAACGCCAAGGAGCTGGCCAAGGAGGCGATCCGGAGCGAGTACCACATCGGCGTGTGGGCCTACGTCTACACCGTCGTGTACCGGCCCGACCTCGTGAAGGAGGACATCACGAAATGGTCGGATCTCTGGAAGCCCTCGCTCAAGGGCAAGATCGCCATGCCGGACTTCGATCCCTCGCATATCATCACCATCGCGGCCCTCATGGAGGGCGGCAACGAGACCACGTGGGAGAAGGGCCAGAAGAAGCTCCTCGACCTCAAGCCGCAGATCGCCGCGTTCTTCGCCACCGACGCGCAGAGCCAGGACCTGATGAAGACCGGGCAGGCGCCGGTGCAGGTGATGCTCTCCGTGAACGCCTACCACCTCATCGACCAAGGGATCGCCGTCAAGCTCGTGCAGCCCACGGACTATCCGGGCATCGTCGGCATCGACACCATGACGGTGATGACGGGCACCAAGAAGGCCGACGCCGCGTACCAGTTCATCAACATGGCGCTCGCCAAGGACATCCAGGCCGAGCTCGTGAAGTCGCTCAAGGCGAGCCCCACGGTGATCGGCACGCCCGTGCCCGCCAATCTCCAGGGCCAGCCCGGCATCTTCATCTCGCCGGCGCAGTGGAAGGAGAAGGGCTACATCATCAACGACGAGGTGCGCGCCAAGAACCTGCCCGCCTGGCGCGAATGGTTCACGAGCAACATCGTCAAGAAGTAGCCGCGTGAAGCTCCTGCTGGCGCCGGCCCTCACCGTCATCGCGCTCTTCGCGGTGGCGCTGGGGTGCCTGCTCCAGTACAGCGTGCTCACGTTCATCCCGGGCTCGCTCAAGACGGGCGGCCTCACGCTGGAGAATTTCCGCAACGTGCTGGCGCCGCAGTACCTCGGCGTCATCTGGGATACGGTGTGGCTCTCGGCGGCAACCACGGTGCTGACGCTTCTCGCGGCCTACCCGGTGGCGTATGCACTGGCGCGCACCGCGTCGGCGCGCGTGCGCTCGGCCATCCTGGTGCTGACCCTGGCGCCGTTCTTCACCGGTGCCATCGTGCGCACGTACGCCTGGATCCTCGTGCTCGGCAACGCCGTGATCACGTGGCCCATCCCCATGCTGTTCACGGAGCGCGGCGTCCTGGTGGGGCTCGTGCACTTTTCCATGCCGACCATGATCCTGATGCTGGCCGCCGGCATCAGCCACATCGATCCCGTCTACGAGCGGGCGGCGGCCAGCCTGGGCGCGCGGCCCGCCCGCGTGTTCTGGCGGGTGACGCTGCCGCTCTCGCTGCCCGGCATCGTGTCCGGCAGCCTCATCGTGTTCGCCTGGACGCTCTCGGCGTATCCCACGCCGGCATTGCTCGGCGGGGGCAAGGTCCAGATGATCGCGACGGTGGTCAAGGATCGGGGGCTCGACTCGTTCAACTGGCCGGGCGCCGCGGCCTTCGCCCTGCTCGCCCTGGCCATGACGATCGTCCTCCTGGCGGGCGTGGGACGAGCGGGAGCGCGCGCCGCGTGATGCTGAAGGCCGCGGTCGTCGTGCTGCTGGCGTTCATGACGCTTCCGACCGTGGTGGTGATCGCCGTGTCGTTCAATCCCACGGCCATCCTCTCGTTCCCGCCGGCCGGCTTCTCGCTGCGCTGGTACGAGAACGCGCTGACCTATCCGCAGTTCCAGCGGGCCGCCGTGAACAGCCTCTGGGTCACCCTGGGCTCCGTGGCGCTGGCGCTTCCCATCGGCACCGCCGCCGCGCTCGCCCTCGAGCGCGGGCGGCTCAGGCTGCCCACGCTCTGGGCCACCTTGCTGCTGTCGCCGCTGGTGGTCCCGGGCGTGGCGGCGGGCCTGGGCTTCCTCATCCTCGCCGCCTCGCTCGGCATGATCAGGAGCCGCGCCGTGCTGATCGTCGCCCACGTGGCGCTGGTCCTGCCCTTCGTGGTGCGGTCGGTGTGGGTGAGCGTGCGGAACCTCGACGTCACCCTCGAGCGGGCGGCGGCCAGCCTCGGCGCCACGCCGTGGCGCGCGTTTCGCCGTGTGACGCTGCCGCTCCTGCGCCCGGGCTTTTTCGCCGCGATCCTCTTCGCCGTGGTCGTCTCCGTCAACGAGTTCGTGGTCTCGCTCTTCATCTCGAACCGGGTGACGGAGATCCTGCCCGTGGCCATGTACAGCTACGTGGTCAACTACACGGATCCGACCATCGCCGCCATGTCCACACTCTTCATCACGGCCACCTTCGTCGTGGTCTGGCTGGCGGACCGTTTCGTCGGGCTCGGCCGCGTCTTCCTCCAGCACCGATGAGCGCGATCCGGGAGCGGCGGTGATGGCCAACGCCGTCGTGGAGCTACGCGGCTGCACGCGCGACTACGGAGGCGTCCGGGCGGTCGACGCGCTGGATCTGGCCATCCTCGAGGGCGAGTTCCTCTCGCTGCTGGGCCCCTCGGGCTGCGGCAAGACGACCACGCTCAACCTGGTGGCCGGCTTCGTCGAGCCGACGGCCGGCCGCGTCTTCATCGACGGCGAGGACGTGACCGGCCTGCCCGCCCACCGGCGCGGGCTCGGCGTCGTCTTCCAGTCGTACGCGCTGTTCCCGCATCTCTCCGTGTTCGAGAACGTGGCGTTCGGCCTGCGCGAGCGGCGGGCGCCGGCAGCGGAGATCGCCCGCCGGGTCGGCGAGGCGCTCGAGCTCGTGCGCCTCGACCGCGAGGGGCGGCAGCGGCCGTCCCAGCTGTCGGGCGGCATGCAGCAGCGGGTCGCCCTCGCGCGGGCCCTCGTCTATCGCCCGCGGGTGCTCCTGCTCGACGAGCCTCTGGCCGCGCTCGACAAGAAGCTCCGGGAGGAGATGCGGGACGAGCTGCGCGCCATCCAGTGCTCCGTGGGCATCACGACCGTGTTTGTCACGCACGACCAGGCGGAGGCGCTCGGTCTCTCGGACCGCATCGCGGTGATGAGCCGCGGGCGCATCGAGCGGCTGGGCGCGCCGCGCGAGATCTACGAGCGGCCGTCGAGCCGCTTCGTCGCGGACTTCATCGGCGCCTCGACCGTTCTGCGCGGTCGGGCCGTCGCGACCGACCGGGTCGCGCTGGCATCGGGCCTCGAGGTCCAGGTGGCGGCGGGCGCGGCGCTCCGGATCGGGGCCGAGCTCGAGCTCGCCATACGCCCCGAACGCGTGCAGCTGGCCGCCGGACCCGGCATGGGGGCGATCGAAGCGCGCGTGGAGGGGCTCGTGTACCAGGGCGCCCTGACGGAGGTGTCGGCACGGCTCGGGGACGGGCAGCGCCTGCGCGTGTTCGTGACCGAGCCGTCGCCTGTTCCCCTCGCGCAGGGCCAGACGGTACACTTGGTGCTCCCGGCCGACGCATTCATGGTGCTCACGTGATGAATTCGAGCGAGTGGACCGAGAGGCGATGCACATGACCGAGGGCGTGCGGATAGGCGTGGACGTGGGCGGCACCTTCACGGATGTCGTGGCGTGGGATCCGTCGGGGCGGATGGAGTCGTGCAAGGTCCCAACGACGCCCGCCAATCCGGCCGAGGGCGTGCTGAACGGGATCGCAGCCCTCGCGCCCCGGACGGGGCCGTGGGCCACGCTCGCCCACGGGACCACCATGGTCACCAACGCCATCGTCGAGCATCGCGGCGCGCCGGTGGGGTTCATCACCACGCGCGGGTTTCGCGACGTGCTCGAGATCGGGCGCATGAGCCGGCTGCACCTCTATCGCCTCGACCTGCCCGCCAAGGCCGAGCCGCTCGTGCCGCGACGGCTGCGCCGCGAGGTGACGGAGCGGGTGGCCCCCGACGGCACGGTGCTCACGCGGCTCCACCTCGAGGAGCTCGGCGCGATCGTGGAGGATTTCAAGCGCGAGGGCATCGAGAGCGTGGCCGTGTGCCTGGTGCATGCCTACGCGGCCTCCGGCCACGAGCAGGCGCTGCGCCTGGCCCTCCAGGCCCATTTCCCCTACGTGTCGGTGTCGAGCGAGATCAATGCCGAGTTCCGCGAGTACGAGCGCGGCTGCACGACCGTGCTGAACGCCTCCGTGATGCCGCTGGCCGCGCGCTATCTCGACGACCTCGCGCGCCGCACGGGCGGCAAGCCGCTGCATCTTCTCCACTCGGCGGGTGGCATGATGTCGGTGGAGGCGGCCAAGGCGCGCCCGCTCAGCATGGCGATGTCGGGGCCGGCCGGCGGCGTGGCCGCGGCGGCGCACACCGGGCGGGCGCTCGGGATTGCCCGCGCCCTCGCCTTCGACATGGGCGGCACCACCACGGATGTCTGCCTCATCGCCGACGGCGTGCCCGAGACGGCGGGGCAGCGCAAGCTCGGGGACTACCCGGCGCGGCTCCCCATGGTGGCCGTGGAGTCCATCGGCGCCGGCGGCGGCTCCATCGCGCGCGTGGAGCCGACGGGCGCGCTCAAGGTCGGGCCGCGGAGCGCGGGCGCGGTGCCGGGGCCCGCCTGCTACGGGCAGGGCGGCGTCGAGCCCACCGTGAGCGACGCCAACATCCTGCTCGGCTATCTCAATCCCCGGCGCGTCTACGGCGGGTCGATCCATCTGGATCCGGCGCGGGCCGAGGCGGTCATCGCCCCGCTCGCAGAGCGTTTCGGGCTGTCGCTGATCGAGGCGGCCCACGGCGTGGTGGAGGTGGCCAACGCGAACATGCTGCGCGCCCTGCGTCTCGTCTCCGTCCAGCGCGGCTACGACCTCCGCGAGTTCTCCCTGATCGCCTTTGGCGGCGCGGGTCCGCTCCACGCAGGGGCGCTGGCGCGGCAGGCCGGCATCGCCAGCGTGGTGGTGCCCGCGCACTCGGGCGCCTTCTCGGCGCTGGGATGCCTCGTCTCGCCGCTCCGCTACGACACCGTCCAGACGCATCGGGGCCGCATCGACGCGTGGGACGCCAAGGTCGTCGAGGAGCGCTTCCGGGCCCTCGAGGCGCAGTGCCTGCGCCCGCTCCTCGATGAAGGTCACGATCCAACGCGCGTGCTCGTGCAGCGGAGCCTCGACTTCCGCTACGTCGGGCAGAACTACGAGCTCGAGGTCGGCTGGGTGCCGGGCGGACCGGCCGGGCTCAAGGCGGCGTTCGAGGCGCGCCATCGGCAGCTCTACGGCTACGCGACGGGGGAGAACGTGGAGTGCGTCAATCTCCGCGTGACCGCCCGCGCCGTCGAGGAGCCGCTCCCGTTGCCCGCGCCGCCCATGGGCGCTTCCGCCCAGTCCACGGGCACGCATCGCGCCTACTTCAAGGAGACGGGGCCCGTGGACATGCCGCGCTACGACCGGGCAAGCCTGCCCCCGGGCCACTCGGTGATGGGACCTGCCATGGTGGAGGACGAGTGGTCGACGACGATCGTCTACCCCGGCCAGCGCTGCGCCGCCGACCGGCTGGGCAACCTCGTGATCGAGGTGGGAGGCCGCGCATGAGCGCTCCGTTGAGCCCCGTCACCCTGGAGGTCGTGCGCAACGGCCTCTACGCCATCGCCGAGGAGATGAGCGTCATCGTGATGCGCTCGGCCCGCTCGCCGCTCCTCAAGGAGGCGGGCGATCTCTCCTCCGCGCTCACCGACGCGCAGGGTCGGCTGATCGCCCAGGGCCGCGACATTCCCATCCACATGGGCGTGATGGGCTTCACGGTGAAGGAGTTCCTCAAGCGCGTGCCCGCCGCGAGCCTTCGCGATGGCGACGTGTGGTTCCTGAACCTGCCCGAGGTGGGCGGCAACCATCTTCCGGACGTGAAGGCGGTGCGGCCCGTGTTCTTCGAGGGCAAGCTGGTCGCCTTCGCCATCAACCTGGCGCACTGGGCCGATATCGGCGGCGCCGTGCCGGGCAGCTACGTGCCGTGGGCGACCGAGTGCTACCAGGAAGGTCTCCGCATCGCGCCGATCCGGCTCTTCTCGAAGGACGGGCCGGAGCGGCCGGCTCTGGACTTCGTGCTCTCGAACCTGCGCGGCCGCGACGAGCGCGAGGGCGACATCTTCGCGCAGTTTGCCGCCAACGACGTGGCCGGCCGCCGGCTCCACGAGCTCTTCGCCCACTACGGCGCCGAGACGGTGTCGGCCTGCTTCGAGCGCCTCCACGACGAGTCCGAGGCGCAGATGCGCGCCGCGCTCCGGGCCCTGCCGGACGGCGCCTGGGAAGGCGAGGACTTCCTCGACGACGACGGCATCGAGGACCGGCGCATCCGCATCAAGGTGCGCGTGGAGAAGCGGGGCGACGAGGCGACGTTCGACTTCACGGGCACGGATCCGCAGGCCCTGGGTCCCGTGAACACCACGTACTACATCGCGTGCTCCGGCGTGTACTACACGATGAAGGCCCTCGTCGCGCCGGAGGCACCGCCCAACGAGGGCTGCTATCGCCCGCTCCACGTGAAAGTGCCGCCAGGTAGCGTGCTGATGGCGGATCCCGACCGGCCGGTCGTGGGCGGCAACCACGAGACCTCGCAGCGCGTGGTGGACGCCATCGTGCGGGCGCTGGCGCCGGTGATCCCGGATCGCGTGCCCGCCGGGGGCCCGACCACCGCGGGCCTCTTGATCCTGGGCGCCCGCATGGGAGATGGACGGTGGGCCGTCTACTACGAGGTGCACGGCGGCGGGGAAGGGGCCACGGCCGGCAAGGACGGTGCCTCGGCCATCCGCGTGCACATGTCGAACGTGATGAACACACCCGTGGAGGTGGTCGAGAGCGAGTACCCGCTCATGGTGGAGGAGCTCGCGCTCCGTCCGGACTCCGGCGGCGACGGCAAGCACCGCGGCGGCCTGGGCTTCCGCCGCGCCTACCGCGTGCTGGGATCCGACGTCACGCTGACCAGCATGATCGAGCGGCGCATCGTGCCCCCGTACGGCCTCTTCGGCGGCAAGCCGGCGGCGCCGTTCCGGATCACGCTCAATCCGGGCACCCCCGGCGAGCGGGACGTGCGCGGCAAGGAGACGATGAAGCTCGCCCAGGGCGATCTCGTGCTGCTCGAGACGTGCGGCGGCGGCGGCTACGGCGATCCGGCCGAGCGCCCGGCCGCCGCCCGCGAGGCCGATCGCCGGGAGGGATACGTGACATGAAGCTCGAGAGCCGCGTGGCGCTCGTGACGGGCGCCGCCAAGGGTATGGGCTACGACATCTGCCTCACGCTCGCGCGCGAGGGCGCCGACCTGGTGCTGGCTGCCCGCGAGGTGCCGCCGCTCGAAGCCCTCAAGGGCGAGGTCGAAAAGCTCGGGCGCAAGGCCCTGGTCGTGTCCTGCGACGTCACCGACGAAGGCGCGGTGGAGCGGATGGTCGCGAAGGCGACCGAAACGTTCGGTCGCATCGACATTCTCGTCAACGCCGCCGGCGTGACGGGCCCCATCGAGACGCCCGTGCAGGAGATCCGGGTGGAGGACTTCCGCTTCGTGCTGGAAGCCAACATCGTGGGCACGTTCCTGCCCACCAAGCACGTGCTGCCCGGCATGATCGCGCGGAAGTACGGCAAGATCGTCAACATCAGCGGCACCTCCGGGCTGCGGGGATACAAGTACCGCGCGGCCTATTCGTCGTCGAAGTGGGCACTGCGCGGCTTCACCCGCACGGTGGCCCTCGAGGCCGGACGCCACAACGTGAACGTCAACGCGCTCCACCCCGGCATCGTGGCCGGCGACCGCATGGACAAGCTCTGCCGCGAGAAGGCGAAGAAGCGCGGCTGGACGGCCGAGCAGGTCTACCAGGAATACGTGGACGAGATGGCGCTTCGCCGCGTCACCGTGTCGCAGGACATCGCCAACGCCGTGCTCTTCCTCGCCTCCGACGACTCGAAGAACATGACGGGGCAGTCGGTGACGGTGGACGGCGGCTGGGACGTGTGACGGGCTGATGGCCTACCGCATCGTCGGCTCCGCCCAGCCGCGCCCCGATGCCTGGGAGAAGGTGCGCGGGCGCCCCATCTATGCGGGCGACCTCGCCGTGGCCGGCATGCTCCACGGCCGCATCGTGCGAAGCCCGTATGCCTCGGCCCGCATCGTGCGGATCGACACGTCGCGGGCGCGCGCGCTCGCCGGCGTCGTGGCGGTGCTGACGGCGGAGGACGTGCCCCAGAACGCGCTCCGCATGGAATTGCCCGGGCGGATGGCGGAGGCGACGGCGGGCGCGGTGGTCGCGACGCAGCCCGTGCTCGCCCACGATCGCGTGCGGTTCCAGGGCGAGCCGGTGGTGGCCATCGCCGCGGAGAGCCCCGAGATCGCCGCCGCGGCCGCCGACCTCGTGCGGGTCGAGTACGAGCCTCTGCCGGGCGTCTACGATTCGCTGGCGGCGCTCGAGCCCGCCGCGCCGCACGTGCACGAGGGAGGCAATCTCCTCCGCGCGTGGCACATCCGGAAGGGCGACACGGCCGAGGGGTTTCGCCGCGCGGAGATCGTCGTCGAGCGCAGCTACCGCACGCCGTTCGTGGACCACGTGTACCTGGAGACGGAGACGGGCATCGGGTGGATCGACGCCGAGGGCGTGCTCGTCCTCCGCGTGAGCACGCAGGTGCTGGAGCACTTCCGCGACGTCGCGGACATCCTGCGCCTGCCGCACGGCCGCGTGCGGATCGAAGGCGCGTACCTGGGCGGCGGCTTCGGCGGGAAGGAGGACGTGACCGTCGAGTGTCTCCTGGGCCTCCTCGTCTGGAAGACGCGGCGGCCCGTTCAGCTGATCTTCTCCCGCGAGGAGAGCTTCATCGGGCACGGCAAGCGTCATCCGTACGTCCTTCGCTACCGGACGGGCGCGACGCGGGCGGGCGATCTGGTGGCGCTCGAAGCCGATCTCATCTCGGACGCGGGCGCCTATGCGGCGCTGTCACCGTGGGTGCTCCTCTACAGCCTGGTGACGGCGACCGGCCCGTATCGCGTGCCGCACGTGCGCGTGGACGCGCGCACCGTCTACACCAACAACCCGGTCGCCAGCGCCTACCGCACCTTCGGCTCCATCCAGACCTGCGTGGCGTACGAAGGGCAGATGGACGCGCTGGCCCAGGCGCTCGGCATGGATCCGCTCGCCCTGCGGGAGCGGAATTTCCTGCGACGGGGCGACAGCATCGCCACCGGACAGGTGCTGGAAAGCGAGCCCATGCTGGCCGAGACCATGCGCAAGGCCTGGGAGGCACTCGGGCCCGCGCGCCGCGGGCAGGGCCCCATCCGCGTGGCGCGCGGGCTGGCCGCGTCCTTCACGCCGTACGGCCGCATGTGCTGGACGCGGGACTCCGCCTCGGCGTGGGTGGGCATGGAGCTCGACGGCACCGCCGTGGTGCGCTGCGCCGCGCCCGACGTGGGCGGCGGGCAGACCTCCTCGCTCTGCACGATCACGGCGGAGGTCCTGGGAATGCCCCTCGAGCAGGTCAACGCCGTGGGCCGCGACAGCCACTTCACCCCGCGCGCCGGCACGACCACCGCCACGCGCCAGCTCTTCATGTCCGGCAACGCCGTCCTCAAGGCGGCGAGGGAAGTGCGCCGGCACCTCGTGGATCAAGCGGCGGAGATGCTGGAGGCGGGGACGGCGGACATCGAGCTGTCCGATGGGCGCGCGTTCGTGCGCGGCGCGCCCGATCGCGCCATCGCCTTCTCGGCGCTGGTCAAGGCCGCCACGGCCGCGGGCCGGCCCGTGCAGGCGCTCGACAAGTACGATGCGCCGTCGGCGCCCACCATCGATCCGCAGACCGGCCAGGGCAAGCCGTTCAACGACTACACGTTCGGCACCCAGGCCGTGGAGGTCGAGGTGGACGAGGAGACGGGCCAGACCCGGGCCACGCGCCTGGCGGCCTGCTACGACGTGGGCCAGGCCATCAATCCCCAGAGCGTGGAAGGGCAGATCGAGGGAGGCGCCGTCCAGGGCCTGGGCCATGCGCTGCTCGAAGAGGTGATCCTCGAGGAGGGCGTGAGCAAGAATCCGCACCTCCTCGACTACCGGATTCCCACGACGCTCGACGCTCCATCGGTCGTGACCGTGCTCCTCGAATCCGGGCACGGCCTGGGGCCGTTCGGCGCCAAGGGCATCGGCGAGCCGGCCATGACTCCCACGCCGGCGGCCGTCATGAACGCGGTATCCCGTGCTGTGGGCGCGCCGATCGCGCAGTTCCCGATCACGGCCGAGCGCGTCCTGACCGCCCTGAAGGGCCTTTCCACCGCTCATCCCCCATTGGGGGAGAGGGCAGGGTGAGGGGGCGCGATGCCCCGCTTCGAAGAGCGCTTCACGGTCCAGGCGCCGCCGGAGACGGTCTGGGGCTTTCTCCTCGACCCGAAGCGGCTCGCGCCCTGCATTCCCGGCTGCGAGGACCTGGAGATCGTGGACGAGCGACGCTACGCGATGCGGCTCACCGTGAAGGTGGGGTTCCTCTCGACCCGCCAGGCGATCGTGATGGAGATCGTCGAGGAGGATCCGCCGCGCCGCCTGGTCTCGAAGGGCCACGGCGAGGACAAGCTGCTCGGCAGCCAGGTCGACGTGCAGACGACGCTGGAGCTCTCGCCCGAGGGCCAGGGCACGCGCGTCGCCTACACGAGCGAGGTGCGCGTGCTGGGGCGCCTGGGCTCCATCGGCGATGCGGTCATGAAGGTCAAGGCCGGCCAGCTGGCGGCCGAGTTTGCCGGGAACGTGAAGGCTGCGCTCGATCGCGATCCAGATCGGACAGGGTGAGGCGATGCTCGACTTCACCCTGAACGGCCGGCCGTGCCGCACCGAAGCGCCCGTGCACTGGACGGTGCTCGATCTCCTGCGCGACGGGCTCGCGCTCCACGGCACCAAGTACGGGTGCGGCGAAGGCGCCTGCGGCACCTGCACGGTGCTGCTCGACGGGGAGCCCGTGCGCGCCTGTCTCGTGCTGGCCGCCCACGTGAGAGGACGGGCGGTGACGACGGTGGAGGGCCTCGAGCAGGACGGCGAGGCCGACCGCCTGCAGTCCGCCTTCCTCCATGCGGGCGCGGTGCAGTGCGGCTTTTGCACGCCCGGCATGCTGCTCGCGGCGCGCGCGCTCCTGGCCGCGGACCCGTCGCCGACGGAGGAGCGGGTGCGCGAAGCGCTCGCCGGCAATCTCTGCCGCTGCACGGGCTACACGAAGATCGTCAAGGCGGTGCTGGCGGCCTCGGTGGCCCGCTGATGCGCCTGCCGCCGTTTCGCCTCGAGGAGCCGCAGAGCGTGCCCGAGGCCGTCGAGATCCTGGCGCGCCCCGACGGCGAGGCGCGCGTGATCGCGGGCGGCACTGCGCTCGTGCCCACGCTGAGACTCGGCCTCGTGCGGCCCGCGCGCCTCGTGTCCCTGCACGGCATCCCGGAGCTCAGGAGCCTCCGCGTGGAGGGGCAGGTCCTCGAAGTGGGCGCGACCGTGACCATGGCTGCCCTCGCGCGTCACTACGCTACGCGAGGTGACTGGCCGCTGCTGGCCCGCGCCGCGGCCTCAGTGGCCACGCCGGCCGTCCGCAGCACGGCGACGGTGGGAGGCAATCTGTGCTACGGCGAGGCCGCCTCGGACCTGGCGCCCGCGCTCCTGTGTCTCGAGGCGCAGGTGCGCGTGGGCGACAGCGTGGGCGAGCGTGTCGTGCCGATCACGGAGTTCTTCAAGGGGTTCTACGAGACGGCGGTCGAGGCGGGCGAGATCGCGACGGGCCTCCGCGTGCCCGCCGTCCCTCGCGAGGCCCGCACGGGGTATGTCAGGTTCTGCCCGCGCTCCGCCGAGGACAAGCCGCTGGTCGGCGTGGCCGCGCTCCTCGTGCAGGACGCGGCACGCCGCGTCACCGAGCTCCGGCTCGGTCTGGGCGGCGCGGCGCCCACGCCGATGCGCGCGCGGGGGGCAGAGGCCGCCGCGAGGGGGCAGGAGCTCACGGACGCTGCCATCGGCGCCGTTGCCGAAGCGGCGGCCTCCGAAGCGGAGCCGCTGTCCGATCTCATGGGATCGGCGGACTACCGCCGCGAGATGATCCGCGTCTGGGTGCGGCGGCTCCTCGCCGCCCTCCGCGACGGGCGCGCTATCCCCTGACGCTCGCCGCCGCCGGCGCCCCCTGCGCCATGGCTTCGAGCGGGATGCCCGCACGCTGCAGGACCGCGGCGTCCGGCACGTTGCTGCCGCCCCAGCTCCGCGAGCAGCGGTCTCGGAGTGCGCGCGCCGCCCTCCGCTGGCGCTCGGGGAGTGAAGGACGCATCAGTGCGCTCAAACGCCGGCATGGCCTGCGCTGCTGCCGGTACCGCGGCGAGAGCGGGATGCAACGCTGGGTGGGGCTCGGCGTTATCAACAACGACCTGCTGGTGCTCGGCCGCGCTGGGCCCTGATTCACGTCGGCGCTCAGATGCTTGGCAATCGGCAATAGTTGAAAGAGCCTCCGAAATGAGCACGCGGCCCTCGGCGAGCCGCGCCACCCCGCATCCCGGGACGAGGTCTCTTGTCATTTCTGCACCGGAAAGTTGAGCCAGGTTGGATCAGAGCTCCTCGGCGGCCACCGCCGTGACTGGGCGTCCCCTTCAAGGGGACCCCAGCCGGCTCTTCTGGCCGGCGCGCTTGGACCGGAGCAGCATCACCCGATCTTCATAGAGGGTCAGGACGCGAGGTGTCAACCGGGGCCATTGACAACCCCGGCCCGCGCGCTCAGAGTGGCCGCGAATTCTCCTGGCCTTCTCCCCACGTTCCAAGAGGAGGGTGTCCCATGGCCGTCTACATGGTCGAGCGCAGCCTGAAGGGCATCACGATGGACCAGCTCGGAGCGGCGCAGAAGAGCGCGATCGAGACCGGCAAGAAGATGACGGCGGCCGGCAAGCAGGTCCGCTACCTCCGGAGCACGTTCGTCCCGGGCGAGGCCCGCTGCATGTGCCTCTTCGAGGCCACGGGTCCCGAGGTCGTCAAGGAGCTGAACGAGACGGCCAAGATCCCGTTCACGCGGATCGTGGAAGCGCTCGACCTGACGCCCTAGCGGGCCCGCCGGGTCAGCCCTTCACGCTGCCGGCCGTCAGCCCCTCCACCATGTACTTCTGGAGGTAGATGTACGCCGCGATGACCGGAATCGTGGTCAGGACGGCGCCGGCCATCAGGTAGCCCCAGCCGTACACGTCGCCCGTGATGAAGGTGGAGAGGCCCACGGGGAGGGTGCGGAGCTTCACGTCCGTGATGAAGACCAGCGCGTAGAGGAACTCGTTCCACGCCTGGGTGAAGGCGTAGAGCGAGGCGGCGAGCACGCCGGGAGCGGCCAGGGGCAGGATGACCCGGCGGAACGCGCCGAAGCGCGTGGCGCCGTCGATCATGGCCGCCTCCTCGAGCTCGACGGGGATCGATTCGAAGTAGCCCATGAGCAGCCACGTCACGAACGGGATGGTGAACGACGGATAGGCGGCGATGAGGCCGCCCAGGCTGTCGGCCAGGCCCAGCGTGCGGATCTGCGCGTAGAGCGGGATGAAGAGGATGGACGGCGGCACGAGGTACGTGATGAGCACCGCGCTCGACATGAAGGCGCGCCCGAGAAACTTCAGGCGCGCCAGCGCGTAGGCGCCGATGGTCCCGATCGCGGTGGCGAGGAGCGTGCTGCTCACGGACACGAACACGCTGTTGCCGAACCAGTGCACGAACTCGGTCTTGCCGAGGAGATGGCGGTAGTTGTCGGTGACCACGGGGCTCGGCCAGAACATGCTGACGACGCTCCGCATCTGCTCCTCGCCCTTGAAGGACGTCACCGTCATCCAGTAGAAGGGGAAGACGACCATGACCAAGAGGGCCACGAGGAAGCCGTAGGAGCCCACGAGCTGCAGCCGTGCGGTCAGTCCCTTGTTCATGTGGGACCTGCTATTTCCCGCGGCCCTTGCGCATGTAGCGCGCGAGCACGATGATGACGGCCGCCATCGCGGGCAGCATGTAGAGCGCGACGGCGATGGCCTCGCCGAGGCGCTGGGCTCCGAAGGCGATCTCGTAGGTGAATACGGGGATTACCTGGGTGGCCCCGCCGGGACCGCCCTTGGTCAGGATGTAAACGATCTGGAAGTCATTGAACGTCCAGATGGTCGAGAGCAGGGTCACGATGATCAGGATGTTGCGAAGGCTCGGCAGCGTGACGTGACGGAAGCGGAGCAGGGGACCGGCGCCGTCCACGGCGGCCGCCTCGTACATCTCCGCAGGGATCGCGCGCAGACCTGCGAGGAAGCTGATCCCGAAGAAGGGGAACCCGCGCCAGATGTTCACGCCGATCACGGACAGCATGGCCGTCTTGGGCTCGCTCAGCCAGCCCACGCCGTGCGGCAGGATGTGGAAGACCTTGACGAGCAGATAGTTCAGCACGCCCAGGCTGTAGTCGAAGATCCACAGGAAGTTGAGGGCGGACACCACGGTGGGCGCCACCCACGGAATCAGGAGCACGCCCGTCCAGAAGCTGCGCCACCGGACCGCGGAGGTCAGCACGAGGGCCATGACCATGCCCAGGACGAGCTTCACGCCCACGGACCCGAAGGTGAAGATGAAGCTGTTGATGACGGCTCGCTGGAAGAAGCCGTCGTGCGTCAGCTTGATGTAGTTGTCGAAGCCCACGAATACGGGCGGCACCCCGACGTACTTCCTGGTCATGCTCAGGTAGATGGCGTAGCAGAACGGGTAGGCGACCAGCGCGAGTACGAGCACCCCCATCGGGAGGACGAACAGGTACCCGAGCTTGGCGTCGGGGCCGAGGAGGCGGGCGGCCGCCACCAGCGGCCCCTGGCGCTTGGGCTCGAGCCCGGTCTTGGCGCGGAATTCCGCGGCGCTGATGCTCATGGGAGCGGGGTCCGGGCTATGTCCGCCGCGCCTTGTAGATCTCTTCGACGCGGGCGTGCGCTTCCTTCAGGGCCGCTTCGGGGCTGATCCCCGCCGTCACCACGCGGCCGGCCATGTCGGTCAGCGTGTGCTGCGCGCCCACCTCGACGGAGGCGGGGGTCATGGGTCCGGGATAGCCCGAGGGCACGCTCCGGAGGATGTTCTGGAGGATGGCCGCGAAGTTGGGATCGGACTTCCAGTAGGGATCCTCCGCGCGCTTCTTGTACACGGGACCGGCCTGGCCCACCGAGACCTTCATGTACTCGGCGAAGTGGTCCTCCTCCTCCATGTAGCGGATGAGATCCTCGCCGAGCTCGGCGTACTTCGACTTCTGGAAGATGCCCCAGTTGTAGCAAGACGCGCCCACGAAGCTGCCCGCGGGACCGCCCGGCGTCAGCACGAGGAGCGTCTTGGGGGCGAGCTCGTGCTTCTTGGCCACCATGGCGTAGTAGAGGCTCGCTCCGTTGTTGGTGGTGACGAGCTTGCCCGCCATGAACGCCTCGTTGTTCGACACATCGGTCCAGCCCATCACGCCCGGGGGCTGGATCTTGTGCTTGGTGATGGTGTCGACGGCGAACTGGAGCGCCTTCAGGTTCTGGTCGTGGAAGCTGGTCGCGAGCGCCGGCTTGCCGTCCTTGTCCCAGACGCCCCCGCCGTAGTTCCAGAGGATGTTGCCCATGAAGCCGTCACCGTCATCGGACCGGTTCAGCGTCTGGCCGAAGCCGTAGAGGTCCTTGGCCGGGTCCTGGGTCTTCTTGGCGAACTCGACCACGCCGGGATCGTAGACGGTGGGCGGCTTGAGGCCCTTGGCCTCCATGATGTCCTTGCGGATGTAGAACACGGTGGTCATCGAGTAGCGCGGCACGCCGTAGTACTTGCCGTCGAGCTTCATGGCCCGGTCGGCGAAGGGGAGCATGCCGCCGCGGGCCGCGGCGATGTCGCTCGCCGTCTTGGTCACGTCCTTGAGCGCCGCCTTGTAGCGCATGGGGCCGAGGATGTTCATCTCGGCGACGTCCGGCGGGTTGCCCGCCTCGATGGCCGCCACGAACTTCTGCTCGCGGTCGCCGAAGGTGGCCCAGTCGGTCTCGACCGTGACCTTGCGGTCCTTGGCCCAGCTCTGCACCTGCTTCTCGAGGACGTCGTTGCCGGCGGTGACGAAGCTCTTGAAGAGCCACACGCGAAGCTTGGTGGAGCCTTGCGCTCCCGCCATGGTCTCGAGCACCTTGAGGCCGGCAGCGGTGCCGCCGGTGACGACCGCGGCCTTGCGAAGGAACTCGCGCCGCCCGAGGAGCCCTGCATCCAGCTGTGCTGCCAGATCGTTCAACCGCCTGTCCATCATGTCCCCCTTTGGATGCCGATGGCGTCGGAGCCTGGACCCCGTTCGATTCCGGACGGCTGTAAGCCGAATCTAACCCGTCAAGGGTTCCCGGACAAGGGCCGGAGCCTCCTAGGTCAATCAGCCTAGTTCAGGCGAAGGATCGACTTCTGGCGCCGTGCCCGTCCACACCGCACGTAGGGTGTGGACGGGCAGTCGCAGGGACGGTCGCTAGCTGCGGCGGATCTTGTAGATTTCCTCCACGCGCCCGTGCGCTTCCTTGAGGGCGGCCTCGGGGGTGAGGCCTCCCGTCACGACGCGCCCCGCCATGTCGCAGAGGATGTATTGGGCCTGCACCTCGACAGCGGCAGCGCTGAAGGGCCCGGGATAGCCGGGCCACACGCTGCGGAGGATGTTCTGCACCATGCCTTCGAAGTTCGGGTCCGACTTCCAGTAGGGATTGTCCGCCCGCACCTTGTACACGGGCCCGGCCTGGCCGATGGACGCCTTCATGTACTCCTCGAAGCGCTTCTCGTCTTCGACCCAGCGGATGAGGTCCTCGCACAGCTCGGCATTCTTCGATTTCTGAAAGATGCCCCAGTTGTACGCCCCGGCTGCCACGAAGCTGCCAGCCGGGCCACCGGGGGTCAGGATGACTTGTGTCTTCTCGGCCAGCGGGTGCTTCTTGGCCACCATGGCGTAGTAGAGGCTGGCCCCATTGTTGGTGCTGACGAGCTTGCCCGCCATGTAGGCCTCGTTGTTGGAGACGTCGTTCCAGCCCATGACGCCCGGGGGCTGGATCTTGTGCTTCTGGATGGTGTCGACGGAGAACTGGAGCGCCTCGAGGTTCTGCTTGAGGAACGTGGTGGCCAGCGCCGGCTTGCCGTCCTTGTCCCAGACGCTCCCGCCGTAGTCCCAGAGGATGCTCTGCATGTAGCCGTTGCCGTCGTCGCAGCGGTTGAGCGTCTGCCCGAATCCCCAGACGTCCTTCGCCGGGTCCTGGCACTTCTTCGCCATCTCGACCACGTCCGGGTCGTAGAGCTTGGGCATCTTCACGCCCTTGGCGTCCAGGAGGTCCTTGCGCACGAACAGTCCGCCCGGGAAGGCGAGCCGGGCCACGCCGAAGAACTGGCCGTTGATGTTCACCACGCGCTCGGCGTAGGGCAGGAGCCCGCCGCGCGCCGCCGCGATCTCCTTCGCGAGCTTCGATACGTCCCGGAGAGCGGGCTTGTAGCGCGCGGGGCCCTGGTAGTTCATCTCCGCCATGTCCGGGGGATTGCCGGCCTCGATCGCGGCGACGAACTTCTGCTCGCGGTCGCCGAAGGTGGCCCAGTCCATGTCGACCTGGACCTTGCGCTCGGCGGCCCACGCCTCCACCTGCTTGGCGAGCACGTCGTTGCCCGCGGTGACGTAGCTCTTGAAGAGCCACAGACGAAGCCTGGTGGGGCTCTGCCCCTCCGCCATGCTCTCGAGCGCCTTGAGGCCCGCCGCGGTGCCGCCCGTGATGACCGCCGCCCTGCGGAGGAATTCACGGCGGCCGATGACGTGCGCCTCCAGCTGTGCTGCCAGGTCCTTGAGTCGACTCTCCATCACATCTCCTTTTGGATGGGAAAACGTCCAAGGGGCGCAGGAGCCCGACGGCTCGCGCGCGGGTTGCCTCCGATGCTAGCCGAGATGCGCCGGCCGGGACAAGGTGCGCGGTGTCAGCCCTCCGTGCCGAGTTCGCTCTCGTGCCAGCGGCGGAGGGCCAGGCGTGACAGCCCGGTCAGCAGCGCGAAGATGAGCACGCCCGCCGCGGAGATCAGGAAGACGGCGGCGAACATGCGGGGGATCTGGAGCTGATAGCCAGCCTCGAGGATGCGGAAGGCCAGCCCGGACTGGGCGCCGCCGGTGCCGGCCACGAACTCCGCCACGACGGCACCGATGAGCGCGAGGCCGCCGCTGATGCGCAGGCCGCCCAGGAAGTAGGGCAGGGCAGCGGGCAGGCGAAGGTAGCGCAACCCCTGCCAGCGCGTGGCGCCGTAGAGGCGGAAGAGATCCACGAGGTGTCGATCCGTGCTGGTGAGCCCGAGCACGGTGTTGGACAGCACGGGGAAGAACGCGACGAGCCAGGCGCAGATCAGGAGGGCCAGGGGAATCCACTTCACCCAGAGAATGATGAGCGGGGCGATGGCGACGAGCGGCGTCACCTGCAGGATGACGGCATAGGGAAAGAACGCGCGCTCGATCCATGCCGACTGCGTGAAGAGGACGGCCAGGATCAGGCCGAGCACGGCGGACGCGAGGAAGGCCGCGCCGGTGATGGCCAGGGTGACCAGCAGCGAGGGAAAGAGCGTCCCCCAGTCGGAGACGACGGTGCGGGCGATGACGATGGGCCCCGGCAGGATGTAGGGCGGGATGTCCTGCCAGCGAACGAGGCCCTCCCAGGCGCCGAGGGCCAGCAGGCCGATCAGGGTGGGGGCGAGGACGCGGTCTGTCACGGGCGGGCGCCCGCGGCGAGGAGCGTGGAGACGTCGCGGCACGCGTCGAGGTAGGCCGCCGAGGTGCGGAACGCCTCGACGCGAGGCGCGGGCCCTTCGATGCGCCGGGAAGCGGCTACACGGCCAGGCCGCGCCGAGAGCACCACGACGCGGGTGCCCAGGTAGACGGACTCGAACACGCTGTGGGTGACGAAGACCACGGTGAGGCCGCGGCGCTGGTGGAGATGGGCCAGATCGGTCTCGAGGCGGAAGCGCGTGATCTCGTCGAGGGACGCGAAGGGCTCGTCCATGAGGAGCACGCTCGGCTGCGTCACCAGCGCCCGCGCGATGGACACGCGCATCCGCATGCCGCCCGAGAGCTCGCGCGGATAGGCGCGCTCGAAGCCGCCAAGGCCGACATGCGCGATGGCCTCGTCCACGCGGGCGGCCGAGTCGTCCCGGCTCAGGCCTGCCAGCATGAGGGGCAGGCGGACATTGTCCTCCACGCGCGCCCACGGCATCAGCGTCGGCTCCTGGAACACGAAGCCGAGGCGGCGCGGGGCCGCGGGCTCCGTCCATTCGATGCGGCCGGCCGACGGCTCCGCGAGCCCGGCGATCAACCGGAGCAGCGTGCTCTTGCCGGAGCCCGAAGGCCCGAGCAGGCACACGAGCTCACGGGACATCACGTCGAGGGACAGGCGATCCAGGGCGAGCGTGCCGTTCGGGTAGGTCTTCGAGACCTCGCGGAGGCTGACGACCGGCGGGCCCGGCGTCACTTCATCCCGACCTTCTTGTTGACGAAGGCCAGCGTGTAGGCGCGCCGGTAGTCGAGGGACGGCTTGAAGACGCCGGCCTTGGTCATGGTCTCGAAGAAGTCCTTCCAGCGGGCGTCGGTCATGGCTCCGATGCCGAGCGTGAGCGCATCGCCGGAGATCACGATGCCGTGGCGCTTCATGGCCTCGCGCGAATAGGCCATGAGCTCGTCGGTCATCTCGGGGTTGTCGCGCTTGATCAGCGCATCCGCCGCGGCCGTGTCGCCGCCCAGATAGCCGTACCAGCCCTCGATGGAGGCGTCGACGAAGCGCTGGACGAGCCCCCCCTTGTCGCGCACGAAGTCGCTCCGCACCTCGATCGTGGTCGTGTAGCTCGTGTAGCCACCGTCGGCGAGGAGCATCACCACCGGCCTGATACCGGCCTGCTCGGCCTTGAACGGCTCGCTGGTGAGGTAACCCTGCTGGATGGCCTTCTTGTCCGCCAGGAAGGGCGCGAGCTGGAACGTGTAGGGGCGGATCTGCGCATCCGTGTAGCCGTAGCGCACCTTGAGGAACTGCCAGAACGTGGTCTGCGCGCCCGCCGAGATCATGATGGGCTTGCCCTTGAGGGCGGCCAGCGTGTCGTTGCCCTGGCCGGGATGGGACATGAGGATCTGCGGGTCCTTCTGGAAGATGGCGGCCACCGTGACGATCGGCACGCCGCTCGCGACGTAGTTGAGCGCGCCGAAGAGGCTCGCCCCCATGTTGAAGTCGAGGCGGCCGGCGGCCAGGAGCTGGGCGCTGTTGATCTGCGGCCCGCCCTGCCGGATCGTGACGTCGAGGCCGTGCCGGCCGTAGAGGCCGGCGGCCACCGCCTGGTAGAAGCCGCCGTGCTCGGCCTGCGCGCGCCAGTTGGTGCCGAAGACGATGCGGTCGACCTTCTGGGCGCGGACCACGCGGGGGACGATGAGGGTGGCCGCGGCGCCGGCGAGAAGCGATCGCCGGGTCACGGGGCTTTTCGGGCGACGGCCGATCCGCGTCATGGGACGCGTTCATGGTGCCACATTGACAGCCCGGAAGCTTCGTAGAACAATTCGGCCCGCCACCTCCGTCCCGTCGGGCGAGAGCGCCCGGGAAAGGCCATGCGATGCGTCCCACCACCCGTCTTCGCCAGATGCTCGAGGCTCCCGGCATCGTTGTCGCCCCGGGCGCCTACGATGGATTCTCCGCGCGCCTCATCGAGGCGGCCGGCTTCCGCTGCGTGTACATGACCGGGGCGGGCACGGCCGCCTCGCACCTCGGGCAGCCCGACCTCGGGCTCGCCACGCTGACCGAGATGGCCACTCACGCCGGGCATCTCGCCTCCTGCGTGTCGCTGCCTGTGATCGCCGACGCCGATACCGGCTACGGCAACGTCCTGAACGTGGTCCGCACCGTGCGCGAGTACGAGCGAGCCGGCGTGGCCGGGCTCCACATCGAGGATCAGGTGGCGCCCAAGAAGTGCGGACACATCGCGGGCAAGCAGATCATTCCCGTCCAGGAGTTCTGCGACAAGATCCGGGCGGCCAGCGAGTACCGCACCGATCGCGACTTCGTCATCATCGCCCGCACCGACGCCCGCGCCGTCACGTCGCTGGACGACGCCATCGAGCGCGGCAATCGCGCGGCGGAGGCGGGCGCGGACGTGATCTTCGTGGAGGCGCCGCAGTCGGAGGACGAGATCCATCGGGTGGCGCGCGAGGTCAAGGCTCCGCTCCTCGCCAACATGGTGCCGGGGGGCAAGACGCCCGCCGTGAAGATCCCCGAGCTCGAGCGCCTGGGCTTCAAGATCGTGATCTTCCCCGCCGTGTGCATGGGCGCGGCCGTGCCGGCCATGGAGCGCGCGCTCGCATCTCTGAAAGAGACGGGCACGGACTGGCACGACGGGCCCGTGCTGTCGCCCATGGATATCTTTCGCAGAGTCGGCTTCGATTGGTGGCACGCGATCGAAGAAAGGTTCGCACCCCGCTCATAGGAGGCATCATGCGCGCCACCACGAAGCTCAGAGCACTTCTCGGAACCGGCCAGACCCTCTTCGTGCCCGGCTGCTACAACGCACTGAGCGCGAAGATTCTCGAGGCTGTGGGCTTCCCCGCCGTGTACATGACGGGCTACGGCACCTCGCTGTCGCTGCTCGGCTTGCCCGACGCGGGCCTCGCCACCATGACGGAAATGCACCTCAACGCCCGCTACATCGCCAACGCGATCTCGCTGCCCGTCATCGCGGATGCGGACAATGGCTACGGCAACGCCATCGGCGTCATCCGAACCGTGAAGGAGTACATCCAGACGGGCGTGGCGGGCATTCACCTGGAGGACCAGGCGATCCCCAAGCGATGCGGCCATGTGGCCGGGCGCATGGTGATCCCGATCGAGGAGGCGGTGGGGAAGTACCGCGCGGCCGACAAGGTGCGCCGCGACCTCGACCCCGACTTCGTGCTGATCGCCCGCACGGACGCCCGCGGCGCTCACGGCGGCAGCCTCGACGAGGCGATTCGCCGCGCCCATGCCTACCTGGAAGCCGGCGCTGATCTCGCCTTCGTGGAAGGGCCGACGAGCGTGGACGAGGTGCGCCGGATCTGCAAGGAGGTACCGGGACGCATCTTCTACAACCAGACCGGGATCTCGCCGCGCTTCACGCTGGAGGAGATGAACGACCTCGGCATCGCGGTCACCATTCTCCCCGGGGCGACGTTCCGCGCGACCATCCAGGCCGTCTACGATTTCGCCAGCGACCTGAAGCAGCGCGGGCCCGAGGCCGAGGCGGACTTCAACGAGCGCTTCAAGGGCCACCCGCTCGGGAACGTTCATCGCTTCGCCGGCTTCGATCAGATCCGGGAGTGGGAAGAGGAGTATCTGCCCGCGGCGGAAATGGAGAAGTACACGGACTCCGTGGGCCACCAGCCCACGAAGTCCTGACCCGGGTCCGGGTTCGGCAATGGCACGCGTGGCCCGGATTGCCGCCTGGTTGCTGTTCCCTGTCGTGCTCGTTCCGCCCGTCTTCGCCCTGGCGCAGGATGCTCCCCGGAAGGGCGGGGAGATCCGCGTCGCCACCTACGGCGATCCCGGCACGCTCGATCCTCACATCACGACCGACGTGCCGGCCCTCCGGATCCGCAACCAGATCTGCGAGACGCTGATCACGTGGGACGCCCAGGCGAAGGAAGCGCCCATGCTGGCCGATTCCTGGGAGACCTCGGCCGACGGCACCGTGTGGACCTTCAAGCTCCGGCGCGGGGTCAAGTTCCACGGCGGGCAGACGATGCGCGCCGCCGACGTGAAGTACAGCTTCGAGCGCATCCTGAAAGTCTCGCCGCGCAAGACCGACTACCACATGATCAAGGAGATCAGGACGCCGGACGACCACACCGTGCAGTTCGTCCTTGCCGCCCGCACCAACGCCTTCTTCCCGGCGCTCGCCATGTACTGGACGCAGGTGGTGGAGGCGGCGAGCACGGAGAAGCAAGTGAAGGAGACGGGCGGCGTCACCACGCCGAACTGCACCGGCCCCTTCAAGGTCGGCGAGTACCGGCGCGGGCAGTGGGTCAAGCTGGTGCGGCACGACGGCTACGTCCCGCGTCCGGAAAAGCCTTCGGGCATGGCGGGGGCGCGCGTGGCCTATGCGGACAGCATCACCTTCTCCTTCATCCCGGATGCCAACGTGCGGCTCCTGTCGCTGCAGCAGGGTGAGGTCCAGTACATCGAGCGCGTGCTGCCGGAGCAGGTGGAGCAGCTCAAGAAGATGCCCGGCGTCGAGGTGGTGGCCATCCCCGGCACGCAGTGGACGGCCATCTACTTCAACTTCACCAAGGGCTGGGGCCAGAAGAAGGAGTTCCGCCAGGCCGTGGCGCTGGCCCTCAACTACGACGAGCTCAACCGCGCGGTCTTCTACGGCACGGGCCGACCCAACAACTCCATGATCCCGGAGAGCCAGGCCGTCTGGCGCACCAAGGAACACGCGCGGATGCATCCTTACGATGTCGAGAAGGCCAAGGCGCTCCTCAAGCAGATCGGCTACAACGGCGAGCCCATCGACATGCCGATCCCGAAGGAGACCGTCTCGGACCTCTTCGGGCAGTCGATGCAGGCCCAGCTCGCCAAGGCGGGGATCAACCTGAAGATCACCTACATGGAGCAGGCGGCGCAGCTCGACCTCGTCTACTCGCGCCGGCGCAACCAGCCGCCGCCCTGGGACATCGCGTTCCTCGGGGGCAGCGCCTTCCGCCCCGATCCCGACCAGCACTACTACACGCGGGCGCACACGAGCGCGCACGTCGGCATGTACAGCAACCCCGCCTACGACAAGCTGGTGGAGGACGCGCGCAAGGAGGGGAGCTTCGAGAAGCGCAAGGCGCTCTACGCGCAGGCGCAGACCATGATCATGGACGAGGTGCCCCTGATCGTGATCGGCAACCTGCCGTACATCGAGGCCTACAGCAGAAAGCTCCGCGGCGTGGAGGTCCGCGACCCGCACTTCGACTACTTCTGGAACGTGTGGGTTGCACGGTGAGGCTCAGTGGTGCGGACACCCGCGGCGGGCGCCGAGTAGTGTGAACGGGCGGGTGGCGCCGGGGGGAGCGGGGGCGCGGCCGGCGGAGTGGGCCCTTCGCGAGTGCGCGCCGCCCGCAGGGCGGCGATTCACGAATGCGTAGGGTGGCGAAGCTGGTCGCGCCCCCGCTCCCCCCGGCGACAGGACCCGCCCGCCTCGCGCATTGAGACTTCTGCGGTCTTCCGACGAAAGGGCTCATGGGATACGTGGTACGGCGGGTCGCCGCCGTGATTCCGATCTGGTGGGTGGTGGCGAGCATCGTGTTTGTGCTCGTGCGGCTCGTGCCCGGCGATCCCGTGCTCCTGATCGCTGGGACCGACGCGTCGGCCGAGCAGGTCCGCGAGATCAGGACGACCCTCGGGCTCGACCTGCCCGTCCAGGAGCAGTACGTGCGCTGGTTCGGCCGGCTCCTGCACGGCGACATGGGGCGGTCCCTCTTCTCGCGCGAGCCGGTGGCCCGCGACCTCCTCGACCGCGTTCCCGTCTCGCTCCAGCTCGCGCTGTCCGCGACCGTCGTGTCCGTGCTCATCGCCATCCCGGCCGGCGTCATCGCGGCCGCCCGCCGCAATGCGCTCAGCGAAGCGGCCTTCGCCGCGGTGACCATGACCGGCGTGTGCGTGCCGAGCTTCGTGATGGGGCTCCTGCTCATGCTCGTGCTGTCCGTGTGGGCCGGCCTCTTTCCCATACGCGGCTACGAGCCGCTGTCGCAGGGCGTCGTCAGCTGGGCGCGGTACATGATCCTCCCCGCTGTCGCCTACGGTCTCATCCAGGCCGCGGGCGTGGCGCGCATGACGCGCGCGACTTTGCTCGAGGTGCTCGGCGAGGACTTCGTGCGGACGGCGCGTGCCAAGGGGCTGGCGGGCTGGGTGGTGCTCTACAAGCACGCGCTCCGCAATGCCCTCATCCCTGTCGTCACGCTCATCGGCCTCAACGTGGGCGTCCTCTTCACGGGCGCCGTGGTCATCGAGACGCTCTTCGGGTTGCCCGGGCTCGGCGCATTCCTGGTCACGGGCATCCTCAAGCGCGACTATCCGATCGTTCAGGGC
>Ga0335071_10001499_pt1 | contig 25170 bp, 26 predicted proteins | sample Lox_Sample_15_FD_206724 | JGI IMG/M metagenome (GOLD analysis project Ga0335071, IMG submission 206724) | Soil microbial communities from Loxahatchee National Wildlife Refuge, Florida, United States - Lox_Sample_1.5 | ecosystem: Environmental > Terrestrial > Soil > Wetlands | place: USA...
TCCGAACACATCGATCATTGGATAAAGATGCGCCGGTTTCGCGCCCGGTTCAGCGGACCGGGAGCATGAAATCGTTCCCCATCCTAGGCGGACTCCATCACCGCTACGCCCGGGTTTGAGTTTTCGGTACACACAGGTCAGTTCGCGCGAAATAGGGCCTCAACGATGGTGCCCATCAGCAAGAGGGCGTCTCGGGTGCCATCTGCCTCTCCCTTCTCGAAGTCGGCACCGTCTTGGCCCGTGGTGTTCGTGACGTGCGCGAGACGAAGGAGGCGCACGCCGGTCGACCGCGCGAAGGCGTAGAGGTCAGCCGCTTCTCGCCCCAAGCCGAGGGCCTCGCGATCGGATTGCGCCGTTCACGCCCTGTAGCGCAGCGCCGCGACAAGAAGCGCGAATGCCGCCATCGGCTGCCGACGGCTGGGATAATAGAGATGATATCCAGGGAACGGAGTGACCCAATCGTCCAGCAGGGTGACAAGGCTCCCATCGGCGATGTGGGCGGCACCGTCACCTTCGAGACTGGCGAGTGCACTACATGGCATACGCATCCACTCGGACAGACAGTTCTGGTGGTCGCGGGTCTAGGGCGCGATCAGCTCAGTCCGGGCGCGACCCAGCGCCATATCACGCACTTGAATGCTCGGACTCTTCGGCCGGCCGACAGGTCCGCAAATCAGCCGCAGTCTCCTCCTTGAGGCAAGCGTCGGTTACAGCCTTTTCCGTCTTCAGGAGGCCGATCCAGGCATCGATCTCGGCTTGATCGAACCCGGACTCGCGACGATCGCCCACCTGCATCAGCGGCCGCCGGATCAGGAGCGGATCATCGATCATCATCGCGAGCGCCGCCTCTTCCGATAGCTCGCCGGGCTTCACTTCACCCGCCTTGACCCGCGGAGACGACATGTTGAACCAGTCGAGCACCGGTTTCGAGCCAAAGAATGGCCGAAGCGATGCAGCCGACCAGGACTCTGCGCGCAGGTTGCGAGCATCGACCTCATGTCCCGACGCGGCGAGCAAGGCCTTCTGGCGTGCATTGCCGCCACAGCCGGGCTTTTCGAAGAAGATCACCTTCGCCATCTTTTGCGCGTCCATGTCCGTGTCGGTGGCCGATCAGAGAAAGAAGAGATTCGTCGCGTCCTGCGCTGAAGGTCGCAACGAACGCAAGTGGATTGCTTTTAGGGTGGCCTCACCGATCGCGCGGCTTCGTTCGTCGGTCCCCGTCCACACGGCGTTACGTCCGCGCGCGTCGATCTCCAGAAGCTTAACGCCGGCAGGGATTGACGTCGAGTCTCGAACGAGGCCGCGAAGCACTCCGTCGATCGGCGCCGGCACGGGATGTCCGTCGAGATGGCCGATCACGAAGCCCTTGAACACACGCATCCCGATCTCGCCCGGCGTATGCCAGCGACCGGCACGGTCCGAGTAGACGAACCGCTCCGCGCCAACCCCGCCGAGCGGCCTTGCAATGCCATCGGCCAAGTCGGTCTGGCCATGCCTCACAATGGTGCCGTTCTTTGCCGGCCGGGTCTCCACCGCGATATCGCAATTGACGCCGACCGAAAAATGCGGACCAAGGCCCACGGTTGTGCCGACAACTCCCCGAAAATCCGGCGTGATCCGATGCTTTTGCATGCGGGCGTCAATCAAGACCTCGACCGGAAACATCGCAATAAGATCCGTTAGATGCAGCGGCGTCACCGCGACGCGGCCAGACTTTCTGAGAACGGTCACGATCTCCATCGCCGTTTCCGCGCGCTCGCCCTCGATCTGTTCGACAATCGCGCGGTCGCCGAATAGCGCGTCGTGGAAAGCCATGGCACGGCGCATGACCGGTGGAAAAGGATCGTGGCTCAGAACAACCGAATACCCTGCTAAACTCAGGTTGACCGCAACTGCCGAGGCAATCTCGTTGGTGCCGAGAAGGATGGCGATCGGCAGTTGACTGGACTGCGTCCAGGGTGTCAGACGGGTATCGGTCATGATGACCTCCGGGTGATTGCGACGGCGCCACATATGAAGGGCGCCAGCGCCTGTTTTGCTGCCGTCCGCGGGATCGCAGAACCCGATAGAGTGACTCCGACTGCCTGGTTTCTGTTGGATGGGATCAAGCTGCCCGGGACAGAAAGGATCGAAAAAATGAAACTTAGCGCGCGCAATATGCTTCCCGGCAAGGTCTTGGCCGTTACCAAGGGTGCCACCACGGCCCATGTGAAAGTCGAACTGGCTTCCGGCCTGACGATCACGTCATCGATCACCAACGAGGCCGTCGACGACCTCGCGCTCAAGGTCGGGGACAGCGTGTCGGCGGTGATCAAGTCTTCGGACGTCATGATCGGGAAAGAATAATTTCGGAGCGTCCGGAAGGTGCGGCATGTGCCGATGGTCGAAAACCGCGCATTTGAGCATCTCTGTGGGCGACCTCCTGCCACCACGCATCGACGACGCGGCGCTGATTGAGCAGAATGGTGCCGCGATCGCCGGTGAACTCCTTCCAGGCGTCAAGGCACTTCTCTGACACCGAGGTCAGCACCGGGCGGCCGGCGATGATCGCGTCGGCTAGTTCACTGCGCAGTCCTCGGCCCGAGGCCTCCTGCTTCGAAAACTTATTGACGATGATCAGATTAACACCGGCGGCAATTGCGTTAGTGACCGCGCGTGTGGCTTCGGCAAGGCCGGAGGTGTCTAGCTTGCAGGCGGAAGAACCGGCACCAAGTGGCTGAAAGATGCCGATCCTACGATCGGTCATCAAATCTACCAGCTGCATGCCGACCAGCTTGCCATTATCGTCCTTGACGTTTTGCTGAACGACACCGCCGATGCGCTCTCCGGTAAGCAACAGATCGCCGGCAAAATCGGCGAGCAGCGTGTCGATGTCGTCCTCCGGACGATAAAGGATGGCGGCCAGCCGGCTAGGGTCAAAATCGGGAAGGTAAAGCGTCATGGCGACCGTCCTGGATGCTGGTTGTCGCAGTCCCGTCTGTCTGAAGTATGGCAAGCTCCGTGCCGAAGCTTTCGGCGCGGCCGGACCCTGAATTCCGGGGCAATCGCCAAAAATACTGTAGGAACTCCGACATCGATGTATTCAAATAGACATAGCGGGGCCCAGCCGGTCCCTTTGGACACGGCAGCCGTCGTCAACGTTTGGAGTTATTGAACCTGATGCCAACAGCAGCTACGCATGCGGAACTGGAGTCTCTCATGGTCGATGACGTGCCACATGGTGACCTCACGACCGAGGCGCTGGGGATTGGCAGAGCCGCCGCCATGATGGAGTTCTCGGCACGAGACCCGATGGTCCTGGCTCTTGCCGAGGACGCCGCTGCGATCATCGAATTGTGCGGTTGCCGAGTGGACCTGCTGTTGCCCAGCGGTACGGCCCTGGAATCCGGCACGCCAATCCTGAAGGCGCAGGGTTCCGCCGCCGGGTTGTTGCGAAGCTGGAAGGTTGCTCAAACCTTGATCGAGGTCTGGTCGGGGGTCGCCACGGCGGCGAACGAGATCGTCAAAGCCGCCACGATCGTGTCCCCCGGCACTGTTGTTGCCTGCACGCGCAAGAATACACCGGGGACCAAGCGGTTCGCCGTTGCGGCGATCAAGGCTGGAGGCGCCGTGATGCATCGGCTGGGCTTATCGGAGACGGTGCTTGTGTTCCCCGAACACCGTACCTTTCTGGGAGACGAGCCCCTTGCCGCAATTGCCGAGCGGCTGAAGCGGTCTTGCCCGGAAAAGAAGCTCGTGATCGAAGTCACCACGATCGAAGTTGCGATCGCGGCGGCGGAGGCCGGCTTTGACGTTGTTCAGTTAGAGAAATTTGCGCCATCCGACGTCGCCACGCTGGTGAAGCGGCTGGCAGGCGTCCCTCGACGTCCCGCGGTCGCGGTCGCTGGTGGCGTTAATTCAGCCAACGCAGCCGCCTATGCGCGGACCGGCGCTGACGTTCTGGTTACGTCGTCACCCTATCTCGCAAAGCCGCGCGACGTGCAGGTACGAATTCGCCCCGCAGAGAGTAGTTAGCAAGGCAAAGAGAGAGCAACTTGCACATTCAGCGCTATCGCATTCAAGACCCGACAGCCGCAGTATCCGCCCCCGAAGCCCCTGTGTGCGCCGCGTCGAAGGACCTCAGATTGAGATTGTGTCCAGCATCGGAGTGGGTAATCTCACCTCTTGGCAACAGAAGCGATCCGATCGGGACATGTCCAAATCAACCACAAGATCGATCCCTTCTTTAAGCCTTCGGATCGACCTCGATCCGGAAGGACGCATTGGTCCTGGCAAGATCGAGCTGCTGGAAAACATTCGCGAGTTCGGCTCGATCTCAGCGGCGGGCCGCGCCATGGACATGTCGTACAAGCGCGCGTGGGACCTGGTCGACGAGATCAACCGGATCTGCCGTCAGCCCGCTGTCGAGCGGCAGACTGGTGGCAAGAATGGCGGCGGGGCGATCCTGACACCATTTGGGACTTCACTGGTCGCGCGCTACCGCAAGATCGAACGCGACGCGGCCAACGCGGTCCGGAAAGAGCTTACGGCGTTGCGCGCCGATATCATTCGCCCGAAGAAGAGCGCGAGCCATTCGTGAGACAACGCAAGAAAGAGCGGTGGCTTGACGCAGCCGCTCTTGCAAAATATTGGGCCGAGCGCCGCTTCAGGCGGTCTTGATCCAGACCGCCTTTACGTTGAGATATTCCTCGAGGTGTTGCTTGCCGGACTCGCGGCCATAGCCGCTCATCTTGTAGCCCCCGAACGGCACCGCCGGATCCATCGCCTGATAGCAGTTGACCCAGACCGAACCGGCCCGCAGCGCTTTTGCGACCCTGTGCGCCTTGCTGACGTCCTTCGTCCAGACGCCGCTGCCGAGCCCGAAGGTCGTGGCATTGGCGCGCCTGATCAGTTCGTCGGAGTCCTTGAAGGAGATCGCCGAGATCACGGGTCCGAAGATTTCCTCCTGCGCTATCCGCATATTGTCCTGGACGTTGGCGAACACTGTCGGCGGGACGAAATAGCCCTTCGAGAGCGGACCTTCGGTAAGCCGCGCACCGCCGGCGAGTGCCTTCGCACCCTCGTTGGCGCCGATGTCGAGATAACTGGAGACGCGGTCGAGCTGCTGCTGCGAAACCAGGGGGCCGATTTGGGTGTTCGGATCGAGCCCGTTGCCGACCTGCAGCTTCTTGCCGAATTCGGCGACACGGCCGACGAACTCGTCATAGACCTTCTCTTCGACGAACAGCCGCGTCCCAGCGCTGCAGATTTGCCCGGAATTGGCGAACACCGCCATGGCCGCGCCCGGTACCGCAGAATCGAGATCGGCATCCGCGAACACGATGTCCGGCGACTTGCCGCCGAGTTCGAGCGAGACACGCTTGAGGTTGCCGGCAGACGCCTTCACGATCGCCTGTCCGGTGAGGTGCGAGCCGGTAAAAGCAACCTTGTCGACATTGGGATGGGAGGCGAGCGCGGCGCCCGCGGTCTCGCCATAGCCCGGCACCACGTTGACGACGCCCGGCGGGATGCCGGCTTCCATCGCAAGTTCGGCCAGTCGCAGCGAGGTCAGCGGCGCTTCCTCGGCAGGCTTCAGGATGACCGTGCAGCCGGTGGCGATTGCGGGGCCGATCTTCCAGACGCTGGCCCCCAAGGGGCCATTCCAGGGAATGATCGCGCCGACGACACCGACCGGCTCCTTCAGGGTGTAGGAAAAGATTTCGCCCGGCAGCGAGTTCTCGATCGTCTCGCCATGCAGCGCGGTGGCCTGCCCGGCGTAATAACGGAGCATGCCGATCACGCGCAGCTTGTTGCCGCGGGTGCGGCTGATCGGTGCGCCCATGTCGAGCGTGTCGAGCTGCGACAATTCCTCGAAGTTCTTCTCGACGAGGTCGGCGAGCCTGAGCAGCATGCCCTGACGCTCGAACGGCTTGACCCTGCTCCAGGTTCCTTCAAAGGCGCTGCGGGCGGCAGCAACCGCTCGGTTGATATCCTCGGCATCGCCTTCGGCGACGGTGGCGAGCAACTCGCCGGTGGCGGGATTGTGCGTTTCGAACCGCTTGCCGGAGGCGGCATCGACCCATCTGCCGTCGATCAGCATTTGCTTGTAGGAGCCATCCGCAAACGGATGACGCGTGATCGGAATTGCCTGTGTGATCGCCATATTGCTCTCCCTTTGTTGAGTTCGATTGTTGGTTCTTGCGTCCTCAGGCCCGCTGCAAGCGACAAAATCAGCGGAGCGTCGCAAGGAACACTCGATAAAAGCCCTATGGTCCCGCAGGTAGCGCGACCGGGATGAAGCCGAACGCTTCGAGGCTTGCCTGTCCCTTCGGCGACAGCAGGTACATCGCGAAATCGGCGGCGGCCGGTTGGGCCTTGCGCGATACCGTCAGCCCGTATTCAGGACCGACCGACAGCTCCTGCGGCAACGCGATCGACCTGTATGTCGGCGCGTCGTGGACCATCTGCTGCGCGCTTGAGCAATAGGAAACCAACAGATCGACTTGTCGATCGTCCAGTGCGACCAACGGTCGGGGACGCCCGTTCAGGAGGCCTGAGGTTGCGGCGCCGCCGAACAATTGTTGCGCCTTACGGGACAAGATCTCGAAGGCACCCGGACGCTGGACGTCGATCCTGCGGAACATCGCCCAAGTGTAATCGCCGGCCGGATCGGACACCGGCGTCGACGTTCCGATCCTGATCTCCGGCTCGAGCAGCGTGTCGACGAGATTTCCGGCATCGAGCGCACGGTTCGCGTCGGTCACGATGCACAGGGCGTTGCGCGCGAACAGTATGCTTGGTCCGGACACACCCGCATCCGTGAGCGCCTGCGCGTGTGGCAGCGCGGCCGATGCGAACACGTCGAACCCCTCGCCATTCCGGAGACGCTCGCGCAACACGCCGGAGGGACCCCAGACCGAAACGAAGCCGTTGCCATATTGCTTTGTGTAGTCGGCGAATATTGCCGTGAAGGCGTCCTTCAGGCTGCCGGCAGCGACAACGCGGATGTCGTCAGCCGACGCCGGCGACCAACCCAGGGTAACGACGATCGCAAACAGCCAAGCACGCATTGCAACTTTCCGAGACGATTCTGTTTGAGGATGCGACGGAGCTTACCCTAGTGCGGTTTCAAGGGCACGCTGATCGTCGCAGGCCTGCCCTCGGTAACGACCAAGCTGAGCGGCATGGCTCCGCCGTCGGGCTGCGACCTCGCAGGCCGTCAGCGACATGGTTTCCATCATCGTCGCCGAAATTCCGGCCCGTGTTTCCGTTATATCTATCAGGATATATTGATTGGGTGGCGTCGTCCAGCGAGTTTGGCGCGAAACAGTCAGTGGCCTAGACGTGCCGCACGTGATATTCATACGAATATAACGAGGCTCTTGGAAGGGCCCATGACAGGGAGAATGACGCAAATGAGCGATTTCAGCCTTCTGATCGACGGCAAGATGGTCCCCGGCGACCAGACCATGCCCGTTCTTAATCCCGCGACCGAAGAGGTGCTGGCGCAGTGCCCGCGTGCGTCGACGGCCCAGCTCGACGCCGCCGTGGCTGCGGCCAAGGCGGCCTTCCCGGCCTGGGCGGCGACGCCGATCGAGGAACGCCGCGGGCTGGTGGTCAAGATGGCCGAGGCGATCGAGGCGAATGTCGGCGAGCTGGCCCGGCTGTTGACCAGCGAACAGGGCAAGCCGCTTGCCGATGCGACCGGCGAAGTGATGGGGATGGCCGCCTTCTTCCGCTATCTCGGCTCGCTCGACCTGCCGATGCGGGTGATCGAGGATTCCGGCGACCGCCGGGTCGAGGCCTATCGTCGCCCGCTCGGCGTAGTCGGCGCCATCATTCCCTGGAATTATCCGCTGCTGATCCTGAGCTTCAAGCTGCCCTCGGCGCTGCTCGCCGGCAACACGCTGGTGGTGAAACCCGCGCCGACCACGCCGTTATCGACGCTCAAGTTCGCGGAACTCGTGAAGGACATCCTGCCGCATGGCGTGCTCAACGTCATCACTGATGCCAACGATCTCGGCGACGCCATGACCAGGCATCCTGACATCCGCAAGATCTCGTTCACCGGCTCGACCGCCACCGGCCAGAAGGTGATGGCGAGCGCCGCCCAGACCCTGAAGCGGATCACGCTGGAACTCGGCGGCAACGATGCCGGTATCGTGCTCGACGACGTCGATCCGAAGAAGGTCGCGCCCGGCATCTTCGAAGGCGCGTTCCAGAACTCCGGCCAGGTCTGCCTCGCCATTAAGCGGCTCTATGTCCACGAATCCGTCTACGACGAGATCTGCAACGAACTCGTCGCCATCGCCAAGAATACGGTCGTGGACGACGGATCGAAGCAGGGCACCAAGCTCGGGCCGCTGCAGAACAAGATGCAGTACGAAAAGGTCAAGGGTTTCCTCGACGACGCCCGCAAGAACGGCAACATCATCGCCGGCGGCGCGGCGATGGACCGGCCGGGCTATTTCATCGAGCCGACCATCGTGCGCGACATCAAGGAGGGCTCCCGGCTGGTCGACGAAGAGCAGTTCGGGCCGGTGCTGCCGGTGATCAAGTATTCCGACAGCGATGACGTCGTCCGTCGGGCCAATGCCACCACCTATGGCCTGGGTGCGTCGGTCTGGTCATCGAACGCCGCGCGGGCGCGCGACGTTGCGAGCCGCATCGAGGCCGGAACGGTCTGGATCAACAAGCACCTCGATATGGCGCCGCATATCCCGTTTGGCGGCGCCAAGCAGTCGGGGATCGGCACCGAATTCGCCGAGGAAGGTCTCGCCGAATTCACTCAGCTGCAGATCATCAACGAAGCCCGCGTCTGACCTCACGACCCGATCGCGGCGGTATCGCCGCCGCGATCACTCCAGGGCGGACAAGGCCCTCGCCTCAACAACATCGCCACGCGCTTTGCACTCCAGAACCATGCGCTGCGTAAGGTCCGCCGAGCCCACGCAAGTCGCGACGCCCCCAGATCTCGGCTCAAAAACCACGAACCCAAGGGAGAATGCCATGTACCATGAGGCGATCGAGAAGGTTTCGAAACAGGTTCTGATCCGCGACCGCTACGACAATTTCATCGGCGGCAAATGGGTCGCCCCTGTCGAAGGACAGTATTTCGACAATCCAAGTCCGATCACGGGCAAGAAGCTCTGTTCGGTGCCGCGCTCCACCGCCGCCGACATCGAGCTGGCGCTCGATGCCGCCCACAAGGCCAAGGATGCCTGGGGCAAGACATCCGTCACCGAGCGGTCGCGCATTCTGAACAAGATCGCGGACAAGCTGGAGTCGAACCTCGACCTGCTCGCGCTGGTCGAGACGCTCGATAACGGCAAGCCGATCCGCGAGACCACTTACGCGGACATGCCGCTGGTCGTCGATCACTGGCGCTATTTTGCCTCGGTGGTACGGGCGCAGGAAGGTGGCATCTCGGAGATCGACCAGGATACCGTCGCTTACCACTATCACGAGCCGCTCGGCGTCGTCGGCCAGATCATTCCGTGGAATTTCCCGGTCCTGATGGCGACGTGGAAGCTGGCGCCGGCGCTTGCCGCCGGCAATTGCGTGGTGCTGAAGCCCGCCGAACAGACCCCGCTCGGCATCCTCGTCGTGATGGAGCTGATTGCCGACATCCTGCCCCCCGGCGTCATCAACGTCGTCAACGGTTTCGGGGTCGAGGCCGGGAAGCCGCTGGCACAGAACAAGCGTATTGCCAAGATCGCCTTCACCGGCGAGACCACGACGGGGCGGCTGATCATGCAATACGCCTCCGACAACATCATCCCGGTCACGCTCGAGCTCGGCGGCAAGTCGCCGAACATCTTCTTCGCCGACGTGGCCGATGCCGATGACGACTTCTTCGACAAGGCGCTCGAAGGCTTCGCCATGTTCGCCCTCAACCAGGGCGAGGTCTGCACCTGCCCAAGCCGCGCGCTGGTCCAGGAATCGGTCTACGACCGCTTCATGGAACGTGCCGTGGCGCGCACGAAAAAGATCAAGCAGGGCCATCCGCTCGATATGACTACCATGATCGGTGCCCAGGCCTCGAATGACCAGTTGGAGAAGATCCTGTCCTATTTCGATATCGGCAAGCAGGAGGGCGCCAAGGTCCTGACCGGCGGCAACCGCGCCCAGCTCGGCGGCGAGATCGCCGAGGGCTATTACGTCGAGCCCACGATCTTCGAGGGCAACAACAAGATGCGGGTGTTCCAGGAAGAGATCTTCGGACCAGTGGTCTCGGTGGCGAAGTTCAAGGACGATGACGAGGCGCTCGCCATCGCCAACGACACGCTGTACGGGCTTGGCGCGGGGATCTGGACTCGCAACGGCAACCGCGCCTATCGCTTCGGCCGGGCCATTCAGGCCGGCCGGGTCTGGACCAACTGCTATCATGCCTATCCGGCCCATGCCGCCTTCGGCGGCTACAAGGCCTCCGGCATCGGCCGCGAGACCCACAAGATGATGCTCGACCACTATCAGCAGACCAAGAACGTGCTGGTGAGCTACGGCACCAAGGCGCTGGGCTTCTTCTGATTGTTCCGACGATGCGGGCGCGGGTTTGGTCCCCGCGCCCGTCATCTTCCGACTGGGGAGCGAGATGTGATCAGGCGTGTCGAGATCACGGAAGAAGCAGCGGCGGTAGTGGCTCGGCTCGTTGGTCAGCACGGGCCGCTGATGTTCCACCAGTCCGGTGGTTGCTGCGATGGGTCATCTCCGATGTGCTATCCCGAAGGCGATTTTCGCGTCGGACCGCAGGACGTGCTGTTGGGAGAGATTGCCGGCTGCCAATTCTACATGGGCGCCGCTCAATTCGAATATTGGAAACACACCCAGCTCATCGTTGATGTCGTGTCCGGGCGCGGGTCCGGCTTTTCGATCGAGGCCCCGGAGGGTGTCCGCTTCCTCACCCGCAGTCGCGTCTTCACCGACGAGGAAGTCAGCGAACTCGAAGCGGAAGGACCGCCGTCGCGCGCGGCCTGAATGATCAGCGGGGGCCAAATGCGACATTTTGCAATTATAGGTCGCCAACGCCTCTGTCGCGCAATTTTTGCGCACGCCCTAGATGATCATTGGGGTCCCGTCAAACCGTGTAAAGTTCCAACTGGCATTCTCGTTGAACGTCACCTTCTGGTCGCGCAGCAGGCTGATGGCAACTTCTTCTCCGAATATTAGCGACTGCTCGTAATCCGACCTGAAGTTGACCCCCGCGTGAGCGCGACCCAACGCGATATTTGAAGCAAGCTTATTCGCTTCCCCTCCGACTGTCAGAATGTCGGGACCGTCGTAGTCCGTCAGCACATCGACGCCCGGCTCGCCAGGCTCTGCGCTTGGCATTTTTGGGTCAGCGATAACGGTGCTCTCGTCGAACACCGCCTTTAGAATTGTCACGCAAGCCCCTGCAACAGCGCCGTGCCCTTGGCCGTATGATGGATGGCAGGGGGATCCCTCCGGAAAGGCCTGAGGAAGCAAACTGCCGCTATGCCTGGCGAGCATGTGTTGCACCGCGTCGGAGTTCAATACGTCGGTGTGAACTGGATAGACTTTGTGCAACCGGCGAGATTGAGGCAGCATCGTCTTATGGACTAACGCGCCATAGGCCTCCGGTCGCAACGTCCGGTGGACAAACCATTTCTGGAACCAGACCGCCTTCAGTGCCAGGGCGGCTGCCGCCGAAATCAGGGTCTTTGCATAGGCCGACCCAAACGTGCCGAAACCCGCCTGCGTCATGTTCGGCTTATACGGGTTGCCTTCGCTAAATGGCGCCGGGGGCCGTTGGGTGAGCAGCACCTGGCAAGCATTCAAATAGGGTTCAAACGAAATGTCGGCGTGCACATATGCAGACAGTCCGCGACCGTCGCGAAGACATCGCGCAGGTTCGACGACGTTCTCCCCGAAGGGCCCTGTCCGCGCCGTCGACGGATCCGACGCCTGCCCGTTTTGCACCGCCAGCCAATCCGCGAATGTGGTCATGTAGTCGAGCTCCGGCCTGTAGGTACGGAACATCTGGTCGATCTTCAAGGCGCCAAAATCGAACGGCTTTAACAGGAATTGCGAGACATACGGTCCCACCAGATCGCCTGGCGTGAAGCCCCTGAACAAAGTCTTGGCAGTGACCTTTCCTGCCTCCTTCGGACCGCGAAAATCCGAGAGCTTGCCGATATCCGAAATTGCGGCTTGGACCAGCGCGTGACTTTCGTATTCGCTGAACGGAACGTCGCGAAGCAGCGCCATCCAGTAAGCTTCGACAGCTTCGCCAGCGCGCCACGCAGATGCGAGCGGGGGAGCCGCTGCAAGTTCGAAGGACTGGGGATCTCCGCCCTCCAGCGTGAAAGCCAGACCGGCCTGCGGATCAACCAGCGGGACGGTCCCGCCCAAATCAACCTTGTCAAAATCCGCTGCCGCGCCGCTTTTTAATGCACGCAGCATGCTGTTATAGGACCTGATCCTGACGTCACCCTTGGTGTCGTGGGCAAGCCCCTTCGAGTAGCTGCCCCATTTCTCGGGATACAGCACCTCGTCGCCGTTGTCTTTTTGCGTCGCAATATGGCTGTCCGCTTTCGCAGCTACGAACCGAATCTTTTCTGCTCGCTTAGCACGTGCCGCAGGTTTCAAGATCGGCATGTTTCCTCTTTCGTTCGGATGGCGTGGCGAATTGGCGTGAGTTCGCTCATTGCTCCGCGACTACGTTATAGTCTTGGAAATATAGCGAGTTCCGTGCCGAGGTAAAGCGGCAGCGGGGGCAATCAATGGCCTTTGAGACCGCCGCATGCCGATGTCGCTGAGGCCCGCCAGCCGCCCTTTCAACCCGCTCGGCTATTTCGCTTCCAATCGGCTGATGATGAGTTTCAGCGACCCGTCGAAATGAGCCTGTTGGCGCAGATGCCCGTATTCGGCATCCCATCTACCGCTTTGAAGGTCGCGACCGAGCTCGTTCACAAAACGAGCCTCCACCTTTGCCTCGACGAAACTCCAAGCAGAGCATGCCCGCCGGGCGGCCGGATCGAGCAAGCATTCCGGTCGGCCATAGTAGGCCTCACCGAAGCCGTCGGTGCAGTCCAATGGGATCGGAACAGGGATGATTTCGACACGGTCGCCTAACGCGGCTGCGATCGCCTCGATCCGCGGATATCGACGCGCTTCGACCGAAATGACTTCCGGTGCATAGTCATCCAGCCAAAATCGGTTCAACTCGTCCGGGTCGCAGGTCAGGATAAGCAGGGTGTCTCGGGTGACCCGTCGCATCTGGGCCAGGCCGGCCTGCAGATCGGGCCACTGATGCACCGTGAAAGTCGCCATGCTGGCGTCGAAACTGTTCGCCTCAAACGGCAGATGTTCAGCGACGGCGTCGACCGCGGGCGGGAGGTAAGATGGCCTCTGTGCTCGCATCGAGCCCGATGGCTCGACGGCAGTGACGCAACGATCGACGGGTTCATAGGAACCGGCGCCGGCTCCGACATTGAGCACGGTCCGAGCACTGCCGAGCGCACCCCCGATCGCCGCGGCAATCCGAGCATCCGGCCTACGATATTGCGCGTATCCCTCGCCGATGAGCCCGTAGTTTGCGTCTCCGGCGCTGCCATCGTCATGTCTGGAAATCATGACCTGTCCCCAAGGTTCAGTGTCCGCTTGTCAGGCACGTCGTGCATTGCGGTCCAATCTACCGTGATTTTGGCATTGTTTCGGAGCCTGGACCAGCAAACGGCCGCCCCATACGTATTGCCAGTCACCAAAATGCAGGATAGCGTTATAGTCGCATAGATACATCGCGGCGGAAGAATACGGTGTCTGACTTATCCGTTGTTCACCAAAATCGGCAGAGCACGATAAGCACGCTCGTGCTTCGCGGGCGAGACGATCCGCGGCCGCTTGTCGTGACCGACGCAAAGGGCCGCAGGTGCAAAGTCTGGGATATCTCGCCGACGCTTCATTGCTCGATCATCGGGACATGCCTCTCGGCCGCCGAGTTGCGTCAGTTCTTTGTCAAGCTGGGAGATGCCAGCGCCAAGACCGCGTCGGATCATACGTTGCACAGCTTCGGCGTTAACGCGGCGGGAAAGCACGATCTTGTCGGAAAGCTGCTGAACAAGATGCTGGATCATCGCCATGAGGCGGCGATCAGGCGTTTTGCGAAAGCCTCGAACCGGACGCAGGTGAGAGATCTCTGGCTTGAGGCGTTTGACCAAGGCGGCATTCCCGGCGGCTACTGGGCCGTTCTCACCCACCCCGCGACCGATCGGTCACTCGTTGAAGAGGCATTCGGTCAGGTCCACATGCTGTCGCATATGGTTGGCTCGTCCAACCGAATGGACATCGTACGATTGCGAACGCTCGAACGCGAACTCGGTGAACGTGACGAGAAGATTTCTCGGCAGGAGACGCGTCTCTCAGAAGGCTCTCGTGATCGTTCGGAGCTTTTGCGCAAACTGGAGGGCCTCGAAGCAGAAGTTCGCCGACTGGAAGCAGCCGAAAGAACGACCCCGGATTTGATCTCAGAGGCGGCTAACGCCTCCACGCTGTTGCAACGGCTGGATGCGGAGAAGGTTCATTCGAGCCGATTGGCGGGGCGGATCGCAGAGCTGGAGGATCAGGTCAAGAAGGCACACAAGTGTGCCGCGACCCTCAACAAGCAAAATGAACAACTTCAGCGCGAAGTCATTGCGCTCGAAGCCGAACTTAAGCGTGGGGAAGCGGACGTATCCGGTCTAGACGTCGAACGCAATCTGCAGGGGCTCACGGTGCTTTATGTTGGCGGCCGTCCGGGATTGATCGATCAATTGAAGGCGATCGCCACAAGGAGGGGAGGCGCGCTTCTTTCGCATGACGGAGGCGTTGAAGACAACCTGGCGGCTCTGCCGGGACTGGTCAGCCGGGCGGACGCGATCTTCTTTCCTGTCGACTGCATCAGCCACGCTGCCGTTGGGCAGATCAAGAAGTGCTGCCGGGATGGCGCCAAGCCGTTCATTCCGCTTCGGTCGGCAAGTGTCGCGAGTTTCGTTGCGGCCATCGGCAGTCCAGACATCCTTCAGAACCGTCCACCAATCCGTCGTGGCGGCGGCCCGACGCCAGATCATCAACGAGCAGTAGGCATGACTTCATAGCGAGACATCGCGGCGGTGCGATAGCCGCCATCTCGGCTCAGCATCGCAAAAAGGAGAGGCTGCGACATGTTTGACTCCCAATGCGATCTGGCCGCGCTCGTCTACGATCAGACGCAGAATCCGGACGAAATGCTGCGCGCTTTTGCTTCCGATTTGAAGGCCCGCGGATATCGGGCGGTGGGACTTGTCCAGCTTGGTCATCACTGTGTCGATGAACCGAAATTGTCGGCCATGCTGGTTCATACCGGCGAGGAGCTGCAACTCTTTCAGGACCTCGGAGGCTGTGCGACCGGATGCAGGCTGGACGTGGGGCGGCTTCTGAATGCCGGCGCGCAGGTCGCCCGCGCGGTCGATGCGGGCGCGGACCTCGTGATCGCCAACCGGTTCGGACGGCAGGAGTGTGAAGGCAAGGGCCTTTCGTTCTTGATCGAGCGAGCGTTGAGCGCGGACATTCCGGTGGTGATCGCCGTGTCGAGCCATCGCTTCGCCGATTGGATCAGGTTCTCCGGTGGCATGAGCGTCAAGCTTCGCTGCGATCGCGAGTCGTTGGAGGCGTGGTGGAGTGCCGTGTCAACTCGCGCCACGGGTTTCATTCCGCACGGGCACCAAACCGTCTGCGAGGTTCTCAAGTAGATTGCGCGCGTCGAATCCAAGCATGAGGAACAAATTGGTGACTGCGCCATTCGCGATGGTGGAGGAGCCGGAACTACGCAGGGCCCACGACGTGTCGTCCTGACGGCGTCTGTTCGACACTCAGCGCAACGCCGTAGAGTCGCGACAATTCCTTTGACGTCATGACGGCCTCAACCGGCCCTGTCGCGAACCGATCTTTACCCAGGATCGCGACCCGGTCGGCAACCACAAAGGCATGCTCGGGCTCGTGGGTCGAGAGCACGATGGCAAGGCCACTCTCGGCGAGAACGCGGATGGTGTCGAGGACGCGAATGCGATTGCCAAGGTCGAGGCTCGCAGTCGGCTCATCCATTACGACGATGCGCGTCTGCTGGGCAAGCGCGCGGGCAATCAAGGCAAGCTGCCGTTGCCCACCCGAAATCCGTGTCGAATCCCGCGCCGCCAGCGATGCGATGCCGAGCTGGTCGAGGGCTGCCATGGCCGCCTCATGGTCGGCGCGTCGTGGCCCACCAAACGTCCCGAGATGTGCAGTGCGGCCCATGACCACGAGATCGATCACCGTGTAAGGGAATTCGGCGATCTGGGCCTGTGGCACATAGGCAATCTGTCGTGCGATGCTTTGTCGGTCGAGCCTGGAGAGGCTGCGGCCGTCGATCTCCACGATGCCGGACAGCGGTGGAATCAGCGCCAATAGCGTCTTGAACAGCGTGGTCTTTCCGACGCCGTTCGGCCCAAGCAGGCAGGTGACGCTCCCTGCGGTCACGGAAAGATCGAGACCGCCGGCAATCTGGGTTCGTCCATATCCGATGGCGAGGTCGCGTGTTTCGAGCAACGTCATGGCAGGAGTTTCCGGCGATTGCGTGCAAGCAACCAGACGAATGCCGGGCCTCCGATCACTGCGGTCAAGACGCCAAGCGGAATTTCAATGCGCGCCGCCGACCGCGCCAGGGTATCGACGCCGACCATGAAAGCAGCGCCGAGCAGGATGGCCGCCGGTAACAGCCGATCGAAGCGTGGTCCGACGAGCAAGCGCGCCATGTGCGGAACCATCAGCCCGACCCAGCCGATCACGCCGGAAATGGCGACAACGCTTGCCGTGATCAAGGTCGCGGCCGCGATGACAATGATGCGCAGACGCTCCACTTCGACACCAAGCGCACGGGCCTCGTCGTCGCCCAGCGACAGCACGCCGATACGCCATCGGAGCAGCACGAGCGGTGCAAGACCGACGAGAACGACCGGCACCGTTGCGGCAACATCGTTCGCCTTGACTCCGGCGAGGCTGCCCAGCAGCCAGAAGGTAATGGCTGGAAGCTGGTCGTAGGGGTCAGCCAGCACCTTGACGAGCGAGATCGTAGCTCCGGCAAGCGCACCGACCACGATCCCGGCAAGAACGAGGACAAGGACGTCGCCGGCGCCGCGCAGCGTACGAGCAAGCGTTGCTACACCCATGACCGTCAGCAGGCCGCCCGCAAAGCCGAGGACCTGGATCGCGACGACCGGAAGTCTGAGAAGGATTCCAATGACGGCGCCCAGACCGGCGCCGGTCGAAACACCGAGAATATCCGGAGAGACAAGCGGATTGCGGAACAGGCTTTGATAGGCTGCGCCGGCGGCGGCAAGCGCTGCTCCGACGAAGCCTGCTGCGACTACACGGGGGAGGCGAATACTGAAGAGGACCGTGTCGATCGCGTCCGCGTCACCATTGCCAAAGGGCCAACGCAGGACGGCCTTCAGAACCTCCACCGGCGAAATATGATAGGGGCCGATCCCGGACGCGATCACCGATACCGCAAGCAGAAGGATCGCCAGGAGGAGGAGAATGATTGCTGTGCGCAAGGCGTTAAATCAGCCTCCGGAATTGCCGAGCAGGGTGTCGAGGTCCGGTTCGGTAAGATCGACCTGATAGAACAGATGATAGAACGAGCGCACCTGTTCGCGAAGCTTGCCCGGCGCCTGTTCGGGATAGAAGGTGTGCAGCAGCCAGACCAGGCCGACCAGGCGATTGAGCGACGGCGGCGAGTCGATGAAACCATAAGGCAGGCTCGGCGCCAGGAAAACCCGCCCCGAGGCGACTGCCGGCACCGGCTTCCATTCGGCTGTCTGGGACACGGTCTGACGAAAGCCTGGGTCGAGGCTGACAATCGTGTCCGGGGCCCACGCGATCAGTTGCTCGGGCGACACGCTGACAATGCCACCCTTCGGCCGCGGTCCTTCGACTACATTGATGGCGCCGACACGCTCGATGATCTCGGTGTTGATGGAGCCTCGCGAGCCGCTCTCCAGACCCTCCGGACCGCGCGCGAGATAGACACGTGGCCGTTTCTCCGATGGCACGTTCGCGATCACGCTGTCCACCTGCGCAAAAATCTCTTCCGCGGCACGCGCAAGCGTCTCGCCGCGGTCCTTGACCCCCAGCACATCGGCGACGAGCCGCAGCGCCGCCGCGGTATTTTCGAAGCGGCCATCGATCAAGAGATAGGGGATGCCGGTCTGGGACTGGATACGGTCGGCAAGCGATCGGTAGGTGTCGTTGATCGTCCCGAAATCGATCACGAGATCCGGCTTCGCCGCGACCAACCGCTCGAGATTCAGGGTGTCGCCTCGGCCGGTCAGGCGGCCGAGTTCTGGCAATCCGCGTACCGCCTCCAGGAGAAATGGCTTTTCAGCGTCGCGCGGAGCCCGTACCCAGCCGATCATGTCTTGCGGCGCAAGCACATAGAGCAGCGTGGACGCCGGCGGGCCGGCCGCGAAAACGCGGCTGATTGTCTCAGGTATCTCGACCGTGCGGCCAGCGGAATCGGTGACGCTGCGGCCAAGTGCCGGCGCCGCAATCAGCAGAAATAGTCCGATCAGACCGCTGGCCACCATACCCTGGCGGCTCTGTTTACTCATGACCTTCATTTCCGGTGCTCACCTTGCCGCATTCGCATTTGCGAGATATGCGTTATATAGACCGGCTATATCACGCTCGGCGAGCCCTTTCGATGACCATCAAAGCCATTGTGACGCTTGGAAGCGAGACCATTGCCGGCGTTGGCCGCGACCGAATTCGTCTGCTGCAGGCTGTGGCGCGCGAGGGCAGCATCACGGCTGGAGCCAAAGCCGCGGGTCTCTCCTACAAGGCGGCCTGGGATGCACTCGATGCCATGACCAATCTGTTTGGTCAGCCGCTCCTGGAGACGAGAACCGGCGGACGTGCCGGTGGCGGCGCCAGCCTCACACCTACGGGATTGCGTGTGATCGAGGCCTTTGGCCGACTGGAAGCGGAAATGGCTCGCGTCTTCCGTGTGCTCGAACCCGCCCTTGCAGGCAGCGGTGTCACGCCCGTCAACCTGATCTCGGGCTTCCTCATGCGAACGAGCGCGCGCAACGCCCTTCGGGGAACGATCACTGCCATCCAGTCGGACACGCTGAGTGCCGAAGTCGCGATCTCCGTGTCCGACGAAACCACGATCTATTCTCTGGTCACGATTGAAAGCGTCCGCGATCTCGGTCTGTGTATCGGGCGCGAAGCAGTCGTGCTCATCAAGGCGCCTTTTGTACTCATCGCTCCCGGCGCAAACGCGCCTCTGCTGTCAGCGCGAAATTGCGTTCGCGGCAACGTGCAGCGGTGCGATATCTCCGCCGTCAACGCTGAAGTCGTGCTTGATATCGGGAACCAGAAAACGTTGGTCGCATCGATTTCCGCGCGCAGCGCCGAGGCCATGCACCTGTCGCCGGGCGATCCCGCCTGCGCGCTGTTCGATGCGGCTCACGTCATCATCGCAATCGACTGACACAAGGAGATTACCCGTGAAACCAATGAACATTCTTCGAGTGGCCGGCGCCGTTGTAGTCCTGTGCCTCGCCGGAGCGAACGCCTTCGCGGCTCAGACCAACGTTGCCGTCGCCGCCAACTTCACCGACGCCGCCAAGGAGATCGCAGCGGCGTTCCAGAAGAAGACCGGGCACGAGGCGGTGCTGAGCTTCGGATCTAGCGGGCAGTTCTACACCCAGATAACCCAGGATGCGCCGTTTCAGATCTTCCTGTCGGCGGATAATGAACGTCCGAAGAAACTGGTCGATGATGGTCTTGCTGTTGCAGACAGCCGCTTCACCTATGCCATCGGCAAGCTCGTGCTGTGGAGCAAGACGCCAGATCTTGTGAAGGGCGAGGAGACGCTCAGGACTGCCTCTTTCGCAAAATTGTCCATCTGCAATCCGGTCGCAGCACCATATGGTGCTGCGGCCGTGGAGGCGATGAAATCACTCAAGGTCTACGACACATTGCAGCCGAAATTCGTCGAGGGCGCCAACATCACTCAGGCGTTCCAATTCGTGCAGACGGGAAACGCCGAAGTTGGCTTCATCGCGCTGTCGCAACTGACCGGGAACGATAGCGGTTCCCGTTGGCTTGTTCCCCAGACGCTTTATTCGCCTATTCTGCAAGATGCGGTACTTCTGAAAAAGGGCGCGTCCAATGAGGCCGCAACGGCGTTCATCACGTTCCTCAAGGGACCGGAAGCCCGCGCGATCATCGAGAAGTACGGCTACGAGGTCGGCGAGCGGAGCTGATTGAATGGGCGGTCTCTCCGGCGAGATCTGGCAACCCGTCCGCCTGACCATAGAACTCGCCGCCATCACCACGGTGATCCTGCTGATCGTGGGGACGCCGATTGCGTGGTGGCTCGCGCGTTCGAAGGCCTGGTGGAAGGAGGGCGTTGCCAGCATCGTCGCCCTTCCGCTGGTCCTGCCGCCTACCGTTCTCGGTTTCTATCTCCTCGTCGTGCTGGGACCGGATGGTCCCGGCGGTCTGTTCGCCAGTCTTTGGGGCGGACGCACCATTGCCTTCACCTTTCAGGGCCTCGTTATCGGATCGGTGCTGTATTCGATGCCGTTCGTGGTGCAGCCGATCCGCAATTCGTTCGCTGCGATCGGTGACCGGCCGCTGGAGGTCGCGGCGACGCTGCGCGCGTCCCCGCGTCGGGCCTTCTGGACGGTCGCGATTCCCCTGGCGCGACCGGGATTTCTCGCCGGCGCGGTGCTCGGTTTTGCTCACACCGTCGGGGAATTCGGCATCGTTCTGATGATTGGCGGCAACGTGCCAGGCAAGACGAAAGTTCTGTCGGTCGCAATCTTCGACTACGTTGAAACATCGCAGTGGCGCGAGGCCAATATCCTGGCTGGCGGCATGGCGGTGTTTGCCTTCGTGGTGATCCTGACGATGACGCTGATCGAGAAGCGGGTAGCGCGGATCAACGCATGACTTCGGATGAGCCCCGCACAATTCGCGCGAAGTTTTGCGGCACACTCGGCCGCTTCAAGCTCGATGCCTCCTTCGAGGTGCCGGCAACGGGGGTTACGGCACTGTTTGGCCCCTCGGGCTGCGGCAAGTCTACGATTCTGCGGTGTATCTCTGGATTGCAGCATCTGCCTGGCAGCTTCTGTGCGATCGATGGTGATATCTGGCAGGATCAGACCGTCTTCCGGCAGCCCTACCAGCGGCCAATCGGTTACGTCTTTCAGGAAGCAAGCCTGTTCCAGCATCTCTCCGTCAGGCGCAATCTGCTCTACGGCGCTCCCCGTGGTGCCGTGCCCCTTGACGCCGGCAGCGCCCCGTTCGACGAGGTCATCGACCTGCTTGGCCTTGCTCCGTTGCTCGACCGCTCGCCGCACCATCTGTCGGGCGGGGAACGGCAGCGGGCTGCGATTGGCCGCGCCCTGCTGTCGCAACCGAAACTCCTGCTGATGGACGAACCATTGTCGGCGCTGGACCGGCTGACCAAGGATGAGATCCTGCCGTTTCTGGAGCGCCTGCATCAGCGGCTCTCGCTTCCGGTCATTTATGTTAGTCACGACATGACGGAGATCGAGCGGCTGGCTGACCACCTGGTGCTGATGCAGTCAGGGGCAGTTCTCGCCGCGGGGCCGCTCAGCGCTCTGCAAAGCGATACAACGCTGCCGCTGGCTGCGGGTCGCGACGCCGCCGTCAACTTCGACGCAAAGGTTGAAGCCTATGACGCAGCATACGGGATCCTTGCACTTCAGGTCGACGGCGGCCGGCTGCTCGTCCCCGCGGCGCCCGTCACTGTTGGTGAGCTTCGGCGTCTTCGTGTCGCTGCCAGCGACGTAAGCCTGGCTCGCGAGTCACCCATTGCTAGCACGATGCTGAACGCACTGCCGGCACGCATCGTCTCGAAATCACTCGTCGAAGCGAGCGAGGTCCTCGTCGTTTTGGCGCTTGGGTCAAATGGAGGCGGAGCAAGACTGCTGGCGCGGGTGACGCGGCGATCGTGGGACCTTCTGCAGCTCTGTGAGGGAATGAATATCTTCGCGCAAATCAAGGGCGTCGCATTGGCCCCGGCGCGAAGCGTTTCCGAGCATGGCTCGATCTGATCTCCGAACCGGAATTTGGACGGCTCGTTTCCAGGTGCTGACGGGGCGAAGTAACCGTACGACGCGCGATTGTTCAAATGCCTTGACCGCCGGACACTTCGATTCGCTGCTCGTTGACCCCTGGGTTAACTTGTCGAGAGGTCCGCGATCATCGGCTCGATGCCGTCAGACAGGCCGGCGCGACCGAGAGCGGTCATCCAGAAAGCAGCTTGTTGATATCGGGGTCGTCGCGACGGCGCCGCCCGCCAAAATCGATCTCAATTGCCGATTGGGGGTTCTCTGCCTGCTGGCTGCGTTTGCGACAATCACGATGCGCTCCCGGTCGCCATATCGAGCGTAATGGTGTGCCTTATGGAGTTCTCACGGCAAGCTTGAGGCGCACACGTGCTACCGAAGGCACGATATATAGTTGCGGTATACATCGATCTTACCTAGCTGATTGAAATATAAAGAGATTGTTGTTTTGCGATTGACGCGCAACCAAAAATCTCCCATCAGTTTTGAAGGATTTAACCGCATGTGTCTCCTCTGTCGGAGGACGGCAGCGAAGGCCGAGGTGTCGGGTTGAGTTCTTGGGGGCGCGGGCCGCTCTATGAAGGGGAACATTTCTCCGGGGGGCTCGCGGGCTCGCACGGAAGTGCCTACCCGCAACGGAAAACGAAAGGGACTGCCCTCATGGCGACCACGACGGCGGAGCTTGAGGCGCTCCTCATGCAGCGTTCGCTGACCGACACGCAGCTTCTGACGACGGCGGATGCCGCAGCGGACTTCCGAATACTGCCGGATGCGACGGTGATCAAGATCGGCGGACAGAGCGTCATCGACCGCGGCCGCGCAGCCGTCTACCCGCTCATCGACGAGATCGTCGCCGCGCGGAAGGTCCACAAGCTGCTCATCGGGACCGGCGCAGGCACCCGGGCCCGGCATCTCTACTCGATCGCGGCCGGACTTCGCCTGCCGGCGGGCGTGCTCTCGCAGCTCGGCGCCTCAGTTGCAAATCAGAACGCCGTCATGCTGGGACAGCTCCTCGCGAAGTATGGTATCTCCGCAGTCGACGGCGCCGGGCTCTCGGCTGTGCCACTCTACCTCGCCGAGGTGAACGGCGTTGTCTTCGGCGGCATGCCGCCCTTCGGACTCTGGATGCGCCCCGCGCCCGAAGGCGTCATCCCGCCCTACCGCACCGACGCCGGATGCTTCCTCGTGGCCGAGCAGTTCGGTTGCAAGGCGATGATCTACGTGAAGGACGAAAACGGCCTCTACAGCGCCAACCCGAAGACTTCGAAGGGCGCCACCTTCATTCCAAAGATTTCGGTGGCCGAGATGAAGGCCAAGGGGCTCCACGATTCGATCCTCGAATTCCCGATCCTCGACCTGCTCATGTCGGCTCGTCATGTCCGTCAGGTGCAGGTTGTGAATGGCCTAGTCCCGGGAAATTTGACCCGCGCGCTCGCCGGTGAGCACGTCGGCACCATCATCACCGCGAGCTAAGAGAACCCCCCATGGCCGCCTCCACCAACGACATCAAGCACGTCGCATCGCCGCTCGCGCGCCAGACCCTCCTCGACGGCGAGCTCACGCGCCCCGTTGCTGGCGGGCGCCCGATCCGGCTCCTTCCCTGGCTGCAGGTCGTCAAGATCGGCGGCCGCTCCATCATGGATCGTGGCCAGGAGGCGATCCTCCCGCTTGTGGACGAACTCCGGAAGCTCCTGCCTGAGCATCGTCTGCTGATACTGACCGGTGCAGGCATCCGCGCGCGCCACCTCTACGGCGTCGGCCTCGACCTCGGCCTGCCAGTCGGGTCGCTTGCCCCACTCGCCGCGAGCGAGGCCGGCCAGAACGGCCACATCCTCGCGTCTCTGCTCGCCCCGGAGGGCGTCTCTTACGTCGAGCATCCAACCATCGCGAACCAGCTCGCGATCCACCTCGCAGCGGCCCGCGCCGTCGTGGGCAGCGGCTTTCCGCCGTATCACCACCACGAATTCCCGGGGTCGCGGATTCCCCCGCACCGGGCCGACACCGGCGCGTTTCTGCTTGCCGACGCGCTGGGAGCGGCCGGCCTCACGATCGTGGAGGACGTGGATGGGGTGTACAGCACCGACCCCAAGGGCCCCGGCGGCGACAAGGCAGAGTACCTGCGCGAGACCAGCTTCACTGATCTTTCGAAGTTGAAGGGCACACTGCCGTTTGACCGCGCGCTGCTCGAAGTGATGGCGACCGCGCGCCACATCGAACGCGTGCAGGTCGTGAACGGACTCGTGCCGGGCCGGCTCACCGCCGCGCTGCGCGGCCAGCATGTCGGGTCGATCATTCACACGGGCGCGCGCCCAGGCTGAGCATTTCGTGTTCGGCGGCACGCGTCGGCGTGACAGCTTGTCTCAAAGATCGCGGTTCGGTCCTTGAAAAAATCGGCCACTGCCTGAAACAGCTGCGCTGGTTGCGACCCGCACAACGACGGAACAAGCGCTGGTGTTTCGTGCAGGCGGACGCTGCGCGACTCGTGCTTCATGACTTGGTAGCGCTTGCGGTTGCCTGGCTGCTTGCAAGGATAAAAAGCCGGGGTCATGGGTTGGGACCTGAGAACCGCTCGACGGGGCTAACTGGCCCGCATCGAAGCCCGATCACAAGACCCCATAGCATTGTGAGGCAAGGAGACCTGTTTGTATCTGGTCCGCCATCGACGGCTCCTTCGGCAGCGTGGCCACCATGAGCGACAAGGTGAACGCGGCTGGCGCCTCCCGGTTCGGTTCAGGCTGGGCATGGCTCGTGGTGAACAAGGACAAGAAGCTCGACGTCATCAGTACGGCCAATCAAGACATGCCGCTGGAACTTGGCGCGCGTCCCGTGCTGGGTGTCGACGTATGGGAGCACGCCTACTATCTCAAGTACCAAAATCGGCGGCCTGACTACCTCGAGGCTTGGTGGAAGACCGTGAACTGGACCAAGGCGAGCGAGAATTTCGAGAAAGCCATGGGCTGATTCTGCTGGTCGGCGCAGGCGGGCGGGCCGATCCGTTGGGCAGCCCCGCCAATTGCCAGTGCAGCACGTGATGTTCTTTCACGGCGGTGGCGCGCTCACGTCTCTGACG
>Ga0335071_10001500_pt1 | contig 25167 bp, 26 predicted proteins | sample Lox_Sample_15_FD_206724 | JGI IMG/M metagenome (GOLD analysis project Ga0335071, IMG submission 206724) | Soil microbial communities from Loxahatchee National Wildlife Refuge, Florida, United States - Lox_Sample_1.5 | ecosystem: Environmental > Terrestrial > Soil > Wetlands | place: USA...
TGACCTCGACCACGTCGTCGAGCTGGAGGTAGCGCCCCTCGTCGACCGCCACCCAGAACTCGAGCGGCATGGCGTCCTGGGTGCCGAGCACACGTCCCACGGTTTCGCTCACGCGGTGACCTCGTCGTGCAGTTGCGACTCGATCGCCCGGCGCACCACCGCCGGGTCGCCGAGCAGGTGCTGGAGGCGGGATTCCAGCCCGCCGACGGGAAAGAGGTTCTGCGGGGCGCGCGGGTCGTGTCTGGAGTCCGAGGCGAAGCGCGGCAGCTCGCGGGCGGCCAGGTCGGCGAGGCGCCGCGCCTCGTCGAGGCCGCGGCTGGCGGGCGTCTCCAGACGCACGACACCGGTCAGCGCCGACTCGATCGGCCGCCCGAAGGCGATGCGCTGGTACCACGAATAGCGCAGCTCGCGGCCCTCGATGAGGAAGAGCGGCGTGCGCTCGCCGGTGTCGAGCCGGGGCAGCAGGGCGTGGGCCGCTGGCTCCAGGTAGGCCCTCTGCAGCCGCTTCACGAAGCCGACCACCGCGGCGGCCGCCGACGGGAGCAGGAACGAGAGGGGCCCGTCCTGGAAGACGACGTCCACCTCGGCGGAGAGCCGCTCGGCGAGCCGCGCCTCCTGCTCGCGCATGGCCTTCTGCAGGCCGTCGACCGGCGCCACCGGCGTGTTCTCCGGCTCGCTGCGGGCCTCGAAGACGAGCGCCGGCCCCTTGCCCACGGCGACCCGGAAGGGCTCCAGGACCACCCCGCCGCTCACCACCAGCACCCGGCCGACCCGCTCGGACTCCACGCGGGCGGCGGTCCCGACCATGGCGGCGCCGACCGCGTAGGAGCCCACCAGGCCGAAGACCGTCGTCGCGCCCGCCTCGACCAGCAGCCGGTGCTCGATCCGCCGCACCCCGTCCACGAAGGCCAGCCGCTGGGGACGCGGCCGCGTCACCGGCCGAACCGCGGCCCAGGCCGCGCACTCGACCCGGGTGTCGACCCGGGCGGGCTCGGAGTCCTCAGTCACCTGGATGGACGCCTCGTACTCGGCGGCCCAGGGGTCGAGGCGCAGTTTTCGGGCAGCGCTGGTCACGCGGGGGCAGTGTATCCTCGGTGAACGTCAGCCCAGGTCCGATCGGCCGGGAGGCTCGCCGGCATGCTGGCGCCCACGACCGTCACTGGAGCCCTGACCCGGCAGATCGCTGAGGAACAGGAGAGGGGTCAGGTCTGTCGTGTCAGCGCGGGCCGACACTCGGGACCCGACCCCTGCGAGTCACCAGACGTAGACGTGCACCTGCTCGTTGCCGTCGTGCACCTTCACCAGGTCGGTGAAGCGCACGCCGCCGAGGGCGGCCGCCAGCGCGGTGGTGCGGATGTTCCCCTCTGCGTCCGGCAGGGCCTGCAGCGCCAGCTGCAGCGGCACGTTCACGTCGACGTCCTCGCCGTGCCCGCCGTGCACCTGGACGTGCAGCGAGCGGCCCTGCTTGGTGATCACCACCTGCTCCTCGCGCTCCTCGACCCGCACCAGCTCACCGTCGGGGGCCTCGGCCAGCGCCTGCAGCACCTGGCGGGCGAGCGGCAGGTGCCTGAGCGCCTCGGCGTCGTGGATGCGCAGGTCCTTCTCGTGGGCGAAGGTGGGGGCGACGGCCAGGGCGGTCTGGGCGAGCACCAGGGGCACGGGCACCACGATGTGGTGCCCGTCCGGCCCGCTCTCCCGGACGTCGACCACCATCACGCCGAGGCTGGCCACCGTCGCCAGCAGCGCGAGCGGGATGGCCAGGACGATCGCCAGCTTTGCCATGGTCGGTTACCTCGTCGACGGTCCCGGCGAGTTCTGCTCGTCGATCCAGATGCGCACGTCGGCGTCGGTGTCGTGGACGCGCACGATGTCGCCCCTGCGCTTCTGCACCTCGGCCAGCGCCGCCTGGAGGTTGACCTCTTCGCCCTCGCCCGACAGCAGCGCGTCGACCAGGCTCACCGGCACCTCGACCCGCACCTCGCCGGGCCCCTTGTCCTTCGCCGCGGTCTCGGCCTTGCCCGCCTCGGCCTCCGCCTTCGCCGGGCGCGCCGGGTGGCCCTTGTGGTCCGCGTAGACGATCACCAGGTCGCCCTTGCGCTGCACGCGCACGTTCTCGTCCTCGGACTCGACGGTGACGAACTCGGCGTCGCCGGCGGCCATCAGCTGCTTCCAGGCCCGGCGGCAGTCCGCGAGCTTCATCCCGTGGTGGTCGCCGAGGTTGACCTTCCCGTGCTCCTCGATGAGCTCCGGGGTGGCCTTCAACACCGCGTCGATCACCGTCATCGGCAGGTTCACGCGCACCTTGGACGCCTTCTGCGCCTCGTCGACCCGTACGTGGAGCCAGGCGGTGTTCGTCGTCTGCGCGGCGGCAAAGGCGGCCGCCAGCAGCGCGAGCCCGAGGCCTCCCACCACGACGCTCTTCCTCATCCTTCCTCCTCCTCGCGGCGCCGCCCGGTCGCTCCCCCGGCCCTGCCGGTGGTGTCCGGGGCGATCCCCGACGTTCACACGCTCTTACGCACGGGCCCGGACAGGGGTTCTCGTTTATCATCGCCGGCCCTGTCCATTCCCCTGGACGCGGCGCTGCCGCTCCGCGTCTGCGGGTAGACTCGCGGCCATGACCTCGTGGAGCGGACACCGGGAGCTGTGGCTGGTGCGACACGGCGAGACGCCGGCCAGTCGAAGCCGGCGGCTGGCCGGGTGGGAGGACGTGCCCCTGACGGAGCACGGGGAGGAGCAGGCCCGGGCGCTGCGGCCGGCGCTCGAGGGCGAGCGCTTCGACGGCGTCTGGTGCTCGGACCTGCAGAGGGCCGTGCGGACGGCCCGCCTGGCCTGCGATGACGAGCCGAGGCTGGATGGCCGTCTCCGCGAGATGAGCTTTGGGCAGCTCGAGGGCGTCCCCTGGGAGACAATGGACGCGCACTGGCGGGAGGCGATGGTACGTTTTGCCGGGTTCGAGCCGCCCGGCGGCGAGACGTTCGAGGCGCTGCGGGAGCGCGTGCTCGCCTTCGTCGATTCGCTGCCGCCCGGGCGGCACCTGGTGTTCACCCATGGCGGCGTCGTGCGCCTGCTCACGCGCGAGGTCGGGGAGGACGTCTTCGTGCCGACGGGCACGCTGCTGGTCGTGGACTGGGAAGCGCGCGAGCTCGTCTTCCGCCGCGACGGCGAGGGGGAGCCGAGCCGCGGGCTGCCAGGGGCCGGACAGGAGGGCGCATGAAGCGACGGGAGTTCGTCGGCGGGGGGACGCTCCTGGGGATCACGGGCGTGCCCGGCAGCGGCGCCGGGGCGCAGGAGCGAACGCCGGTGTCACGGCCGGTCGAGGTGCCGCCGTTCGAGCTGGAAGAGGTGACCGTCGCCGAGCTGCAGAGACGGATGGCGGCCGGCGAGCTGACCTCGCGACGCCTCGTCGAGAGCTACCTGGGCCGCATCGCCGCCGTCGACCGCCGGGGGCCGGAGCTGTGCAGCGTCATCGAGGCGAACCCGGAGGCCGAGGCGATCGCCGACGCGCTGGACGCCGAGCGGAGGGCGAAGGGCCCGCGGGGCCCCCTCCACGGCATCCCGGTGCTGGTCAAGGACAACATCGACACGGCCGACCGGATGACCACGACGGCCGGCTCGCTCGCGCTCTCCGGCTCGCATCCGTCCGTCGACGCCGCGGTTGCTCGCCGCCTGCGCGACGCCGGGGCGGTGATCCTCGGCAAGGCCAACCTCTCCGAGTGGGCCAACTTCCGCTCGAGCCGCTCCGTCTCCGGCTGGAGCGGTCGCGGCGGCCAGTGCCGCAACCCGTACGCGCTCGACCGCAGCCCCTGCGGCTCCAGCTCGGGCTCGGGGGCGGCGGTGTCCGCGAACCTGACGGCGCTGGCAGTGGGGACCGAGACCGACGGCTCGATCGTCTGCCCCTCCTCCACCTGCGGCGTCGTCGGCATCAAGCCCACCGTCGGCCTCGTCGGCCGCGCCGGGATCATACCGATCTCCCAGACGCAGGACACCGCCGGCCCCATGGCGCGCACCGTCGCCGACGCGGCCGCCCTGCTGACCGCGATGGCCGGCCCCGACCCGGGCGACAGGGCGACGGCCGACGCGGCCGCGCATGCCACCGACTACGCCCGTTCGCTCGACGCGGACGGTCTGCGCGGCGCGCGCCTCGGGGTGGCCCGCAACCTCGCCGGGTTCCACCCCGACACCGACAAGCTGTTCGACGAGGCGGTGGCCGAGCTGCGCCGGGCGGGGGCGGAGGTGATCGACCCCGCCGACGTCCCCAACCTGAAAAAGCTGGGCGATCCCGAGCTCGAGGTGATGCTCTTCGAGTTCAAGGCGGGGCTCGAGGCCTACCTGGCCGCGCTGGGGCCGAAGGCCCCCATCCGCACGCTCGCCGACGCCATCGCCTTCAACGAGAGGAACCGCGAGCGCGAGATGCCGTACTTCGGCCAGGAGCTGTTCCTGAAGGCGCAGGAGAAGGGACCGCTCACGACGCCGGCGTACCGCGAGGCGCTCGAGAAATGCCGCACGCTCTCGCGCAAGGAGGGGCTGGACGTCGTTCTCGACAAGCACCGCTTGGACGCGGTGGTGGCTCCGACCGGCGCGCCGGCCTGGGTCATCGACCCGGTGAGCGGCGACCACTTCGTGGGCGGCAGCTCGACGCCGGCGGCGGTGGCCGGCTACCCCAGCCTCTGCGTGCCGATGGGGTTCGTCTTCGGGCTGCCGGTGGGGCTCTCGTTCATTGGCCGGGCCTGGAGCGAGGCGCTGCTGGTGCGGCTGGCCTACGCGTACGAGCAGCGTACGCGGCACCGCAGGCCGCCGCGCTTCCTGACCACCGCCTCGCTGACGCCCGCCTGAGGCGCGACTTCGCGGAACCCCGGAACCGGCGACGTCGTTGTCGCCGCGGGGGGAACGTGCGCGTCTGATAGGATCCCCGGATGCGTGCCCCTCGCGGGCCCTGGCGATGATCGGCGAGACCATCAAGCACTACCAGGTCGAGGAGCTGCTCGGCAGGGGCGGCATGGGGGTCGTCTACCGCGCCCGCGACACACGCCTCGGCCGCTCGGTGGCGCTGAAGCTGCTGCCGCCGGAGGTCGCGCGCGACCAGGAGCGCAAGGCGCGGTTCCAGCAGGAAGCCCACGCCGCCGCCCGGCTGCAGCACCCGGCGATCGCCCAGGTCTTCGACGTGGACGAGGGCCCGCAGGGCCTCTTCATCGTCATGGAGCTGGTCGAGGGCCGAACCGTGAAGGACCTGATCCAGGCCCGGGAGCTGGACGTGCTGGGGGCGCTGGAGATCGCCGGGCAGGTGGCGGGCGGGCTGCAGAAGGCGCACGAGGCGGGAATCGTGCACCGCGACATCAAGCCCGAGAACGTGATGGTGACGCCGGACGGCCACGCCAAGATCCTCGACTTCGGCCTGGCCAAGCTGCTGGAGGCCGCGCCCGAGGCGCCCGACGGCATCTCCCACCTGGAGACGCTGGCCAAGACCCAGGCCGGCTTCGTGCTGGGCACGCTGCGCTACATGAGCCCGGAGCAGGCGCGGGGCCAGGCCGTCGACCACCGCAGCGACATCTTCTCGCTGGGCGTGCTGCTCTACGAGATGGTGACCGGCCTGCTGCCGTTCTCCGGCAGCACCGCGCTCGACACGCTGCACGCCATCGCCTTCGAGGAGACGCGGCCGGTGACCGCGCTGCGGCCCAACCTTCCGCCCTCCCTGCAGCGGGTGATCACCCGCTGCCTGCGCAAGCGCGCGCAGGACCGCTACCCGGACGCCCGCGAGCTGGTCGCCGACCTCAAGACGGTGCAGCGGGAGATCGAGAGCGGCGTCTCCAGCAAGGCCCCGCTCGCCCTGAGGCTGCAGGAGCAGTGGCGCTCGCTCCGCGACCGTACCGTCGGCGACTGGCTGCTGCCCGCCCTGGTGGTGCTGGTGGCGGTGGGGGTGCTGGTCTCGCTCATCGTCTCGCACCGGGACAGCGGCGGCAGCATCCTGACGCTGGTGCTGGCGGGCCTCTTCGTCTGGCGCCGCATCCGCAACCGGCGCGTCCGGCTCGGCCGCCGCTTCGTGAAGAAGGTCTCGCGCATGCCCGAGATCCGCCTGGTCACCCTCGACGGCATGCGCTTCACGGTGCTGGCGGACCGCGCCCAGGCGCGCACCTACGTGCGGGCGAACGCCCTGCTGGACGAGGTCAACTCCAGCATGTTCTTCGGCGACCCCTTCAGCCTGGTCATCCGCGACGACTTCACGCCCGAGGAGGAGCGGACGCTGCTCTCCAGCCCGGGCGTCCTCTACCTGCGGGAGGACCCGCTGCCGACGCTGGCGCGGACGGTCTGAGAGCCGCCCGGCCGCTTCCGGCGGCGGCGGATGTCCGGTAGAGTAGTTCTTTCTCTCAGGAGGACAAGGGGTATGAAGATGGTCGCGAAGCTCTCCCTCGCGCTCGCCGTCGTCCTCGCGCTGGTTGCGGGCGCCTACGCCGCCGACGAGACCACGGTCGCCGGCAAGGTCGTGTGCGCCAAGTGCAACCTGAAGAAGGCGGACGCGACGAAGTGCCAGGACGTGGTGGTGGCCGCCGACGGGACCGAGTACTACGTCACCAAGAACGCGGTCGCCGAGAAGTTCGGCCACGTCTGCAGCGGCGCGAAGGAAGCCACGGTGACCGGCAAGGTCACGGAGAAGGACGGCAAGAAGTGGATCGAGCCGTCCAAGATGGAGGCGACGCCGCAGAAGAGCTAGCTTCCTCCTGAGGCGACGCGCTCGTAGAGAGTCAGCAGCCGGCCGATCGTCTCGTCGCGCGGGAAGCGCCGGCGCGGCGACTGGCGACGGCTCACCGCCTCCCCCAGCGCCCGCGCCAGCGCCGGCACGTCGCCCCGCCGCACCAGCCCCGGGCCCTCGTGCCACTCCTCGATCCCGCCGGAGTCCCAGGCCACGACGGGGAGGCCGAAGGCCGCCGCCTCCAGGCCGACGATCCCGAACGGCTCCTGCCAGAGAGGCGGCAGCAGCAGGGCGCGGGCCCGGCGGTACAGGCTCGGCAGCTGCGGACGGTCCACCCAGCCGAGGACCTGGAGCGCAGGAGCGGCGGCCGAGCACTCGGCCTCTCGCTCCAGCTCCCCTCGCAGCGGGCCCGTGCCGGCCAGGACGAGCGGCAGCGGCACGCCGGACAGGCGCCAGGCCCTGACGGCCTCCCGCACGCCCTTCGCCTCCGCCAGCCGCCCCACGAACAGCACGCAGGGTTCGCCGTCCGCACCGTCGGCCACGTCGTCCAGGTCGGCCACGAACGGCGGCACCACGGTCACCTGCGACGGCGGCACGCCGGCCGTGACCAGCTCGCCGGCCATGTAGCGGGAGAGCACCGTCACCGGCAGCGCCGTCGCGGCGGCCAGGCGCCGCTCCGTCAGCGCGTGGACCTCGCGGAAGTAGTCCCGGTCCTGGAAGCAGCCGGCGCAGCGATCGCGGGACGGCGGCAGCCGGCAGACCTCTCCCGAAGCCGTCCACCTGCCCCGGCCCGGGCAGAAGAAGCGGTGGTCCTGGACGGTCAGCAGCACGCGGCCGCGGTCTCTGGCCCACTCGAGCACGGCCGGGTTCACGACGTTGTGCAGGTGCACGACGTCCGCGCCCTCGGCGAGGTCGTCGAGCGGCACGGGGGCCGCCGCGCGCGCCGAAAGCCCGGGCCGAACCCGCACCGGCCACGACGGCCGCTGCGGGCCGTCGTCGGCTCCGACCGCCAGCAAGACCTCGTGGTCGGCCGACAGCGCGTCGATGACGCCGTGCATCCAGGTGTACGCCCCGCCGCGGTCGCTCAGCCGGTCGGCCACGTGCAACACCCGCATGGGTACGGCCCAGCATAGACCGGGCGGGCCGAGGGTGGCGCGGCGGGCCCTGAGGCCGCACGGAACCTCCGCCGCCTGTGCTACGTTCGTTCAATGGTGTCCGCTCGCTTCGGCGGGACGCCGAAGCCCGGCGGCAGGAGGTGGGGTTGGACGCCGAGGACATCCTGAACGGCCTCATCCGTGGCGCCCTGAGCGGGCGCGACAAGCCCTCGCACCACACCCGCCACGCCCTCGACGGCCTGGTGAACGCGCGGACGATGCTGGCGGCCGCCGGCGTGGCCTGGGGCCTGTACGAGACCTGGCAGCAGCAGCAGGGCCAGAGGGCTCCCGCCTACGCGGGACAGCCGGGAGCGGGGACACCGCCACCGCTGCCGGGCTCCGTTCCGCCGGCCACCGCCGGCACCGACGCGACCAGCGAGCTGCCGCTGGCCGTGGTGCAGCTGCTGCGCCTCATGATCTCCGCGGCCAGGGCCGACGGCGAGATCGGCCCGACCGAGCGGGAGCGCATCCTGGCCGAGGCGCAGGAGGTGGGGGCTGCCGCCGAGGTCGAGCGCGAGCTGGCGGCACCCCCCCGGCCGGTGGCCGAGATCGTGGCCGGGGTCACGGACTCCGAGTTCAAGGAGCAGCTCTACGCCCTCGGCTACACCATCGTGCGCGCCGACGAGACGGTGACCGGCGGCGAGCGCATCTACCTCGCCCAGCTCGCGAACCGCCTGGCGCTCGACCCCGCCACCGTGTCACGGCTCGAGGGCGAGGTGAACGCGCGCATCGAGGCGGCCCGCGCCTCGCACCATTAAAGGAGACCCGATGTCCAGCCCCGAGTGGTACATGGCGATCGGCGGCCAGCAGGTGGGGCCGGTCAGCGAGCAGGACGTGATCAACTCGATCCAGGGCGGCAGCGCCGACGCCGACACGCTGGTGTTCGTCGCCGGCATGCAGAACTGGACCCCGTTGCGCGAGGTGCCGAAGTTCCAGCCCTACCTGCAGCAGGCCGCGGTGCCTGCGCCGTCGGCGCCGGCCCCCTCCCCGGAACCGGTCTCCACCTCGGACCCGCTCCCGGTCACCGGGGCCGGGAGCGCACACGGGCTCGACTACGTGGTGCACGGCGAGGAGCTGCAGTTCGTGGAGATCGACCTCGGCCCGGGCCAGAGCGTGGTGGCCGAGGCCGGCTCCATGATGTACATGACCGGCGGCGTCCAGATGGACACGATCTTCGGCGACGGCAGCGCCGCGTCACAGGGCGCGGGCCTGATGGGCGCGCTGCTCGGCGCCGGCCGCCGCGTCCTCACCGGCGAGACGCTGTTCATGACGCAGTTCAGCGCCGGCGCCGGACGGCGGGAGAAGGTGGCCTTCGCCGCCCCCTTCCCGGGCCGCATCCTGCCCATGGACCTGGCCGGCCTGGGCGGCGAGTTGATCTGCCAGAAGGACTCGTTCCTGGTGGCCGAGCGGGGAGTCGCCATCGGCATCGCCTTCCAGAAGAAGATCGGGGTCGGCCTCTTCGGCGGCGAGGGCTTCATCATGCAGCGCCTCACCGGGGCGGGCCTCACCTTCGTCCACGCCGGCGGGATGCTGACCGAGATGCAGCTGGGACCGGGGGAGACGCTACGCCTCGACACCGGCTGCCTGGTCGCGCTGCAGCCCTCGGTGACCTACGACGTCCAGTTCGTCGGCAGCATCAAGACCGCGCTCTTCGGCGGAGAGGGCCTCTTCTACGCCACCCTCACCGGCCCCGGCCACGTCTGGCTGCAGTCGCTGCCCCTCAGCCGCATGGCCGACCGCATCGTCACGGCCGCCCGCGCCGGCCAGCGCAAGGAAGAGGGCTCGGTGCTCGACAGCTTCGGGCTGGGAAAGGTGCTGGGCAGCGACTGACGCGGCGGGTCACGGCGCCGCCGGCAGCCGGCCGCTCCCGGAGGCCGCCAGCGCGGAGACGTCGTCGCCCAGCGCCAACAGGCACTCGCGGTTGAAGCGATCCGCCTCGGCCTCGGCGCCGTGGCGGAACTCGTCAACCGCGCCGTTGGTCATGCCGCCGAGCCACCGCACCAGCCAGTTCTCGCGGACGCGGGCGCGGTAGCGCCGGGTCATCAGCGTGGTGCGCCCCGGCTGCTCGCGGGCCCACCAGCCGGCCTCGGAGCCCTCGGCCTCGAAGGGGTAGGCGAGCGGGCCGCCGAGCAGCGGAGCCACCAGGAAGGGCAGGCGCCAGCGCGGCTCGCGGGTGAAGCGCGCCAGGAGGCCCTTCTCCACCGGCGTGCGCACGAGCGTGACGTCGATCGCCAGCTCGCGCGCCCCGACCGTGAACACCCCCATCCGGGTCTCGTAGTCGACGGTGACGCGAAGCTGGCTGGCGATCCCGCGATCGGCCGGCCCCTCGAAGGGCACCAGGCTGCCATCGCGGACGCGGAGCCTCAGGTTCCAGAGGTCGTCCGACGCGTCGAGCCCCCACCAGATGGCGCCCCACTCGTCCGTGGCGCGCGCGTGCAGCTTCATGGGGCTGACGTACCGCCGCAGGAAGGCCGCGTAGTGCGGCGCCGTCGGCTGCAGCGCCCCGGGCGTCAGCCGCACGCCCAGCTCGATGCGGGTGGCGTGCGCGGCGTCGTGCTCGATCCCCAGCCGCTCCAGCCGGGCGAGACGGCCGAGGGCGGCCGTCGCCCTCGGAAGCTGGGTAGCGATCGCGGCGCGGGCGCCCGCGGCGTCCGTGCGCTCGGCCCCGCGGAAGAGCGCGCTCAGGGCATCGGCGAGGTCCGCCGGCCGCACCGGTCCGGTCGCCAGCGCCTCCTCCACCTCCCACTCGAAGCGGCCCGGGCTCGTTCGGCGGAGCTGCACCCGCCCCCCGTAGTCTCCCGGCGTGGCGGGCACCCTCGCCCCCGCCCGCACCTCGACCCGGTAGCCGGTCCCGCCGGGCGCGCCGTGGAGCTCGACGGCACGCCGGTCGTCCTGGCGCCACGACCACAGGCGCGGGTCATCGAAGGCACGCGAGGGAACCAGGGCCGCCCGGGCCAGCGCCGTCCGCAGCGCGTCGAAGCCCGGGTCCGGCTGCACCGGCCCGAACGCCGCGGCCAGCGCGTCGAGGCCGGTGCGCACCCCGGCCGCGCCGGCGGGCCGGGCCAGCTCGCGGGCCGGCTCGGCACAGCAGACGAGGGTCGCCGCGAGCAGGCCCGGCAGGAGCGCACGGCGTCGCATGGCAGATGCTGGCACGGCGGCGGCCGCGGTTTCACGGGGCCGTCGTGAAAGGAAGTGAGATAGCATTCCCGCGCGCGGCCGCCCCGCCGGCCGCCGGCGGAGGACTCACACGACGAGCGAGGACGTCCCGGAGCTGCTCCTTCCCGACGAGCCCGACGGTGACGGCGCGCCGCTGCGCAAGACGCTGGCCGGGCGCTACGAGCTGCTGAGCCGGCTGGGGGCCGGGGCCTGCGGCGAGGTGCACCGTGCGCAGGACCTCCTGCTCGGCCGCGAGGTGGCGGTCAAGCGCATCCGACTGGAGGGTGCGGCCGAGCCGGGCCAGCTGGAGGAGGCGAAGCAGCGCTTCCTGCGGGAGGCCCGGGTGGCCGCCCGCCTGCGCCACCCCAACATCGTCACCACCCACGACATCGTCTCCTCGCCGCAGACGAGCTTCATCGTCATGGAGCTGGTGGAGGGCCGCACGCTGCAGTCGCTGCTGGCCGACCGCGGGCGCCTGCCGCTGGCCGAGGCGGTCACCCTGCTGGCGCAGGTGGCGGCCGCGCTCGACCACGCGCACGCGAACGGGGTGGTCCACCGCGACGTGAAGCCCGCCAACGTCATGGTCGAGCCGTCCGGCCAGGTGAAGGTGATGGACTTCGGCATCGCCAAGCCGGAGACGGGCGCCAACCTGACCGCCACCGGCGCACTGCTGGGGACACCCAGCTACATGTCTCCCGAGCAGGCGCGGGGCGGCAAGGTCGACGGGCGCTCGGACCTGTTCTCGCTCGGCTGCGTCCTCTACGAGTGCCTGACCGGCGTCCGGCCGTTCGGGGCCGAGAGCGTGACCGCGATCCTGGTCCGCATCCTCACCGAGGAGCCGCCGCCGGTCGACTTCGAGGCCACCGGTCTGCCCCGCGCGGTCGACGAGGTGCTCTCCCGCTCGCTGGCGAAGGACCCGGGGCGCCGCTTCGCCACGGGAGCCGAGATGATCGCGGCCCTGCGCCGGGCCGGCGGGCTCGGCGAGGTCACCCCGCCCGCGGCCAGCATCGAGCGTGCGGCTCCGGCGGCGGCGCCGCCCCCGCCGGCGGACGCGGCCCCGGCCGGCACGCCCACCGTCCTCAGCACGCGGCCGGCGCCGGTGGCGGCCGCTCCGGCGCGGGCGCACGCCCTCTCCCCGCGCACCCGGGCCCTGTCCGTGGCCGCGCTGCTGGCGCTGCTCGCCGGCGGGCTGGCGGTGCTCGAGATCGGCACCCGTCCCGCCCGGCGCAGCGCGCTGGTGGTGGAGGAGCCGGTCGGCCTGGTCGGCCGGCTGCTGGGCCGTGAGCCCCGGCTGCGGGTGACCGTCCCCGAGGGAACGACGCTGCGGGTCTCCCTGGGAACCCCGCTCAGCTCGGAGACGGCCGCGGCCGGCGACGCCGTCTCGGGCGAGGTCGCCGGCGCCGTGCGCATCGACGGGATCGAGGCGCTGCCGGCGCACAGCACCGTCACCGGCCACGTCACCCGCGCGGTGAGCGCCGGTCAGGGCGGCCGCGCCGAGCTGGCGTTCGAGCTCGACGGCGTGACCCTGCCCGAAGGTCCTCGCTACCCGCTGCGCACCCGCCCGCTGACGCTGCGCTCGGGCCGGGCGGCCCGCGACTCGTTCAAAGCCGGCCTGTCCGAGATGGGCGCCGCCGTGGAGGGCCTGTTCGGCGGGAAGAAGCCGCGGCCGGCCGCGGCCCCCGACGCCGGCCGCGAGGTGACGCTCGCCGCCCACGCCACCGTCATGGTGGAGACCGCCGAGCCGGTGGCCATCCTGCGCCCGCGCCGGCCCTAGGCGCCAGCTATATCAATCGCTGATATAGCTACATCAGGGTGCTGGCCAGCTCCGCCAGGTGGCTGCGCTCGCCCTTCACCAGGTTCACGTGGGCGAACAGCTCCTGCTCCTTCATGCGGTCGATCAGCACCGTCAGCCCGTTCGACTGGCTGTCCAGGTAGGGGGTGTCGATCTGGTGGATGTCGCCCGTGAACACCACCTTGGAGCCCTCGCCGGCGCGGGTGATGATGGTCTTCACCTCGTGAGGGGTCAGGTTCTGGGCCTCGTCCACGATGAAGAAGACGTGGTCGAGCGAGCGGCCGCGGATGTAGGCGAGGGGGGCGATCTCGATCTTCTCGTGCTCGATCATCTCGGCGAGGGCCTTGTGCTCGCGGCTCTCCGCGGAGAGCCGGTGGCGGATCACCGCGATGTTGTCCCACAGCGGCTGCATGTAGGGGTCGAGCTTGCTCTTGACGTCGCCGGGCAGGTAGCCGATGTCGCGGTTGCCCATCGGCACCACCGGCCGCGCCAGCAGGATCTGGTGGTAGGTGCGCCGCTGCTCCAGGGCGGCGGCGAGCGCCAGCAGCGTCTTGCCGGTGCCGGCCCGGCCGGTGAGCGTGACCAGCTGCACCTCCGGCCGGGTGAGCGCGTCGAGGGCGAAGATCTGCTCGGCGTTGCGCGGCTCGATGCCGTAGGCGTGGCGCTTCGTCACCCGCTCCAGCGCCCCGGCCGCCCGGTTGTGGTGGGCGAGCGCGCTGAGGCTGCCGTTCTTCATCACCAGGTACTGGTTCGGCAGCAGCCCCGCCGGCGCCGTGGCCACCATCGGCACGTCGACCACCGGCACCGAGTGCGGCTCGTTGTGGAAGCGGGCGATGAGGTCGCTGGGCAGCCCCTCGACGCAGGCGGTCCCCGAGTAGAGCCGGTCGACGTGGCGCACCTTGCCGGTGGTGTAGTCCTCGGCCACCATGCCCAGCGACTTCGCCTTCATCCGCAGGTTGACGTCCTTGCTGACCAAGACCACGTGGCGGTCGCTCCGCCGCTGCCGCAGCTCGTCCGCCAGCGCCAGGATGCGGTGGTCGGGCTTGCTCAGCGCGAAGGCCTGGCTGACGCGGGAGTTGGCGGGCTCGCCGACCTCAACGAACAGCCGCCCGCGACCCTCGCCGAGGGGCAGCCCGCCGGTGAGCGGGCGGTCTCCGGCCAGCTCGTCCAGCTCGCGGATGAACTGCCGGGCCTCGAGGTTGATCAGCTCGTTACCGCGTTTGAAGCGGTCCAGCTCCTCCAGCACGACGATCGAGAGGGCGACGTCGTGCTCCTGGAAGTTGTAGATGCACGTGTGATCGAACAGGACGACGTTCGTATCGACCACGAAGAGCTTCTTCATCTTCCCTCGCTGGTACGCGGGCTCCGGGCGAGACGGCCCGGGCGGGGACGGGGCGGAGGCCCGAATGCGGGAGCGAGCGGTTGCGGCGAGCTGACCGGGAACGGACCGGTGTTCCGCTCAATGCACCGCTAATGTAGACCTTCAGTCGCTGGCGATCAAGTACCTTTTGTGTCGAGGTTTCGCCCGGTTTGGCCTCAGGCGCTCCCCCGCCTCGCCGCCCGCAGCTCGAAGAGCCTGGCCCCCGCCCAGCACTGTGGGATCGCCAGGATGACCAGCCCGATCGGATACCACCGGGGCCCGAGGTCGAGGTTCCAGGTGGCGACGACACCGAGGAGTGCGGCGACCAGGCCCAGACCCCCGAGGATCAGCGCGTGCTTCATCGGATCGCGGGGTGCGAGCCGGGCGGTCAACCACCCGCCTGCGACGCCGGTCAGGATGCGATAGGAGGTCGCCAGCAGCGCCAGCCGGTCGTCGATCGGCTGGCTGAGCGGCGGGTACACGCCCGCCGCGTGCAGGGCCACGTCCAGCAGCGTGGTGACACCGACTCCGAAGAGCACGCCGGCAACGACCGCCCAGACCGACCGCCAGTTCATGGTCTCCCCCCGCGTCTGGCGTTCCTGTCAGCGGAACGGGTTCTCGTCCGCGGTCGGGCCGTAGACGGGCGGCACGGGCACCTCGAGCAGACGCAGGTACAGGCACAGCTGGCCCCGGTGGTGGTAGAGGTGGTTGAACATCAGCGACCGCACCAGCGCCACCCGCGGCACGGCGAAGAGCAGCTGGCCGCCGCTGCGGGCGGACCAGGTGGCCGTCGCCTTCCCGCTGTCCAGCCCGGCCAGCCAGGCGCGCGCCGCCGCCAGGCTGTCCCGCAGCTCGCGCTGCAGGTCCGTCTCGGCGGTCGGCCCGGGGCCGCCGAAGTCGGCCTCCGCGAAATCGACCCCGTCGCCCTCGAGGATGCGGGAGAAGTCGGCCGGTATGCGCGCCACGTGCAGGGCCAGCTCACCCAGAGTCATCGACCGGGGATGTGGTCTCCAGTCGAACCCGTCGCGGGGCACCCGCTGCAGCACTCGCAGCGTCGTCTCCGCTTCCTGTTCGAGCTCGCTGCAGAGACCGTCGAGCGCCGATTGCATCGCCGCGCCTCCTTCCCCGAGTCTCGCGACTTCCGTCCTCGCCTGTCGTCGTCAAACGATACCGTACTCCGCCAGCAGCGCGATGACCTGCCTGCGGCTGTCGTGGTACGCCTCCCAGACCGACTCGCACCAGCTCCGAATCGCCGCCAGTCGGTCGGGACCCGCGGGCGTGGACAGGACGTCGGTCGCGGTCAGCACGCCACGCGCTGCCGGGAGCACGAAGGCGGGCCACGCCCGCTGCTGCCGAGCCAGCCGCATGTGCGCGTGCTGGTGGACGAAGGCGGCGTCTCCGAGACCCAGCGTCCAGCCGCAGAGCTGATCGTACGCGTCGCGCTGCGAACGGCGCACGCCGGAGCCTCGTCCTGCGGCGATCAGAAGATCTTCAGGTTGATGTACTTCTTGGGGTTGGCCCGCAGGTCGCCGAGCAGCTTCTGCAGCTCCTGGGCCGCCTTGTTGAAGTTGTCCGTGGCGTCGACCGCGTTCTTGTAGAGCTGGTCGTCCTTGGAGAGCTTGCCCAGCGTTCCCTCGCCCCGATCCATGCGGGCGAGGATGGAATCGAGCGAGTTCGAGCTGCGGTCCAGGGTAGAGACCGTGCCCTCCAGCTTCTCCGTGATCCGGTCGATCCGCTCGACGGTGCGCTCCAGCTCCGGGCCCGCGGTCGCCTTCTCGACGCTCTGGGCCGAGCGGCGGAGGCTGGTGGTCAGGTCGCGCAGCTCGCCCCGCTGCTCCTTCAGGATCGCCTGCAGCTGACCCAACGACTCGTGCGCATCCGCGGCGGAGCCCTTCAGGTTCTGCACCGTCTGCTCGTCCAGCAGGTTCTGGACGCGCACGGCGATCTTGTCCGCCTGGCCAGCGAGGGCGTCCATCTTGTCGAACAGCCCCTGGCCGGTGGTGCCGCGGAGCCGGTCGCCCCATTTCAACGTCTCGCCGGAGGTGCCCGGGATCACGTCCGCCACCATGCCGCCCAGCAGCCCGTTGGCCTTGATCTCCACCCGCGAGTCCCTGGGGATCCTGTACTCGCCCTCGATCTCCAGGCGCATGTCCACCCCCTGCGCCCGGATGTCGAAGCGGAGGATGCGCCCGATGTTCACGCCCCGCATCAGCACGGGGTCGCCCTTGCGGATGCCGCTGGCGTTGGGGACCTCGGTGTAGATGTAGTAGCGGCCCCGCCACAGCGCCGCGTTCGTCATGGTCATCAGCGTCACCAGGACGGCGGCGATGCCGGCGACCACGAACAGGCCGACCCACACCTCGCGGTACCGCCCGCGGGCCGGCGGCAGCGGCGGCAGCGGCTTGTCGTTGCTCAAGGGGGCTCCTCCTCGCCTACTCTTGTCGTTCCAGGATGGCCAGCGCGGCCTCCGCGGCCGCGCGGCGGTCGGCGAACGCGCGCACCACCGGGTCGTCGCTCCTGCGGAACTCGTCGGGGGCGCCCACGAAGCGCAGCTTGCCGTGCTCCAGCAGGGCCACCCGGTCCGAGATCTCCAGCGCCCCCTCCACGTCGTGGGTGACGACGATCGAGGTCACCGGCCGGCGCGCCCGGATGTCCAGGATCAGCCGCGACACCGAGGCGGTGTTGACGGGGTCGAGGCCGGTCACCGGCTCGTCGTAGAGCAGGATCTCCGGGCGTCCCACGATCGCCCGCGCCAGCCCCACCCGCTTCCTCATGCCGCCAGACAGCTCCGAGGGCAGCTTCTGCAGCACCTGGAAGGGGTCGAGGTTCACGTCCTCCAGCGCCTCCGAGACCCGGCGCAGGACCCCGGGATCGCGGCGGCGGCCGTCCACGTCCGGCAGCCCCATCAGCAGGTTCTCGTAGACCGTCATGGAGTCGAACAGGGCCGCGTACTGGAAGACGTAGCCGACCTTGCGGCGGATGGCCTCGATCTGGTCCCGGCTCGAGTGGTACACGGAGACGCCGTCGATCCGCACGTCGCCGGCGTCGGGCGTCAGCAGCCCGTTGGTGGTCTTGAGCAGCACGCTCTTGCCCGTGCCCGAGGGGCCGACGATGGCGACGGTCTCGCCCGTCTGCACGGTGAGGCTGACGCCGCTCAGAACCGGCACGTCGAACGCCTTGTAGATGTCGATGTACTCGATCACGGGCTTCAGTTCAGGAACAGCGGCGGGAAGACGGCGTCCAGCACCAGCACGGTGATGATCATGAAGACGACGGCCGAGGTGGTCGCCCGGCCCACGCCCTCGGCGCCACCCCGGGTCTCGAAGCCCATGTGCACCGAGATCAGCGGGATGACGAACCCGAACACCAGGCCCTTCATGATCGAGTACAGCAGGTCCCAGCTGTGCCAGAACATGCGGGCGCCGTAGAGGAAGCTCTCCGGCCCCAGGCCGACGGTGAAGCGGGCGGCGATCACGCCGGCGATGATGCCGATGAGGTTGGCAAGGCCCACCAGCAGCGGCATGGCGATGGTGCAGGCGATGATGCGGGGGGCGGCCAGCACCGCCACCGGGTCGCGGCCCAGCGACTGCAGGGCGTCGATCTGCTCGGAGACCTTCATGGTGCCGAGCTCGGCGGTGATCCGCGCCCCCACCCGCCCGATGACCACGAACGAGGTCATCACCGGGCCCAGCTCCAGCACCACGCTGGAGGCCACCACGCTGCCCAGCACGTAGAGCGGGATCGAGGAGGTGAACTGATAGCCGCCCTGTTGCGCCGTCACCACCCCCGAGAGGATCGCCGTCACCGCCGTCAGCGGGAGGCTGCCGATTCCGATCTGCTGCAGCTGGGTGGCGACGTCGTGCAAGGCGACCCGGCCGCGGAGTAGCGACTTGCCGACGCCCCAGATGAGCACGGCCATCTGCCCCAGATGGCGCGCCACCGTCTCGGAGGTGTGCCCGATCCGGCCGAACAGCCCGGTGACCGGCCGAAGTGCGACGTTCTCCATGGATGCGGTCCTCGGGGCGGCCAGAACGGCCGCGCAACACTCGATTCTATCCTCAGCGGCTGCGGGGCAGGGCACGTCCCAGGTGCACGCGCCCGGCGGCCAGCAGCAGGCGCAGCACCCGGAAGCGCTGGCCGGCGAACGGCGAGAGCAGCTCGAGCATGCGCCGGTCGCTGCCGCGGGCCTCGCCGGCGAGGACCCAGGCCACCTCGTGCGGCAGGTGCAGGTCGCCGGTCGGCACCGCGTCGGGGTCGCCCAGCACGAAACCCAATGTGATCTCGACCGTCCAGGGCCCGCAGCCGGGGACCGAGGACAGCACGGCGCGGGCGGCGGCCGGCGCGCGCTCGAAGGCGGCGTCGAGGCGACGCGCCTCGCGTGCCACCGCGCGCAGGGTGCGCGCCCGCTGCACGTCGATCCCGGCCCGGTGGAAGTCGTCGCTGCGCAGCCGCAGCCAGTCGAGAGGCGCGAGCGGCAGGCGCAGGCCCGGCGGTCCCGGCGCCTCCGGCGACAGCGAGCGCACGAGCCGTCCCTGCGCGCGCGTGGCGTCGCGGAAGCTCACGCGCTGCTGCAGCACGTACTCCGCCAGCCCCTCGTGCACCCAGGGGCTGCGCGACAGGCGCAGGCCGCGCCAGCGGCGCGCCAACGAGGCCATCCGCCCGCCGGCCGGTGCGAAGGCGGCTGGCTCGTCGTGCAGCCCCAGCAACGCCGGCACCCGGTCCAGCGCCCAGCCGCAGCCCGGTCCCCAGGCGCGGGCGCGGACCACGGCAGCTTCCCGCTTCAGGTGCAGGGTGACCGGCCCCTCCGGCGTGTGGCCGGCCTTCCACAGCGCGCCCGGCCCCCGGCGGCAGGTCGGGTCGAAGGGCCCGAAGGGCAGAAAGCGCAGCGACTCGTCGAAGTCGTAGGGAGCGGCTGTGGCCAGCTCCCGCTCGCCGTCGCTCAGACCATCGCCTCCCGGCGGACCTCGTGGCGGTGCGCCCTGTAGAAGCCGACCAGCCGCGGAAGGTAGTCGGCCAGCCGCGGGCACTCGATACCGAGCTCGCCCAGGTCCTTCGAGGCCTGGGTGGTGTCGTGGCGCACCGGGTCGTCGAAGTAGTCGAGCGCCTGCGCCGGCATGCCGAAGAAGCGCTGCACCGGCTTCGGCGCGAAGAACGCCTTGGCCACCGTCATCGGCACCGGCACGTACGCGAAGCGCTTGCCGATCGCCGCCGCGAACATCTCGGTGAGCTCGCCCGGCGTATGCGGCTGCGGGTCGCAGAGGTGGTAGGTCCGCCCTGCGCTCGCCGGGCGGTGGGCGAGAGCGGCCATCGCCTCGATCACGAAGTCGACCGGCACGATGTTGACGGTGCCGAAGCCGAGCCCGACCCGGAAGAACACACCCGGCGAGGGCAGCTTCTCCATCAGCCGCAGCACGTGGTAGGGGCCGTCGAACTTGGCGGTCTCGCCGGTGCGCGAATCGCCCACCACCACCCCGGGACGGTAGACCGTCCGCGGCAGCCGCGAGCGCGCCACCTCCACCTCGGCCTGGAACTTCGTCTCCTCGTAGAAGTTCTTGAACCCCTGGCCGACGTCGAGGTCCGTCTCCCGGAAGGTGCCCCGGGCCGTGCCGGAGACGTAGGCGGTGGAGACGTACTGCAGGCGCTCGAAGTGCCTGGCCTCGCCCACGAACTCCAGCACGTTCTTGGTGCCCTCGAGGTTGATGCGGCGGCCCACGTCGCGCCGCACCGCCAGGTCGTACACCGCCGCCAGGTGCCAGGCCTCGCGCAGCGCGTGGCGCAGGTCCCGCGCCGGCTTCGCCTCGATCCCCAGGCCTTGCAGGGTGATGTCACCGGTGACGAGCCCGATGCGCCCGTGGGCGTGCGGGTGGGCCGCCTCGATCGCCTCGGCGGCGGCACGGGCCTGGTCCAGGAACTTCTCCTGCACCAGGCACACGGCCCGGGCCTCCGGCTGCATCTCGAGCACGCGCGGCAGCAGCCGCGCCCCCAGGAAGCCCGGGAAGCCGGTGAAGAGGATGACAGGGCGGGAGCCCCCGTCCGCCTCTTCCTTCCTCATCTTCCTCGCCCTCTTGGTGGCCGCCATCTAGGCCCCGCGGGCCGCCGCCGGCGGCAGGCAGCAGCCGGGGGCACAGACGTCGGGTGCCGGTCCCTGCCCGCCCAGGCAGGCGCGGAGCGGGGCGTCCGACAGCCGCTCCTCGACCAGCTCGCGGACCAGGCGCACGAAACGGGGGTGCGTGCCGACCGTGGCGGCGCGCACCAGCCGGATGCCCAGCTCCAGCGCGCGGCTCTTCGCGTCGAGGTCGAGGTCGTACACGACTTCCATGTGGTCGGAGACGAACCCGATCGGGGACACCACCACGTCGCTCACGCCGTCGGCGGCGAGCCCTCGCAGGTGGTCGACGACGTCGGGCTCGAGCCACGGCTGGCCCGGCGGCCCGCTGCGGCTCTGCCAGGCGAGCGAGAAGTCGCGGCCGAGCGCGCCGGCGACCAGACCGGCGCACTCGCGGATCTGCGCCTCGTACGGCGAGCCCTTGGCCATCGCCCGAGGCAGGCTGTGCGCGGTGAAGACGAGCCGGGTTACGCCCCGTCGCGCGGCCGGCACTTCCTCGAAGGCCGCCCGCACGCTCTCGACCAGCGGCTCGACGTAGCCGGGGTGGTTGTAGAACGCGCGCAGCTTGTCGACCGCGGGCGCGTCTGGGCCCACCTCTGCGCGAGCGCGGGCGATGTCCTCCAGGTACTGCCGGCAGCCCGAGTACGAGCCGAAGGCGGAGGTCACGAAGGCCAGCGCGCGTTTCACCCCGTCGCGCGCCATCTGCCGGAGCGTGTCGGCGAGCAGCGGGTGCCAGTTGCGGTTGCCCCAGTACACGGGCATCCGCGACCCGCAGCGCCTCAGCTCCTGCTGCACGGCCGCGACCAGGGCCCGGCACTGGTCGTTGATGGGGCTCCTGCCGCCGAAGTGCCGGTAGTGGGCCGCCACCTCGCGCAGGCGTTCGTCCGGCACGCCGCGCCCGCGCACGACGTTGCGCAGGAAGGGCAGGACGTCGTCCATCCCCTCGGGCCCGCCGAAGGAGACGACGACCAGCGCGTCGTAGCCGGAGGCCATTGCCGCCATCGTACTCCAGCCCCCCGCGCCGGCCGGGGGGGATCGGATGGACTAGTGGCCCTTCCCCTTGCGCAGCGACTTGTGGGCGGCCTTCCAGCGGCCGCGCTCCTGTCGCCGCTCCAGCGGGTCCTCCCGGACCTCGAGAGCCCGCAGCTCGGCCTGCAGCTTGAGGAAGCTATCCAGGCGCAAGGGATCGAGCCGCCCCTCCGCCACCGCCGCGCGCACCGCGCAGCCCGGCTCGCTGCCGTGGCCACAGTCGCTGAAGCGGCAGCCGCCGGCGATCTCCTGCAGGTCGAAGAACGCCGTCCGCAGGCCGGAGCCCTCCGACCACAGCTGGATCTCCCGCAGTCCGGGGGTGTCGACCAGCAGCGCGCCACCCGGGAGCGGGACGAGCTCGCGGTGGCTGGTGGTGTGACGGCCACGGCGGTCCGTCTCGCGGACCTCCTGCGTCTTCTGCTTCTCGCGGCCGAGCAGGCGGTTGACGATCGTGCTCTTGCCGACGCCGGAGGAGCCCAGCAGGGCGACGGTGCGGCCCGGCGACAGCCAGCGCGCGAGCGCCGGCAGGCCCTGTCCCTGCTTCGCCGAGGTCACCAGCACCGGCACCCCGGCCACGAGCCGCTCGATCTCCGCACGACGTGCCTCCGCCTCCGGGTTCAGGTCGGCCTTGTTGAGCAGGACCACCGGCTCCGCCCCGCTCTCCCAGGCGAGCACCAGCGCCCGCTCCAGCCGGCGCGGGTTGAAGTCCGCGTCGAGGCCCATCACCAGGAACACGGTGTCGACGTTGGCAGCGAGCACCTGCGGCAGCGAGCGCTCGCCGGCGGCCCGGCGCACGAACGCGGTGCGCCTCGGCAGCACCGCCTCGATCACGGCGCCCCCGCCCGGCCGCTCGCGCAGGGCCACCCAGTCCCCGACCGCCGGCAGGTCCAGGGGGCTATTGGCCTGGTGCCGCAGGCGGCCGGCCAGCTCGGCCATCACCTCGCCCGAAGCGGTGGCCACGCGCGACAGCCGGGGCGTGTGCCCGGCCACCACGCGTCCCGGCCTCAGCCCGTCCGCCTCGAGGGGCGCGAACGCCCGCGCCTGCGCGGGCGTGAAGCCGAGTGCCTCGAGCCCCGGCGCCGCCAAGCTAGCCGCTGCGCTTCTGGAAGTCGCGCATGAACGCGGCCAGCGCACGCACCGACTCGAGCGGGCAGGCGTTGTAGATGGAGGCGCGCAGCCCGCCCACCGAACGATGCCCCTTGAGACCGTCGAGGCCCGCCGCCTGCGCCTGCTTCAGGAACGCCTTCTCCAGCTCCTCCGTCTGCAGGCGGAAGGTGACGTTCATGCGCGAGCGGCTTCCCGGCTGGGCGTGGCCGCGGTAGAACCCGCCGCTGCCGTCGATCGCCTGGTAGAGGAGCGCCGCCTTCGCCTCGTTGCGCCGCGCCGCCTCCGCCAGGCCGCCGCTCTCCAGCAGCCACTGCAGCACCAGCCCCACCACGTAGATGCCGAAGGTCGGCGGGGTGTTGTAGAGCGACTTGTGCTCGGCCATGAGGCGGTAGTCGAGCAGGGCCGGCAGGCCGCCCGGCGTCCGCTCCAGCAAGTCGCGGCGCACGACCACCAGCGCCACCCCGGCCGGGCCGAGGTTCTTCTGCGCGCCCGCGTAGATGAGGCCGTAGCGGGCCACGTCCATCGGCCGGCTGAGGATGTCGGAGGAGGCGTCGCAGACCAGCGGCACCCGCGCCGGCGGCTCGGGGTCGATCGCCCACTGGGTGCCGTAGATGGTGTTGTTCGAGGTGAAGTGCAGGTACGCGGCCTCGGGGTCGAGGTCCAGCTCGCTCTGGGCCGGCACCCGGTCGAAGCGGCTCGCCTCGCTCGAGCCCGCCACCCTCACCCTCCCGGACTTCTCGGCCTCCTTCAGCGCCGCCTTCGACCAGTGGCCGCTCAGGACGTAGTCGGCGGACGCGCCCTCCGGGCGCAGGTTCGCAGGCACCATCGCGAACTGCAGAGAAGCGCCGCCCTGCAGGAAGAGGACCGCGTGCTCCGCCCCCAGCCCCAGCAGCGTCCGCAGGTCCGCCTCGGCCCTCTGGATGATGGCCTCGAACGCCGCGGAGCGGTGGCTCATCTCCATCACCGACATGCCCGTCCCGGCGTGGTCGAGCATCTCCGCCTGGACCCGCTCGAGGACGCCCAGCGGCAGGACCGCCGGGCCCGCCCCGAAGTTGTGCACCCGCTTCACGGCAGTGGTCGTCGTCATGGTGGGCCCTATGCTATCGCCCTCCCGGCGCTTTTTCCGCCCCCATGAAACCTTTTGGACGCCGACGACGTCTTGTCTCCAGAGGGCGGCGCGCCTGCCGCCCGGTTGTGGGTCGGGGGTGGTCATGCACGATGTCGCCTTTGGGGCGGGTCCCAGCCTCAAGACCCTGGTGGACAGCTACGAGCGGCGCATCATCGAGGAGGCCCTGCGGGCCTCGAACGGCAACCAGCGGCGGGCCGCGCGCGCCCTGGGCGTGCTGCCCACCACGCTGCACGAGAAGATGAAGCGCCTCGGCCTGATCCGCCGGGCGAGCCCCGAGCAGCCGCTGACGCTCGCCGGCTGAGGCGCGGCGCCTTTCCCTAGTCCTCGAGCGAGAAGAGCAGCAGCAGCGTCCGCTGCAGGCCCGTCCCCCGCAGGCCCCCCGGCCTCTTCGCGCAGTTGTTGTCGTCGGAGACCAGGTAGACGAGCGTCCTCCCCGACTCGTCCCGCCGCGTGTCGATGCCCTCCATGTTGTCGACCGTGAGCGGCGGCACGAGCCGGGCGATCTCCCGCGGGTGCAGGGGGCCCTCCCCGAGGACGTCCTCCCGCAGGAGCCGCACCACTCGCGCCGCGAGCGGCGGGAAGCGGCGCTCGAGGACGAGGACGTCCCCGCCGGGCAGCACGGTGGCGCTCGTCGGCCGGAACGGCTCGCCCAGCACGCCCTCGAAGCGCAGGGGGTAGCGCCTCTCCGTCCAGGCGGAGCCGTCGCCGATCCAGGCCGGCACGTCGAGGGAGGGCTGCCGTCGGCCCTCGCACACGAGCAGGCGGCGCGTGGCGTCGAGCATGGCCATCGTCTCGATGCCCTCGTTGAAGCCGCAGCCGCGGAGGCCGGCCGGCGCCGCCACCGGCCGGGCCGGCCCGCCGAACGGCGGCGTGAGGTCGAACGCCCAGATCCGCGCCCTGCCCTCGAAGCCGACCTCGAGCGCGTCGCCGTGGATGACGAGGCTCTCCGAGTCCTCCTCGCCGACCGCGAGAGGCTGCCCCTGCAGGCCGACGAGGTCGTACAGCCGGGGCTCGCTCAGCCCGTCGAGCCGTCCCTGCGCGTCGTACGACAGCGCGGCGGTGAAGCCTCGGCCGCAGTCGGAGATCATGAAGACGCGCCCTCCGTCCGCGCTCACGCGCAGGTCGGAGAGGCCGCCGAAGCGGGGGTCCGGCGAGCGCAGCCACAACCCGCCCAGGTAGCGCAGGGCGCCGACCCGCTGGTGGCGGGGGTCGGCGGAGTCGAGCGCAAGCGGGGCGACGGAGACGACGGTGGCGACGTCCGCCCGCGGGCCGCTGGAGAGCCCCGACAGCGTGCCGAGCACGGCCAGGACCGCGGCGGCGAGGCAGCCCGGCCAGAGCCAGCGTCGGCTGAGGGGGTCTCTGCGGCGGCGCATCCGCCCATGATACGTGGCTGCGCCCGGGCGTCGGCGGGTGATCGCCGCCGCGAACGCGGGTAAGATCCGCCGGTGCGCAACTTCGGCGGAATCCTGCTGCTGCTGGGCGTGCTCGGCTTCTTCTACGCCAGCTCGCAGCTCGGCCAATGCGAGCCCGCCCCCGAGGGCCTGGGCATCCGCGAGAGCCTGCAGTACCCGGCCGCGCGCTGGGAGCTCGTCCGCTACGGGTGCGGCGGCGCGGCGGCGGTCGGGCTGCTGATGGCGCTGTTCCCCAAG
>Ga0335071_10001503_pt1 | contig 25134 bp, 22 predicted proteins | sample Lox_Sample_15_FD_206724 | JGI IMG/M metagenome (GOLD analysis project Ga0335071, IMG submission 206724) | Soil microbial communities from Loxahatchee National Wildlife Refuge, Florida, United States - Lox_Sample_1.5 | ecosystem: Environmental > Terrestrial > Soil > Wetlands | place: USA...
CTCAGCACGCGCAGGGCGCCCGCCGCGGGCGGGGCGGCCGGGGCGGCCCCGGCGCCGAGCAGCAGCGCGAGCGCGAGCAGCGGTGTGAGCGCGAGCGCCGCGCCGCGCGGGTGCGTCGCCCGGGCCGCCGGACCGGCGGCGCGCGCCCTAGACACCGTGGCCTCCCGCGGACTTCGCCGGACCGGCCCTGCCGCCCTGGGTGCGGCGCTCGACCCAGTTGAACAGCGCCATCAGCAGCGCGATCGAGAAGAACCCGCCCGCCGGCAGCGCGAAGAAGAGCAGCGGCTTGCCCGGCGCGAGCGGGATCCCGGCGAACGAGCCGCTGCCCAGCAGCTCGCGGAACGCGCCGATCGTGACCAGCGCCAGCAGGAAGCCCAGCCCCATGCCGAGCCCGTCGAAGAAGGTCGGCGCCAGCGGCTGGCGCGAGGCGAACACCTCGAGCCGCGAGATGATGATGGCGAAGGCCACGATCAGCTTCACGTAGAGCCCGACCTGCGCGTAGAGCGCGGGCGTGAACGCGGCGAGCGACATGTCGATGGCGCTCACCCAGACCGCGATGATGATGGTGTAGACCGGGATGCGCACCCGCGGGTGGATGAGGCGCTTCGCCAGCGTCACGGTGACGCTCGAGAGCACCTGCACGCACAGCACCGCCACGCCGAGCAGCAGGCCGTTGAGCACCGTGGTGGTCACCGCCACCGCGGGGCACAGGCTGAGCGCGAGGCGGAAGACCGGGTTCTCCGCGAAGATGCCGTTGAGGATCAGCTGGCGCGCGCTCGGCGCCGGTCCCGGGTGGAGCACGGTGCTCACAGCGAGCCCTCCAGGTGCGGCGCCAGCAGCCACCAGCGCCGGCGGAAGTGGTCCACGGTCTTGCGCACGCCCTCGGTCACGGCGCGGCTCGAGATGGTCGCGCCGGTCACGGCGTAGATCGGCTTGGTGCGCTCGCGCTCGAGCAGCGCGCCGTGCCGCGCCGGGCCGTCGGGCGCGCGCCGCGCCAGCGCCACCAGCGCCGCCTTCCAGTCCTCGGGCATCGGGTCCTTGGTCACGTCGAGCCGGGCGATCTCCTCCGCCGTGCGGCCGACGTACTGCTCGCGGAACCACGGCTGCGCCACCTCGGCGCCGAGCCCGGGGTCGTCGGTGGTCTCGATGACGCGCATGTCCACGATCTCGAAGTCGGGCTTCATCGCCACGAACAGGCGGATCGGGGCCTTGTAGCCGCGGGTCTCGCCCTGCACCACGAAGCCCGCCGGCTGCCCGGCGCGCGACGCCACGAACATGCGGCCCAGCGGCGCCAGGTCCCTGGTCACCGGCGCCCCGGCCGGCACGTCGCGCTCGCCCGCCAGCGCGCCGTCGAGCGTGAAGGTCACCTCGTGGGCGGCACCCGTGGTCGCGCCGAACGGCGCGGCGCGGTAGACCACCTGGCGCGTCGCGCTGGCCAGGTACTGGCGCACTTCGATCAGCCGCGCGCCGGCGTCGAGCCCGAGCATGTCACGGACGGCCTCGCGCTCGCCGGCCGCGGCCGAGGCGCGGCGGTAGCGGTCCGTGCCGAGGTAGACCACGCCCAGCACGGCCGCGCCCACCAGGCAGGCCAGGCTCATCGACAGCACGATCCGCGCGATCTCTCGCCCGGTGAGCCTGGGCTTCGGCTGGAGCACGTTCAGGCTCACGAGGGCGCTCCGGTGGCGGGCACGCGACGCGGGCGGAACCACATGTCGAGCGCCGGGACCATGGCGTTGGCGATCAGGATGGCGAAGCAGATGCCCTCGGGGTAGCCGCCCCAGAGGCGGATCAGCCCGGTCAGCAGGCCGATCAGCACGCCGAAGGCGAACTGCCCGGGCCGGGTCGCGGGCGAGGTGACGTAGTCGGTCGCCATGAACAGCGCGGCCAGCCAGACGCCGCCCGAGAGCAGGTGCAGCCACGCGGCGCCGCTGAACGAGGTCATCACCGCCAGACCGACGAAGACGCCGGCCGGCGCGTAGAGCGTGATGACGCGGCGCGCGAGCAGCACCAGCGCGCCCGCCACGATCAGCACCACCGAGACCTCGCCGATCGAGCCGGGGCGCATGCCGATCAGCAGCCGGAACCAGCCGCCCGGCCCGCCGATCAGGTGCAGCGCCGCCTGCAGGTCGTGCTCGCGCATCACGCCGAGCGGCGTGGCCGTGGTGATGGCCTCGAGCCGCGAGTACCACGCGCGCGGGATGGACCAGCCGGTGGTCATGGCCACCGGGAACGAGGCCATCATGAAGGCGCGGCCGATCATCGCCGGGTTGAACAGGTTGTAGCCCAGGCCGCCGAAGATCATCTTGCCGAGCAGGATCGCGAACGCGCCCCCGATCAGCGCGGCCCACCACGGCACCAGCGGCGGGAGCGTGAGCGCGAGCAGCAGCCCGGTGCACACCGCGCTGCCGTCCTTCACGGTGAGGCGCTGCCTCATCATGCGGTTGGCGAGCGCCTCGGCCCCCACCGCGCCCGCGACCGCGCCGACGATCACCTCGAGCGCCGGCGGGCCGAAGACCCAGAGGCCCCACGCCATGGTCGGCAGCAGCGCGGCGTTGACCCACCACATGATCGCCCGCGTGCTCTCCGCGGTCCGCAGGTGCGGACCCGGGGTCACGACGAAGGGGGCGCGCGGGGCGGCGGCTTCGCTCATCCCGCCACCGCCGCGAGGTTCTCGCGCTGCTTGCGCAGCGCGCTCTTGGCCACCTGCAGGAACTGCACCAGCGGGCGCTGCGAGGGACAGACGTAGGCGCAGGCCCCGCACTCGTAGCACTCGGCCGCGCCGAAGGGCGCGCTCTCGGTGGCGCGCCCGGCCTCGACCCGGATCGAGACCTGGTTGGGCTCGAGCCCGAGCGGGCAGGCGTCGAGGCAGCGCCCGCACTGGATGCAGGGCCCGTAGCCCTCCTCGAACGGGCCCCGCCCGGTCAGCAGCACCAGGCCGTTCATGCCCTTGACCAGCGGCACGTCGAGGCGCGGCAGCGCGCGGCCCATCATCGGCCCGCCCGAGACCACGCGCGTCGCCGTGTCCGTGAGGCCGCCGCAGAAGCGCACCAGGTCGGAGAGCAGCGTCCCGATCGGGGCGCGCAGGTTGCGCGGCTCGACCACGCCGGGACCGGTCACGGTGACGACGCGATCGAGCAGCGGCCGGCGGAAGCGCACCGCGTCGCGCACCGCGGCCGCGGTCGCCACGTTCTGCACCACCACGTGCACGGCGTAGGGCAGAGCGCGCGGCGGGATCACGCGTCCGGTCAGGGCGGCGACCAGTTGCTTCTCGGCGCCCTGCGGGTAGCGCGCCGGCACCACGCGCACCTCGAGCTCGAGGCCGTCCGCGGCGGTCTCGCGCACGGCCGCCTCGAGCGCCGCGGCCGCGTCGCGCTTGTCGGACTCGATGCCGAAGAGGATGCGCGGCACGCCCACGATGCGCGCCAGCAGCCGCGCGCCCTCGACGATCGCCCGGGGCTCGGCGAGCATGAGCCGGTAGTCCGAGGTCAGGTAGGGCTCGCACTCGGCGCCGTTGACGACCAGCGTGTCCACGGTCACGCCCGGGGGCAGCCGGAGCTTGCGGAAGGTCGGGAACGCGGCGCCACCCAGCCCGACGATGCCGGCCTCGCGGATGCGCGCCAGCATCTCCTCGCGGTCGAGCGCGCGCCAGTGCGGGTCCTCGGGGAACTCGAGCGGCGGGACCGCGGCGTCGCCGGTCAGCACGATGGCCGGCGACTGCACCAGCGTCGGGTGCGCCGACTTCTCGATCGCCCTGACCCTGCCGCCGATGGTGGCGTGCAACGGCACCCCGTTGCCGGCGGCGTCGGCGATCCGCTGACCGCGCTGCACCGTGTCGCCCTTCTTCACCGCCGGCACCGCCGGATCGCCGAGGTGCTGGATCAGCGGCAGCAGGACCTCCGCCGGGAGCGGCAGGTCCTCGATCGGGCGGCCCGCGGTGGCCTCCTTGCGCGGGTCCGGATGGATCGTGCCCCGGCCCAGGGCCCGGAGTTCGAGGAGCGGCATCGCGGTTACAGGAAGAGCGTGTCGAGCACGCCGGGCCAGCCGCGGAAGCGGTCGGGGCCGAGCAGGAACGCGGCCGTGGAGTTGTGATCGGACTCGAGCCCGCTCTTCGCCAGCACCGTGACGCTGAGGCGGCCGTCGGCCGGCACGCCGCGCCGGGCGTCCAGCAGGTGCCCGCAGCGGTGCCCGGCGATGACGCGGAAGCGCTCGGTGTTGGCGCTGGTCGCGACCGCGGCGTCGCGGAGCGTGAAGACGCGCTCGGTCCTCCCGGTGACCGGATGGAAGAGCGCCACCGACCAGCCCTCGGCGTCGTCCTCGGGCACGCCGAGGCCGTAGACGTTGCCGCCCGCGTCCACCAGGCCCGACTCGATGCCCTCGGCCCGCAACGCCTCGACGGCGCGGTCCACCGCCCAGCCCTTGCCGATCGAGCCGAGGTCGAGGCCCATGCCGGACCGCGCCAGCGCGACCGTGCCGGCGCCGCGGTCCACCTGCACGCCGGCGAAGCCGACCGTGGCGAGCGCGCGGTCCACCTCGGCGGTGGACGGCAGGCTCGCGCGCCCGGGACCGTAGAACCCGTAGAGCGTCATGAGTGGCAGCACGCTCGGGTCGTAGAGGCCGCCCGCGCGGTGCGCCGTCGCACAGGCCTCGTCCACGACGCGCAGCAGCGCCGGCGAGACGCGCACCGGTCCGCGGCCGGCGGCGGCGTTCAGGCGCGACAGCTCGCTGTCGGCGCGGTGGACGCTCATCTGCGCGTCGACCGCGCGCATCGCCGCGAACGCCCGCTCGACCGCGCGCGTGGCGCGATCGCGGTCGGCGTGGCGGGCGACGACACGCACCCAGGTGCCCATCAGCGGGCGGCCGGCGTCCACGCTCGAGATCCGCGGCCGCTGGACACGCCGCAGCACGGGCGCGAGCACCCCGGCGCCCGCGAGCAGTCCGAGGCCGGCGAGGAAGTGGCGGCGGGTGAAGCCCGCCTGCGGGAGAGACCCTGCCGGGGCAGGGAATGGCTTCGAATCGGAGCGCGCCATGGGGCTACGGACTCCTCGACTTGGACTCGGAGGTATCCCCGGCGGCCCCGGGCGGGAAGGCGGCCTGCTGCCCTTCCCGATTAGCATGATTCATGCAGGCTAGCACAACTTCGGAGAAATCCGTGCCCGGCATCCGGCCGCCGGCCGAGCCGAGCCGTAACCGGCCAACTCAAGAAGGAGCGCGAAATTGGGCAAGCTTCCCGTGTTCTACGTGGACGCCGATCTGTGCACCGAGTGCGGCGACTGCATCACGGCCATCCCGGAGGTGTTCCGCAAGGTCGCAGGCGAAGAGGTGGCGGAGGTCTACAACACGGACCTGGACGAGAGCTATCTGCCAAAAGTGGAGAAGATTATGACAGATTGTCCGGCCACCGCCATCCTCTGGAAGAAATAGACGCACGCAGTTGGAGGGCCGCACCACGGGGCCGGGCGATGAGCCCGGCCCTTCTTACTTGGAGACGGGCCGCGGACCCGGCTCGCGCACCGGAGAACGAGATGGCGGGCGGCCAACGCCGCCCGCCATCCCCCTGCCACACCCGGCGCGCCCGGACTCGCGCGCCGGGCGGCGCCGCCGTCCCGTGCCCGGGGCCTACGCCTTCCAGCCCTGCAGGACCTGGATGTAGTTCGCCCGCTCGTAGGCGTCCGGGTCGGGTGACTTCACGAGGTTCATGCTGCCTCGCATCTGGCCGAGCGACTCGTACTCGTGCTCCTCGAGCCAGCGCGACAACTCCTCCCGCAGCTGTCGCAGGTACGCCGGCCCCTTCTGCAGCAGGGCCGACACGACCTGGACCGCGTGGGCGCCGGCCATCACCGCCTTCACGACGTCCGTCGCCGTGTGCACGCCCCCGGACACCGCCAGGGCCGGGCGCACCCGGCCCGAGAGGATCGCCAGCCAGCGCAGGCGCAGGTTCAGCTCGGCCGAGGTCGAGAGATGGAGCGTGCGCATGGCCTCGAGCTGCTCCACGTCGATGTCGGGCTGGTAGAAGCGGTTGAACAGCACCAGGCCGTCCGCCCCGGCGGCCTCCAGGCGGTGCGCGAAGTTGGGCAACGACGAGTAGAAGGGCGCCAGCTTCACGGCCACCGGGACGGTGATGATCCTCTTGATCTCCCTCACCATCTCGACCGCAGCGCCCTCGACCTGCTCCGCGGTGACGGTGGGATCGGTCGGCAGGTAATAGACGTTCAACTCGAGCGCGTCGGCCCCGGCCTGCTGCATCTGCCGGGCGTAGGTCAGCCAGCCACCCCGGGTCACCCCGTTCAGCGAGGCGATCACCGGCACCTTCACCGCGGCCTTGATCCTGGCGATCAGCGCGAGGTAGTCGTCGGGCCCGAGCCGGTAGGCCTCGGGCCGCGGGAAGTAGGACGTCGCCTCGGCGAAGGACTCGGCGTGGGCGTCCTCGTGTTCGATCGCCGCGGCCTGCTCCATCGCGATCTGCTCCTCGAAGAGGGAGTTCATCACGATCGCCGCGGCGCCGGCGTCCTCGAGGCGGCGGACGGTGTCGAGGTCGGTGGCCAGCGGCGAAGCGCCGGGCATGAGCGGAGACGCCAACTTGAGTCCGAGGTACGTCGTCGAGAGATCCATCGCCCCCCCTACTTCTCTTCCGCCGGCGCGGTCGCGCCCGCCTGGCCTTCCGTCGTGGGAATCGTGAGCCCCGCGAGATGCTGGTAGACCGCGAAGCGCTGGGTCGCCTCCATCTGCGCGCGCGTCATCAACTGCTGGAACCGCTTCGGATCGAGCTTCTCGACCATGCGGAAGCGGGTCTCGTTCTTCGTCAGGTCGCTGACCCGCGCCCCCGTCGGCTGGGCATCCATGGTCAGCGGCGGCTGTCCCGCCGCGATCCGCCGCGGGTCGAACCGGTAGAGCGGCCAGATGCCGGCCTCGACCGCGAGCTTCTGGTGCGCGCAGCCGTCGGCGAGGTCGTAGCCGTGGGCGATGCAGTGGCTGTAGGCGATGATCAGCGAGGTCCCCGGGTACGAGTCCGCCTCCATGAACGCCCGCACCGTCTGCTGGTCCCGGGCGCCGAACGCCACCCGCGCCACGTAGACGTGGCCGTAGCTCATCGCCATCATCCCGAGGTCCTTCTTGCCGAGCGCCTTGCCGGCGGTGGCGAACTTCGCCGCCGCCCCCATCGGCGTCGCCTTCGACGCCTGGCCCCCGGTGTTCGAGTAGACCTCGGTGTCGAGCACCAGGAGGTTGACGTCCCGGTTCATCGCCAGGACGTGGTCGAGGCCGCCGTAGCCGATGTCGTAGGCCCAGCCGTCGCCGCCGACCCCCCAGACGCTCTTCTTCACGAGGTAGTCGGCGATGGTCTCGAGCCGCCGCGCCGGCGGACTGGGAAGCGTCGCGAGCTTCGCGCGCAGGACCGCGACCCGCTCCCGCTGCTGGCGGATCCCCAGCTCGTCGCTCTGGTCCGCCTCGATCAGCGCGGTGACCAGGTCGTCGCCGAGCCGGACCGCCAGGCTCCGCAGGAGGTCGTGCGCCAGGCGCTGCTGGGCGTCCACCGCCAGGCGGAAGCCGAGGCTGAACTCGGCGTTGTCCTCGAAGAGCGAGTTGGACCAGGCCGGCCCGCGCCCCTCGTGATCCACCGCGAACGGCGTCGTCGGCAGGTTCCCGCCATAGATCGAGGAGCAGCCGGTCGCGTTGCCGATGAGCGCCCGGTCGCCGAAGAGCTGCGTCAGGAGCTTCACGTAGGGCGTCTCGCCGCAGGCGGCGCAGGCGCCCGAGTACTCGAAGAGCGGCCGCAGGAACTGCGAGCGCTTGCTGTCGATCTTGATCTTCGTCCGGTCCGGGTCGGGCAGCCCGAGGAAGAACGAGTAGTTCGCCACCTCCGGCTCCCGCAGCGGCATCTGCGGCGCCATCTCGAGCGCCTTGTGCCGTGGGTTGCTCTTGTCCTTGGCGGGGCAGACCGTGACGCAGATCCCGCAACCGGTGCAGTCCTCCGGGGCGATCTGGATCGTGTACTTCATCCCCTTGAAATCACCGGTGCGGTAGTCGATCGACTTGAAGGTCGAAGGCGCCCCCTCGAGCAGGCCCGGCTCGTAGACCTTCGCGCGGATGGCCGCGTGGGGACAGACGAGCGCGCACTTGTTGTCCTGGATGCAGATCGTCTCGTCCCAGACGGGGATCTCGAGGGCGATGTTCCGCTTCTCCCACTGGCTGGTCGCGGTGGGCCAGGTGCCGTCCGGCGGGAAGGCGCTGACGGGCAGCAGGTCGCCCTTCTGCTCGATGATCACCGCCGAGACGCGCTTGACGAAGTCGGGGGCCGCGTCGGATACGATCGCCGGGCGGCCGCGGGTGGCGGTGACCGCCGCCGGCACACGGACCTCGTGCATGTTGGCGAGCGTCTCGTCCACGGCCGCGTGGTTCTTCTGGACGACCTCCGCCCCCTTCTTCGCGTAGGTCTTCTCGATCGTCTTCTTGATCTTGGCGATGGCCTCGTCGGGGGGCAGGACGCCCGAGACCGCGAAGAAGCAGGTCTGCATGATGGTGTTGATGCGTCCGCCCATCCCGGTCTTCTTGGCCACCTCGACGGCGTCGATCACGTAGAACTTCAGCCGCTTCTCGATCAGGTCCCGCTGGACCTCGCGCGGGAGATGGTCCCAGATCTCGTCCTTGCCGTAGGGCGCGTTGAGCAGGAAGATCCCGCCCGGCACCGCGTAGCCGGTCATGTCGTAGCGTTCGAGGAACGAGAACTGGTGGCAGGCGACGAAGTTCGCCCGCCGGATCAGGTAGGTCGAACGGATCTTCCGGGGCCCGAAGCGCAGGTGCGAGATCGTGACCGCACCGGCCTTCTTCGAATCGTAGACGAAGTAGCCCTGCCCGTCGTTCTCCGTCTCCTCGGCGATGATCTTGATCGAGTTCTTGTTCGCCCCCACGGTGCCGTCGCTGCCGAGCCCGAAGAACACCCCGCGGACCACGTCGGCGGGCTCGGTGTCGAACTCCTCGTCGACCGGCAGCGAGAGGTGCGTGACGTCGTCGACGATGCCGACGGTGAAGTGCACCCTGGGCGTCGGTCTCGCCAGGTCGTCGAAGACCGCCTTGACGCAGGCCGGCGTGAATTCCTTCGAGGACAACCCGTAGCGGCCGCCGGTGACCCGCGGATCGGCCGCGAAGGGCGAGAAGCCGGCGTCCTTCGCCTCGCGCAGGGCCGCCAGCACGTCCATGTAGAGCGGCTCCCCGACGGCGCCCGGCTCCTTCGTCCGATCGAGCACGGCGATCGACCGGACGCTCTTCGGCAGGGCGGCGATGAACTGCCTGGTCCCGAACGGGCGATAGAGGCGGACCTTCACGATCCCCACCCTCTCGCCCTGCGCGACCATCCAGTCCACCGTCTCGTGCGCCGTCTCGGCGCCCGAGCCCATCAGGACGATCACGCGCTCCGGCTCGGGATGCCCGACGTAGTCGAACAGGCGATACGACCTGCCGATCCGCCTGGCGAAGTCGTCCATGGTCTGCTGGACGATCTCGGGGCACTGGTCGTAGAACCGGTTGCACGCCTCGCGCGCCTGGAAGAACACGTCCGGGTTCTGCGCGGTGCCGCGCAGGACGGGACGGTCCGGCGTCAGGGCGCGCTCCCGGTGCGACTGGACGAGCGCGTCGGGGATCATGAAGCGCAGGTCGTCGTCGGTCAGCAGTTCGATCTTGGCGACCTCGTGCGAGGTCCGGAAGCCGTCGAAGTAGTGGAGCAGCGGGACGCGCGAGCGCAGCGTCGCCGCCTGGCCGATCAGGGCCATGTCGTGCGCCTCCTGGACCGAGCCCGAGGCGAGGAGCGCGAAGCCGGTCTGGCGGCAGGCCATCACGTCCGAGTGGTCACCGAAGATCGAGAGCGCGTGCGTGGCCACGGTGCGGGCGGCGACGTGCATGCAGTAGCTCGAGAGCTCCCCACCGATCTTGTACATGTCGGGGATCATCAGCAGCAGCCCCTGCGCCGCCGTGAACGTGGTCGTCAGCGCCCCGGCCTGCAGCGCCCCGTGGACCGCCCCCGATGCGCCGCCCTCCGACTGCATCTCGATGACGTCCGGGATGACGCCCCAGATGTTCTGGCGCCCCAGGGCGGACCACTCGTCGGCCCATTCCCCCATGTTCGAGGACGGGGTGATGGGATAGATGGCGATGACCTCGTTCGTGCGGTGAGCGACCGACGCGACCGCCTCGTTGCCGTCTATGGCGATCAACGATCTTCCTGCCATGAACTCCTCCTGATTGAGCCGGGGAACCAAAGGCGCCCATCCCAGGGGCTTGCGGCCCGGGCGCCCGGCGCCGGCGCCACCTCGCACCGGGGCGGACCCGGCGCGAAACGTGGCAAGCGGCGCCGACACCGGCGCGCGGTGCGGATCGCTCGCGTCCGGCCCTCCCGTTCCGCCAGGCCCACGACGCTCGCGCTGCCGCACCCAAGTGCTTCCGAGTGGACTGTGTGACCCGGAACTGCCAGGACCCGGGTCGCCAACTCATACTATACATTCCGGCCCCGGTTTCGTCACGAGCCGCCCCTGCGCACCCGCGGACGACGGTCCCGCGCGCGCGTCACCGGCCGCGGCCGGATCGATCCGCGGCCGACAGCGGGGAGCGCTTCGCGTGCATCGTGGTGGGAGGTCGAGGCGACGGCAGCCCGGTGCGGGCGCGGGAGTTCAGAGCGGGGGACGTCGTGGTCGCGCTGCACGGCGGCCGTCGAGCACGTCTCCACCGTCACCGCGGAAGAGTCCGGCCCGAGCGAGCCCTGCCTCCGCACCGACGGCCGGAGGGTCGCAGCGCGGGGCCGGGCGAGGCGCCCGACCCCGGACCATTCGGGTGGCGCGCGACCGAGTGCGTTCCAGCACCGGCCGCGGCCGCCGGTCACTCCATATCAGCGATACGACACCTTGAGCTGGCCCCACGAGGTCCGCCTGGTGGGGGTCAGGCAGTAGTCCAACGGGGCCGGGCCCGTCCGGGTGCCGTAGCTCACGGTCCGCGTGCAACTGCCGGGGAGCAGGTCGCAACCGGTGCCGGTGCCCGAGTAGGAGACGCTCATCGTCGTGACCGACCGGAAGGAATTGCTGGTGCGGGTCGCGTCGGTCTGGATGTCGTAGGTGACCTGGCAGTCCGTGAAGACGTCCATGCTGCCGGTGCAGGTCACGTGGTACGAGGTCGCGTCCGCGCTGCCGTTGCAGTCGATGGTCACCGGGACACCGGTCGTGTCCTGCTGGATCACCTGCCCCGAGCAGAGCGTGTCCGTCGAGGTATCGAAGTACTTGAACCCGGTGGTGCAGTCGTAGACCGAGTCCTGGACCGTCCAGACGCCGTCCCACTCGGGCGGCACGGTGACCGTGTTGCCCATGACCCGCAGGGCGCCGCTGAAGTCGAAGACGCGCGCCCTGGCGTGGGCGGAGCCGGGCAGCAATGCCGAGGCGGACAGCAGCAGGACCACACAGGCGATTCGCTTCATGGCGTTCCTCCGGGATCGGCCGGTTCCCACGTTGGACGGAGCTGCAAGGGGGACGGCTCCGGGCTCTGGGTGATCGGGTGTCGCGCAGGAGGCCGTGGCCGACGAGTCCCGGGTGCCACTTCGATGCCCTGAGGCCGCTTCCGGATGCACGCCGGCACGGCCGAGCCCGCTCAGCCCCGCGCGGGCTCCCGCGCCGTCCCGCGCGCGTCCGAGGGCTTCAACAGCGCCGGACGCGCGAGCAGCACCGTCGTCCAGGCCAGCAGCAGCACCGCGCCGACCAGCACCGCGTTCGCCGGGCCGACCGCCTGGCCCACCGCCCCGAAGAGGAGCCCGGAGATCGGCATCATGCCGAGGAACGAGAGCACGTAGAGCGACATCACGCGCCCCCGCAGGTGCGCCGGGGCCGCCGCCTGGATGGAGGTGTTGGTGAGCGAGTTCGAGGCCAGCAGCGCCATCCCGCCCAGCGTCGACAGCACCAGCATCAGCGGCAGCCAGCGCGACAGCGCGAAGGCCGCGAGCAGCAGGGCGAGCGCCGCCAGCGCCAGCGGGATGACGCGGTCGCGCCGGAAGCCCGCCGGCAGGCTCGCCACGCCGAGCGCCCCCGCCAGCGCGCCCAGGCCGTTCGCGGCCATCACGAACGCCACCGTGCGGGACAACTCGCGGCCCGAGAGACCGAGCGAGTGGTGGACGATCGCCGGGAGCAGCGTCATGTAGGGGAAGGCGCAGACCGTCATGATGGCGGTGCTCAGGATCAGCACGCCGACGGCGCGGTCCGCGCGCGCGTAGCGCAGGCCGGCGGTGAGCGCGTGCCACGAGGCCTGGCGCCACGAATCCCGGTCCGGCGTCGCGCGGTGCACGCCGCCGGGCGCCGCGGCGGGACCGGCGCCGCGGTCCAGCCGGATCGCCCACAGCGCGGCGATCACGAACAGGAAGCTGGCCGCGTTGACGTAGAAGACCTCGCCCATGCCGGCGCCCGCGAGCACCACGCCCGCGGCCACGAGCGGCCCGAGCAGGCGCGACGACTGGAACTGCGCCGAGTTGAGCGCGATGCCGTTCAGGAGCAGCCGGCGCGGCACCAGGTCGGGCAGCATGGACTGGAAGGCCGGCGCCATGAAGGCCATCGAGACGCCGCCCACGAGCCCCAGCGCCGCGACCCGCACCAGCGACGCCACCGGGTCGTGCGGACCGAGCCGGCCGAGGTTGTAGAGCGCCCCCAGCGCGGCGGCCTGCAGCAGCAGCACCACCTGGATCACGATCAGCAGCCGGCGGCGGTCCACGCGGTCGGCGATGGCCCCGGCCGGCAACGCGAGCACCAGCACCGGCAGGCCGCTCAGGAAGTTCACCAGCCCGAGGTCGAAGGACGAGCCGCGCAGGCCGAAGACGACGATCCCGAGCGCGTAGGCCTGCATCCACGAGCCGATGTTGCTCACCAGCGCCCCGGACCAGAAGAGCCGGAAGTCGCGGTGGGCGAACGACTCGAACGTCCCGCCCCCGCGGCCGACCGACTGCGGCGGCGCCGCGGCGTCGGCCTCGAGCGTGGTCGTCAGCTCGCGGGCCTCGTCGCCCGCGGCCGCAGCGCGCCCCGCGGGGCCCCGCGTGGCGTCGTTCACCGGTCCCACCGCAGCGCGTACTTGACCAGCGCCGGCACCTCGCGCGCGGTCGCCCAGACGTCGAGCGGAGCGACGTGCCGGGCGTGCGCGGTGCGCACGCCGTGGAGGCCGTGGCGCTCGAAGGCCAGGCGGCAGCGCGGCAGGTGGTAGTAGTCCGAGACCACCAGCACGCGGCGGAGGCCGCGCGCCGCCAGCCACGCGGCCGTGTTCCGCGCGGTGAGCCAGGTGTTCCGCCCGAGGGAGTCCGCGACGACGCAGGAATCCGGCACGCCGCGCGCGAGCAGGTAGCGCCGCATCACCGGCGCCTCGTTGAACCCGCTCCGGTCCACGCCCCCCGAGACGATCAGCCGCGGCACGCGGCCCGCCCGCCACGCGTCGAAGCCGCGGTCGAGGCGCGCGCGCAGCCCCGGCGTGGGCGTGCCGTCGCGCTCGATCAGGCTGCCCAGCACCACGCCGACGTCGGCGGAGCCGGCGCGGTCGCGCAGCCCGTCGGCGACGATCAGTCCGCAGGCGAGCGAGAACAGCGCGGCCGCCACGGCGAAGGCGCGCACGAGGCGGCGGGCGGACCCGCCGCCGGCGAACGGCACGGCCGTCACGCGCGGGCCCCGCTCAGGTCGAGAACCCGAGCAGTCCAGGGTCGGGCATCAGGTCGGGGCTCCAGGCGTCGGGCAGGATCTCCACCTCGGTGGGCTGGTCCACGACGCTGCGCGCCGCCTGCTTCACGTCCTCGGCGAGCTGGGGCGCGTAGGGACAGAACGGGGTGGTGAGCAGCATCCGGACGACCGTCCGCCCCGGCTCCACCACGACCTCGCGCAGGAGTCCGAGGTCGATGACCGAGAGCTGGATCTCGGGGTCCATCACGGTCTCGAGCGCCGAGCGGATGGCGAACTCCTGCTGCGTCGGCGCGCGGGTCGCGGCGCTCGCGCCGCCGGCCGACGCGGACGCGGGCGGCGGAGCCTGGCGCCGTTCCGGCGCCGGGCCGCCCGGCGGGTCCGCGTAGGCCGGCTCCCCGGTGTGCGGGTTCGTCGCCGGGGCCGGAGCCGCCGCGGCCGTCGCCCGCGCGGCCGCCTCGTGCGCCGCCTGGCGCTCGTCGCAGGTCTCGCAGGCCACCTGGACCTGGTCGCCCATCACGCGCACCGCGTGCCGCGGCACCGCCCCGGTCGCGGGCAGCGCCAGCGCGGCGCCGGTGCGGATGTCGAAGCGCGCGCCGTGGCGCGCGCACTCGATGACGTGGCCGTCGAGCACGCCGTCCGCCAGCTCGCCGCCGTCGTGGGTGCAGAGGTCGGAGATGGCGTAGTACTGCCCGCCGACGAGGAACACCGCGACCGGCTCGTCGTCCACGCGGACCACCTTGACGCCGCCCTCGGGGATCTCCCCCACCTTCGCCACCGTCAGGTACCGGTCGCTCACGCCGTCTCCTCCTCGCCGGGCCACTGCGTGATGCCGTAGGCGCCCGCCTTCAGGGTCTTGAGTGCCAGCAGCGCGCACTTGAGGCGCACCGGGCCCAGCTCGATGCCCAACATCTCCAGCACGTCCTCGCGCGTCAGCTTCCGCGCCTCCTCGAGCGTCCGCCCCTCCACGTGCTCGCAGAGCATCGAGGCCGCGGCCTGGCTGATCGAGCAGCCGTGGCCGGAGTGGCGGATCCTCTCGATCCGCCCGTCCTTCACCTCGATGTCGATGCGCAGCTGGTCGCCGCACAGCGGGTTCGCGTCCTCGTAGGTGATGTCGGGGTGCTCGAGCGTCCCGCGGCAGCGCGGGTGCTTGTAATGGTCGAGGATGTTCTCGCGGTACAGCTCGTCCCAGTCGCCCATCAGCCGAACACCCTGCGCGCGTGGTGGAGCCCCTCGACCAGGGCGTCCACGTCCTCCGGCACGCTGTAGCAGTGGAACGAGGCGCGCGCCGAGGCCGGCACGCCCAGCCGCTCGTGCAGCGGCATCGCGCAGTGGTGCCCCGCGCGCACCGCGACGCCGCGGTGGTCGAGCACCGTGGCCACGTCGTGCGGGTGGATGGTGCCGAGCTCGAACGCCACCACGCCGCCACGCCGCTCCGCCCCGGGCCCGAGGATCCTCACGTCGGGCACCTCGCCCAGGCGCTCGAGGGCGTAGCGCGCCAGCTCGCGGTCGTGCTCGAAGATCGCGTCCATGCCGAGCTCCTCGCAGAAGGCGATCGCCGCCCGCAGCCCGACCGCCTCGGCGATCGGCATGGTGCCGGCCTCGAACTTCCACGGCAGCTCGTTCCACTTCGAGCCCTGGAGCCGGACCTCGCGGATCATCTCGCCGCCGCCGAGGAAGGGCGGCATCGCCTCGAGCAGCTCGCGTCGCGCCCAGAGCGCGCCGATCCCGGTCGGCCCGAGCATCTTGTGCCCGGTGAGCGCGAGGAAGTCGCAGCCCAGCGCCCGCACGTCCACCGGCAGGTGCGGCACGCTCTGCGAGGCGTCCACCAGCGTGAGCGCGCCCGCGGCGCGGGCCTGGCGCGCGATCTCCTCCACCGGGTTCACCGTGCCGAGCACGTTCGAGACGTGCACCACGCCGACCAGCCGGGCGCGGCCGTCGGCGAGCAGGCCGGGCAGGGCCTCGAGCGCCAGCTCGCCCGAGTCCGTCACGGGGATGAAGCGCAGCTCGATGCCGCGCTCCGCGGCCAGGATGTGCCAGGGCACCAGGTTCGAGTGGTGCTCCATCTCGGTCAGCACCACGGCGTCGCCGCGCGCCAGCGCCGAGCGCCCCCAGGCGTAGGCCACCAGGTTGATGGCCTCGGTGCTGTTGCGCGTGAAGACCACCTCGCGCGCCGGCGCGCCGATGAAGCGCGCCAGCCGGGCGCGCGCGTCCTCGTAGGCGGCGGTCGCCTCCTCGGCGATCGCGTAGATGCCGCGGTGGATGTTGGCGTTGTAGCGCCGGTAGTAGTCGTCCATCGCCGCCAGCACGCTCTCGGGCTTCTGCGCGGTCGCGGCGCTGTCCAGGTAGACGAGCGGCCGGTCGCGGCGCGCGTTCAGCAGCGGGAAGCGCCCGCGCACCTCGCGCGGGTCGAAGCGCCTGCGGCTCGTGGCCGGTGCGATCGTGGTCCCGGCCGGCGGTGAGGACATGGTGGCCTATCCGATCTTGGCCTGGATCACCCCGCGCAGCTGCTCGCGCACGCTCTCCAGCGGGATGCGGTCCAGGACCGGTGCGAAGAACCCCTCGACGACCAGGCGCTGGGCGTCCCTGCGGGGCAGCCCGCGCGCCATCAGGTAGTACATCTGCTCCGGGTCCACGCTACCCACGGTGGCCCCGTGCGTGCAACGCACGTCGTTGGCCAGGATCTCGAGGCCCGGGATGCTGTCGGCGCGCGCCGTCTCCGACAGCAGCAGGTTGCGGTTGGCCTGGTAGGCGTCGGTGCGCTGGGCCCCGGGCGCCACCTGGATCATGCCCTGGTAGACGCTGCGGGCCCGGTCCTTCAGCGCGGCCTTGATGAACAGGTCGCTGGTGGTGCGCTCGGCCGCGTGCTGCTGCAGGGTGTGCAGGTCGAAGTGCTGGCGCTGGTCGCCGAACATGAAGCCGTGCACGAAGACGCTCGAGTCCGCGCCGGCCAGCCGGAAGTACGAGTTGGTCTTGGTCATCCGGCCGCCGAGGAAGGTCTGGATCCACTGCAGCTCGCCGCCGCGCTCGACGCGCGCGCGCTGGTTCGAGTAGTGGAACACGTTCCGGCCCCAGTCCTGCAGGTGGCCGTAGACCAGCTTCGCGTCCTCGCCGACGAACACCTCGGTGCCGCCGCTGAAGAACGCCGGGCCGTCGGCCGTCGCGGAGAGGCACTCTTCCAGCACCGTGGCGCTCGCGCCGCGGCCGAGCACGACGACCGTGGCCGGCGCCGCGGCCACGCCGGCGTCGTCCAGCCAGTGGATCAACCGGATGGGCAGCTCGACGTGCACGCCGTCCGGCACCCGGACGAACGCGCCGCCCGAGCGCATGGCCTGGTGCAGCGCGGCGTAGCGGTCGAGGTCGGGCTCGATCAGCGCGTGGAGCCGGCCCTCGAGCTGCTCCGGGTGCTCGCGCAACGCGCGCTCGAGCGAGCAGACGACCACGCCCTGCCGCGCCAGCGCCGGGTGGGTCTGCTCGAGCGCGACCGCGCCGTTGCGCCGGACCAGCAGCCCGAGGTTCGACGCCTCCCCGGCCAGGCGCTCGATCACCGCGGGCGGCAGGTCGTCGACGTTGCGCGCCCGGAGCCCGGGCGCGAACGGGTCCAGCTCGCCCAGCGTGAGCGCGCCGAAATCGGTGCGCCGCCACAGCTCGAGCCGCCGGTCGGGGAACGCGAGCCCCGCCGCCACCACCGCGGCCGCCCGCCGCTGCTCCAGCGCCCAGGCCGGCTCGCCGGCGCTGCGCGCCCGCTCCAGCGCCAGGGCGGGCCACGCGTCGAGCCCGCCCGCCACCGGCTTCGCCAGGATCCGCGTGTCGGCCGTCATCCCACCGAGCCCTCCATCTGGAGCTGGATCAGGCGGTTCATCTCGACCGCGTACTCCATCGGCAGCTCCTTCACGACCGGCTCGATGAAGCCGGCGACGATCATCGCGGCCGCCTCCTCCTTGGGCACGCCACGGCTCGTCAGGTAGAAGAGCTGCTCGTCGCCGATCTTCGAGACCGTCGCCTCGTGACCGATCGAGACCTGGTCCTCCTCGATCTCCATCGTCGGGTAGGTGTCGGAGCGCGAGGCCTCGTCGAGGATCAGCGCGTCGCAGTTCACCGTGCTCCTGCACTCGACCGCGCCCTTGGCGACCTTCACGAGCCCGCGGTAGCCGGCCCGTCCGCCGTCCTTGCTGATCGACTTCGACACGATCTTGCTGGTGGTGTGCGGCGCGACGTGCACCGCCTTGGCCCCGGCGTCCTGGTGCTGCCCGCGCCCCGCGAAGGCGATCGAGAGCACCTCGCCGTGCGCGCCCGGCTCCATCAGGTAGATCGCCGGGTACTTCATCGTCAGCTTGGAGCCCAGGTTGCCGTCGACCCATTCCATGGTGGCGTCGCGGTAGGCGGCGGCGCGCTTGGTCACCAGGTTGTAGACGTTGTTCGACCAGTTCTGGATGGTGGTGTAGCGGCAGCGCCCGCCGGCCTTGACGACGATCTCGACCACCGCCGAGTGCAGCGAGTCGCTCGAGTAGGTGGGCGCGGTGCAGCCCTCGACGTAGTGCACGTAGGCGCCCTCGTCCACCACGATGAGGGTGCGCTCGAACTGCCCCATGTCCTTGGTATTGATGCGGAAGTAGGCCTGCAGCGGCACGTCCACGCGCACGCCCTTCGGCACGTAGATGAACGAGCCGCCCGACCAGACCGCGGAGTTGAGCGCCGCGAACTTGTTGTCGGTCGGCGGGATCACCGTGGCGAAGTGGCGCCGGAACAGCTCCTCGTGGTCGCGCAGCGCGTGGTCGGTCGAGAGGAACAGCACGCCCTGCTTCTCGAGGTTCTCCTTGATCCTGTGGTAGACGACCTCGGAGTCGTACTGCGCACCCACCCCCGAAAGGAACTTCTGCTCGGCCTCGGGGATGCCCAGGCGGTCGAAGGTGCGCTTCATGTCCGCGGGCACGTCCTCCCAGGAGCGCGCCTCCTGCTCGGTGGGCTTGACGTAGTAGTAGATCTCGTCGAAGTCGATGTGCGAGAGGTCGCCGCCCCACGCGGGCATCGGCTTCTTGCGGAACGTCTCCAGCGCCTTGAGGCGGAACTCCAGCATCCACTCGGGCTCGCCCTTCATCCGCGAGATCCCCCGGACGACCTCGGGGTCCAGGCCCCTGCGGGCCTTGAAGACGAACTGGTCGCGGTCGTGGAATCCATACTTCTCGGTGTAGCTGTCCCGGATGCCGACGGTCGGGTTCTCGGGAGCGGTCATCGCGTTGCCGCCTCCTTCCCTTCTCGGACGAAGTCGTACCCGCGGCTCTCCAGCTCGAGCGCCAGCTCCGGGCCGCCCGAGAGCGTGATGCGGCCGTCCAGCATGACGTGGACGAATTGCGGCTTGATGTAGTCGAGGATGCGCTGGTAGTGCGTGATCACCAGCACGCCGAGGTCCGGTCCCGCGAGCGCGTTCACGCCCTCGGAGACGATGCGCAGCGCGTCGATGTCGAGGCCCGAGTCGGTCTCGTCGAGGACGGCGATCTCCGGCCGGAGCATCGCCATCTGGAGGATCTCGGTGCGCTTCTTCTCGCCGCCCGAGAACCCGTCGTTCAGGTAGCGCAGGGCGAAGGCCTCGTCCATCCTGAGCCGCGCCATCTGCTCGCGCAGCTGCGCGCGGAACTCGCGCGGGGCGATGCCCTTCTTCGAGGGCATGGTGCCGTCGCCGGGTGCGCGCGGCGCGAGGCGCGCGTTCATCGCGGTGCGCAGGAAGTTCGAGACCGTCACGCCGGGGATCGCCACCGGGTACTGGAACGCCAGGAACAGCCCGGCGCGCGAGCGCTCGTCGGTCTCCATCCCCAGGACGCTCTCGCCCTTGAACCGGATGTCGCCCCCGGTCACCTGGTAGCGCGGGTGCCCCATGAGCGTGTTCGCCAGCGTGCTCTTGCCCGAGCCGTTCGGTCCCATCAGGGCGTGCACCTCGCCCTTGCCGACCTCGAGGCTGAGGCCCTTGAGGATCTCCTTGCCCTCCACCGCGACGTGGAGGTCGTCGACGACGAGTTCGGGTGTCTGGCTCATGTCCGGCCCATCTCCCTCTCGGGGCCGCGCGCGGCCCGGTTGCTCACTGGATCTCTTCGACGCTCACGAACGTCGGGCGCGAGCGCCGCGGGCCGCGGCCCGGCGACGTGCTCTTCAACCCGGCCACCAGCGCCGGCTCCTGCTCCATCCCGTGGTCCTGCTGGCAGCGCACGCAGCCCTTGGCCGTCGGGGCCGGGGCCGCGCACACGCGGCAGGCTTCGAGATACGACAGCCCGGCGGCCAGCTCGCGCTCGAGCTGCTGGGAGCGCCGGATGGAATCACGCGTGTCCTCCAGCTTGCGCTTGAACAGCGCGCGCAGCTGATCCATGGCCTCGGGGCCGAGCCCCGCGTCCCACCAGGCGTGGACCAGCTCGCGCATCTCCTGCAGCGAGAAACCCATGCCGTGGAACAGCTCGATCCAGCGCACGCGCTCGACCGCGGCGGGCTCGTAGAGACGGAAGCCGCCGCTGGTGCGGGAAGCGGGCTGGAGCAGCCCCAACTCCTCGTAGAGGTGGATCGCCCGGACGGTCTTGCCAGTCAGGCGGGCCAGGTCTCCGATGCGCAGGAGTTGGATTGTCTTGGTCGCGTTCATGGGAAGATTCGAACCCTTACGTTAACGTTAGATTGCAGCCGGAACCTATACGATTCCAAGACACTAGTCAATCAGCAGGAGGCACTCACGGCGACACCAATGGCTGTGACCAGATGTGGTCACAACGCTGGATACTCAAGAGTTCTGTCGCCTTCTCGTCGCCGGCTACGCTCTCGTCCGCCCGAGCCTGACGCCGTGGGCCTCGAGGCCCTCGATCATCGCGCGATACGCCCGCGGGTCGCGGGCCACCCGTTCGAGCGGCTGCACCCCCGGCGGCGGCACGATCCCGCCCGCCACCATCTGCGCGGTGACCGCGGTCGTGAACGCCGTGGTGCGGGCCATCGCGGTCAGGCCCGTCGCCGGATCGTAGCGGTCCACCAGCGTGACCGTCTCCTCGCCGTCGGCCCAGCGCATGCGCACCCGCAAGGCGACCAGGTCGAGCGGCGGGTCGAGGCTGCAGCGCGCCCGCAACTCGTCGGCCAGCCGGCCGGCGGCGACCAGCGGCTGCACCGCCTCGGCGTGACCCGGCCAGCGCAGCGTCTTCTCGCCCATCTCCGGGACACCGGGCAGCGTGTCCATGAGCGAACGCAGCCCGTCGCTGTAGAACGCCACCATCTCGCCCACGCCCTCGATCCGCACGGCCTCCATGCCGCTGAAGACCGGCACGGTGACCTTGCGTCCGCCCTGCACGATGCGCGCGGGACGGACGTACTCCTCGGTCAGGTCGTCCAGCGACCAGGTGACGCAGTAGCCGTAGGGCTGCGCGGCGTCCTGGGCCACGCCCCCCACCATGATGACCAGTTCGAGCGGCGCGCCGCGCCGGGCGTAGGCCTCGCCCGCGACCAGGTTCGAGATGCCGGGCGCGAGCCCCGCGTCCGGGACGATCGCCACGCCCGCGGCGCGCGCCTCGGCGTCGAGGTCGAGCGCGTCCTCGGCGCAGAAGGAGACGTCCACCAGGTTCCGTCGCGCCGCGATCGCCGCCTTCATCGCGGCGAAGCCGTAGCGCGAGGGCAGCGCGCCGACCACCAGGTCGTGGCCGCGCATCAGGCCCGTGACGGTCTCGAGCGACGAGCAGTCCACCTCGCGCCAGGCCAGGTTGGACAGCGCCGGGAGCCGCGGATCGCGCACGTCGGCTACGGTGACGCGCGCGCCGGGCAGGCGGGTGGCGAGATCGCTGGCGATGACGCGCCCCTGCGCGCCTCCCCCCAGGACGAGGATGTTCATGGGTGCGGTCCTCCGGTTGTGTCCGAGCGGCTGGCCGCTCCGTGGGCGGCCGGATGTCGCGGGAGCCCGCCCCGCGGCTCCCGGGCCCGGGCCGCGCACCGGCGGCCTTGCCCGCGGGCCGTGGAGCGGGCCCGAACCGGGGCAAACTAGCAGAGAAGCGGTCCTCCCGCCCGCCCCCTTCCCAAGACCATGACATTCTGACAGAATGGCTCCCGACTTGGCGGTTCGGGCGGAAGAACCACGCCCCGGACGCACAGCCTGTTGGCGACAGGCCGGCAGTCGACCGCCTTCGCCGAAATACGTTCAGCCACGGGAAGAAGGCTCCGAGCCGCCGGATGCGGCGTCACGGAATCACGGCAGCGGCGGCGGCGGCCAGGGCCGCGCGCCTCCCGCCCTGAACCGCCCGCTCGTGGCTTCGGTCGGCATGAGTGCTGCAGTAAGGTTCGCCAATCCCCGGCGCGCACGGTGGTTGCGCCGCTCGAACGGCCCAGGAGAAAGGTCGTCCCCATGCTCATCGGAGTCCCGCGAGAAGTCGCTGCCGGCGAGACCCGTGTCGCCCTCGTCCCCGAGACCGTCGGCAAGCTGGTGAAGGCCGGCATGCAGGTCCTCGTGGAGACCGGCGCCGGGGCTCGCGCCCATTTCACCGACGAGGCGTACCGCGCGGCGGGCGCCACCATCGCCGCCGACGCGCGCGAGGTCTTCACCAAGGCCGACGTGCTGCTCAAGGTGCAGGAGCCGATGCAGAGCCCGGCGCTCGGCGGGCACGAGGCGGACGCGATCCGCGAGGGCGCGGTCTACGTCTCGTTCCTGGGACGCGACCCCGAGAGCGAGGCCGCGAAGAAGCTCAGGGCCCGCAAGGTCACCGCGCTCTCGATGGAGATGGTGCCGCGCACCTCCCGCGCGCAGAAGATGGATGCGCTGTCGTCCATGGCCTCGGTCGCGGGCTACAAGGCCTCGCTGATGGGCGCCCTGCGGCTCGGCAAGTTCTTCCAGCTCATGATGACCGCCGCCGGCACCATCGCGCCGTCGCGCGTCTTCGTGTTCGGCGCGGGCGTGGCCGGCCTGCAGGCCATCGCCACGTGTCGCCGGCTGGGCGCGGTGGTCGAGGCCACCGACATCCGCCCCGCGGTGCAGGAGGAGGTCAAGAGCCTGGGCGCCACCTTCGTCGGCGCCGAGCTGCTCGACGCCTCGATGGTGGCCGCGGGCGGCTACGCCAGGGAGCTCACGCCGGAGCAGCGCGAGAAGCAGCGCCAGATCGTGGCCGAGCGCGTGAAGCAGGCCGACCTGGTGATCTGCACCGCGGCCGTCCCGGGACGCAAGGCCCCGGTGCTGGTCACGGCCCAGATGGTCCGGGACATGAAGCCCGGCTCGGTGATCGTGGACATGGCCGCCGAGACCGGCGGCAACTGCGAGCTGACCCGGGCCGGCGTCGAGACCGTCGAGCACGACGTCATCATCCTCGGCCCGGTGAACCTGCCGGCCCAGCTGCCGCTGCACGCCAGCCAGATGTACTCGCGCAACCTGCACGCCCTGGTGATGAACTTCGTGACCAAGGACGGGCAGCTCAACCTCGACTTCGCGGACGACATCAACCGCGACTCCTGCCTGGTCAAGGGGCCGGCCGTGAAGGAAGCGGCGGCGGAGAAGGCGTCATGACCGAAGCCACCCTGATCCTCTACGCGATCTACATCTTCATGCTCGCGGTGTTCGTGGGCTTCGAGGTCATCTCGAAGGTCCCGGTGCAGCTGCACACGCCGCTCATGTCGGGCACCAACGCCATCCACGGCATCGTCATGCTGGGCGGCATGCTGGTGCTCGCCGACGCGAAGACCCCGCTGCTCACCTGGCTCGGGTTCGCCGCGGTGGTCCTGGGCGCCATGAACCTGTTCGGCGGGTTCGTGGTGACCGACCGCATGCTCGAGATGTTCAAGACCAAGAAGCCGGCGGGAGGCAAGTGATGAACCTCAAGCTCCTGTCCGACGTCGCCTACCTCACCTCGGCGATCCTCTTCATCATCGGCCTCAAGTTCCTCAGCCACCCGAAGCGCGCGCGGCGCGGCAACCAGATGGCCGCCATCGGCATGGCCTTCGCCATCGTCGCCTCGTTCGTGTTCCTGTGGGGCGGCGGCGCGCCGGCGAACGGCATGCTGATCGTCGTCGGCATCGTGATCGGCGGCCTGGCCGGCACGCTCGGGGCCCGCTTCGTCGCGATGACCGAGATGCCGCAGATGGTGGCGCTGCTGAACGGCTGCGGCGGCGGGGCCGCGGCGCTCATCTCCACCGTCGAGTTCGCCCGGTTCATGACGGAGAAGTCCGCCGGCCAGCCGACCGACGGCCTCAGCTTCGGCGCCACGCTGTTCGGCGGCGTCATCGGCTCGCTGTCGTTCTGGGGCTCGCTGCTGGCGTTCGGCAAGCTCAGCGGCTTCATGGAGAAGGCGATCACCTCGGCGTTCCAGAAGCTCCTCACCATCGTGGTCTTCCTCGGCCTGATCGCGACGATCGCCTGGATCGGCATGGGCGCGGGCACCATGGCGTTCTACGTCCTGCTCGCCGTGGCGCTGGTGTTCTCGATCCTCATGGTCATCCCAATCGGCGGCGCCGACATGCCGGTGGTCATCTCGCTGCTGAACTCCTTCACCGGCCTGGCCGTGGCGGCCACCGGCTTCTCGCTCAAGCAGCCGGCGCTGATCATCAGCGGGACACTGGTCGGCGCCTCGGGCACGCTGCTCACGCTGCTGATGTGCAAGGCCATGAACCGCTCGATCGCGAACGTGCTGTTCGCGGGCGTCGGGGCCGGCCCGGTGGCGACCGGGGGCGGCGGTGGCGCCGTCGGCGGCCCGCCGAAGACGGTGCGCGAGATCACGGCGGACGACCTGGCGATGCTGCTGGGCAACGTCCAGTCCATGATCGTCATCCCGGGCTACGGCATGGCGGTGGCGCAGGCGCAGCACGTCACGCGCGAGCTGGGTGACATGCTCGCGGCGAAGGGCGTGGACGTGAAGTACGCGGTGCACCCGGTGGCCGGCCGCATGCCGGGCCACATGAACGTGCTGCTCGCCGAGGCCAACGTGCCCTACGAGCAGCTCTTCGACCTCGAGCAGATCAACCCCGAGTTCGAGCGCTGCGACGTGGCCCTGATCATCGGCGCCAACGACGTGGTGAACCCGTGCGCCCGCTACGACAAGACCAGCCCGATCTACGGCATGCCGATCCTGGACGCCGACAAGGCGCAGCACATCATCGTGGTGAAGCGCAGCCTCAAGCCCGGCTTCGCCGGCATCGACAACGAGATCTACTACAATCCGAAGACCTACATGTTCTTCGGTGACGCCAAGGGCGCCATCCAGAAGCTGGTGGAGGCGGTCAAGGCGGCCGACTAGCCCGCAGCGCTCGCGGGGCGGTCGCAGGTCATGGACGGGCGGGACGCGAGTCCCGCCCGTTCCGTTCGCACCACGACCCCGCCGGACCGCCCGCTACTTCCGCGGCGCTCCCGCGGCATCCGCCCGGGCAGCGCCGGGCCGCCCGCTACTTCCGCGGCGCTCCCGCGGCATCCGCCCCGAGCAGCGCGCGGAGCGGGATGCCCGCGCGCACGCCGTCGTCCAGGAGCTCCTGCGCGCGC
>Ga0335071_10001504_pt1 | contig 25121 bp, 22 predicted proteins | sample Lox_Sample_15_FD_206724 | JGI IMG/M metagenome (GOLD analysis project Ga0335071, IMG submission 206724) | Soil microbial communities from Loxahatchee National Wildlife Refuge, Florida, United States - Lox_Sample_1.5 | ecosystem: Environmental > Terrestrial > Soil > Wetlands | place: USA...
ACGAAAACCAGACCTGGGTGACTGTGCGCAAAGGTCAGGGCGAAGCAACCGGACAGGGGCCGGCCGTGAAAGTCAGCAGCGGTTCGCAAGTCCGCTTCAGCGGACAGGGTTCGCTTCAAAATGTCGCCTACGCCGCGCCCGCCCCCGATGGCTTCGACGATTGGGCACAGGTGCGCGACAAGCGCCTCGAGGGCACCCGGTCGGCACAGTATGTCGCCCCCGGTGTCATCGGCTATCAGGATCTCGACTACTACGGCACCTGGCAAGTGGTTCCGACTTACGGGGCCATCTGGGTCCCGACCGGCGTGCCTGTCGGCTGGGCCCCCTACCGCTACGGCCACTGGGTGTGGGTCGCACCGTGGGGCTGGACTTGGGTTGACAACGCTCCTTGGGGCTTCGCTCCGTTCCACTATGGCCGCTGGGTGTACTACGGAGGAGCCTGGGGCTGGGCGCCGGGCCCGGTGTATGTCGGCTGGCGTCCCTATTACGCTCCCGCGCTCGTTGCCTGGGTTGGCGGCTCCGGCTGGGGTGTCGGCGTCTCGTTCGGCTTTGGATGGGGCAGCGGCTGCGGATGGTTCCCCCTCGGGTGGGGTGAGCCGTATTACCCCGCCTACCGCGGCTATCATGGGGCCTATGTCAGCCAGACTTACGTCCGCAACGTCAATGTGACGAATACCCGTATCACGAACATCAACGTCGTGACCAATAACTACTACAACAACGCACACAACCAGATCCGCTATGCCAATCGCACCGTCGCCGGAGCTGTCACCGCCGCTCCGCGTTCCGCTCTGGTCAGCGGCCAGAACATCGCCCGGGTCGGAGTCGCTGTGCCCCGCGCCGATCTCGGCAAGGGCGAGGTCCTGCGCAGCGCGGATGTCAAACCGACGCTCGATTCCCGTTTCGGTGGACGCGCTCCGCTGAGCAAGGGCGTCCCTCCCCGCTCGGCGATCAGCCGCCCGGTAATCACTCGCAATGAGGCGCCCGCGCGCATGGCATCATCGCCCACGGAGGCTCGCAACCTTCCGCCCGCTCCCGCGCTTTCCAGCGCGCACAACTCTAACACTGAAAATGCCACTCCGGCCAACAGCGTGGCGCGTCCGCCCGAGCGCACCTCCGGCGCCAGCTCCGCCGCAACTGTGAGCTCTCCCGCGCAAGCCGCTCCGCAGCATGTGGTGCCGAAGCCGCCCTATGCCGGAAACCACGCTCCTTCGGCTCCCGAGTCAACCGCGCGAAACTCCGGCGAGTCCGCGTCCGGCCGCAGCTCATCGCCGCGACAGGAATCGACCTCTGGCGCACAAGCTGCACCTCCGGCGAACCACAACCAGCACCCCAGCCAGGCGCCCCGCGAGACTAAGCCCAAAGACCCTCCCAAGTCGACGGCCGAGCTGGTCTCACCGACCGTGCCTCGTCCGCCCGCCAACTACACGTATCATCCCGCTCCCGTGTACAACGCTTCGCCGTATGCGGGAGGCGGAAGCAGCTACCAGTCCGCGCGCAATTACGGTGGCTCAGCTCAGTATTCGCGCGGCAGCTATGGCACTCCTTCCGCGACCTATCGTGATGGATATAACTCCTCTGCGGCGAGTGCCGTACACACCATCGCCCCCTCGGGAGAGCGCGCCTACTCCGGCGGTAGTCACTCCTCCGGCCCAGGTAGCAGCGGCGGTCGTGCTAACTACTCGGGGGGACACAAATCGAATTCCCGCTAGCCGGCTAAAGTCAACACCTCGAATTGGGCGGCCATCCGGTCGCCCATTCCTTTTGCGTATGCCGTTACGCGTTGCCCGTCGCGCAGCGAACGCAATCCCGCATAACCGCATATAATCAGAGTGTGACGGCCGGAATGATCCGCAAAGTTGCCGAGGCCAACTTTCCCTCCCGCTGGGGACAATTCCGCATTTTCGGCTTCGAAGGCGACTTCACCGCCAACGGTTCGGATCCCGGCAAAGAAGAAGCTGTCGCCCTCGTGATGGGCAACATTCACTCTGCTCCGCCGCTCGTCCGTATTCACTCCCAGTGCCTCACCGGAGACGTTTTCGCTTCCATGCGCTGTGACTGCCGCCAGCAGCTCGAAATGGCTCTCGCCATGATCGCCGACGCCGGCGCCGGCATCCTTATCTATGAGCAGCAGGAAGGCCGCGGTATCGGCCTCATGGCCAAGCTCCAGGCTTACGAACTCCAAGATCGGGGCCTTGACACCATCGAGGCCAACGAAAAGCTCGGCTACGATGCCGACTATCGCCAGTACGCTTTGCCCGCCGCTATGCTGCAGCATCTCGGCGTAAAGTCCGTGCGCCTTATCTCCAACAATCCCGATAAGGTGGCCGCCCTGGAAAGCGCCGGAATCGCCGTAGTTGAGCGCGTACCCGCCGAAGTCGAGCCCTACGAGCACGCCGAAAAATACCTGCAGACCAAGAAAGACCGCATGGGCCATCTCTTCTCCGGCCTGTAAGCGTCTTCGCGGATGCCGTTAATTACTCCGCTTCCCGAATAGTCGTGCGAATCTTCGACTTATTTCTCACCGGCAACCTTTCCACCGCAATCTTCGCCAGCGCGACATACAAGCGTTGCGTCGACTGCATGCGCTTCAGCACCTCCAGATGCCGCCGAATCACCTCTGCATCTCCACGTACGAAAGGCCCGGTGAAGGCCTTGTCTGCACCGTCTCTCAGATAGTTCTCCACTGTCTGCCGCAGCAGCGGCCCGGCCATCTGCCGCAAGTCCTTCTTCGCGATCCCTGCTGCTGCGCCGACTTCCTCCATTGCCGCCATCAGCGCGATCACCATCGGCGACGCAAACGCATCAAACGCGTGGTACAGGATCTTGTTCTCTTTGGAGAGCGCTACCGCTTTGCCACCCAGATCGGTAATTATCCTTCGTGCCAGACGCAATGCCGCCGCGTCACCCTCGACACCGAATGGCACCCCTTTCAGCGACGGTGCTGGCCCCTTAGGAAACGTCATCCCCGGATGCACCGAGGCAACCTTCGCGCCCTTGTCTCTCAGTGGCCATAAGACATCGCTCGTTAACGCCCCGCTGCAGTGAAACACCTTCTTCCCTTTCCACTCCTGCTTCCCTGCCAGCTCCTCGGCGATGTGGCTGATCGCTTCGTCCGGGACGGTGATCCATACGCATTCGGTGGGCAATTCACATTCGCCGAGACGAATCACCTCACTGCCGGTCTCTTTCGCCAGCCTCTTCGCGTTTGCAGGGACCCTCCTTCCGGCCCGCACGGCGACGCACGCAACTCGCCACCCTGCCCCGGTCAAACTGCGAACCAGGGCCGATCCCAGTCTGCCCGGTCCAACCACCGCGATGCTTGGCCGCCTCGATGCCGCGCACATGGCGGCAGAATATCAAAGCGTTCTCGGTCAGGTGTATCGCCTCCGCCCTCCTTATATAGTGGGATGCATGTCCACACTAGGGAAACCCTCACGACGCTCCCCCAAACTCGCCGCCGGCAAGAAGCCACAGTCATCGAAGCCTACGGTCCTTTCCTCCAAGACCGTCTTTAGCGGTCGCGTATTCCTCGTCACTCGCGACCGCATCATCGAGCCTAACGGCGTCACCGCCGTTCGCGAACTCGTTCGTCACTCCGGCTCGGTCGTCGTCCTGGCGGTTGACGAAAATGGCCCCGAGCCCCTCATACTTCTTGAGCGTCAGTATCGCTACGCGGCTCAGGACTATCTGCTCGAGCTCCCGGCCGGGCGCATCGACCCCGGCGAATCTGCCCTCACAGCCGGAAAGCGCGAGCTTCTCGAAGAAACTGGCTATACCGCGCAGAACTGGTCAAAAGTGCTTTACTTCTACCCCAGCCCCGGCCTCCTTGAGGAAACCATGACCGTTTTCCTTGCCCGTCGCCTCCGTCCCGGCATTGCCCAGCCCGAGGTTGATGAGCGCATCGAGTGCTCCCTTGTTCCCCTTTCGAAGGTCTTGCACTGGATTATGGCTGGAACGATCTGCGACGGTAAAACCATCGCGACTGTGCTGTGGTTCGCTCAACGCAGTACTCACTCTAGAACTTGAGTGGTAGCGCCTGATCTCCGGATCGGGCCGTGTCACCGAGATGGTTACCGACTGTCGAAATGGTGCCCGCCGCGGGGCATTAATTCGGCATTAAGCCCATCCGCCCTCCGGTTCAGCGGGGCAGTGCCAGCATGTATACTCTATTGACATCACCACGAATTTCCTAAACAATCATCAGAGATTTGAGCGCGGCCCAAAGTGGGACTCCATCTGAGGACCGATGTGAATCTTCTCCTGCATGTCATGGCGTTAACCGCAAATTATCGCATTTGAATTTGTGGAGAAAGACAGCTCGTTAAGGAGGAACTTGAAAGAGATGATCGCTTCTCGGGAGGGTCACGAAGTGAAAATGAAAGGAACCGTAAAGTGGTTCAACAATGCCAAGGGGTTTGGATTCATCGGGCGCGATGACGGTCCGGACGTGTTTGTCCACTACAGCGCTCTGATTGCTGAGGGATATAAGAGCCTTCAGGAAGGCGATTCTGTGGAATTTGAAATTGTTGATGGTCAGAAGGGTCCGCAGGCCGCGAACGTCGTAAAGATGTAACTGCCCGACGACTTTGTATCACCACGCCCAGCCCCTAGCGGCTGGGTGTTATTTCTCGCTCGCCTTTGCGCACCTCCTATCCTGCCTCAGCCGAAAGTGTGTTCTCATTTCCGCGGTACAATTCCCTCGAATCGCTTCCCTGGATCATCTTAGCCGTGGACAACAAGACCATCGCCGCCATCTTTTCTGAAACTGCAGATCTGATGGAAATTAACGGCGAAGACGCCTTTCGCATCCGCTCCTATCGCCGCGCCGCCGACACTCTCGAAGGCCATCCCCACCAGGTCGCAGCCATCTCCAACGATGTCAAACAACTGTTGGAAATTCCCGGCATTGGCAAAGGCATGGCGGCGAACATCCACGAACTTGCCACTACTGGCAAGCTTGCGCTCCACCAGGACCTGCTAAAAAAGTACCAACCATCCGTACTCGAGCTCTTCAAAATCCAGGGACTCGGGCCCAAGACGATCGCACTCATTTGGAGCGCTTTTCAAGTGAGCAGTCTCGACCGCGTTCTCCAACTCGCCAAGGCCGGCAAGCTCCGCACCCTGCCTCGCATGAGCGAGAAGAGCGAGCAGAAGCTGATCAAGGCCATTGAAGACTACCGCCGCATTTCCGGCCGCTTTCTCATCGACGTTGCCGACCGCACCGCCGAGCAACTCCGGTCACACCTGCAGCATGTCAAGGGCATCGAGGCCTTCACCCCCGCCGGCTCACTCCGCCGCGGACGCGAAACCGTCGGCGATCTCGATGTCCTCATCACCGGCCCGGTCTGCGTGGACGAGAAAAAGCGCGCTGCCCTCATCCAACAGATCGTGAAGTTTCCCGATATCGATCAGGTGCTTGCCAAGGGCGACAATAAGGTCAGCTTCAAACTGGGCATCGGACTTCAGGTCGATGTCCGCACCCTGTCACCGGACTCCTATGGCGCCGGCCTCCAGTACTTCACCGGCTCGAAGAACCATAGCGTCTCTTTGCGCCAGCGCGCATTGAAGATGGGCTTCACCCTCAACGAATACGGTCTCTCGCGTCTCGAAGACAACAAGGTCGTCGCCGGCAAAACCGAAGAAGACATCTACCACACCCTCAAACTCGACTGGATTCCGCCCGAGCTCCGCGAGAACACCGGCGAAATCGAAGCCGCTGAAAAGCACCAGCTTCCCGAACTCATCACCCTCCACGACCTCCGCGGCGAAGTTCACATGCACACCGTCGAAACCGACGGCAAAAACACCATCGAGGAAATGGCCGAAGCCGCCAAAAAGCGCGGCTACAAATACATCGCCATCACCGATCACAGCAAAAACCTTGCCATGGCCAACGGCCTCGATGACAAGCGCGCCGTGCAGCACATCGCCCGCATCCACGCCGCCAATGCGCGAATGGAAGGCATCACCGTTATGGCCGGCATCGAGGTCGATATCCTCGCCGACGGCTCCCTCGACCTATCCGACTCCGTGCTCGAACAAATGGATGTCGTCGTTGCCAGCGTTCATTCGGCGTTCAACCAGGAGAAGGCGCAGATGACCGCCCGCCTGCTCCGCGCCATCAGCAACAACAATGTTTCCATCCTCGGACACCCCACAGGCCGACTGCAGCTGCGCCGCGACGCCTACGAATTTGACTTTGAAGCTCTCCTCGAACTCGCCCGGGAAAAACAGGTCGCCATGGAGCTCAATGCCTTTCCCGACCGCCTCGACCTCAATGACGTCCATCTTCGTCTGGCAAAAGATCGCGGAGTGAAGATCGTCATCAACACCGACGCGCATCACACTTCACACTTTGAGAAGATCAAATACGGCATCCTCCAGGCCCGTCGCGCATGGCTCACCAAGAGTGACGTCCTCAACACCCTTCCCGAAAATGAGTTCCGGCGCGCCATCCACCACCACTGGCCCACAAATTAGGTGAATTCACACCGCGAGAGGCGTAAGCTGAAGCTGTCACTTCCCCAAGGAGGTGCCCCATGCCGGACACGAACTTTCCCCAACCCGGCATCGACTACGATGCTGGGCACGTCCCAATTACCGAAGAGTTCGATAGTGCCAAACGTGCGCTGCCGCCCGTCGCCACCCTGGTCGCCGCGCTCGTTGTGGTGTTGGTCTTCATCATCGGCGTCGCCTACATCTTCCGCGCCCGACCTGTCGCCCAGGGCCAGATTGACCGCGCCTTTGCCATGCAGCAGGAAGACAAGGCTTATTCGATGGTCTTGATGCAGGTTACGCTGCATAACGTCGCCGACAAAACGCTGTACATCAAGGAAATCAAGGCTGAGATCACGACCGATCAAGGCACATCCGTCGATGATGCCGCCTCCGCCGTCGACTTCGACCGCTATCTCTCAGCCTTCCCCGACTTGCGGATGTACGCCACCGAGCCGCTCAAAGTCGAGACCAAGATTCCCCCGGGAGGCCAGGTACAGGGCTCTGTGCTGGTGGCGTTCCCCATTACGAAAGACCAGTTCTACGCCCGCAAGAACTTAGATGTAACAATTATTCCTTACGACCAGAAGCCTCTTGAATTGCGGGAGAAGACCTCAGCGCCCGCGAAATAATGCGCAGCGCTCACATCAAAAGGCCGGAGCATTGGCCCCGGCCTTTTCTGATAACCGACAACCGATCACTGACGACTTCTCCTACGGCGTCACTGGCTTCGGCGCGTTCTTCGGCGTGCTCAAGTATCCCGTGATTGTGTTCTTTTCTGCCGAAAACGCAACCACTTCGTACAGCAGGTGGTCGCGTCCCGTATAGAACTGCAGCGGTTCGCCCACCGTGCGGTCTTTCTTCTCAATGGTCTTGTCGTCAGCGATCACGTTCAGCGTGAACCGGCTCTTCTTCGCATCCACCTTCTTCAGCTCCAGGCTGATAGTCGATACCGGCTGCTTCTGTCCCTTACGCAGCGTGAATTCGTAGTAGTTGCGGTCGCCCTTGTGTTTCAGGATCTCCAGCTCCGACGCATTCTTTGCCACCAGTCCGCTCTGCACGCCAAGGTCGCCGATGGTGCGCTCCAGCTTCTGGTTTGTCGCCTGCAGGTCGCTCTGCGTCTTGGCAATGTCGCTCTTCGCCGCGCCCACATCTGTCTTCACGCCGCTGACCGCGGTGTTCACCTGTGCAATCTGCTGCCCTTGTTGCGCCTGTTCCGCCTGCAGCTTCGCTGCCGCGCTCCTCTGCTGCGCGTCCAGTTGGGCCGCGCGCGCCGCAATTTCCTGCTTGGTCTGTCCCACTTCGGTTGTGAGCGCTTGCGTCAACTCCGACTTCGTCGTGTGCAGCATGGCTGCCAGTGCCGCCTGGCCCTGCTCCATTTCCGCCTGCTTGGCGTCGGCAGCGTCCAGACGGCTCTTCAGCGTGTACATGAAATACAGCGAGGCGACCACGTAAATCAGCGCCACCGCCAGCAACAGATACTTCACGATGGGACTGTGCTCGCCGCCGCTGGGGCTTGGCACCTCCACCTGGGGGGTTACGTCTTCTTCGTACATCAACAATCCTTTCGTCGAAACTTCGCCCGTCACAAGGTGCTACTACATCACATAATCCGGGCGACATGAATTTTCACGAGTGGCGCTCCAGGTTGCGCATGATTTCGCTTGGCTCGGCTGCTGAGCTTCGCAAACCTGAGGCATGACGGCAGGTCATTCCTTCGTCTCTTACTTACATTATACCGCTTTTATCAACCCCGGCACTTCACCTAGGTTGTACCTTCCTCGCCGCTTCAGTACCACGCCGGCGGTCTGCTCTACAATCGCAACGTGAAGAACTGGGACGTCGTTATCCTGGGCGCCGGAGCCATCGGCCTCTCCCTCGCCATCCGCCTGCGCGACGAACATCGCTCGGTCCTTATCGTAGAACGCCACCAGCCTGCCGGCGAAGCCACCTACGCCGCCGGAGGCATGATCGCCAATTACGACCCGCACACGCCCCCCGCGCTGCAGCCCTTCGCCGACGCCAGCGCCGCCCTCTACCCCGATTTCATCCGCGAACTCGAAGCTGAAGCCGGCGACTCTGCCGACCTGCGCGACGCCGGAGCTGTCGCCACCTTCGCTCCCAGAGTCACTCCCACGCGGGCCGGCGTCCGCCTTCTCACCGCCGACGACCTCCATCGCCTCGAGCCCGCTCTGCGTCTCGAAGCTTCAGCCTGGTTTCTGCCCGAACTCTCCGTCGATCCTCGGGGTCTTGGCCGCGTCCTTACCAAGACCTGCAAGAAGCGCGCCGTTGACTTCGCCACCGGGACCGAAGCCCTCGAAGTCCTCACCGCCGGTGGCTGCGCCGTCGGTGTTCGCACCTCGCACGCCAGCTATCACGCCTCAGCCGTCGTCAACTGCGCCGGAGCCTGGGCCGCCAAAATTGCACCACTTATCATTCCCACCCGCCCCGTCAAAGGCCAGATGGTCTGCATCGTCCCGCAATCCTCCGCCGCCAATGCCGCGCCGATCATCCGCCACGTCGTGCGTACCCCCGACGTTTACATCATCCCGCGCTCCGACGGCCGCATCCTGCTTGGCGCAACCGTCGAAGAAGCCGGATTCGATAAGCGCACCGATCCGCAGACCGTCCAACGCCTCTATAAGGCAGCCGTAAACGTCGCGCCCATTCTCGCCAGCACGCGCATACACGATGCCTGGGCCGGACTTCGTCCCGGATCGCCTGACAACCTTCCGATTCTTGGGGAAACTTCGATACCCGGCTACTTCGCCGCTACCGGACACTTCCGCGACGGCATCATGCTCGCACCCGCCACTGCCAATGCGATGGCCCGTCTCATCACTGGCTCACAGCCGCAGGTCGACCTCACGCCCTTCTCACCCGGGCGCTTCAACTGAATCCGGCCCTCGCAGTCCCGCCAACCCCTGCTCCAGATCCGCGATTATGTCCTCACCATCCTCAATCCCCACCGATAGCCGCATCATCGACTCGCGTACATGCATGTCTTCCTTTTCCAACGGCGAATACTCGCAATATATCGTCGACGCCGGATGCAGGATCAGCGTCTTGTTGTCGTTGATGTTCGTCGCGCGACGGATCATCTGCAACCGGTTCATGAAGGCAAAGCACTCGTCTTTGCTCGCCAGGTCGAACGTCAGAATGCCCCCGAACCCGTGCGGAAACTGCCGCGCCGCAATCGCGCGATACTTCGACGCCGCCAGCCCCGGATAATTCACCGCCCGCACCCGATCGCTGCGCCCAGTCAGGTACTCCGCCACCGCCAGCGCGTTCGCACAACTCCGTTCCGCGCGCATGCTCAGTGTCTCCAACCCCAGCGTCTGCAGGTACGCGTTATGCGGCGAGAGACACGCTCCCAGATTGCGATATACCTCTGCTCGCAGCCACGTGAGCAACGCGCTGGCCTTGTACTTCGCTACCCAGGGCGCGATCTTCGGGTTGTTCCGCCAGTTGAACGTTCCGTAATCGACAATCAGGCCGCCAACCGATGTCGCGCCGCCCGAAATGTATTTCGTGGATGAAATCACTTCCACGTCCACCCCGAAGTCCTTCGCGTGAAACAGGTACGGACTCGTCACCGTTCCATCCACCACCAAGGGCACCTTGTTCGCGTGCGCCACCGCGGCCACTGCCTCGATATCCACCACTTCCAGCTGCGGATTGGTAATCGTTTCCAGGTAAACCGCACGCGTACTCTCGTTGATCGCCGCCCTCAGCACATCCCGGTTCGACAAGTCGACATACGTTATGTCCAGTCCCCACGGCCGCAGTGTGCTCTCGAACAGCGAATACGTGTTGCCGAAAAGCGACCGCGTGGTCACGATGTTCGTTCCTGCCTCGCACAGCGCCAGCATCACATTACTGATGGCCGCCATGCCCGACGCAACAGCAATCACTCCCAGCGCGTCCGAGAGCAGCCTCACGCGCTGTTCGTAGTCTTCTACCGTTGGATTGGAAATCCGGCTGTAGGAATGCGCCGCCAGCCGCCCTTCGAACGCTGCCTGCACGTCTTCGGCGCTGGCGTGCTCAAACGCAACGCTGTCATACACTGGCATGCGCAGCGTGCCGTGTACGTCTCGCTTCTGCGGGGCTCCGTGCAGCGCTTTGGTCGTGAATCCCTTCACTCGATGCTGATCTCCTCGTCCTCGAACCGCTTCGCCGTCTCGTCTCCCTTCAGTTCGAACGAGTTCGTCTGTACGGCTTTTCCCTTCTCGACCGACGTTATGACATACGAGCACCCCAGCCAATGTGCTTCAGCCAGGTCGCTCGACGACCATCGCGGAGGGGCATCCGGATGCGAATGGTAGAACCCGAGAATGTCCTCCCCGCGCTCGTAAGCCTCTCTCTGAATCCGCACCAAATCCCGCGGACTGATCTCGTACCAACGCTGCGGCTTGTCGCTGTCGGCATTGTTGCAGGCGACTACCTGCAACACACGTTTCGTGCCGTCGGCAGCGGTCTCGCCCGTCAGCACTCCGCAGCACTCATACGGATACGTCTTCTCGCCATGCCGCCGAATCTCTTCCCTCTGCGCAGTTGTCAATCTCAACGTCATGGATCTGGTTTCAGCAGAAATCTGGGTGCCCCACTCGGCCTTCCTTTGGCCGGGTGGGGTTTTCTTTCCCCTCACGCTACAGTGCGCGAGACCACCCGTATCAGGGCACGACTTTAGTCGTGCCGATCGCCGCCAAATCAACCGGGGGCTTTAGCCCCTGCGCTTCCCCGTTTACGAATCCGGTACTTGGCCGTTTGAATGCGGTCGCTTTTCTCTGACAACTGGCGACTGACAACTGCTCAGTACTTCGGTACCTTCGGATCAATCCGCTCTGCCCACGCGTTAATACCCCCCGCCAGGTTATGCACCTTGCTGAACCCCGCCTTGCGCAGGAACTCGGCCGCTTTGGCACTGCGTCCGCCCATCTTGCAATGCACCACGATCTCGCGGCTCGAATCCAGCTCATTCACTCGCTTCGGCAGGTCGTTGAGCGGAATGAGATATCCCCCAAGACTGCAAATGGCATACTCGTGCGGCTCGCGCACATCGAGCAAAAAGATGTCGTCACCACGATCCTTCCTTTGCTTGTACTCCTCCACCGTCATGTCCGTCATTGCCACTGGCGCGGCCTCCTCTTGTCCGCGTATCCCGCAGAACTGTTCGTAATCGATCAACTTCGTCACCGTAGGATTCGGCCCGCAAACCGGGCAGTCCGGATTCTTTCGCAGCTTCAATTCACGGAAGCGCATCCCCATCGCGTCCACCAGCAGCAGTCGTCCAATCAGCGGTTCCCCCGTGCCGAGAATCAGCTTGATCGTCTCCGTCGCCTGCATCACGCCGACGAGTCCCGGCAGAATGCCCAGCACGCCGCCCTCCGCGCACGAAGGCACCAGCCCCGGCGGAGGCGGCTCCGGATACAGGCAGCGGTAGCACGGCCCCTCTTTCGTCGCGAACACGCTCGCCTGCCCCTCAAAGCGAAAGATCGACCCATACACATTCGGTTTTCCCGTCAGCACGCAAGCATCATTCACCAGGTAGCGCGTCGGAAAGTTATCCGTCCCGTCGGCGACAATATCGTAGTCGCGAAACAGCTCCAGTGCGTTCGCGCTCGTCAGTCGCGCCTCGATCTTCTCCACCTTCACGTTTGGATTGATCTCCTGCAGCGTGTCTGCTGCCGAGTCCAGCTTCTTGCGTCCCACGTCGCTCGTGCCATGCACAATCTGCCGCTGCAGGTTGGTGAAGTCCACCACGTCAAAGTCCACAATGCCCAGCGTACCCACGCCCGCCGCGGCCAGATACAGCGAAAGCGGTGAGCCCAGTCCGCCCGCTCCAATACACAGCACGCGCGCCTTTTTCAGCTTGAGCTGCCCCTCCATGCCCACCTCGGGCATAATCAGGTGCCGCGAGTACCGCAGAATTTCATCGTTGCTGAGCGTCGCCGCGGTATCTGTTGCTACTGTCATCTTTTCCTCACTACCTACCGCCCGCGATGGACGGGATAATCGACAGCGTATCGCTTTCCTTCACCGGCGTCTGCTCATTCTGCAGATAACGCACGTCATCGTCATTGAGATACACATTTACGAAAGCTCGCAACTTTCCTTCGTCGCTGTACAAGTGCCGCCGCAGGTCCGGATACGCCGACGTCAGCGCATTCAGTGCCTCGCCGACCGTCGCCCCCGGAACCTCAACCGTCGCCTGCTTCCCCGCATACTGCCGCAGCGGAGTAGGTACAAGAATCTTCATGGTCTTCCTAGTGATGCCTCGCTTCCTTTTTGAAATACAGCCGGATGGAACTGGATGTCCGATATTGTTGCAGAATCCGCTCAATTTAACTACACGCGTCGCGTCATCTCTTCGCGATATAATCCACTAACTTCTCAAATAATGAATCTCACCTCGGAGAGCTCTATGACTCTGCGCATCAACGACGAAGCCCCCAACTTCACTGCCCAAACCACCCAAGGCGCCATCAACTTCCACGATTGGATCGGCGACGGCTGGGCCATTCTCTTCTCCCACCCCAAGGACTTCACTCCCGTCTGCACCACCGAGCTCGGTTACATGGCCTCGCTGCAGCCCGAGTTCGCCAGGCGCAATTGCAAGGTCATCGGCCTCAGCGTCGATCCCGTGGACAACCATGCCAAATGGGCGGCCGACATCGAAGAGACTCAGGGTCATCGCCCAAACTACCCCATGATCGGCGACACCGACCTCGCCGTCGCCAAGCTCTACGACATGCTTCCCGCCGATGCCGGCACCACCTCCGAGGGCCGCACCGCCGCCAACAACGCCACCGTCCGCACCGTCTTCGTCATCGGCCCCGACAAGAAGATCAAGCTTATGCTCGCCTATCCTATGAGCACCGGACGCAACTTCGACGAAGTCCTTCGCGTGCTCGACTCCATCCAGCTCACCGCCGCCCATAAAGTCGCGACGCCCGTCAACTGGAAGCAGGGCGACGACGTCATCATCGTCCCTGCTGTTTCTGATGAGGAAGCGAAACAGAAGTATCCCAACGGATGGAAGGCTCCTAAGCCCTATCTCCGTATCGTCCCTCAGCCCAAGTAGGTAGAAGGCTCTAGTTCCGCGGTGCAAGCGGTTCACCCCTCGCGATCCGCTTGCAAATGTCTTGCGCATCCTGGTCGACGTGGTGCCAGAACTTCTGCAACCCGCTGCACAAATAGTTCAATCCAATCTCGCCCTCCGGCGTCCGAATCAGCCGGTTCTTCGGGCACTCGCCGTTGCACGCAAACAGAAACTTGCACTCCCGGCAGCGCGTCGGCAGCGAGTTGAATTTGTTGAACCCGAACTCCTTCTGCCGCTCCGAAAACACCATCCGTGAGCTCGATGTCTCCAGAATGTTTCCCAGCTTGTACTCCGGATACACATAGTGATCGCACGAATAAAGGCTGCCATCATGTTCCAGCGCCACGCCCTTGCCGCAGAACTCGTGATAGATGCAAAGCTGCGACTCTTTCCCCATCCACTGCGCCACCGCTGTCTCAAAAAGATTCACGAACACCTTGCCGATGTCCCTGCGGTACCAGTCGTCCCAAACTTTCGTCAGGAAGTATCCCCAGTCATCCGGATCGATCGACCAGTCCGTCACCACCGAGTCCGCATTCCCCGGATGCGCCGCCGCCGAATCAAACAGCGGCAAACTCGCCGGGTCCCACATCTGCGGCGCCACCTTGTGAAATACCTTCGGCTCCACGCACGGAATGAACTGCATCTGCCGCGGCCGCACTTCATTCTTTAAGAACCGATATACGTCGAGCGGCCTCTTCGCATTCACCCGGTTAATCACGCTCAGCGAATTGAACGGCACGCCGTGCCGATGCAGCATCTGCGACGCCGCAAACACTTTCTGGAACGTCGGCTTCCCTTCCTTCGTCACCCGATAACGGTCATGCAGCTCCTCATGCCCGTCGATGCTAAGGCCAACCAGAAATCCGTTTTGCCTCAGGAACGCTCCCCACTCGTCGTTGAGCATTGTTCCATTCGTCTGCAGATCGTTCTCGATTCGTTGCCCCGGCTTCTTGTATTTCTGTTCGAGTTCCACGACTTTCCGAAAGAACTCCAGCCCCAGGAGCGTGGGTTCCCCGCCCTGCCACGAGAAGACCACCTCATCGCGGTCCTGACCTTCGATGTACTGTCGTATGTGCGTCTCGAGAATCTCGTCCGTGATCTGGAACTTGCTCTTGCTGCCGAGCAGTTCTTCCTTGTGCAGGTAATAGCAATAGGAACAGTCGATGTTGCAGATCGCCCCCACCGGCTTGATCATCGCGTGATACGCGCGCGTCGAGCCCGCCTGCCGCGGAGCGGGCGTAAGGTCGCCAATCTGCACCAGGTGGCTCATCGCTCTATCTTACTTCCTGACGAGATTGATCCGCAGCCCTGCCCCGCACCTTGATCTTCTGCCCCGGTCCTACATGGAAGTTGAAAATCGGGCTCACTTCGAATCCCGGCACCAGCCCGGGTCCGCCGTCCCCGCCAGCCTCCAGAATCTGCTGCACCGTGTCTTCCGCGCGCTTCTGTACCGGCAACCGCGTCTCAACGTCGTCGTTTCTGTCATGTCTTTCGCTCCCATCCACTTGCTCCGTCATCCCGAGATCTCCCGCCGCCACGGGTCGTAAAACTTTGCGCCCACGTTGCTTCGTATCACGCCTTCCATATAACTCGGGCTTCAGCCCCCGAGGCTATCTTCGGCTGCCCCATTCATGCTGCATTCTTTGGCCGCTTGGGTAGGGACTTTCGTTCCACTAACAGATTCTCGGTTCTGACCGCGTACGCGAGCATGCCATCCTCGATTTCGTCATCGATTCCTCGGCACCGTCCTGAAGGCATCAGGACAGTGCCAATTCCTCTTATGGTGCCATGCAGTTTGCGTGGGCATTGCCGCAAATCGTGCCGCAATAAGGGCAAAATCCGGCACTCACACACGAGTGCCCATCCTAGTACGCGGGCAAACCTTGATGCCCATCGCCCGCCTGCCACCGCTAGCGAATTATTTTGCGACATCACAATTTCTTGCAGGCCACGACATGTTAGGTTGGAATTGCTACCAATATCTTTGGCCAACTCTCGCGCTCTTTTTGCACTGGGGCGCTCGCCAACATTTTCACTGATTGTGAATTGATTTCAACCATATTCCCTCAACAGGAGATAATGCGATGCACCGTCGCTTTCAGCCGTATTTTGTCGCAGCAATCCTCGCCCTCACCCTATGCACGACTGCCTGGGCCCAGTGGTCGAGCGATCCCTATGCCAACCTGGTATTGTCGGACATTCCCAATGCCGATCAGGTTCAGCCCAAAGTCGTACCTCTCGTCGATAACAGCTTCTTTGTCAGTTGGTTTAACAACAACCCCAACGACCCATATCCCAACGGATACGATGTCTACCTGCAAAGACTGAATGCTGCCGGATACGAGCAGTTTCCGCATGACGGCAATCAGCTCGCGCTACTGACCAACGGCTCAACGGAAGACTACGGTCTGGGCACCGATGCCCATGGCAATGCTTACCTGAGCTTCCTCGATACCCGCCAAGGCGCCAACCAGCAGGTTACCGTCACCAAGATTGCGAACGACGGAACGCCGCTGTGGGGAACGACCGGAATCCAGCTCACCAGAGGCAATCCCAATGCTCACCAGCCCAAACTGGCTGTCACCACCGATGGCGGTGTAGTCGTCTTCTGGACTGATGGCAACCGCATTTACCTGCAGAAGCTCGATGCCAACGGCCATACCCTCTGGCCGTGGAGCAGCGTAACCAATCACGGCATCCCCCTCGGCGAATTCAAGGCCAACTACCTGAACTGTGACATCCAGGCCTCCGACAACGGATCGGTCATCATCTCGTTCAGCCGCGATCGGGGTTTCCGCACCAACCGCTATCTCTATGCCAACAAGGTTTCCGCCTCGGGCAGGCTGCTGTGGGGGTCAGGACACGTGAAGGTATTCGACGGCGGCTCTCTGCAATTTGGCAACTTCCCGACGTTCCTCAGCGATGGCGCCGGCGGAGCCGTCTTTGCCTGGTACTCCAGCTTCCCCGCTTTGCAGGCATTCGTGCAGCACATCAATGCTGACGGCTCAGAAGCCTTTCTCCACAACGGCGTCCCCGTCTCCACCGATAGTTCGCAAATCCGCGTGCAGCCGTCCGCTTCCTACAATCCTGCCACCAGGGAAATCGTTGTTTCCTGGCAAGAGGAGGATCAGCTGCAGAGTGTGAGCGGCGTGTACGCCCAGAAGATTGACGCCAACGGCAATCGCCAGTGGACGAACTATGGCCTCCCTATCGTTCCTTTGCAGGCCAATGCGGAAGTCTTTGAAAGCACCGTTCAGATCGGAAATGATGCTTTCGTCTTCTGGATCGACGCCGATCCTTATCTGAACTCCACCATCCAGGGAGTCAAACTCGACACCAACGGCAACTACCTCTGCCCCCGGTTCCCGGTCAGTACCTTCCAGGTGCCGAAGATTCGCCCCGTCACTGCCCAGGCCTCCAACCAAAATACTGTCATCGTTTTCCAGGATTACCGCAGTGGAAACTTCCCGGGAAACTCCGACATCACCATCCAGAACATCAATCCCGATTGCGCTCTGGGTAATACCACCCATAAGTCGGCGCGCAAGTAATCGCCGGGCGCCCCAGGCAAGCTGCCTTAGCTTGCCTGGGTCTTTTGACTCTTCTCCATGCGATGTCGCTTGCCCCGGAGGCTCCCTGAGCTCGTTGAAGGCCTCGCGCCGAACCTGCGTTCCAAGTCCTGCAACGTGGAATGTCAGACCAAAGCCCACAGCTTTTACCCGCTGAGCGACTTGATCAGAGTTTCCCTACCCCGCCTACTGCGACGAAGCGTACACTGACTCTGAAGGACGTTTCTCATGCGATTCGGCGAACTCTCCTTCGGCTCCATCCGCATCGACGGAGTCACCTACGGCCATGATGTCGTGATCGATCGCGGCAAAGTCTCCAAGCGCAAAAAGAAAGCCTCCAAAAAATTTCGCGACCGCTTCGGGCACACGCCGCTGTCGCTAGAAGAGGGCATACCTTGGAAGTGCCGCCGTTTGGTGGTCGGAACGGGTACAGGCGCTATGCCGGTGATGGACAAAGTGAAGGCCGAAGCCAAGCGTCGCAAAATCGAATTATTCATCCTGCCCACCGCGAAAGCCATCGAGGAGATCAAACGACACCCCGATCGTACGAACGCCATCCTCCACGTGACTTGTTAATCAGCCTATTGATCTTAAAGCTGGGTGCCCGCCGCGGGCCCCACCCTGGTTCGTGCTCCAGAGGCTATGCCCATCGAATGCCATGCTGATCGGGAATTTCCCAACCGGAAAAACGCCCAAAGGCGGCGCAACTGGAAGGAGGAGGGCTCGCCGACAGCCCGCCGCCATTATTGGTTGAGGCCTGTGCCAGCACCAAGCTTGTGCTCAGCGCCAACAAGATGTGAGTGCCGATAGCAATTCGAATGATCTTTATGGTCTCCGCCCGGATGTACGGATGGATTTTGCCTTGCTGCAACGTCGATAAACGCTTCGGGCAAGGAGTGACTGAGGGCGTGAATCACGGTTCCACGCAGTTTGTGGTTCCGCCACCGATGTCAGTCAGCGCGCCTCGGGTGGACGGGAACTGCGGCTTGCAATTGACGTCGGTGCCGCTAAGGTTGCCGTTGACGTTGCTTCCGCTGAAGCGCCCATACGAGGAATCGCTGACCACGACGCCGCTCCCGCCATTCCCTGTCACGCTGCTTTCCTCAAACGTAGCTTCCGAACCGCCTTGCACGTTTACGCCAGTGCCGCCGCTTCCGGAGACCGAAGCGCTGATCAGACGAATCGTCGAATGGTTGATCGCGTTTATCCCGAGGCCCGCGTTGTTCTGAATTGTCGACGTACCTGCAACCACGTATCCCTGATTGGCAGTGATGCCACCACCCGCATTGCCTTGGAACGTGTCGTTGTTGCTGTTTGCCGAAGAGTTCAGGTTGACGGTCATACCCCTCCCAAGGTTGTTCTGAATGACATTACCGTTCAGGACAGCACTAGAGGCGGCGCTCACAAACACACCACTGAACTGGGACGCTTGGATGGTGTTGCCGCTCAGATAACAAACACTTACACTCACACCGCCGCAAATCACGCCGGGTTGGCCGCCGTTGATGATAAAGCCCTGCAGGGTGACCGAGTTCGTATTCTCAATTTCGACGGTGGCGTTCGTCCCCCCGGACGGATCGTTGATCGTCGCACCCGTCGTAGTCATTAGCGTCAACCGGTCGAATCCCTTTATCAGGACATCCTCGTTGCAGGTACCCGAGACCACGATGCTGATGTCTCGGGTCTTACCGACCTTCGACAACAATGCGAGCGCGGTGTTGACACTGCCTTTCCTGTTGCAATCCACCTCCACCGTGAAGGTCCCACCCAACTTTGCTGTGTTGGTCTGAGCGAATGCAGCGTTTCCAACCATCCAGAAGGTGACTGTGATCACTACCATCTTCAAAAGCAATGCTTCATGGTGTCTCAATGTTTCTCCTCCCGTTGAATTGGAAAGCCCGTTTCGTTTGGTCACAGCTTTGATAGAGTTCCGTCGTGTTGGTCGGAGACCCAGACGTTGGCTCCATCGAAAGCTATTCCGACAGGGAAGTCTCCCGCCGTAAATGTCCCTATTTGCCTACCGTCACAAGCGCTCAGCTTTGTGACATTGTTGCTCGCTTGATTCGTTACCCAGATGTTTGCTCCATCAAACGCGACAAACTGCGGTTGCTTCCCGACGCGAAATGTCCCCATGGGATGACCGTCCTTGGCGCGAAGCCGGGTCACGGTGTTGCTGTCCTGGTTCGCGATCCATACTGATGACCCGTCGAAAGCGGCGCCGACCGGGTTGATCCCTACCGGAAAGGTTCCTACCGTCGCCCCGTCGCTCGTACGCAATTTGGTAACGGAGTTACCGCCGCACTGATTCGTAAGCCATAAGTTGCTTCCGTCGAATCCCATGCTGATGGGACACTGACCAGCGGGAAAGACGCCTAGTACACTTCCATCACTGGGCCGCAATTTACTCACGGTGTTGTCTAAGATATTTCCCACCCAGATGCTGGCCCCATCAAAAGCTATCCCCCACGGGGTTTTGCCGGTGGAATACGATCCCAGATTTGCTCCGTCGCTGGCACGAAGCTTGGTTACGGTGTTGTCGCCGATATTCGTAACCCATATGTTGGACCCATCGAAGGCCGCATATCCCGGATACTTTCCGACGGGAAAACTTCCCAAGATTGCACCATCGCTGGTTCGCAACTTCGTGACTGAGTTAGTCCCGATGTTCACGACCCACAAGTTCGTTCCGTCAAACGCCATACCAATTGGGTTGCCACCAACCGCGAAGCTGGCAGCGCTGTTTGCGCCATACCAGCGCAGCAGTGCGAGTTGATTGGCATTTGGAACGGCAGATGTCGGACAACCTGAGTTACCCGGTGGCGCGCTGGCGGCGGTCTGGCCGCTCGCGAGCGTCAGTGAAGTCAGATTGAGTACTAAGGTAAGAGCTATGCTGCGTTTCATTACCGCTCCTCCGGTTTAAGTCAAGATCTTCGAGACACCAGACTGCGTAAGGTTGCCGCATACTCTCCGCCCGCTCCTCATGAAGGTCAATCCCGCACGTCTCTCCCCCGTCTCTCATTTTTCTATCCTGGGCAAATGGTTGAGACGGAGGGGTTTAATGTCGTACAACAGAGAGTTGGGGAGGCGTGCTAAAATGCCGCGCACTAGTAGTAGTAGTGTGGGGCGAGCGTGTCAGAGGTTTCCCCATCCCGCATCACCCTCCGGTTCAGCGACTTCGAGCTTGACCTGCGCGCGGGAGAACTCCGCAAGCAAGGCGTGAAAGTCAAGCTCCAAGAGCAGCCCTTCCAGATTCTGCAAGTTCTGTTGGAGCATCCCGGCGAACTCGTTACGCGCGAGGAGTTGCAGCGGCGTATCTGGTCCGCTGACACATTCGTGGATTTCGACCACGGACTCTACAACGCCATCAAGCGCCTGCGGGAAGCGCTGGGCGACACCGCCGACACGCCGCAGTTCATCGAGACGTTGCCCAAGCGCGGCTACCGCTTCATTGGGGCTGTGGATGGGAACGGCTGCGTGCGTGGCACTCAGGTGCCGGAGTCTTCCCGGTCGCTAGCCGCGGAAACACGTCTTCTGTACATGCCGAACAGGCCCTTACCCGCGGCGCCCGAAGTGCCTCCCGTCCCTTCAGGTCGCCAAGTCTCCCGCAGAAAGTGGATGCGGATCGCTTCGCTGACGGTCCCCCTTGCTACAGCGGCGGTCATTATTTGGTGGAACCGTCCGCCAGCCGTGCCGGTCGTCGAGGCGGTCACTCAACTCACCGATGATGGCCTGCCCAAGCAGGGCCCGCTGTTGACCGATGGCGCGCGCATCTACTTCAACGAAGGTGCACAAGGGAGCTGGAAAATCGTTCAGGTCTCGGCCACGGGAGGCGAAACCAGCCTGGTGTCGTCCGCTTTGGCGAATCCGCAACTCGTGGACCTCGCACCGGACGAGTCGTTTTTGCTGGTATCCGCCGCCGCCTCCAACACTGCGGCCGGTAGATTGTGGACTGTTCCACTTCCGTCCGGCAATCCACGGCCTTTCGGTGACATACTCACCAGGCAGGCCGCCTTCTTTCCCGATGGGCGGGTCGTATTCGCGAAGGGTAACGAACTTTATGTTGCCGACAAAGACGGCTCCGGTATCCGCAAACTCCTGACGCTCCATGATTCCATCTATTGTCCAAGCGTTTCCCCGGATGGTAAGCAAATCGTCTTTCGAACATCGCCGCTGACCGGCTATGGGACCTCCAACCTACTGGAAGAAGCGGCCGCTGATGGCTCAGGATCACGCGAGATCCTGCGCAGCAGGAAAGACGCGATCTTACAGTGTGCCGGATGGTCGCTTGACGGGAGGTATCTGATTTATGGGGTTTATCGTCCCGGCAAATCCGATATTTGGGCGTTGCCGTCGCAGATGAGGCTAATGGGCGACCCAAAGCCGATTCAGCTTACCAATGGCCCATTGTCGTATGGCGGTCTCGCTCAGAGCCCACGCGATGGGAAGCGCATGTTTGCCATCGGGACTAGACCGCGCGGCGAACTCGTGAAGTATGACGTCCCGTCCAGTCACTTCATCCCATTCCTTTCCAGTATCTCCGCCACCGATCCCAGCTTTTCCCGAGACGGCAACTGGGTCGCCTACCTATCCTTTCCCGACCACACCCTTTGGCGGAGTCGAGCGGATGGCTCTGACCGGTTGCAACTTACCTATCCTCCGATGGAAGTGGAATTGCCCGTTATCTCTCAAGATGGTCGCAAAATCGCATTTCGCACTCCCCAGAACGAGGTCTACGTGGTCGGCATGGATGACGGGGCACTTCGCAAGATTGAGGTGAAAGGCGCTTATACGGGGACCATCTCTCCGAACGGAAACTCGATGGTGCTGACTGTCTTCCGTGAGGGCGCCCGGGTGCGCGGAAACACTGAGTTGCAGGTACTCGACCTCCGGAATGGCGTGCTTTCGGAGATTCCCTCGTCACAAGGCCTAGCAGGTGTGTTTTGGGTGAACCCCGACACACTCGTCGCCGTGACCGGTGACTTCACAAACGTCATGGCATTCAACTTTAAGACCAGCCAGTGGACGAAGTTGGCGTCTGACCACCTTAACAATTGGATGCCTTCACCAGATGGCAAATACTTGTATTACGGTACAGCCGGTACCGACCCGGAGGCCAAGCGCGTTCGCGTGTCCGACGGCCAGGTGGAAAGCATTGTCAGGCTGAAGGATTTGCGCCGTGTCGATAATCATGGAATAACACAGATATCGGTCGCCCCTGACGGCTCACCCGTCTTCACCCGCGACATCGGCACCGAGGAAATCTACGCGCTCACCATCAAATGGCCGTGAACTGAGTACCCTCGAAACTCAAGACCCCTAAAGATCCTTCAGGACAGTGGCCCGCAGGCTCCAACATGCAAGCGGTCCGCCCTTGGCCGCAGCACAAGAAAAAACCCGCGCCATCCGCGGGTGCATTTCTTTTGGTTTCTCTGTGTGACTTCTGCCGGACGGCTTCTGACTGACAACCGACAACTAACCACTGACCACTACTCAAGCGCCTCCGGCTCCAGCGCAATCCCTTTCTCGCCGGCGGCTTTCTTCTCCCAATACTTCCGCACCCAAGCTTCCCAACTCTTTCCTGCTGCCGTGTCCCGTCCGGTAAACGCCAGGGCGGCGACATCAGAATAAGGAATGGTAATTTTTTCAGCCGAGGCTTGCGGGATGAGCCGGACGACCGAATCCGCCAAGGTTGGGCCAGTGCGCCGGTCAAATATGTACCCTTCTACCCTGGTACCATCCTTCCTCGTAACCGTCACATCGCCGCGATAATCAAACGCCTGTTCCAGCGCGGAGCGCATGTCCAGCTCCGAGGCCAGCTCCGGCACCCAGCCTTCGATCTTGTTATGCGCCGTGCCATCAACAACTTCCAGCTCGTCCACGGTCAAATTGCGCTGGGGCTCGCTCATGCCCGGGTCTCCTCCAACCTTTCGGAGGCGGGCCCGATTTGTACCAGCGGATTGTACGAATGCACCGGCTTCACCACTTCGCCCAGTATCTGCTCGGCTTCGGCATCTTTGTAAGCGGTTGAAAAAGTTGCCTTTACCGTTCCCCAGAGGCCGCGCCAGGAGCCGAAAGTGTCATTTACCGCCGAAGCTTCGTACCCGCTATGGACCATGCAGTTGGCGCACTTGGGATTGCCCGACTCGGTGCCGTACTTTTCCCATTCGGTGGTGGCCATAAGTTCTTGAAACGTATCGGCATAGCCGTCCTGCAGCAGGTAGCAGGGCTTCTGCCAGCCGAAGAGATTAAAGGTCGGCATGCCCCACGGGGTGCAGGGGTAGTCGCGCTTGCCCATGAGGAATTCGAGGAACAGCGGCGACTGGTTAAATACCCAATTTTTCTTACGGTTAGAGAGCATCGCCCGAAACAGTCGCCGGGTGCGGGCGCGGCCGAGGAAGTGCTGCTGGTCGGGTGCCTTGTCATAGGAATAGCCGGGAGAGAGCATCATGCCCTCGACGCCTAAGTCCATCATTTCACTGAAGAAAGCGCGGACGCTATTGGGATCGGCACCGTCGAACAGCGTGGTATTAGTCGTCACGCGGAAGCCTCGCTCGACCGCAACCTCAATTCCTTCAATAGCTTGGTCGTATCCGCCCTCACGACAGACGGAGAAATCGTGATGCTCCCGCTGCCCGTCCACATGAATGGAAAATGTCAGGTACTTGCTCGGAGTGAAGAGATCGATCTTCTCTTTGAGCAGTAAAGCATTGGTACACAGGTAGATATACTTCTTGCGGGCGACCAGGCCCTGGACAATTTCCTTGATCTGGGGATGCATCAGGGGCTCGCCGCCAGGGATGGACACCATGGGGGCGCCGCACTCGTCAACCGCCCTAAAGCATTCATCCGGCGTGAGTTGCTGCTTGAGCACATGCGCCGGGTACTGGATTTTGCCGCACCCCGCGCACGCCAGGTTGCAGCGAAACAAGGGCTCTAACATCAGGACGAGCGGATATCGCTTGCGCCCCCGAAGCTTCTGTCCGAGGACATACGTAGCCACCGTCCACATCTGCGACACGGGTACTGCCATAAAACCGCCGTTCCCAAAAGCGAAAGCGAATTCGCTTTCGTTTTTATCCCAACCGTGAAAACATGTCAACACGGTGGCAGGCGACCAGGCACTTGGCGACGGCTGGGCGGCGGCCGACGAACGTATATATGACGACCCCGGATCGGCGGACTGAGCTGGCGAACGGACGACATCCGGACAAAGCCTGGCGATGGGGTAGAGGAAGAGCACCACACGAGCGGATAGAGCGCGCGGGACCAAAGGACAGGGACGGGGACCAAACCAATGACCGAGCATGACGGATCGAGAGGTAGTTTTGCAGCGTTCGCGGAGCAGCTCGAAGGGGTGATTGACGCGAAGGGGTCGCGGCGCGTGCCGACGCAGCCCCGAAGTCTGCAAACCATCCATCGAGTGGTGGATGCGGCCAGTTCCCTGCTGTGCCGGATGCCGCTGGAAGAGCTCACGACGACGCGGATCGCGGCCGAAGCTGGAATTTCGGTGGGGGCACTCTATCGCTTTTTTCCGGACAAGCAGACCATTGTGGACGCAGTAGCGGTACGACATGTACAGCGTTTTAAGCGGGTGATCGAAAGCGAGGTCATGCCGAAGGTGGAACAGGATATGCGGCACCTCGAAGAGTTTCGTCCCGGGCAGGTGCTGGAGCAGGTGGTGGACGCGTATGTCGCGTACCTGGACGAACACGCAGATTTTCGGACGCTGTCGTTCGGCGGGTATATCAGCGCTGCGACGAAGGAGCGCGAGTCGTCGCCCAGGTTGGGACTACCGACGATGCTGAAGAGCTTCATGACGGAGCAGTTGGGGATTCCGGATCATGGGGAGCTGGACCTGGCACTCAGGGTGGTGAGCGAGGCGGGCGAGCGGCTGATCGCGTATGGGTATGAACAGCCAACCCGCGAAGAGCGCGACCGGATTGTAGGCG
>Ga0335071_10001505_pt1 | contig 25098 bp, 19 predicted proteins | sample Lox_Sample_15_FD_206724 | JGI IMG/M metagenome (GOLD analysis project Ga0335071, IMG submission 206724) | Soil microbial communities from Loxahatchee National Wildlife Refuge, Florida, United States - Lox_Sample_1.5 | ecosystem: Environmental > Terrestrial > Soil > Wetlands | place: USA...
GACTTTAGTTGTTCCTCGAGGCCCGGCAACATCGATTCGATGCCCCACTCGTGGGTTCTTCTCGTGCAGGGGCAAATAGCCAGAGGCACACTGGAGCGGTATAGTGAGTTCCGATGAAGAAAGCTAAGCACCCAGTAAGTCGTCAGGGAACCAAGCGGTCTCTTTCGAAGCGTCCAGCGGCTTCCAATCCGGCAAGCACAGTTGGCCGCCCTCGCATTGCAATTGCGATTATGGCCGCGGGGAAAGGGACCCGGCTCAAATCGCAAATCCCTAAAGTGTTACATGAGGTAGGGGGTAAGCCGTTGCTGGAGCATGTGATTCGGGCATCGCTCCGAGTTGTTAATCCGAACCATGTGTTCGCGATCATAGGGCACGAAGCGGACCGGGTACGCGCCGCGACCGCGCACACAGGAATCAACTTCGTGCTTCAAGCAGAGCAGCGCGGCACCGGACACGCCCTGATGGTCGCGGAAGATGCTCTGGCCGCATTTGACCATGTGATCGTACTTTCGGGCGATGCACCTCTGATTTCCGCTGCAACAATCAAAAATCTGCTGGATTTTCATTTGGCCCAGAAAGCGGCTATGACCCTGCTGAGCGCCGATCTCGAAAATCCCACGGGGTACGGCCGCGTCATCCGTAAAAGCCGGGGCAGCGATGTAGTTCGCGAGATCATTGAGGAGAAATCCGCGAGCCCCGCGCAAAAGAAGCTCCGAGAGATCAATTCCGGGTTTTACGTCTTTGCTGTTCGCAATCTTTTCGCAAATATCGGGAAACTCTCCACTGAGAATGCGCACGCAGAGTATTACCTGACCGACATGGCGAAACTACTGGGGCGGGCAGGGGAGCGTGTTGTGACCTGGAAAACATCGACCCCTACGGAGATCTTGGGCGGTAATACGCGGGCCGAACTGGCCGACATCGATCACTATCTGCGCATGGCGAAGGCCCGGCAGTTGATGTCGGACGGCGTAACCGTGTTTTATCCAGCCACCTGTGTCTTTGATACTGAAGTTTCCGTCGCGCCCGATACCATTATCGAGCCGTATGTTCAGTTACTTGGAAATACACGAATTGGGACGAGTTGCCGGGTTCGCTCCTATTCCGTGATACGCGATTGCGAGATCGGGGACGGAGTTACGATCCGGCCCGGATGCCTCATGGAAGACGCACGAGTTGCCGCGGCAGCGATCGTGGGCCCGTTTTCACACCTGCGCCCCGGAAGTGATATTGGAGAGGGCGCGCACGTCGGGAACTTTGTGGAGACGAAAAAAATCAGGTTGGGTAAGGGTTCCAAGGCGAATCACCTCACCTATCTCGGCGATGCCGAAATTGGGGAGCATGTGAACATCGGAGCCGGCACCATTACATGCAATTACGACGGCGTCCACAAGCACAAGACTGTAATCGAAGATGACGCCTTTATTGGAAGCGACAGCACTCTGGTTGCGCCCGTGCGTGTCGGAAAAGGTGCCTACGTCGGCGCGGCATCTTGCATAACCAATGATGTGCCCGCCGATTCGCTGGCAATTGGAAGAGGACGGCAGGTCGTGAAAGAAGGCTGGGTCACTCAGAAACGCAAGTCGGGGAAGTAGAATGCCCTGCGACTGCGACGACGGTTCGACCTCCCGGAAACCTAAAGTTCCCCTTTGAGCGTCTTCAGGACACTGCGGATTCTCTTTTCGTTCCTCCGATACCATCTCCACTGACCCTGTTTCGAGGCTTCGACGAGGCTTGCTCTCGTCAAGATCGCCATATGGTGGGAAATCGTCGGTTGCGAAAGGTGTACTCGGGTTTCGATATCGCCGGCACAAAAACAGTTCCCCGCTGTGGCGTGTTTCCCTCCTGCTGGGGCCTCTTTGAGTATCTGCAAAATCCGGCGGCGGGTTGGATCGGCTATGGCTTGCAAAACGAGGTCCAGGGAGTTTTCATTTCCGGACATGATGCGACTAGGAATAGCGCGAAAATCGATTACAGTCAATATAAGCAAGTGCTGGCCCGGAAGTACGCGTTTGTTTTGCGTCAGCCTCGTGCTACCATGCGCGCGATGCAGGTCGAGGACCTCCTGAAGTCGTTCCAAAGCAAGTCTGACGAAGAATTGCTCCGCCTCTCGCTGCACATCGGACAACTGACCCCAGAAGCGACGCTCGCCTTGAGGAGCGAACTGACACGGCGCCGCATCGCGGATCCGGAGAAGCTTAACGCCTTTCGTGTGGAAGAGATGCGGCGCAAGGTGGAGGACGCGAGCGATCCCGGGAGCATGTTTTTTTTCTCCCGTCTGGGTATCGGCCGCATGCGCTTCGGTAAGGCCGATTACTTCTATAACCCTAAAACGCGGTTGGAGGAGTTCAGGACAACTGTATTCGTTGTGCTTTTCTGGCTGCCTTTGATTCCGACCGGGACTTACCGGGTAGAGAGAAAGCGCAAGCTGTTCTTTCGGAAAAACAGATTCCTGGAGAAGCTTCCTCTGGATTGGGGACAGGTCCTGCGGGTATGGCTTGTGGCTGCCGCGATCATTCTTGCCCTCATTGCAGCCCTTCTCTTATTGGCACACTCGAAAGCTTAAGTTTATTTCTTGAGAATGGGGCTGTAGCCGTCGCCGATCAGGCGGGTGCGCATGGACTCCGCCTCCTTGACATCCGAGTAGGGACCAACCTGAACATGGAACAGCTTATCGCTGCCCGATTGTGGCGCGACGAAGGCTGAGTACTCCTTCTTCTTCAGGGCGTCGACCAGGGCTTCGGCGTCCTCTTGTTTGCTGACGGCGGCAACCTGCACAAAGTAGCCGGAGGTCGGCAGCACTGTGGAGTTCTCCGGTGCGTTTACCAGGGGCGCCGTTGAGGGGTCATTGGTAGCGGCGGAAATCTGATTCTCCGTTTTGGAATCAGCCGCCGGCGTTAGCTCAGGTGACGCATCCTTCTGTTCGACATTCTTGTAGAAGGTCATCGGCGGCGCCGCTGCAGCACTTGAGGCGGTTTTCGCGGATGCAGGCGTCACCACACTGGGACTCGGACCAGCCGCCATGGTCGATTCCGACTTCCTGCCGAGGGAATACCCCAAGGCAAAGAAAAGGGCGCACACAGCCACCAAGCCGAAAAACAGGACGAGTAGTTTCCCCGTCCCGAGTGTGATTTCAGTATCTTCTGCAACAGCCATGATTTACTCCCAGCTGGTTTTCAGTTGCCGCTCCGGCTCTCAGAGCGAGTTCATAATCCGGCAAGACCTATGCGCTCTTTCCCGCCGGCTGAGGCGACGGAGTCCCCGGATTGGGCGCCAGCAGTTTCTGGATACCAGAGAAGAAGTCCACCGGTACCGGAAACACCACCGTCGTATTCTTTTCCACGCCGATTTCAGTCAACGTCTGCAGATAGCGCAACTGCACGCTGACGGGTTCGCTGGAGAGCAGGTGCGCCGCGTCAACCAATCTCTGCGCCGCGGAGAATTCGCCCTCGGCGTGAATGATCTTCGACCGCTTTTCGCGCTCAGCCTCGGCCTGCTTGGCCATCGCGCGGAGCATGGATTCGGGAAGATCCACTTGCTTGACTTCAACGTTGGTTACCTTTACTCCCCAAGGCGAGGTGTGAGTATCCAAAATGCTCTGCAAGCGGAGGTTGATCTTGTCGCGGTGCGCCAGCAACTCGTCCAGTTCCTGTTCGCCCAGTACCGAGCGAAGAGTGGTCTGGGCAAACTGCGATGTCTGGTAAACGTAGTTGGACACCTCGACGACGGCCTTGCGAGGCTCAATCACGCGAAGGAAGATGACCGCATTGACTTTGAGGGTGACGTTGTCGCGCGTGATGATGTCTTGCGGCGGGACCTCCAACGCTTCCTGGCGGAGCGAGACTCGCACCATCCGGTCGATCGGGGCGAAAACAAGAATGACTCCCGGACCTTTGGCAGCGGGCAATAGCCGCCCCAACCGAAAAATGACGCCGCGTTCGTACTCGGCCAGAATCTTGATCGAACTGAGTAGATAAATGGCAACAATGACGATGATGATCGTGCCGAAGCCGATGCTGAATTGCTCCACGACGGCCTCCTTGATTGGGATGAGAAGGATGCTCCCATCGCGGATTGTATAGCACGTCAGGGAGGCAAGAGCGCAAATACATCACCACACCGTTGCTTGGCTTGATGCTTGCGGAAAGCAGGCAGGAGGGAGCTGGTCGGAGTTAGCCGGAAACGGTCGTTTCGCAGGAAACAGAGGGGGCGAAGTCGGACGAACTCTCGCTATCTTCATCGCTGCTGGTCCGCACGCGACGGTAGAGTGGAGCCAGAATGCTGTTGTTCAGAATCTCGGATTCTGCCTGTACCCAATCGTTCAAAGCCTGACCCTCGCCCTGGCCCCGTTCTTCATAAAGCTGTTGAGCCCGCTCGCGGACCTTACGCTCCACCATTCGGACCATCAGCGCCTGTTGCTTATGCCTCCGTGTTTCGATATCCACGTCTGCTCCCTGAGTCTAGATCTATAGCCCCACTTCTATGGTACCCCATGCCTGTTAACGCATGATTACATCTGTCAAAGGCGGATGGTTACCAAAGTATAATGCTTAGCCCAAGAGCGAATGCCCATCGGGACGTTTGTAAGGGATTGAATACAAACAGCCAAACCGTCCAGCGTAGTCAAGGCGCTGCCGGTGAAGCTGTTTTTGGGGATGCCAGCCTAGTCGAAGATTAGAACGGCCGAAGCGATGACCGTCGTCCAGAGCCCGCGCTTGTCGCCGACAGCGGATTGGGTGACATTGGCGGTGCGGACGATCTTGTTCGACAGCCGGTAGATCTGCTTCTTCTCGTCCCAGGAGCGGTCGGGATCGAACTCTACGTTCAGAGTAGTGGCCAGCATTTCGGCGGCTAGTTCCTCCGCGTACTCGCCGGCTGCATCTTCCGTCTCGCCGAACGAGTGATGCTCGCTGAGGTAGCCGTAGGTATTGCGATCGGCTGGAATGGCGACTCCGATGGATGAGGCCAATAGCCGGTGAGGCTCACGGGTCGAATTTTCCGCCACCACGGCAAAAACCACTTCTCCCGGATGAAGGTATTTCACGCCCTCTTTGCGAGCCAGCAGTTTACAGTTTGGCGGGAAGATCGAGGAAACTCGAACCAGGTTCTGGGCAGCGATACCGGCGTCGCGCAGTGCCAATTCAAACGAGGTCAACCGCTCGCGGTGTTTCCCTACGCCTTTGGTAAAGAAAATCCGCTTGGGAACCATGTCTTTGCCCAATTTCTATGTTCCTCCAGAGAAGAAGAAATTGCAGTTTAAGAAAGCACAATCTAACACATCGAATTGTAAAGCAACGATGAATTCGGTCCCGCGGGCCAAAAAAAATGCGGGATTCGCGCAGGCGATTTCCCGCAGTAGAAGCGTGGATTCTCTTACTGTGCCGCTTTGACCGAACTGACTGCGATCGTGTTGTCCTTCTCGGTTCCAGTCACGGTGACCTTCGCCCCAGCCTGCTTATCGAGCGTGTCGAGTGCCTTTTTATCGCTGGTCTCCAGCGTGTAGACCTTATCGCCCACAACCAGCGCATACTTCGAGCCCTTTGAAACGCAGCCCCGGGTGCAATCTGCGGCATTGCCAGGCATGGCGTGCTTCGCCCCGCACATGGAATCGCTCACTGTGCCCGTGAAGGTCGAACCCTTGGCTGCGAAGGCCAGAGTACTGAGACCGAAAGCCATCAAAATTGCCAAAAGCGAAATTCCGAATTTCTGAAAATCAGGTTTCATCAGCAGTTCTCCTTGGGATTGGGTTCAGCTAGTGTACAGATTTTGCCCGGCCGTACCAACTGAATGAGAGTCGCGGAACTCCTAGAAGTTGCAGCTCCCGCCCAGAAAAATGCGGGAATGCACGGGCGCGCATTCCCGCTTTCACATGCCCGGTCGGGTTCTGGGGGGAGGGCTCCGGGCAATAGCGTTTAGCGGCACTAGTGTCGGTTAAAAGCGTTACCTTACCCCCTGCCCGCATAGGCGGAGAAGACTATGAGAAGTTGTTCCAAAATCCGGAAACGCCGATGGACAAAGGAGAAACTCGGTGGCGCGTCAGCGGGGCGCTTTTACTGAGTAATCCAGGTCCACATCCACGGTCTTGTCGTGCAGATTGGCGGTCACATGTGGGTCAACATTCCAATCGAGAGTAGAAGGGAGCAATTTCTGCGCCGCCGGCAGATATGCCTGCAGGTAGTTCGCGTCGTATACGTCGCCCTGGCGGAGTTTCCAGGCATCTCGGAGCTTGGCCGTGAGGCTGTTGTCGAGTCCCCGAAACTGCAACTCGCCCATGTGGAACGTCGGCCCCTCCGAAACCTCAATTCGGATCGAGACGATCGCCGCGGAATCATCAAACTGGGGGTCCGCCTTCAGCTTGACGAGCATGAATCCGCGGCTTCCATATAGCTTTTGCACTTCTTTCAGATCATCTGCGAGCCGGACGGTATTCGCCGGTTGTCCGGCCTGCAAGCGCACCATCTTCGCCAGTCGTTCTGTCGGGAATTCGTGGTTGCCCGTCCAGTCTACGCTTTTGACTTTGTACTGTTGGCCTGGGCTGACAGCGAAAATGACATCCACTACGGTCTTGTTTTGCGTCCCTTCCTCGATGCTGTCGGCGCTCGGCTGTTCCACTGGCTTAGGCTGCGGCGGACCGAAAGAGGCTTTCAGAAATCCGCGCGTGTAATAGACCGGCAACAGATCGCGATTGACCAGCAACTTCAACCGGCTCTGTGAGTACCCGCGCTCCTGCAGGCTTTCTGATGCTGCTTCGAGGGCCGGAAGCTCCGCCTGCCCGGCTCCCGGAAACTCGAACTTCCGAATCCGGATCAGAACCTCAGAGACTTTGTAATCGATCGCGTCGACCGGACCGTCTTGTTTGCCGGTCCTCTCGTAGTCGACATGACCGGGGATGCCATTTTCTACGAGCATCGCCTGCAGAACATCAGAGACCTCGTCCGCCATATGCCCAGACAGGGGCAACTCACCATTGAACAAAGGAACATGTTCCTGGATTCGACGGCGCAGGTCGCTATCCGGAAACCAGACGAAATCCTCGAATTTAGCGGGAACGAACTTTTCGGCATCAGTGACGTGAAGTTCCAGCCGGGTGCCCGCGGCGGAATAGTTGTAGTTGAACCCGATGTCGGTGAATGCCCCGGTGTCCCCGAGGTGCTGCGCCGCTTTCTTGAAGTCGTCTTCGGTCACAATCTTGCCCGTTTGCAGACCCGTTGCCGCGGCGATTGCCTGTTCAGAAAATCGCTTGCTCCCCGTCACTTTAATCGCGATGAGTTGACGCGCCGACTCGGGCATCTGCAAAAGCGGCTTGTTGGCGGATGACTGAGCCGGAACTGCTGGGGCGCTCGCGGCCACAAGGAGTACCAGAATGGTGACTGGAACTCTCATGATCGGACCGGGGTGGGAACCAGTTCCTGCGTGGCTTTGTGTTTCACGGCGATTTCAATGAATGCCAAAGCGGCCCGGCTCAGCGCCTTGTCCTTGCGAAACACCAGCGCCAGATCGCGCCGCATCTGGGCATCTGCAATCTTGACGGCGGAAAGGACCTTAGCACGCACATCTTCCTCCACGTTGGAGCGGGATATGAAGCCAATCCCGACTTCGGCCGCCACAAACCGCTTCAGCAGTTCGCTCGAGTCCAGTTCCATGGTGAAGTTTGGTTTGAGGCGCCGCTCATTGAACAATTCCTCGATGGCGTCTCGCGTGTGCCCGGCTTTCGGAACCACAAGCGGATACTTCGCGGCTTCGGCGATGCTGGCAGCCTTCAACTTGCCTAACGGATGATGCGGCGGCGCGATTAAGATCAACTCATCTCGATGGATGAGTACCACCGTCAGCCGGTTGTCTGTTACCGGTAGGGAAACGACCCCGAAGTCCACGGAGTTATCGATTACCGACTCCAGAATCTTGGCATAGTCGGCGCGCTTGATATTGACCGAGACATCCGGGTATTGCTTCTTAAAATCGGCAAACACATAGGGAAGAATGTGAAGGCATGTGCCCTCATTCGCCCCGACTATGATCTCTCCCCGGGGAACACGCTCCATTTCTGCGATCGCCACCAGCATGGCTTTGCGGTCGTCGAGTGTTTGTTCTACGTACTTGAGAAAATGCTTGCCGGCCGCCGTAAGGCAAACCTTGCCGCCGGAACGGTCAAATAGCTTGGCCCCCACTTCTTCTTCCAGGCCACGAATCTGGGAAGAGATCGCCGGCTGAGTGCGGAAACGCTTCTCGGCGGCCCGCGAGAACGACGCGTGCCTCGCCACCTCCAGAAACGTTTCCAGTTGATCGAAATCCATGAGAAAGGTAGTTAGTAGTCGGGGGTCAGTAGTCAGGAGGCCCGGTCCAGCATTCTCTACAAACTCCCCGGACCGGCCTGAACGTCGGTTTCGATCTTGGAACCTGACTACGAACTACAGACTACTGGCTACTGACTGGAGTATAAAGTCCCGTTATTGCCGCTATAAGAACAATCGAATTGATTCGATCTCTACCCGGGCTTTAGACTCTCGGATCCTGTACAACGCGACCGATTGTAGCAGCCTGTTCTCTCGCAGGTTCTTCTCGATTGCCGAAGTTCCGTCGCGTACAGCTTAAGAACCCATATGGCTGATTCAAAAGCCGTTCTCGAATTCGCGCGCCAGCAGGACGCCAAGATCGTGGACCTGCGATTCACTGACATTCCCGGGCTTTGGCATCATGTTTCTTACCCGATTGCTCAGCTGACGGAAGCATCCTTCTCGGAGGGATTCGGAATTGACGGTTCCTCGATCCGCGGCTGGGCCGCCATTCATGAAAGCGACATGCTTCTGATTCCGGATCCAGACACTTACATTGTGGATCCGTTTACTGACGTCCCGACCCTTGTCATGATCTGCGATGTGGTCGACCCGGTGACGAAACAACCCTACGACCGGGATCCTCGCTGCATTGCGCGTAAGGCGGAGGCCTACCTGGGCGCGAGCGCTATAGCCGACACAGCATATTTCGGCGCGGAAGCCGAATTTTTCATCTTCGACAACGTGCGCTTCGACCAGCGCGAACAGTATAGCTTTTACTACATCGATGCCGAAGAAGGCCGCTGGAATTCGGGCAGGGAAGAGAAGAACCTGGGGTATCGGCCGCGCTACCGCGGAGGGTACTTCCCCGTGCCTCCTACGGACCACTACCAGAATCTCCGCACCGAAATGGTGCTGACCATGCAGAGTTGCGGGCTAGATGTGGAATGCCACCACCACGAAGTCGCAACCGGGGGCCAGACGGAGATTGATTTGAAGTTCGATTCACTGCTCCACTCGGCCGACAAAATGCTGCTTTACAAATACGTGGTGAAGAATGTGGCCAGCCAGAACGGCAAGACAGTCACGTTCATGCCCAAGCCGCTCTACGGCGACAATGGCAGCGGCATGCACACGCACCAATCGTTGTGGAAGAACGGCGAGCCACTATTTTCCGGAGACGGCTACGCTGGGCTCTCGCAACTGGCCCTGTGGTACGTGGGTGGCCTGTTGAAGCACGGCCCCGCTCTGGCGGCAATCATAGCGCCCACCACGAATTCCTACAAACGGCTTGTGCCCGGATTTGAGGCGCCGGTGAACCTGGCATACTCGCGCCGCAATCGCTCTTCAGCGTGTCGCATTCCCATGTACTCGGCGGACGCCCGCTCGAAGAGGGTGGAATTCCGGCCTCCGGACCCGAGTTGCAATCCATATCTGGCGTTCGCGGCGATGTTGATGGCAGGCCTCGATGGGATTGAGAACAAGATGGATCCCGGTCAGCCCCTGGACAAAGATATCTACGAACTCGATCCGGATGGGCTAGCCAATGTTCCCGCCATGCCGAGTTCGCTCGAAGACGCACTCGACGCTCTGCAGCGGGATCATGCCTTCTTGCTCAAGGGCGACGTCTTCACCGAAGAAGTACTTCGTACCTACATCGAGTACAAGCGGACGCATGAAGTAGATGCGGTGCGCTACCGCCCTCATCCGTTTGAGTTCGCCCTCTATTACGATATCTAGCTGGCGGCGGACCGCCCCGGTACCAGGGGTTACCATAGCAGCGCATGAATCCTCCAAATTATCCGTTGAGCGGCGTTCGGGTCTTGGTCGGCCGCGCGCGCCACCAGGCCGGAGCACTCTCGTCTGAGTTGCGCAAGCTCGGCGCCGAAGTACTTGAGATTCCGTTCATCGAAATCAGGAAGCCGCAGTCGTTTCGTCCCCTGGATTCCGCGTTGAAGAACCTTGCTGAGTATGACTGGCTGATTCTTACCAGCGTGAACGGCGTGGAGGCCATGTGGGAGAGGCTGCGGCGTAACCGAATCACCTCGAAGACCGCCGCGCGGCTAGACCCTGGGCTCCGGGTGGCTGCGATAGGACCCGCTACGAAGAAGGCGCTCGAGCAGCGGGGCCTCAAGGTGGATGTGGTTCCGAAAGAATACGTGGCGGAATCCGTGGTCCGAAGCCTCAGGAGAAGGGTCAAAGAAAAACGCATCCTTCTCGTTCGCGCCAAGATTGCCCGGGATGTCATTCCCCGCGAACTGCGCCGGGCCGGAGCCCATGTGGACGTGGTCGAGGCCTACGAGACAGCGGTGCCTGAGAGTTCCAGGCGCCGTCTCCGCGCTGCCCTCAATAATTCAAAGAAACGGCCGCACGTCGTAACGTTCACTAGTTCGTCTACCGTGCGAAATTTCGCGCAACTGTTGGGTGGAACCCTTCTGGCCGAGTTCAAACAAAACAGAGTGGGGAGCGGTAAGCGCTCACAAGGTGCGGAACGAATGCGCACGGCATCAATCGGGCCAGTCACTTCGTCCACACTTCGCGAACTAGGCCTGGGGGTCGACGTGGCTGCGCGGGAGTTCACGATTCCGGGGCTCGTCCGGGCAATTATCGACAAGTTCAGTGATGGGCCATTTTGAGGCGGCCTGCTCCTGGGAAAATTAGGAAAGCGAGATCCACGCCTCGGTCTACTCCTTCACAGAGCAACTGCAATCGGCCGGCACCACGTGCGCCAGCAGGAAGTCTCCTACGCGCTTGAACGCATCGATCTGGTTTTCAACTCGAGCGAAACCGTGTCCTTCGTTTTCGTAAACCTTGGCTTCGACCGTGCCGCCGCGCTTTTTAATCGCGTCTACGACCTGCTGCGTTTCTTCGTGGGGACACCGCGGGTCGTGCCCTCCCGCCAGCAGCAACAGGGGTGCCTTGATCTGATCAACGAAGTTGATTGGAGAACGGTCTTCGTACAGCGCCTTGTTCTTGACCGGATCGCCCATGGTCGCCAGGTCGGATTGCTGCAGCACGGGGTCTTCGTGCTGGATCTCGGTAAACCAGTTTACGAAGGGAACAATCGGCACTCCGGCGGCCCATAGTTCGGGCGCCTTCGTCACCGCCATCATGCTCAGATACCCACCGTAGCTGGCTCCCATTACGGCAATCTTTTTGGGATCGAGATGGCCGGTCTGCTTGATCCAATCGACCCCGGCCAGAACATCCTGCAGATCTCCGCCGCCCATGTCGAACAGGTTGGCCTGTTGGAACTCTTTGCCATAGCCGGTAGAGCCGCGGTAGTTCGGGGCCAGCACCATGTATCCCTGGTTGACCGCATACTGCACGAAGCGGTTAAACGAGTTCATGGTCTGCGATGTTGGGCCGCCATGGATATAGACAATCGCTGCATTCTGCCCGTTGCGCGCCATATTGAAAGGGACGTACAGGAAGGCAGAAATCGTCCATTTTCTGTCGCGGCTCGGGTAATGCACGAGATACGGTTCGACCATGTCGTCAGACCGGATGCCGCCGACGAGCGAGTGCGTGATCTGACGCGCTTTTCCGGAGGCTATCTCGTAAACCCAGAGATCTCCCGGCGCGGTTGGACCGTTGTGGTAGCAGAGCAGGCGGGATCCGTCCTCCGTAAAAGAGAGGGGTCCAGCCGCGGGAGCGCTTACTCCCTTAGGAATGGCAAGGGGGCCCGACTTTCCGGTGGCGAGGTTGTGGACGTAAATGTCCTCGTTGCCGTCGACATCCGCGCTGAATACGACTTGCTTGCCATCGGGGGAGAACGCGCCTCCACGGATCTCCCATTTCTCGTTCGTGATCCAGTTGATCTTCTTGGTGGAAATGTCGAGGAGTCCAGCGTTGTCGTATCCGTTGGCCGCGTTCGAAGTTATGAGAACGTGCTTGCCGTCGGGAGTAATGGCGTTGGCGACGAAAATCTGCTCGCCTTCGTGGGGCGTTAGCAAAACACTCTGTCCTGAAGAAACATCGGCGAGGAAGACATTCGAGTCGGTGCCCTTGGCCTGGCTTTGGGTGTAGACGATGTGTTTGCCGTCTTTTGACCAGAGAGGATCGTAGTTGCCCTTGTCCTGCGGGGTATTGGAGGTGATGTGCTTCACTTCGCGCATGATCATGTCGTACACGTCGATCTCGTGCGCCGCCGAGGTTTTCGGCTTGACCTCATACGCGAGAAACCGGCCGTCGGGCGACCATGTCGGATTCTGCTCCGCGATTTCGCGGGTCTGGGTGAGGTTCACCACGCGCCCGGTCTTGGGCGAGACCATAAAGATGTCCCATTGTTCGTCGCCATCGTTGTCGGATTGATAGGCAATCCACTTTCCGTCCGGCGACCAGGCCGGCGAAGACTGGCGCTGATCGCTGATCGTGAGTTGCACGGGCCAGCCGCCTTCGGCTGGAACGGTCCACAGATTGTTCCGCCCGCTGATGTTTGAAACGAAAGCGATGCTTTTCCCGTCAGGGGACCATGTTGATCCGCCGATCTGGCGGGTCATATACAGCTTTTCGATGGTAAGGCTGCGAGCTTCGACCTGAGCATTCGGCTTGGACGCGACTTTTTTCGGGTCAGTGATGGCTAGTGGTTCGGGCAGACTTTGAGCGGCGGCTTTCACTACGAAACTGCACATAATCACGACAATAACAAACAGCGCGCCGAAGCGCATGGCGACAATCCTCAAGGTGGAGTAAAAAGGAAAGTCTAGCAGAGGCGGTTTATCCCGGGTCCGAGGTCATCATGCGCCGTTTTGGCACTATTTTCTTGCTCTCGTCGCTCGTTTTCTATGTTGTGCTTCGTCTGGATTCTGCGCTGCCGGCGCAGGCTTCCCGCGCGTCCGGGCAACATGTCGGCATCCAGGGCGAGCACTTCACGCTCGACGGCCAGCCGTTACAAATCATTTCGGGTGAAATGCACTATGCCCGTGTTCCACGCGAGTACTGGCGCGACCGCCTGAAGAAGGCTCGCGCCATGGGACTGAATACAATTTCGACATACGTCTTCTGGAACGCACACGAGCCCAAGCCGGGCATCTACGACTTCAGCGGAAACCTGGATGTGGCCGAGTTCATCCGGATGGCCCAGGAGGAAGGGCTGTACGTGGTTCTGCGGCCCGGGCCCTATTCCTGCGCGGAGTGGGATTTGGGCGGCATCCCCGCCTGGCTGCTCGCCGATCCTGACATCGTGCTGCGCAGCGGGGATGAGAAGTTCCTGCGGCCTGCCGAGCGCTGGTTGCAGCGGCTGGGACAGGAACTCGCTCCGTTGCAGGTCACGCGCGGAGGCCCGATCATCGCGGTCCAGGTCGAGAACGAATACGGCTCGTTTAGTGACGACAAGGCGTATGAGCGTCGCATCCTCACCGCGCTCAAGAGCGCCGGTTTGGGAGAGGTGCTGCTTTATACGGCTGACGGCGCCGACGAGCTGCCTGCCGGTACGCTCCCCGAGTTGCACGCCGTCGTGAACTTCGGTCCCGGAGCGGCCCGCGAGGAATTCGCCAAGCTGGAAAAGTTCCGTCCCGGGCGTCCGATCATGAGCGGCGAATACTGGGATGGGTGGTTCGATCATTGGGGCTCAAAACACCAGGTCACGGACGCCGAGCAACAGACCAGGGAACTGGACTGGATTCTCGGGCAGGGGTACTCGATCAATCTCTACATGTTTCACGGCGGAACCAGCTTCGGATTCATGAGCGGTGCCAACTGGGACCATGACAGTTACGAGCCAGACGTCACCAGCTACGACTACGACGCCCCGGTGAGCGAGTCCGGTGCGCTGACCGAAAAGTACTTCGCTTTCCGGGACGTGATCGCCAGGCACCGCCCAGGTGTCAAGATTCCCGATCCACCGGCGGCTTCGCCGGTAATAGAAATTCCTGAGTTTCGGCTGGAGGAAGTTGCAGAGCTGTGGTCGAACCTGCCGCATTCCGAGGCGGTCGAACGTCCGCGCAACATGGAAAGCTTCGGGCAGTCGTATGGCTACATCCTGTACCGGACGAGGTTGAAGTCAGCCGCTGCAGGAGACTTGGTTCTTCCCAGCCTTCGGAGCTACGCCCGCGTTTATCTCAACTCGAAGCTTGTGGGCGTGCTCGATCGGCGGAAGAAGCAAGACCGCATTCGGCTCGAGGTCGCCCCGAACGATCAATTGAACATCCTGGTGGAGGGAACCGGCCGGATCAATTTCAGCATGGAATTGCGGAACGAGCGGCAGGGATTGAACGGAACCGTCACTCTGGCTGGGCAGGAGCTTGGGGCTTGGGAGATTTTTCCTCTCTCAATGGAGGACCTAACCTCACTCCGTTTTCTTGATTCCCATGCGGCTTCTGCGAATGGGCCAGGATTTTATCGAGGCCACTTCAACCTTGACGTTATAGGTGACACATTTCTGGATACACGTGGATGGGGAAAGGGCGCGGTCTGGGTGAATGGCCACGCTCTCGGACGATTCTGGAATGTCGGTCCCCAGCAAACTCTATACGTCCCGGGCCCATGGCTGAAAAAGGGAAGCAATGAAGTCGTCGTGTTCACGCTGGAAGAACACGCTTTGCAGTTGCGTGCAGTGCGCGAGCCGATTCTGGATAAACTCCAAGAGAACTAAAACGATTTTGCGCGCACTTGAATGGCGAAATGCGGTTGGGCGGATTGTACTGTTGGGGCGTGGAGCCATGTACTTCCGGCGAAGAAGTTCGACTGAAAAATCAGGGGCCCTGCGCCTTCTGGACAGATTCTTGCGTTACGATTTCCTCCCCGCAGTAAATCTTTCTTGCCTGCGGCAATTCCTACAGAGGCGCGGGCGGGGAGAAATCTGGCAATTGTTTATTTTGAACGGCTTGCAGAACGGCATGCCGCATGCTTTAGGTAATGGCAGACGAAGTGGCGCGCAACGGGGTGCTCCAGAGAATAACTTCGGCCAGAGGTTTTCTTGGGCACCCCTTGCAATTTCTCCAGCAACCTTTCCTGAAGTGGATTCCTTGCACAGTAGCTCCAAACCCACAGGTCAGCTATGGGAGATCCTTCGCTTCACCTGAAAAGCGGATGCGCTCACGATGACCTTCTTGGATGAGTGATCGCCGAATGACTGCGAACTACGTTAGCGCGACTACCTCCCGCACGTCGATTCCGGCCTGACGCAGCATCTTGGCTATGGCGTCCTGCTTCATACGGGATGCGTCGTAGAGAACGCGAACCGTGCGGTCCTTGCCGTTAAACTGCACGCGCTGGATTCCGTAGACTTCCCGCATCGCGTCGGTCGCCCGCAGTTCGGTTTCGCCCGGCAACCCGCCAATGTTGAACACGACCTCCAAATAAGTCATCGCTCGAAAAATCCTTTTGTATGATGGTCTTGAATCGTCCAGCCTGATTTACCGGACGAATCCAATATAGAGCATCTGCAATCAAAACATCACGGGATTCCGCGAAATCCGGGCGGCCGACCCGTTGAGAAAGTCAATCATGAACGCCCCCAATGCAACCCTGGAACGCGATCCAGTCTGCGGCATGAATGTGGACCCGCTTACCGCGAAGAACGTCTGCGAGCAGGCGGGAAGGAAATATTACTTTTGTTGTGCGCGGTGCGTAGAGAAATTCAAGGCCAACCCTGGCCAGTATCTGAATCGGCCAACTCCTTCGGGGCTTGTCATGACCAGAATGCCTAAGGCGGCACCTCAAGTGGACGCCGCAGCACTGGAGCGGGATCCGGTGTGCGGGATGAACGTCAATCCAGCGACGGCGAAGAGCGTGTCCGAACACGCCGGAAAGAAATACTACTTCTGCTGCCCGAAGTGTCTTGAGAAATTCCAGGCGAGCCCGGGCGATTATCTGACCAAGCCGGTCGCCTCTGGGCTGGTCACGCTGGGAATGCCTGCGGGGAAGCCCAAGCCAACCACCATCGAACCGGCGCCGGGGACGAAAGGATCTGCGGCTGTGGCGACGGCTTATGTCTGTCCCATGTGCCCGGAGGTGCGCGAGTCGAAGCCAGTCCCGTGTCCCTCGTGCGGGATGGCGCTGGAGCCGGAGGTTCCTGTCGCTGCGGTTCGGACGGAGTACACCTGCCCCATGCATCCGGAGATTGTGCGCTCCGAGCCGGGCTCTTGTCCGATCTGCGGGATGGCGCTGGAGCCACGTACGGTGGCGGCGGCAACGGAAGAGAATCCTGAGCTGCGTGACATGACGCGGCGGTTCTGGGTCGGTGTGGTACTCACGGCGCCGCTACTGGCCATCGCGATGGGCGGCATGTTTTGGCACGGATTCCTCGGCGAACTCACCATCAACAACTTTCAAATCAGATTTCCCTGGCTGGAGTTTGCCCTTGCTTCGCCTGTGGTCCTCTGGTGCGGATGGCCGTTTTTCCAGCGCTTCTGGACTTCAGTGGTGAACCGCAGGCCCAACATGTTCACGCTGATTGGCCTCGGGACCGGAGTGGCCTATCTCTATAGCGTGGTTGCGACGATCGCACCGGGAATCTTTCCAGAGTCGCTGCGTGGCATGGGCGGATACCCTGACGTTTATTTCGAAGCTGCCGCTGCGATCACCACGCTTGTGCTGCTCGGGCAGGTGATGGAGTTGCGCGCCCGCAGCCGTACCTCGGCTGCGATCCGGGCACTGCTGGATCTCAGCCCCAAAACTGCTCGCCGCATAGGCCCGGACGGGTCCGAGAAGGACGTTGCACTCGACCAGGTAAAGCCCGGGGACAAGCTGCGCGTCCGTCCCGGGGAAAAGGTTCCGGTCGACGGCGTCGTGCTCAAGGGCCGCAGCACGATCGACGAATCGATGATCACCGGCGAATCCGTGCCGGTCGAGAAATCCGCAAACAGCAAAGTCATTGGCGCGACCATCAACGGGACGGGCGGGTTCGTCATGCAGGCCGAGCGGGTCGGCTCGGAAACGCTGCTCGCTCGGATCGTTCAGCTTGTCGGACAAGCCCAGCGCAGCCGCGCCCCGATTCAGCGCCTGGCCGACCGTGTTTCGGCGTGGTTCGTACCGACAGTAGTTGCGGTTGCCGTGATTACATTCGTCGCGTGGTACCTGCTCGGCCCGCAGCCCCGGCTCGCACATGCGCTGGTTAACGCCGTCGCCGTTCTGATCATCGCCTGCCCCTGCGCGCTCGGGCTGGCCACCCCCATGGCCATCATGGTGGGCACCGGTCGCGGCGCGCACGCCGGAGTCCTGATAAAAAATGCCGAGGCGCTGGAAACCCTGGAGAAAGTGGATACCGTCGTTGTCGACAAAACGGGGACTCTGACCGAGGGGAAGCCCAAAGTTTCCGGCATTTCTCAGGATCTCGAGAAGAATCCGGAACTGTTAAGGCTTGCTGCCAGCCTGGAACGTGCCAGCGAACATCCTCTGGGAAACGCCATCGTGCAAGACGCGCTTAGCCGCGGTCTGAAGCTATCCGCGCCGCAGGAGTTTCAATCCGTCCCGGGAAAGGGCATCGTGGGCACGGTCGATGGGCACAACCTGGGCGTAGGCACTCCAGCCCTGATGGTGCAGCTTGGTGCGCTGGATGCCCCGCACATCAACGCGGTTCCGCAACTCGATGACGGAAGGCTCAGCGTATCGGTTGATGGAAAATATGTTGGCAATATCCGCGTCGAAGATCAGCCGAAGCAGTCTACCCCGCAGGCTCTGCACGAGCTGAAGAGCCACGGATTGCGCGTCGTGATGCTTACCGGGGACAACGCAACGATCGCGGGCAAGATCGCGGAGCAGTTGGGTATTTCCGAGTTCGAAGCCGAGGTACTGCCCGAGCAAAAATCCGCAGTGGTCAAGAGACTACAGCAGCAGGGAAGAGTCGTCGCCATGGCAGGGGACGGCATCAATGATGCCCCCGCGCTCGCCCAAGCCGATGTTGGCATCGCCATGGGCACGGGGACGGATGTGGCCATGGAGAGCGGCGGCGTCACGCTGGTCAAAGGAGATCTGACGGGAATCGTTCGCGCCCGCAAGCTCAGCCAGGCCACGATGCGCAATATCCGGCAGAATCTGTTCTTCGCGTTTGTTTACAACGCCATCGGTGTTCCGATCGCCGCCGGCATTCTTTACCCCTTTTTTGGAGTGCTGCTGAGCCCGATTCTTGCGGCGGCTGCGATGAGCTTCAGTTCGGTGTCGGTGATCACCAACGCGCTCCGGTTGCGGCACGCGAAGCTCTAACCCGTTCACGCTCGCCATTCGGGCTGATATTCTTGTGCGTCGCCAGCGGCCTTGGTAGTCTGCAGCAGATCTGCGCGACAGAGAGGCCCGGATGCATCGCATCACACTCTTGCTCTTAGTTCTCCTGCGCTGTCCTTTATTCGCCGCAGCTGAATCTGCCGCAAACCACCCTGTTGCCGAAGACGCACTCTACTCGCAATTCCTGGACCCTCCGCACGAATACTCGGTGATGCCGTTCTGGTTCTGGAACGGCAAGATGGATGGGAAGCAAGTCCAGGAGCAGGTTCGCCGCATGGTCGAGCAACACGTCTATGGAGCATTCCTGCACGCCCGCGACGGACTGCAGACACCCTACCTGTCGGAAGAGTGGTTCAACGCGATCGGGGCTGGATTGCAGGAAGCCAGACGCAGCGGCTTCTTGTTCAATTTTGTAGACGAGTACAACTGGCCCAGCGGCGAGGCGCGGAATATATGGATGGCGGGCAACCATCAGAGTGAAGTCCTGAAGCGAGCTCCGCAGTTCCGGCTGAAAACGATCGCCTATAAAGAGCAGATCGAGCATGGTCCGAAGCTTGTGACTTTGCCCGAGGTGACCGAGTTGCAGTCTGTACTTGCAGTCCGTTGGCTCGGGGGCGGAAGACTGGACGCCACGAGCTTGAAGCGCATTGAAGTAGGCCCGAACTCCGGTTCGGTTCGCTGGAGCGTTCCCGAGGGAGACTGGCTCATCATGCAGTTCTACCTGGAGCCTGCGACGGGATTCGACGGCGGCGTGGTCGATCTTATGAATCCAGATGCGATGAAGCTGTACTTCGACCTTTCCTACGGCGAGTATTACCGGCGCTTCGCATCGTACTTCGGCAATACGATCCGGTATTCGTTTTCCGATCACGAAGGCGTGTTCGGCTATCGCATCGCGTGGACTCCCGCCCTCTACGAAGCGTTTCAGCAGCGAAACGGCCGCGATCTGCGGGATATCCTACCCTTGCTGATCTACGATGCCGGCGCCGCCTCCCGCAAAGCCCGCCAAGACTATCTCGCAACCGTCACGCAACTCTACCAAGACTCTTTTTGGACCGGCATCACGACGCAAGCGAAGGCGCTGGGCATCAGTCGCAGTGGACACGCATGGGAAGAATCCCTTCAATCTTCGACAGCATTTCAGGGCAGCCTGTTCTCACTGGAGCGCGGGCTTGACCCGGTCGGCGTGGATTCACTTGTTGACTTCGGACGGCAGTCGCTCAACTTCAAAGTTGCGCAGTCTGTAGCTGATTTCGAAGGCCGTCGCTTTGCCTGCGAGAACCAGGGCGTCCAGGGAACCGATTCGTATCTCGACATGCAGGGGCTGCGCAAAGTGACCAATGCGATCGGCGCGTGGGGGGTGAATCTGTTCATCCCCCATGCCTTCGACTACGACGCGGATCGCGCCAATTACCCGCCGGACTGGCTGCACCAGCCCTACTGGCCCTATTTCGCAAAGTACGCCGACTACACCCGCCGCATCAGCTTTATGAACGCGGAGGATAGCCATCACTCCACCCAGGTGCTGCTTTACTATCCGATCTCGTCCGTGTGGGCAGAGGCCGCTCCGGTTTTCGACACACGTTTCGATTACCAACGCCTGATTGATCCTCCAAACTGGAGAAACCGCACAGTCCTGATCAACGACTACTACGACCGGATCATTCTCCGGCTCAGCGAGCGCCAGTGGGACTACAACATCGCCGACGATTACTATTTCGAGCGCGCTCGCGTGGAGGGCAACGAACTGGTGATTGGGCCGCAACGTTTCCGCGCGGTCGTCCTGCCTCCCATTACCACGATCAGCCCGGAAACTTCCCGGAAACTGCTTGAGTTTTACCGCGCAGGAGGAACGATTCTGGCAATTCGTATGTTGCCGAACTTAAGCGAAGAGGGTGAGCAGGCCAAGGCGACGGCAGCGGGATTGATGGAGGTTTTCGGACCTGACGCGGTCAACGCTCCTCCACCTTTCACGGAACAAGACAACTCAAAGGGCGGGAAGGCGTTCTTCGTCGCCGAAAGTGTGGAGACCCTGATTGACTTGCTGGAATCGCACCTGCCGAAGGATGCGAGGGTAGTCTCCGGTTCGCAGGAACATTTGTTTATCCAACATCGCAGCAAAGCAGGCTACGACTACTACTGGTTCGTAAACGATAGCGATCAACCGCGTACGAATCACATTGTTCTTTCCGCATCCGGTATCCCGGAAAAATGGGACGCGCTGACTGGCGCTCGCTCGCCCGTGGTCTATACCAAACGTGCTGAGGGCCCTGAAATTCGTCTGGACCTTGACCCCTGGGATGCCTACTTCGTTGTATTCAACACACAGGGTTCGTCGTTCTCCCCGTCGGATGCTGGTCATAACACTCCGTCACCAGCCGCCAAAACCGGACCAATCATGTTGGACGGAGCGTGGGATTTCCGGCCTGAACCCGATCGAGTTTCCGCGCCCTACGCCCGAGTGAAAGATACCCGCGACGGTCAGGCGGATGAAAGTTTCGCGGACCCGCAATTCGACGACAGTTCGTGGCCGTCACTGTGGCTGAGCGAGGCACAGAACACAGTTCGCAACTGGAACGTCATCGGGCCCTTTCCCAACCAGGAAGATGCTGGTTTTGGGAAGGCCTATCCTCCCGAGAACGGGTACGAACCAGGGGCCCGCTACGTGGGCAGTGACGACGCGATAGTCGAATGGCAGCGCTACTTCGGCGACGAGCCTTACATCTCCAAGGCGCTGATCTGGATGGAAACCTCTGGCGGCGCATTCAGTGAGGATTCGCCTGTGGTGGATCTGAACCGGGCCCTCCGACTTCAGGACGTCTCCTGGATGGTCGGATACGCGCGCACTTACCTGTATTCTCCGGAGGAACAGCCGGCCACTTTCGTGATCGCTGCCGACAACTGGTCGAAGGTCTGGCTCAACGGCAAAGCGGTGTTCGGTCAGCTCCGGCATCCGTTCTGGTACGAACTCAACGACAGGTGGGCAGACCGCTTTCCGGTGAATCTGCAAAAGGGATGGAACGAGGTCCTGGTGAAAGTCGGGGTAGGGCGCTCGGGGACGTTTGGTTTCACGTTCAGGGTCGCTAACGAGCAAGGCGATTCGACGGCGGATGTCGTCCCTGGCCTGGTACCTCATACGCTCGAGTCTCCCGCCGCACCGGGAGAAGACACGCGGTGGTACCGCGTTGAAGTTCCTCCTGGTACAAACGCCGTACAGCCACCCGCGCTCGCGGGACCCTATCACCTGCTGCTAAACGGTCGGGAACTCCTCACCGAAAAATCTACACCGATCGACTTTGCCAAGCTCTTGCGCGCCGGCAAAAACATACTCGTGATCAAGGCACGTAAAGCTGATCGCCTCAGTACTCCGGTCCAATTTGTGACCGCATCCACCCCGTTCTCGCTCGAGTCATGGACGAAGACGGGGCTCGCCAATTTTTCCGGCGCCGCCGTTTACGAGAAGACTTTCACTCTGCCTGCAGCCTACTCTGGCAAGCACATCTGGCTGGATCTCGGCAATGTCAGTTCGGTGGCCGAAGTTCGAGTCAACGGGAGCGATGCCGGAACGCTCATCTGGATGCCGTATCATCTCGAGATCACGAAGTTTTTGAAGCCCGGCAGCAATCGCCTTCGTATCCGGGTGACCAACACGGAAGCGAACGCTCGGGCAGTAGGCGCTTCCCACACCATACTTACGAAAATTGATCACTGCGGCTTGGAAGGCCCGGTCAAGATTTTGGCGTCAGACTGAGGCAATGTCTACGACTGGTCTGAACTGAAAGGGAAAGACCCAACATGCACGTCCTGATCGTTGGTGGTGCAGGCCTGATGAGTGCGGGTACGGCTCGCGACTTGCTTTCGAACTTGTCCTCCGGCATCACGAAAATCACGGCAGCGGATGCCAGCCCGGATCGCCTCGCCGCTCTGAAGAAGTCTCTTCCGGATCCACGTCTGCACACCTGCGTTTTCGATGTCAACGATCGCTCCGCCTTGCTCAAGCTTCTTTCCGACTGTGATCTCTGCATCAATGGCGTGCCGACTTTTGCCGGATTTCAGATGGCGATCTTCGAAGCCTGCCTTGAAGCCCGGCGCCCTTACGTCGACTATGGCGGGATGGGCGTCTATACCGTCCAGCAGAAGGCGCAAAACGGCAAGTGGAAGAGCGCCGGTGCCACGGCGGTGATCGGGCTCGGGTCCGATCCCGGCCTCTCCAACATTATTTGCCGAGCGGTAGCCGATCGCCTCGACCGAATCGATCGCATCAACCTCTACTGGGCCGCGACCAAGATCGGGCCGGAGAGCCCGGTGCTCGTTCCGCCTTACAGCATCTCGACCGTGCTCGCCGAGTATGCCAATCCAAGTCAGCAATTTCTCGACGGACGCTTGCAGGAGGTGCCCGCCCAAGCCGGACTCGAAACGATCGATCTGCCCGCGCCTTGGGGACGCACCACGTTTATCCACTCGCAGCATTCAGAACCGCTGACCGTGCCTTTTTCCGAGGGAATCGCAGAAAAGGGCATCCGGGAGTTCACGTGGAAGTTGTCTTTACCGGAGCGCGACCACGAGGCTTGGGTCGGGCTGGTCAAAGCAGGATTCGGAGAGGCCGAGCCGATTACGGTGAAAGGAGTTTCCGTTCGCCCGCTCGACGTGCTGCAAGCAGTCATCGACCGCAACATGGCGCGCAACCGTGAACGTATTCCCGCGCAGGAAGGGCACGAGATTCACTTCGCGATTGGCCAAGGCACTCAGGAAGGGAAGCCTTGCAAGGTGACCTGCCGAGTAATCGGTCACCCCGATCCGCTTTACGATGACTATGTCGATGCCGGAACATCGATGAACATGTCCATCGGAGTGCAGCAGATCCTCAGCCAGCCGTTACGCCCTGGGGTGTGGGCAGCCGAAGAATACTTCCAGGCCGATGCCTTTTTCGCCGAGCTGCGTGAACGGCATTTTCACATCGAAATCGAAATCCAGACACTTGAGAACGTATGAGTGGTGGTTGGTGGGGGCCACTCGCGGCCGCTACAGCTTCCCGAGGAACTCCGTTACGTCCGGGGCAGTCCAATCGACTGCTCCGACGAACTTACGGCGCATGACCCCGTTGCGGTCGATGACATAAGTTTCGGGAAACTTGAAGGTACCGTACAGATTGTTGCTCTTCTGGCTGGGGTCGCGCACGGTCAACAGGTTCACGCCATGATCCTTCACAAATTTCTGGTACGCGCCTTCGTCGACGTCGACGCTGACCGCCAGCACCGTAATTCCCTTAGCCTTCATGCGCCGCTGCATCTCGACTAGGGAGGGCATCTCCTCCACGCACGGAGGACACCATGTCGCCCAGAAATTCAAAACCACAACTTGCCCCCGATACTGGCTCAACGTGATCTTTGCTTGCGAGTCCTGCACCGTGAAATCCGGAGCGTTCGAGCCGATTCGGGGTGGCCGCGAACCGCTGTAGCACGCCGGCAGCGAAATCAGGAGGGCTATTCCGAAGAGAAAACCAGCGATCGAGGAGATGCGGTGCACACCGAATATAATAATAGATTCGGCCCATGCCCACGATTGAAACAGTGCCGGAGCAGCCACTTGTGTCGGTCATCGTTCCCGCGAGGAATGAAGAGGCGAGTCTTGCAAGCTGCCTGGAGTCCCTGGTTGCACAAACCGGTGTGGCGTTTGAAATCATTGTGGTCGACGACCACTCGACCGACCGCACTCGCGAGATCGCCAGCTCATTTCAACGTGTGAAGGTGGTGGAAGCCGGCCCGCTCCCCGAAGGCTGGACCGGAAAAAACAACGCGGCCAATGCGGGCGTTCGTGAGGCCGGGGGCGAGTGGTTGCTCTTCACTGACGCCGACACGGTGCACCTGCCAGGTTCGCTGGCGCGCGCACTCAAAGAAGCAACAGAAAATGGCGCTGATCTACTGTCGTACTCTCCCGAACAGATCGCCGTCAGCTTCTGGGAGATGGCGACGCTCCCGGTCGTCTTCGCCGAACTGGCGCGCCAGTACCCGCCCTCCAAGGTAAGCGACCCAGCTTCACCTGATGCCGCCGCCAACGGCCAGTACCTTCTGATCAGGCGTGAAGCTTACGAAGCCGTAGGAGGACACTCGGCAATCGCAGGCGACATCCTGGAGGATGTGGCCCTGGCCCGCGCCGTAAAAGCTTCCCGCCGTAAGATTCGGTTCCGCTACGCCGCCGATGCTGTCCGCACCCGCATGTATCGGAACTACCAGCAGCTTCGCGACGGCTGGACGAAGAATCTCGCGCTGCTGTTTCCCAAGATCTACGCGCGAGCGGCGAAAATACTGGGTTTGTGGGTGTTTCCTTGGACCCTGCTTTCTCTGCGGCTGGCAGGCCTCCTCCACGATATCGGGTGGGATGCGGTAATCGGGTGTACGCTCCTCCTGCTGATCATTCGTGTTAGCCGCTCGAACTTCCCGCTCCGCATGACCGTGCTTGGCGCCATTTTCGGTTTCCCCATGTTTGCCTACCTGTTAATGCGTTCGAGGCAGGCGCATGGAAAGGGCGCAATACCTTGGAAAGGTCGTACGTATTCTGACAAAGGAGGACTACTGGCCCCCGGCCACTGATCCCCGGCCCCTGACTTTATGGTCTACCTCACCCGCAAAGCCGAGTTCGCCGCGTCACACTACTATCACAA